>Ga0126382_10000403_pt1 | contig 16706 bp, 17 predicted proteins | sample PanSoiMetPlot_30_FD_92548 | JGI IMG/M metagenome (GOLD analysis project Ga0126382, IMG submission 92548) | Tropical forest soil microbial communities from Panama - MetaG Plot_30 | ecosystem: Environmental > Terrestrial > Soil > Tropical forest > Bulk soil | place: Panama | collected 2016-02-17
CCGGCGGCGCAGGAAAAAACGCTCGAGAGGATTGCGCGTTGGCGCGAGCAATGCCCGGATCTGACCTTGCGGTCGACATTCATTGTCGGATTTCCAGGTGAAACGGACTCCGATTTCGAGATCTTGCTCGATTGGCTCGATGAGGCTTCGCTCGACCGGGTCGGCTGTTTCAAATATGAACCGGTCAGAGGCGCCGCTGCGAACGACATTGCGGCGCCAGTGCCCGACGAGGTCAAGGAACAGCGCTGGCACAGGTTCATGCAGACACAGCAGAAGATCTCGATCCGGCGACTGAAGCGCAAGGTCGGCTCGCGGCAGAAGGTTATAATCGACGATGTTGGTCCGACCGTAGCAAAAGGCCGATCCATGGCCGATGCACCCGAAATCGACGGTGCGGTCTACGTGGCAGCCCGCCGTCCTTTACGGGTCGGCGAAATCACGACGGTGAAGATCGAACGCGCCGACGAATATGACTTGCACGGGACAGCGGTCGGCTTCTGATTTCCCTTCGCCGATCCGATTGATGGACGGTTTTTACGACTGCATCGGTCAAGGTTTTCAGTTCGTCGGATGAAATCGTAAAAGCCGGCGTGAGATAGATAACATTTCCGATTGGCCGGATGAAAACGCCCTGTTCGATGAAGTGAGAGCGCAAGCCGTCCAGATCATCGACGCGGTTGAGTTCGACGACGCCGATGGCCCCACGCACGCGGACATCTTTCACAATCGGCACATCTCTGCATGCCGCAAGATTCCGCTCCATGGCCGCCGATATGTCGGCGACCTGTCGAAGCCGCGGTTCATTTTCAAAAAGGTCGAGCGAAGCATTCGCGGCGGCGCACGCAAGCGCATTTCCAGTATATGTTGGTCCGTGCATCAACGCCTTTTTTGAATCGTCCGACCAAAATGAATCGAAGACCTGACGCGTCGCGATTGTTGCGGCAAGAGGAAGTGTGCCACCCGTAAGCGCCTTCGAGAGCGTCATGATGTCCGGCGTGATCTCGGCCTGATTACATGCAAACATGCTGCCCGTGCGCCCAAACCCTGTGAAGATCTCGTCAAAAATGAGCAGCACATCGTGTTTATCGGCAAGCGCGCGCAAGCGCTGAAGCACGCTCGCGTCGTGAAACTTCATGCCGCCGGCCCCCTGGACCAGGGGTTCGACAACGATCCCGGCGATTTTTTCGCTATATTCGGCCAGCACTTTTTCAAGTGCTGAGGTCGTCGCGACATCTTCCGGTAAATCCATGACCCGATATTTTTGCAGTATGTCGGCAAACACCGTTTGCATGCTCGCCTCGGGGTCGCTGACCGCCATGGCACCCGTCGTATCGCCATGATAGCCGGCCTTGAACGCAACGAACTGCGACTTGCCGACGACGCCTCGATTGATCCAGTGCTGGATCGCCATTTTCATGGCGACCTCAACCGCAACAGAACCCGATTCCGAAAAGAACACACGGGTCAAGTCACCGGGTGACAATCCGGCGAGACGGCCTGCAAGACGTAAGGCCTGTTCGTGCACAAGACCGCCAAGCATCACATGTGGCATCGTCGCGAGCTGCATTTCGACCGCACGTCGTATGTGCGGATGGTTGTACCCGTGACAGGCCGTCCACCAACTGGCAATGCCATCGATCAGTTCGCGCCCGTCGGAGAGCACAATCCGCGAGCCCCGGGTACTGGCGACTAGGAGCGGCGCGGATACTGTTTTCATCTGGGCGTAAGGCAGCCAAATGTGTTTTAGGACGCCCCGATCCCAATCCGGCGCGACGTTGTTTTTGCTGGTTCGGCCGTCCATTTGACGTTTCCCTGCTGGGTTCGTGCTAAACATCTGGACGGAACCTGGCAAGGCCACTGATGGGCTCACTCGATACCTTTGCGCAAGACAAGCTCGACGGACTCAAGCGCCGGCACCTGTACCGGGCGCTCAACGAAACCGTTCGCGAGGATGGCATCTGGATCAAGCGAAATGGCCGTCAGTTGCTTTCATTTTCGTGCAACGACTATCTGAACCTGACCCAGCATCCGGTCATCAAACAGGCAGCGATCGCGGCGATCGAGGAATATGGAGCCGGCTCCGGCGCGTCGCGTTTGGTGACCGGAAATCACCCGCTCTATGCAAAGCTGGAATCCCGTCTCGCCCAATTCAAACAGACGGAAGCTGCCTGCGTTTTCGGGTCCGGTTACCTCGCGAATACCGGGATCATTCCGGTCGTGATCGGGCGCGATGGGCTGGTTCTGCTCGATGAGCTGTCGCATGCATGTATCTATGCGGGCGCACAATTATCCCGTGGCACGGTCGTGACGTTCCGCCACAACGATGTGATGCACGCGCGCGAACTCCTTTCAGCCCACCGTGGCGATCACGACCGCGCAATCATTGTCACGGACGGCGTCTTCTCCATGGATGGGGATCTCGCTCCCCTGGATGAACTGCTCGCGCTCGCCGAAGACTATGACGCGTGGCTCATGTCAGACGATGCGCATGGTTTGGGTGTGATCGGCGCCGGCCGCGGATCGAGCATCGTCCGTAATTCGCATATTCCCATCCCCCTGCAGATGGGCACTTTGTCGAAAGCTGTCGGCTCTTATGGAGGTTATCTTTGTGCATCCGCGTCGGTCATCGAACTGATGCGCAACCGGGCACGAACGCTGATTTATTCGACCGGCGTGCCCCCGGCTTGTGTGGGAGCGGCGATTGCTGCGCTCGATCTGATAGAGCGCGATCCGATTTACGCTGCACAACCGGTGCGGAAGGCAAAAGCGTTTACGAAACGAGCAGGCCTTGCGGACGCGCAAAGCCCAATTGTTCCAATCGTGGTCGGCGACGAAGAAACCGCACTTGCACACTCGCGGTTGCTGGAGGAAGAAGGATTTCTCTCAGTCGCCATCCGTCCACCGACGGTGAAGCAGGGCACGGCCCGCCTGCGTCTGACGTTTACAGCGCAGCATCCGGTCGATCAGATCGAACGGCTTGCGGACATCGTGCGCGACAAGATTCTGGCATAGATCGTGGCCGCTTATTTCGTCACCTCGACCGGCACCGATATCGGCAAGACTTTCGTGACTGCCGCGATCATTCGTTATATGCGCGAGTCCAACCAGCCTGTGTCCGCACTGAAACCGATCGTTAGCGGATACGACTCCTCGGTTGCAGAGACCAGCGACCCGGCAGTTCTATTAGCGGCACTCGGTCGGCCAACATCCGCAGAAGAGGTCGAACGCATTGCTCCGTGGCGGTTTCGCGCCCCGCTCGCTCCTGATCTTGCCGCAGCGCGCGAGGGGCGCAGCGTCGACTTCGACAGCGTGGTTGAGTTTAGTCGTGCGGCTGTCATGAGCGCGAAGGGACCTCTTTTCATTGAAGGTGTCGGGGGAATCATGGTGCCACTCGACGGGCGACGCACCGTGCTCGATTGGATGGCCGCGCTTGATATCCCCCTGTTACTGGTCGTCGGCGGATATCTCGGCACCATCAGCCATACGCTGACTGCGCTCGACGTATTGGCGCAACGGAAATTGACGATCGCTGCCATCGTCGTAAGCGAAAGCCCTCGCGACACTGTGGCACTCGACGACACCGTGGCCAGCATCGAGCGATTTTCCAATGGCGTCGAGGTCGTCGGACTTCCCCGCCTGCCCGCCGGCATTACGCACCATTCGGCAATCGCCCGGATCGCTAATTTGCTTTGAGGTGCGGTCAGCCGTTGTAGGTCAGCATGGTCTCTATCAGGCCTTCCAGGTTGACCAGCCCGTGCATCACCATGGTCAGGATAGTCGATCCGCTCGCCCATCGGACCCATCCGAAAAGCAGTCCGAAGGCAAAGACCTGGGCAATGAGGAACCAATCATACTGGACGTGTATGATTGCAAACAATCCGGCGGTGAAAACGATAACCCGCCAGGCATCGCCGGGCGTCCGCAACCATCCTCGAAAAAGAAATCCACGAAATAGCGTTTCCTCGCTGATCGGAATGAGGACCGTTATAGCGACCAGCAGCAAAGGCAGCTGATCAGCATTTTTCGCCGCCTGGTACATGTCACTCTGGAAGCGGTCAACTATGTTGCGCCCGGCGAGCCAGCTCGCTGCGTCGCCCACGGCAAACAGGGCTACCACTGCTGCAACGGCAACGATGACTTCCCCGCGCCGCGGCAGCTTGTAGCCGAGATATTCCGCCACGCTGCCTCTGGATCTTGCGGCCATAGCCAGCAGGGCGACCTGCACCGGCGCCGATACAAAAATGAACAAAATCAACGCACCGCCATCCTGCGTCAGGGTAGCCACCTCACCCAACCGCAGGCCGTACCATCCGCTCAGCACAACGATTCCGGAAAGCTGACTGACGAGGAGCGCGAACGCTCCGATCAGGAAAGTTGCAAAAAGACCGAACGGTTTCCCAGCGTCGCTCAAGGCAGCTCCTTCAGCCATCGGCCGAGCTCTGCCCGTTCGGTTTCGCTCATATCGGTCTGGTTGCCGAGCGGCATTGCCCTACCCTGCACCGTCTGTGAATAGACGACCGCGGCATGTTTCTTGAGGTCGGCGACAGATTCCAGAACTATATTTTTCGGCGCTTCGCGGAAGCTTTCGTGCGTCGGATTGACCGCGTGACACGTCGTGCAATGCTTGTGCACGATCTGTAGGACGTCTGCATCGGAGATATTGCCGCCCTGCGCAACTGACGCAACGGTGGCGAAGACTATCCCCGCCACCGCGCGCAAAATCATGCAGGCGACCTTCTACGGAACCAGAATGGACGAACCCGTTGTGTCGCGGCCTTCCATTTCCTTGTGCGCCTTGGCCGCATCCTTGAGCGGATATTTTTGGTTGATCGGAATCTTCACCGCGCCTGAACCGACGACTTTAAAAAGATCAGCAGCCGTGGCGATCAGATCGTCGCGCTTGGCGACATAGTTGTTGAGGGTCGGTCGTGTTGCGAACAGCGAGCCTTTGGTCTGCAGGATATTGATGTTGAAGGCATCGATCTGGCCGGACGCACTGCCAAAACTTACGAAATAGCCAAGCGGTCGCAGACAATCGAGCGAGGCAGGAAATGTGCTCTTGCCGATGCCGTCGTAGACTACGTCGCAGAGCTTCCCGCTGGTGATGTCTTTCACACGGGCGACGAAGTCTTCATCACGGTACAGGATCGTGTGGTGACAGCCGTTCTTCTTGGCGATGTCAGCCTTCTCCTTCGAACCGACGGTGCCGATGACGGTTGCGCCGAGATGGTTTGCCCATTGGCAGGCAATCAAGCCGACGCCACCCGCGGCGGCATGGATCAAACATACGGTGCCTTTTTCGGCCTTGTAGGTTCGGTTCAGCAGATACTGCACGGTCATGCCTTTGAGCATCATGCCCGCGGCCTGGTCATAGGAAATATTGTCCGGCAACTTCACCGCCCGGTCCGCCGGTACCAGCCGTTCGGCGGCATAGCCGCCTAGCGGTCCGACAAACGCCACGCGGTCGCCCACCTTAAGGTCGGTGACGCCTGGACCGATTGCCATCACTTCGCCGGCGCTTTCATTGCCCGCGATGAACGGCATTCCGACAGGCGATGGATACATGCCCATACGGAAATAGGCATCGATGAAATTTACGCCGGCGGCGTGCTGTTTGATCTTGATCTGGCCCTGGCCTGGCGCGGCGATCTGAACATCTTCGTAGGTCAGGACTTCCGGACCGCCGGGTTTGTGAACGCGCACTGCCGCGACCATTTTTCACTCCTTGGAAACAATTGTTAGGCGGGAAGGAATTCGCGCCGCGATAATAGGCGGCCGTACGGCCAGCGCAAGGCGGGTCAGCGCGCCCCGGATACGCGCAGGTTCGCTCCATTGACGTAGGAGGCGGCGTCAGACAGCAGGAACAGTATCGCTTCGGCGACTTCGTTGGCCTGGCCCGGCCGGCCCATCGGCAGCATGGGCAAGACGCGTTCAATGCGTCCAGGCGGCTGGATGTCGGTATCAATGACGCCCGGTGTAATTGCGTTGACGCGGATACCTTCCTTGGCGACCTCGCGGGACACCCCGATGACCATGGAATCCACACCCGCCTTCGCCGCGGCATACCAGACACATTCGTTCGCGCCGCCAAGAGGTGCGGCCATCGACGAAAGCATCACAACGGCACCGCCTTTGCCACCGTGCTTGGTCGACATGCGACGCACGCAGGCGCGCAGACACAGCAGCGCCCCGAAGGTATCGATGTCGAGCACTTCACGGATCGTCTCCGCGCTGACCTCGTCCAGGCGGGAGCCCTCGCCGATAATTCCGGAACTGTGCACGAAATGGGTCAGCAGTCCGAATGTACTGCCGGCGGTGTCGAAGACCCGCTCTATGTCATTTTCCAGTGCCATATCCCCCTGTATGGCAACTGCCTTGCCTCCGGCCTTCTTTACGGCATCGACCACCACGGCCGCTGCGTTTGAATTGCTCTTGTAGTTCACCGCCACATCGTAACCTTGTCCTGCCGCAAGCTTGGCCGTCGCTGCACCAATGCCGCGGCTGCCGCCGGCAATCAGCAAGACTGGTCGAGACATGGAATGCTCCTTGGGCTAATCGCGATTCTCAAGCGGCGGCTCGAACGCGGTCGAGCAATAATCCAACCGTGAAGAAATACACGGCGATCAACGACAACGGCACCGTGACGTAGGGGCCGGGCGACAAATCCTGAACAACCGCGGCCAAGGCCAGCACCGCCCACATCGTCAGAATTGCAATGTTCAACAACCGCCAATGTTGCACCCGCAACGGGTGCAGAAACTTCACGGGAGCAAAGCTCAGGCCCGCAAGCGCGACGATCGCAACAGCTGCCAGCCATCCGGGCGGTTCAAGCAAATAGAGATAAAACGCCGCTAGATTCCAGACGGCCGGAAAGCCGCGGAAATAATTATCCGCAGTCTTCATTTCACGGTCTGCAAAATAAAGAGCGCCGCTGATGACGACGACGATCCCTGCCGGGATAGCAAGCGGTTGCGGCAACAGTCCGCTCGCCGCGATCGCGTAAGCTGGAACGAAGACGTATGTCGTGAAATCGACCACCAGATCGAGCGTCTCACCCGACCAGCGCGGTACGAGTTTTTGCACCTCAAAAGCACGTGCCAACGGTCCGTCCGCGCCGTCGACGACGAGCGCAAGACCCAGGCAGAGGAACATTCCTGCCCAATGGCCCCCGGTACCAAGAATAAGCGCAAGCAATGCCAACGCCGCGCCGGTCGCGGTGAAGACATGAATCGTAAATGCGCGGACGTACTCGAATCCCGCCACTTAACCATTGCCCCAGTCGAGCTTTACGATCTCAGCCGACCGTCCCGCCAGATTCCAGTTGCGACCGAAGCCGCGAAAACGCGATCTGTCGGCACGGGCGACGATGATATCAGAGCCGATCCAGTAATCACTGTTCCGGATTGTTACATTCTTGCTCGTTTCCTTGCCCCGGACCGGGCTGATTGCCCCATCGACATACTTCTCGATCCGGACGATACGCGTTTCCCCTTCGGTCTCATAAGTGATGGGGACCTGATGCACGCCGAGGAATTGCCCAACGAGGATTGACAACAGATGGGTGGTGCCGCCGACACGGCCGGTGAATATGCGGGTCAGCCCCTTCACCGCTTGAACCGATGCATTCTCGTCGACGAATAGCGCAGCCGTCCAGTTGCCGCGTGACATAATACCGGGCAGGTCCATCATGACGCCGGCCTTGATGCCCGAAAGATCAACGGTGTCGAAATGTCCATCGTCGATGCGGATGCCGGCCCAGGTTTGGCAACGGCTTTCGGTCGGCGGATGCTCGCCGCGCGACAATACGCAGGGACAAAACACTGTACAGCTACATGACAGCGCCAATTCGCCTTTCAAACTCCAACTTTCCGTCAACGCACGACTCCCGCTTTATTTCAACTTGTTCGCGGTGACCAGCCGCCCGTCAAGGTCGTCAGAACGATAACTCCGCCGACCGCAATAAGCACTACACCGATGGCTTGAGTGAAGCGTCGACCCGTAAGCATCTTCTCAAGCGTCATAGCGATCCCGATCCCGGCCATCCAGACGATATTCATCAGGCCTACCGCGAACATCAGAAGCATCATCGCCCAGCAGCAACCGACACAATAAAGACCTTGCTTAACCCCAACCTTGAATACCCCTGCAGGCGTCGTAGCCCAATTCGTGAAGAAAACCGGAAATGGGTGCCGGCACTGCGTAAGGCATGCATGCTTGAACGCCGAGAATTGATAAACGCCGGCAAAGAGAAAGATTGCACCCGACAGTAGAGGGCTCGCCGAAGCCATGCTTCGGTCGAGTAGCGTTGCCCGAGTCAATCCGATCTGCCCAAACGCGGCGAAGACCGAAAATCCGAACCACACGACAGCGTAGCCGACCGCGAGCGCAAATGGCGACACGATCCGTTCACTCTTGCGAGCGGCGGTATCCGCAATTTCCGTGTAGGCCAGGATCATCGGCGCGGCGCTTGGCAGCATCATCGCTAAGGTCATCGCACACCACATCGAAAAGATTACTTCCGCCGCATAGGGACCTACAAAGGCATCCTGCAGCGTACTGCAAAGGGCCTGGACAAATCCGAACCGGGCGGAAAGGAGCGCAAGATAGACCCAGCCCAAACCGCCAAGGATGATTACGCAGAGCCCAGCCAGCACCCTTGGACGCGCAAAAACACGGCCAAGGCTCGCCGTGGCAGGCGAAAGATGACTCAATTCACGGCCGGCTGTTTCGCTCATGGCGTCTCGTCCATAGCCCATATGTAGCCCCCCGGGTATTGCAAGTCTTCGGCTTGGTTTCCGACCAAACCGGCCCGTGCTAGTGCGGTTAACGCGAAGCGGAGCCCTATTGATGCCGGGAACCCACAACGATCAATGTGCTGCTGTCGTGGTTGGCCGAGGGCCTGCCGGCCTGACGGCTGCGATTGCTCTCGCTGAAGGAGGCATCTCAACCCTTCTCGTTGGTTCGCGCCCGGCGAAACCTGACAACCGGAGCACCGCGCTGCTCGCGGACTCCGTTACCGCCCTCGACACGCTCGGCGTCTGGTCCCTGTGTCACGCCGAGGCGGCGCCGCTCAAGGTAATGCGCATCGTCGATGACACGGGCCGCCTGTGGCGTGCACCGGAGGTCAGATTTGAGGCGAGCGAGATCGGCCTGGATGCATTCGGTTACAACATAGAGAACCGCTATCTGATCGACGCAATGGAGGAACGCGCACGGAATCTTTCCGGCTTGCAGATCGTGGACGGTGATGTTCTGGCGATCAAAGCTGAACGGAACGAGGTTACAGTCTCTGTTAAAGATGGATCAACGTATCGCGCCCCTCTCGTGATCGGTGCGGACGGCCGCAACTCCATCTGCCGCTCAGCCGCCGGCGTCGACATGGACGAGCGCGATTATCAGCAGGTGGCACTGACGTTGTGTGTTCGACACACACGTCCGCACCACGACACGTCAAACGAATTTCATACGCCCAACGGCCCGTTCACACTCGTGCCATTGCCGGGCGATCGATCCAGCCTGGTCTGGGTGCTTGACCCTGCAGCCGCCGATGAACTTGCGGCACTCGATGACGCGGATCTGAGTGCCGAAATTGAGCGTGCGTCCTATTCGATTTTAGGAAAGATCGAAGCAGAGCCTGCTCGTGGCCGATTCTCCCTTCGCGTTGGGACAGCACGGCGGTTCGCAGACCGGCGCATTGCACTCGTTGGCGAAGCTGCGCATGTCATTCCACCAATCGGGGCCCAAGGTCTCAATCTGGGCCTGCGCGACGCTGCAACAATCAGCGAACTCGCGATCCTGGCTGATCGGCGCCACCAAGATATCGGAGCCGACGAAGTGCTCGCTCACTACGATCGCTTGCGGCGCGCCGACGTGGGCAGCCGGACATTCGCGGTCGATCTCCTCAATCGCACATTGCTCAGCGATTTCCTGCCGGCACAGAGCATGCGGGGGTTGGGACTTTACCTGATCGACCGCATCGGCCCGCTGCGGCGCGCAGTCATGCGCGAAGGCGTGGCGCCTGCGGCGGCTCGACCGCGATTGATGCGGGGCGAGACCGTTTAGCCGAGCTTGGGCGCTTTTTTGACGCCGGGCGGCTCGCGAAAACCTGGGCTAATCGGCAATGGCAAAGCCGGCAAACTCTTGCCCGATGCGGTTGCAGCCCGATGGGCAAAGAGTCCCCGCTCGACAAAATGCGGGTCGCGCATGGCTTCTTCAAGAGGGCTCACAACCGTAGTGCAGCAGTCCACTGCAGAAAATATCGGCCGCCATTCCTCTGATGTCCTGCTTGCGATGAGTTTTGCAACGGCGTCACGCGTCGCCTTCGGGTCCCGGGTGTCGTCGACAAAGGGAGACGGCAAGGCAATAGCCTTGGTGAAGGCCAGCCAGAATTTCTGTTCGATCGCTCCGCAAGCGATTAATTTTCCATCTTTCGCCGGATAGATCTGATAGCGCGGCGACCCGCCTACAAGCCACATTTCACCGGGCGCGGGAAAACGTTGGGTCGCAACGCCGAGCGCTAGCGCAGCCCACGTGAAGGTGAACATCGCGTCAGTCATCGCGATGTCAATATGGCAGCCCTGCCCGTTTTGATCTCGGGCGCGCAAGGCAAGCAGAATATTAATGACTGCCGGAAAACTTCCTCCGGCTATATCGGCCGCAAGCATCGGTGGAACTACAGGATGCTCGAGCGGTCCGGGCTGCAGATCCAGCAGACCGGTGTTGCCGATATAGTTGATGTCGTGACCGGCTTCATGCACACGCGGGCCGCTCTGGCCGTAGCCTGATATCGAGCAATAGATGAGACGGGGGTTGAGCGCACGCGCATCCTCGTAACCAAGGCCGAGCCGCGTCATCACGCCTGGACGGAATTGCTCGACGAGGATATCGGCGCGCTTGATGAGTTGGGTCAGTTTCGCCCGCTCCACCTCGTTCTTGAGATCGAGGCTCACACTGGTCTTGCCCCGGTTGAGCATGACGAAGGCTGCGCTTTCGCCATCGATCATCGGCGGAAAACGCCGTGCATTTTCGCCTCCGGGCTGCTCGATCTTGATCACCTCCGCGCCGGCTTCGGCGAGCATCAAGGTGGCCAGCGGCCCCGGAAGCAAGGTCGTGAAGTCAACGACAAGAAGACCCGACAACGGCTGCATAAATGCACCTGAGCGAAATCGCCCCAAGTGGGGGACTTCCGCGGCATCCCCGCGACCCGCCCCACTTGGCGCGGCCTTTGCATTGCTCTAAACGGCAGAGCCATATTTTGGAAGGTCTCATGAAGCCGCCACGACAATTCTTCGCCCCGCTTGCCGTCGGCGCCCCGGCGCCCCTGCGCGAATTGCCGGTGCGACTGGAACGGATGATCCATTTCGTCCCGCCCCACAACGAAAAAGTCCGAGCAAAGGTGCACGAGCTTGTGCGGCAAGTCGACGTTGTGCTCGGCAACCTAGAAGACGCAATCCCGGTCGAGGCGAAGCAGGCCGCGCGTAAAGGATTTATCGAGATGGCAGGCAAGGTCGACTTCGGATCGACCGGGCTATGGACGCGTATCAACGCGCTGAATTCTCCCTGGGCACTCGACGACATCGCGGAGATTGTCGGCGCGGTCGGCAACAAGCTCGATGCCATCATGCTGCCGAAAGTCGATGGGCCCTGGGACATACACTATCTCGACCAGCTGCTGGCGCAGCTCGAAGGACGACACGGTCTGAAAAAACCAATCCTCATCCACGCCATTTTGGAAACGGCACAGGGCGTCAACAATGTGGAAGCAATCGCGACGGCCTCCCCTCGGATGCATGGAATCAGTCTTGGTCCTGCCGACCTTGCCGCGTCGCGCGCCATGAAGACCACGCGTGTCGGCGGCGGTCATCCCGAGTACAAAGTGCTGGCGGATGCCGATGGTGAGAAGCCACGGGCAACGTCACAGCAAGACCTTTGGCATTACACCATTGCGAAAATGGTCGATGCGTGCGCAGCCGCGGGGATCAAACCGTTCTACGGACCGTTCGGAGACTTTTCCGACCCAGCGGCGTGCGAAGTGCAGTTCCGTAACGCATTCCTTATGGGTTGCCTGGGCGCCTGGTCGCTCCACCCTTCGCAAATCGAGATCGCAAAGAAGGTCTTTTCACCTGATCCGAGGGAAGTCGCATTTGCCAAGAAAATCGTGGAAGCTATGCCCGATGGCGCGGGCGCCGTGATGATCGATGGGAAAATGCAGGACGACGCCACCTGGAAACAGGCTAAAGTTCTTCTCGACCTGGCGAAGCTCGTCGCAACAAAGGATCCCGCAATGGCGGCGCGTTACGGCGTGTGAAGGAAGTAAGGGACGGCTCTGTCATGGAAAAAATGCGTAACGCCAAATTCAAGATCGGTCAGGTGGTCAAGCACCGCGTGTATCCGTTCCGTGGCGTCATCTTCGACATCGACCCCGTCTTCAACAATACCGAGGAATGGTGGCAGGCGATCCCTGCAGAAATCCGCCCGCGCAAGGACCAGCCCTTTTACCATCTGTTCGCGGAGAACTCGGAGACCGAGTATATCGCTTATGTGTCGGAGCAGAATTTGCTTCCCGATACGTCGGGCACTCCGCTTCGTCACCCGGACGTCGCCGACGTTTTCGAGGCTGATGAAAACGGTGGCTACAAACCGCGTCGAAGTGGGCTGCACTAGTCCCAAACAAAAGGCGCGGCCCTTGGCCGCGCCTTGACGCTTTCGCGAGACTGGAAGCGCCTATTTTTTCTGCGTAGGAGGCGGAGCTGCCGGCACGGCGCCTGCAGGTGCCTGGCTCTGCTGGCCCTCGAGCTTCTTGCGCGCCTCATCGGCCTTCTTCTGCAACTCTTCCTGCAATTTGCGTTGCTGTTCCTCAAAGGCTTTTGGATCAGTCGGTGGACCATCGTACGCCTTGGCAAAATCGTTTAACGGCAGCGGCAGGCTGATCGGCGTGCCTTGCATATTGATCGCTTGGACAATGATGTTCTGTCCCTTTTTCATTTTGCCGATCAGGTCGTCGGTCACCTGATAGTCAGCCATGCAGCCAACCGGGAAGCAGATGCTGTAAGGCGATTGCGTGGGCTGACCCTGATCGATCAGCATGCGAGTACCATGCGACAATTGCATGCCGAGCGGCACGGTCACGCGCAGGAGTTTTTGTCCACCTTCAGGCTCGAACAGCTGGACAATCGCAACCGGCATGCCGTTTTCCAGTCGACCATCCTTGGTAATAACGCAGACCTGCTTGTTTTGGGTGTCCGGCCCCTTGCCGCAGACTTTCATCCACGGTGAATACATGAGTTGTGGCTGGTCGCCGCCCGCCTGTTGTCCGGGCTGCCCAGGCTGACCCTGCTGCGCCGGTTGAGCCGGTTGAGCGGGCTGTGCCGCAGGTGCCTGCTTCTGAGCCGGCGCCCCTTTCTGTGCTGGAGCTACGGGAGCTTTCTGCTGTGGCTGCTGGGCGAGCACCGGTGCGGCCAAAAATAGCGCCGCCAACGTTCCGGCCACGGTCAGCGCCCGGCCCAAAAGCGGCCGGGTCGATACAATCCGATGATCCATTGCGATTATCCCTTTTTTCTTCCGGTTCGCGACCAATGGCTGTCGAACAGGGCTTTGAAGCGGCTCTCTCCGTGTGAAATACGGCGGGAGCGTGACACTCGGGGTGCCTGATAGCCGAATTTGAGCCTGCAATAAAGCCACGAATGCACTGAAAATGCCGCCGCGCCGGACCCCGTAGACCTATGATAAATTCGCAAAAAATCGGACCGAATCGCATTCGACCGTCTTCCGCGCTGAACTTTGTTCCCTCCGCGCTCACGCAGCTGCGGGCGTCGCGGCGCGCGGTTATGCTCGGCGCACTGCTAGGGGCGACGGGTGGCCTGCGTCTCGCGCGCGCCGAGACCGCCGTGGCCAGGCATGCCCTGGCGATGCATGGCGAACCGGAATGGGCCCCCAATTTCTCCAATCCGACCTACGCGAACCCTGCAGCGCCGAAAGGTGGCCAGCTCGTGCAGGGCGTCCTTGGGACCTTCGACTGCCTCAACCCATTTATCGTCAAAGGCATATCCGCGGCCAATATGCGCGGCTATGTAATCGAAAGCCTACTCTCACGCGGCTACGACGAACCGTTCACGCTCTATGGCCTCCTTGCCGAAAGCGTCGCGACTGACGCCGCTCGCAGCTTTGTCACATTCGCTCTCAATCCCGCAGCAAGGTTTTCAGACGGGAAGCCCGTGACGCCCGAAGACGTTATTTTTTCGTGGGAGCTGTTACGCGACAGGGGCCGGCCAAATTTCCGCACATATTACATCAAGGTCGCGAAAGCAGAGCAGACCGGCGAACGGACTGTCCGGTTCGATCTCACCGGCGCCGATGACCGCGAACTTCCACTCATCATCGGGCTGATGCCCGTGCTGGCAAAGCACACTATCAATCCCGCAACCTTCGAAGATACGAGCTTCGAGCCGTTGCTTGGAAGCGGCCCCTACAACGTCACCGCAGTGAAGCCCGGCGACAGGGTCACGTTCAAACGCAACAATAATTACTGGGGGCGCGATTTGCCGATCAATCGCGGCCTTTGGAATTTCGACACTATCCGCTTCGACTACTACCGCGATGGCAACACGCATTTCGAAGCGTTCAAGAAGGGTCTCTACGACTTGCGCGTCGAGACCGATCCGGGACGTTGGCAAATGGCTTACGAGTTCCCGGCATTGCGCGCTGGCCAAGTTGTCAAGGAAGACATGCCCTACGGACTCCCGAAAGGCATGAATGGTCTGGTCTTCAACACGAGACGAGCGATTTTTTCGGACGTGCGCGTGCGCGAGGCCATACAGCAACTGTTCGATTTCGAGTGGATCAACCACAATTATTTTTTCGATCTGTACAAGCGTACTGCCAGCTATTTCGATGGATGCGATCTCTCTGCTCATGGCGTTCCCGCCAATGAGCGAGAGCGCCAACTCTTGAAGCCATTTCCGGAGGCCGTGCGCGCCGACATCATGGATGGTACGTGGTCCCCGCCGGTCACCGACGGTTCGGGGCGTGACCGTCACAACCTTGGCCGGGCCTTCGCCCTTTTCAAGGCTGCCGGCTATGACCTCAAAGGCACGCAACTGACCAATGTCGACTCCGGCAAGCCATTCACGTTCGAGATTCTCACTACGACCCGCGACCAGGAGCGGCTCGCGCTCGCATTTGTACGCAATCTGAAACGGGTTGGTATCGAGGCGCGCGTGCGGACGGTCGACGCGACCCAGTTCGAGCGCCGTCGCATTGCCTTTGATTTCGACATGATGGAGTACCGCTGGGAACAGTCGCTTTCACCTGGCAACGAGCAACTGTTCTACTGGGGGTCAGCGGCCGCCGATCAGCAGGGCAGCCGCAACTACATGGGCGTCAAGTCGCCGGCGGTCGACGCAATGATCGCTGCCATGCTTGCCGCTATACGCCGAACCGATTTTGTTGCTGCGACGCGCGCCTTGGACCGCGTCTTGCTTACGGGCTTCTACGTCGTCCCGCTCTATTTCCCACCGGTGCAGTGGGTAGCGCGCTGGACGCGAATCGAGCATCCCTCACATACCTCCCTGTTCGGCTATCTGCCGGAAACGTGGTGGCAGAAGGATCTAAAGCCTTGAGGCTTTGTCACCGCATAAACTCACTAAGTATTTGGTGAGCTAGTCTTTCTGAGAACGCCATGACTTGGGTGCCGCCTGGGGTGCCATCAAACGGCCAACGAGGACCACGGCTGAACCCTTTGGCAAATTTAAAGTTCGTGGTCGCCGCCAATCACCCTTTTTGTGATGCACGGCACAGCGGGAGCGGATACAATCGAAAATAGTGTGAGGGAAATTCGAGAGCGAAAGCTCTCTTCCGCTAAGCCAGAGGAGACCTCGCATGCACACCTTATTCGGCATCGGACTCGCGATATTCGCCGTCGCTCTTGTAATCACCACTTGGTCAGTTGAACCGACCGTTGGCAAAACTCCTTCCGTTTCCGTGGACCCATTTGGTTTGATGACCACCACAACCAACCTGCCGCAAGCGCATTACCAGGATTTTAGCACCATCTACTAACAGATCGCGGGCCGGCTCTGGCTATCTTTGACTGGCTTCTTCAGTCCGGTCTCTGACGTGACTAAAATTCTTGTGGTGCTTGCTGCCTTAGTCCTGCTCGTATTTCCTGTGTGGTGGTTGGAACATGCGGCCGTTCCCCCACCCACACGCCGGACGGGTGGGTTTGCCGATTTTGCCCATTTGATTTATGCGGCGCTCGCGGTCTATGGCAGCGCCTTTCGTTCCGCTTCGCACCCTGAGCGGTGCGCCAATACGACTATACCGATATATAACTGATGCTTGGCAGCGCCGACGTCTAACCTTGGCGGATGTGGCGATTTATGCAGGGGGCAATTTACGTGGCCAAGAAGCGAAAGGCGAAAGAGACTCCGGTCAGATGCAAGCGCCCGGCGAAGAAAAACAAACCCAAACGAATGCCGGGACATTTGAATCTAATAACGTATGTGCCGTCGATTGCGACATAAGCATCAACGTCGTTACGGCGTCGTCTGACTAGTGTTTATGATTGTGCTCAATGGGCTTCGAAGCGGCGAGTTCCTGTAATTGAATCTCAAGCGTCGCGGCTTGCACGGCCATTCGGTCATACTCATCGGCAATCGCTAGTATCAGGCGTCGCGTCTCCGGGTCCTGGTAACTTTCAGCCATAACGC
>Ga0126382_10000404_pt1 | contig 16701 bp, 13 predicted proteins | sample PanSoiMetPlot_30_FD_92548 | JGI IMG/M metagenome (GOLD analysis project Ga0126382, IMG submission 92548) | Tropical forest soil microbial communities from Panama - MetaG Plot_30 | ecosystem: Environmental > Terrestrial > Soil > Tropical forest > Bulk soil | place: Panama | collected 2016-02-17
CCCGGCGTGGATCTCACGATCGCAGCTACTGAGAGGAGGACCGGGAAATGCGATCGCTTGTCTTCTTCGTGGCCGCAACGCTCGACGGCTACATAGCCGGCACTGATGGGAGCGACCCTGACTTTTCCCGTTCGAGGGACCGCATGTCGGGGATCTTCTCGCGGAGTTCCCGGAGATGATCCCCGGGCATTTTCGCGCCCGGCTGGGGGTGAACGGCGGAAACCAGCGATTCGACACCGTCTTGATGGGACGCGCCACCTACGACGTCGGGCGCAAGGCCGGACTGACCAGCCCGTACCCGCACCTTCGCCAAATCGCCGTATCGAACTCAATCACCGGACCACCGGATCCGGCGGTCGAGGTGTTCGGGCGGGAGGTCATCAGCGAGGTGCGGGCGCTGAAGGCTGGCTCGGGCAAGGACCTCTGGCTTGCCGGCGGGGGGCGGCTCGCCGCGCTCCTGGCCGACGAGATCGACGAACTGATCCTGAAGGTCAACCCGGTCGTCCTTGGTGCCGGTACCCCACTGTTCGGCGCGATCATCGGCCCGCGACCCGTGACGCTGATAGGTCACAAGGTGTACTCCAACGGATTCGCGCTTATGCGTTACCGATGGTCACCCTGACGAGAATTTCCAGGTCACAAGCTTGCTCAGGTCTGCTTGACGAGAATGGCGCGGGTATAGAGCAGATCGAAGCCCCGCCTCTGCACGTTCTGCTGGGACTTGGAGCCCGGCTGCGTGGTCACGATGGCGACGTCGCAGCCGGCCGCGGCGGCATCGGCGAGGCGGGCCGACAGCAGGGCCGTCTGGATACCCCGCCGACGGTGCGCGGGCGCGGTCGCTGCGCCGGTGAGTTGTGCCACGCCCTCCGTCAGGCAGAAGCTGGCGCCGCCGGCGATGACGCCATCGCGCAGCGCCATATACCGCATGACACCCGCCGCCGCGAAGTCGCGTTCGGCCCGCTCGACCACCTCACGCGGAAACTCTTCGTGCGACGGGACCCCCTGGGTGTCGGGGTGGGCGACGCCATCGGCGACGACACCGAGCCACGCCTCGAACTCGCCGTCGCCGCTCGGCCGGACCTCGATTCCCGGTGGCGTGACTCGCTCGGGCTGGCCCGCAAGGGCAAGGCCGAGCACGTTCTCGAACGAGACGAGCCGATAGCCCCGCCCGGTCAGCTGGGCGCCGATCGCGGGGTCGGCCAGGTGCGAGAGTTCGATCTGCACGGGCGCGTCGCAGGCGGCGAAGGCCCGCTCGATCTCTGCGAGTTCCGCCGAACTCGGCATGCCGCCGAAGCCCAGCCCTGCGACCTTGTTGAACGGCGAGCCCTCTCCGGCAAAGCTCGCCACGCCGCCCGCGATCGGGATCACGAAGCCCGCTCCTCCCGCCCTGCGACGGCGGGCGGCTTCGCTGACCTTGGCGATGAGCTGTGCCTCTACCCGTTCGATGCGCGCCGCCAGGGCAGCGTCGCAGAACAGCGGCAAGCGGGCGGCCTTCACGCGCAGAGCTTAGCCGGATCGTTCGTGCGGTGGCCGGGGGTGATCATTGCTGGGTTCGGGAGAGCGCTGGACGAGCAGTGCCGGTGCTTCTTGGATCGATCAGACGTGAGCCAAATCGATCACACGTGAGACAAGAGGCGAGGGCCGCCTGCCATACCGCCACAGGCGGCCCTCTCGTCATCTCGCCAGGCGATCAGCCGCCCGGGCGTGCACCGCTGAGTTCTGCCCGCGCCTCACTCGGCACGGCTTCCGCGCGACTGAGCGTGCGGTCGGCCGATCCAGACACGGCTTCCGCGGCGTCGCCGGCCGGCGGCTGGCCGGCCGGAAGCCCGGCTGGCGCCGCGCTAGCCGGCTCGCCCGCTCGCCGGAGCGCGAGATAGCCGATGATCGCGCCCGCGGCGAGCAGCGTCACGGTCACGAGCAGGCCGGCGTGGTAGCCGTCGAGGTACGCACCGCTGGGCGTGACACTGTCCCGCAGCGCGGCGCCCTGGCGAGACCGCAGGACAGCGCCGATCACCGTGATCCCAAGCAGGCCGGCGACCTCCCGGGAGGCGTTGAGCAGGCCGCCGGCGACACCGGAGCGCTCCGGTGGCATGGAATACAGGATCGCGTTGGTCAGGGGCACGTTCATCAGCCCAGCGCCCGCCCCGAACAGCAAGAAGCCGGGCAGCAGGCTGCCGAAGGTGGCGCCGACGCCAAGCCGGGAGAACAGGTACAGGCCTACCGTCATGATCACCATGCCCAGCCCGACGGTGCGGTGCGCCCCGATCCGGCTGGCCACGGGAGCGGCCAGCGAGGCGAACAGCGCCATGCAGACGGCCATCGGCACGAACGCCAGCCCGGCCTCGGTCGGCGAGAAGCCGAGGATGGTCTGCAGGTATATCGACGTGAAGAAGTAGATGCCGAAGATGCCGAACGCCCACATCATCATCACGGTGGTCCCACCGCTGAACACGCGGGACCGGAACAGGGTCACGTCCACCATGGGATGCTCGGTGCGCGACTCGATCACGACGAAGGCCGCTGCCGTCACGGCGGAGAGCGCGAACGCGCCGAGGATAAGCGCGGACGTCCAGCCCTTGTCGTGGCCCTCGATCAGTGCGTAGGTCAGTGAGAAGAGGGCGACGGCCGAGGTGACCAGCCCCGGCATGTCGAGCCGGCGCACGGCCGCTGGGGTGCGCGACTCCGCCATCGCCGCCACGGCCAGCGCGAACGTGATGACCCCGACGGGCACGTTGATGAAGAAGATCCAGCCCCAGTGCAGGTGCTGGCTGATGAACCCGCCGATCAGCGGGCCGAATGCCAGCGCCAACGCGCCGATCGCCGTCCATGTCCCGACCGCCCTCGCGCGCTCTGCGGCGTTGTCGAAGGTCGCGACGATGACGGCCAGCGTGGTCGGCACCAGTATGGCCGCGCCGAGGCCCTGTACCAGCCGGGCGCCGATCAGCACGCCCCCGCTCGTGGCCAGCCCGGCCGCCAGCGAGGCGACGGTGAACACCGACAGCCCGATCAGGAACATTCTGCGGCGGCCGTACAGGTCGGCAATGCGGCCGCCGGCCAGCAGCAGCCCAGCGAAGACCAGGATGTAGCTGCTGACCACCCATTCCAGCCCCGCGATCGACAGGTGCAGGCTGCGCTGGATGGTCGGGATCGCGACGTTGGTCACGTTGTTGTCGAGGTAGGTCATGAAGGTGGCGAGGCTGACCGCCACCAGGGTCCACCAGCGTCTGGGCATCTGCCCCTCCTCTCGGCTTCCTGCACTGACGACGTGTACAACGTACTTATACAAGTTATCTGTACGTTGTATAGGGAATCATGACTTGTACGGTGTATAGTTGTCAAGCGATGGCACAGACAGCGGCAGATGAAGCAAGCAAGACCCGGCTGAGCAAGGCGGCCGTGGTCGACAGAGCGCTGGCTCTCAGCGATGCGGAGGGCCTGGACGCTCTCACGGTCCGGCGGCTGGCGACCGAACTCGGCGTCACGCCGATGGCCCTGTACTGGCATTTCCGCAGCAAGGAGGAATTGCTGGGCGGGCTGGCCGACCGGTTGTGGGCCGAGATCGACACCGACGTCGACGAGGCTGCGGACTGGCCGCAGCAGCTACGCGGCCTGCTTGAGTCGCTCGTGCGGGTGCTGCGCGAGCACCCATCCGCGTCCACGCTGCTGCTCGCGGGCAACAAGCTGAACAGCGAGGCCGCGCTGGTGGCCACGGAGACCACTCTCGAGGTGCTGCGCCGAGCGGGCTTCGACCCGCCGCGCGCGGCGGCGATCGCCCGTAACGCCCTGTTCACCGGGCTGATGCTGGTCATGAGCGAACCCGGCTTCGAGCCGGGGATGTCCGAGGCGGACCGCGCCGAGATGCAACGGCGCAACCGGCTGCGGCTGGCCCTGCTGCCACCCGACAGCTATCCGCGCCTGGTCGAGGCGGCCGTCCCGATGACGGCGTGCGACGACCCGGACCTGCACTATCAGTTCGGTGTCGACCTGTTCATCGCCGGTGTGCAGGCGATCGCAAAGACGGCTGACGGGCTGCAACACCCAGCTGGCCCGGCTTAGCGCCCCGAAGACGAGCAGTGGCCCCGGCTGGGTCGGGGCAGATCCCGGACGAGCGGTGCGGTAGCGCGGCAAACCGGGTGGGTAGGGCTCGGGCGTGGGGTGGTACCAGCGCATCTTCGTCGACACTGGCCGTGCCCCAGCCGTATGGATGCTGATCGGGTTCCTTGTCACCTTCGCCGTAACACGGGGGGTCACGCGCCGGATCCACGCGAAGGCGGCCACGCAGTCCCAGCGACGCGGTTCCCAGGGGCCCGGTTCGCAGCGCCGCGGGCTCTCCGATGTGTACATCGGCGGTGTGCACATCCATCACCAGGTATGGGGCATCTTCCTGCTGCTCTTGACCGGGCTGCTCCAGTTCCGGTACAGCCCCACGGCGCCCTGGGCGGAGGTGCTGGCGGCGCTGTTCGGGATCGGAGCGGCGCTGACCTTGGACGAGTTCGCGCTGTGGTTCAACCTCGACGACGTCTACTGGAGCAAGAGCGGCCGCAAGTCGATCGACGCGATCTTGGTCGGGGGCGCGCTGGGTGCGGTGCTCCTCATGCAGGCGTCGCCGTTCGGCACCGCAGGCGGTCGCGACCCTCTCGCCATCTGGCTCTACCTGGTCACAGTCGCGTTCAATCTGGCCCTGGCCGGGATCTGCATCATCAAGGGGAAGCTCGCTACCGGCCTGATCGGCATCGTGATACCTCTGCTGGCGGTGATCGGCGCCATCCGGCTGGCAAAGCCGGCCTCGATATGGGCCTACCGGCGGTACTCCGGCGCGAAACTCGAGCGTGCGCAGCGCCGTTTCGGCCCCTCGTATCAGCTGCGCCGCGACCGCCTGCGCGACCTCCTCGGAGGCAGGCCGGACCCCGCGGGCGGCGACCCGGCAGAATGATCTTGGTAGGGCGACCGCATGTGCTGGGCGACCCAGCTGGTGGCGCCGGCTGCCGGGCGGCGGGCTCGCCCGGCGGTGGGTTCGTGGTTTTGACGAACGGGCGGAGTTACGGCGCCGCGCCGTTTAGTCACGGGCTGCAAGAAGCCGTCGACTGCCCAAGCGCCGATCTTGATGCCGTGGACGATCCCCGCCTTGACCGCCTTCCGGAAATGGAACCCAACGAGGATGCGTGAGAGTCCGTTCTCGTGCGCCGCCTGGGTGAAGGTGGTATATCGTCGCAGGACGGGCGACGCATCGGTGCAGGTCTGCCCGGGGGGCAGCGTGTAGCTGCACGTCTTGAAGCGGACGTGGTCAGTACCGAAGAACTGTTTCAAGACCTGTGCTGCCGCACCACCTTCGACACTATGTCCCGAGTCGTAGTCCGGAATCGGTGGTGTCGTCACCAATGGGGTCCATGTCGGGTCGGCCTTAGTTCTAGGGTTGCCGTCGGTGGCCGCGTTCTGGATTGCGGTGACCGGTCGCCAGTAGTTGTACGCCTTGTACTTGGTGTCGAAGGTGGCGACGTACCCATCCGAGAGAGCCATGTTCAGGAGGCCGAACAGGCGGGCGTTCTCCCACAGATCGAGCCCTTTCTTAGTGGCGACGGTTCGCGCAATCCGGTTCCACCGGAGTGGAGAACTCTCTACCCAGAACAGGGCCACCTGGGTTTGGTCGGCGGTGCGGGCGCTCGGAGTGTTGACGCCGTCGCCACCCAGGCGTTTGACCTCTCTGAAGTCTTTGGCGTACCGCCTTGAAGTCACTGCGTACGGTGGACCCGGACGGAACTGTGAGCTGGCCTTCAGGACGAACGGGGTGACGTCCGACCAGCCGGGTGCGCTGTCTCAACAAGAGGCCGGTTGCCACAAACGATATTCATGACGTTGAGTACAGCCGCCGCAGTTCTTCTTGATACGCCTCGTGAGGCCGTGGCTCCTGCCTGTAAAGCCGTCCCCGGCCCCGCCGAAGTTGCTCCGTGGACGCTACACAAGGTGACGGGTAACGTTCGCACAAGTGTGCTCTGAGAAGTAACGCATTGGCATGCCGTAGCCGAACCATGCCACACATCCCCCCGCGGGCCTTGGCCCCTTGACACCCAGCACCGCAACTCGCGCGGGTGCAGGAGCGATGTAGAACGCGTGCAGATGGTGTGGAGATCTTCCTTCATGCGGTGTCTACGAGACCGCGCTGGGAGCCGGACGGGGCCAGATCCGCCGGGTCACACGGGCGCGGCATACAGGCCGATGGCGTAGCACGCCAGCGCCCCCGCGGTGGCCAGCGCCATCCCGAGGGAGTAGCCGTCGGTGAGCTTGTCGGCGAAGCCGGAGCCGAAGCCGGCGGCGAGGATGATCGCCACCAGGCCGGCCACCGAGGTGACGATCAGGATCGCGTTCCTGACGATGATCGCCCTGACCAGGACGAAGATGGCGGCGAGGACGAGGAACATGCCGAGCGCGGCATGGATGGCCAGCAGCACGCCGTTGCCGAAGAACGAGTTGTGCCCGGGATGACCCGCGCCCGGCAGCGTGGTGTACAGGTTGACGCCGATGCCCAGGGCGAACTGAATGATCAGCACGATCAGGATGGCCAGGCTGGCCCGCCGCAGGCCCGCTCGGCGGGCTGGTGACTTCTGGACCGTTGGCGCGGCTGCCGCCCGAGGGCTCGTCATGTCCGCTCACCTCCAGGTCCCCGCGCGGGGGGGCCACAACTCGGCGACTACGGCATTCCGCCCTCGATACCCCGCTTTCGTGACGCCTAAGGTAAAGCGGCTCTAAATTGATCGTCACGACCCGCAAGCGCCTACGTAAAGGTCGGACGATCCGCCGTGGCGGGTCGCGCGATCGCCGGTCAGGTGTGTTCCACCGCGTACAGCTGCCATCGCTCGGGAATTCCCTTGAGCGCGTGGCTCCCCCGGTCGGCCGCGCCAGCGGTGAGGCGCTTACTGGCGGCGCGATTCCGGAGCGCTGTCGCCGGCCGGGGGGGTATCGGGGGAGGCAAGGCGGAGGTCGACGTGGGCGGCCTGGATGCGCTCTTGCTCTTGGGCGAGCAGGGCCATCGCGCGGGCGTCGGCCGGCGTCGGGCGGTTCACGTCCAGGGCCCGCGGCCACAGGCGGGCATACCGGACGGCGGCGACCTCGGCCGAGTACACGAGCGCCTGACTGACCAGGTAGAGCAGCGCGAACATGCCCGCCACGGTGGCGAAGCTGCCGTAGACAGGCCCGGCCCGGCTGACCAGCCTCGCCAACAGGATCGGCCCGAAGCTGAGCACCAGCGCCACCGCCACGGCGCCGAGGGCGGCGCCCGGCCAGATGGCGCCGAACGGCGTGGGCCGTGCCAGCAGGAGCCGGGCGCCTAGGAGCAGGACGGCGAAGATGACCAGAGCGGACCCGAGCGCAGCCAGGATGCGCTCCGCTCCCGCCAGGTCGGGGATCGCGGTGACCGCCACGGTGAGCGCGCCGACCGCGCCCGCCCCAAGCAGCAGCACACCCAGCATCGCGAACACCCGGAGGTAGCGGGGGAAGAACCCGAAACGAGAACGGCGCGGGACGGCGGCGACGTTGTTCAGCGTCTGGGACACGGAGAACACGACGCCGGTTCCCGAGAACAGCAAGCCGATGAGGCCGGCGATGAACGGGACGGTCGAGGTCGGCAACGTGGTCACCGCGTGGTCGACCGTGGATTGCAGCACCGGCGGCACGATCGCGCTGATGAGCCGCACGCGCAGTTCCGAGTTCGCCGTCAGCACCCGCGACAGGACCGCCACCCCGAGCAACAGCAGCGGGAAGATGCTGAGGAAGCCGTAGTACGTGATCAGCGCGGCCTCACGCCCGCCGTCATCGTCCCCGTACTTCTTGATCACCGCGTAGGGGAATCCCAGCACGCCGTGCCGGCGCTGGACGCCGTCCGCCCAGGCGATGACCCGGTTCACCAGTGCGCCCAGGCTCGCGAAGTTCATGCCCCAGCCTCCCAACCGGGCTGGCGCGTTGGCTACTCGCGGGCCGGCATGGCTTCGGCCTGGCGCCCGAGGCCGATATGAGGCTGCCCGCGCGCGGCGGCGAAAGCCTCGTGAGCGCTACGGCCGTGCGTCCCCGGCGGCGACCTTGTGCTCGATGCAGCTCATCAAGTGATGGTAGGAGTCGCAGAACGCGCGCACACCCTCGCGCTCGAGCTCGGCGGTGATGGCGTCCAGGTCGAGCCCGGCTGCCGCGGCCGCCGCCAGGATCCGTTTCGCACCTTCGGGGTCGGCATCGAGCGTGCGTGCCACCTTGCCGTGGTCGGCGAACGCGCGCAATGTATGGTCGGGCATCGTGTTGATCACGTCGGGGCCGATCAGTTCCTCGACGTAGAGCACGTCGGAGTAGTCGGGGTTCTTGGTGCCGGTGCTCGCCCACAGCGGCCGCTGCCGCCTCGCACCAAGGCCACGAAGGCGCTCCCAGCCGGGACCGGCGAACTTGGCCTGGTAGCGCTGGTAGGCGACGCGGGCGCTGGCGAGCGCAACCTGGCCGTGGGCCGGCGAGCCGGGGTCCAGCTGCGCGTCGGCCTTGGTGTCGATGCGCGACAGGAAGAACGACGCCACCGAAGCGATCTCGTGTACCGGCTCGCCCGCGTCGGCGCGCGCGGAAAGGCCGCGCAGGTAGGCGTCGATCACCTCCTCGTATCGCTCGATCGAGAACAACAACGTGATGTTGATGTTCAGGCCGCGCCGCGTCAGCTCCTCGATCGCTGGCAGACCCGCGGCCGTGCCGGGGACCTTGATCATCACATTCGGCTGGCCGAGCCGCTGCCACAGGCTGGTCGCCTGGGCGATGGTCGCCTCGGTGTCGTCGGCAAGATCGGGAGTGCACTCGAACGAGACGAACCCGTCGCTGCCCCGGCTGTCCTCATATGACGGGCGCAGCAGGCGCGCGGCCGCGCGGATGTCGTCGAGCGCAAGCGAGAAGAACAGCTCCTGCAGGTCACGCTCCCCGCCGGCGACCAGCTCGCTCAACTGGTGGTCGTAGCGGTCCGAGTCGGTGATCGCCTTGGCGAAGATCGTAGGGTTGGACGTCGCGCCGGTGACGCTATAGTCCTCGATCAGCTCGGCGAACTCGCCGGTCTCGAGCAGCTCGCGGGAGAGCGTGTCCAGCCAGATGGATACGCCCGCCTCCCGGAGCCGCCGCAGGTTGGGGTTAGGTGCCACGGCGGTCCTCCACTCAGGTGCCTGCCGCGAACTCGCCGACCAGCGCGGCGAGCGGGACGCCGGGATCGGTCAGCGCGGCCACCTTGACCTGCTGGCGCGAGCGGATCAGCGCTTGCACGTCCTCGTTCACATCCCAGACATTGACGTTCATGCCGGCCGTGACCCGCCCCTCGCGCAGCCAGAAGGCGACGAACTCGCCACCGGCGCGGTCGCCGCGGAACACGACCTCATCCCATTGCGGCGCGTACCCCGAGTATTCCATGCCGACGTCGTACTGGTCAGAGTAGAAGTACGGGATCTGGCCGTAGCTAACCTCCTGGCCGAGCATCGCCTGCGCCGCCGCGGGCCCCTGGTTGAGCGCGTTCGCCCAGTGCTCGACGCGGATCCGCTCCTGGAAGAACGGGTGCCACGCGTTCGCGACGTCGCCCGCCGCGAAGATGCCCGGCGCGGCGGTCCGCAGGCTGGCGTCGACCACGATCCCGTTGCTGACGTCCAGGCCGGCGCCGCTGGCCAGGCCGGTGCGCGGCACGACGCCGATGCCGACGACGGCGAAATCGCACTCGACCCGGCGACCGCTGGCGGTCCGCACCCCCGTGACCGCGCCGGTACCCTCGAATGACTCGACCCCGTCGCCGAGCAGGAGCTCGACGCCATGCTGGTCGTGCACGTCCCGGTAGAAGCCCGCGACCCCGCCGCCGAAGATCCGCTCGTTTGGCAGCGCCTGCGGGTCGATGACGGTGACATCAAGCCCGCGCTGGCGCGCCGAGGCGGCAAACTCGCTGCCGATCCAGCCGGCGCCGACCACCGCCACCCGCGCGCCGATGTCGAGCCGCGCCCGCAGCAGGTCGCAGTCGGCCAGCGTGCGCAGATAGTAGACCCCGTCGAGGTCCGCGCCGGGAACGCGCAGCCGGCGCGGCTCGGATCCGGTCGCCAGCAGCAGCCGGTCGTAGCCGAGCTGACTGCCATCGTCCAGCGTCAGCCGCGACGCGCCGGGCTCGACCGCGCTCACCGTCAGACCGGTGACGAGCTCGATCTCCTGCTCCGCGTAGAAGCCCTCCGGGTGGACGTAGGCATTCGCGCGCTCGGACTCGCCACGCAGGTAGTCCTTTGTCAGCGGCGGCCGCTCATAGGGGCGCTCCGGCTCGGCGCCGATCAGCACCACCCGGCCGTCGAAGCCACGCGCGCGCAGCTCCTCCGCGGCCTTGGCGCCGGTAAGGCTCGCGCCAACGATCACGAACACCGGCTTCGTCATCGGATCCTCTCTTCTGTCAGGCTCACGCGCCGCCGCGTGAGCGATTCGGAGGCCGGATCCGACCGGCGCACCGTCTCCAGTTCTAACGCGTATCAAAGTTGACGATAGACCTGGGACGGTAATTTAGTCAATAATCTTGTCTTATAGAAGCGCTCCACCGCGCCGTGCCCAGCCGCCGCGAGCCTCCGCGGCGGCGCGGAAACGTGATCATGGGTCCGGTGCACCTGACTACACCAGGGCCATGATCACGATTCGCGGGCTAGCTAGGCGCCGGGCCGCCCGGCGGGCTGGATGTTCTGGTTGATGTGGAAGACGTTGTCCGGGTCGTAGCGCTTCTTGACGTGGGCAAGCCGGTCGTAGTTGCCCCGGTAGGCGGCCTCGACCCGGTCCTGGCCCTCGCTCATCATGAAGTTGACGTAGGCGCCGCCGGCCGAGGCCGGGTGCAGCTCCTCCCAGTAGTCTCGCGCCCACTGCGAGATGCGGCCGGCGTTGGCAGGGTCCGGGTCGGTGCCGATGATGACTCCCGCCCAGCCGCCGTCCCGGTAGGCGAACGCCGTCGCGTCGCCGGGCACGCGGCTGGCGGCACCGTCGATGGGGTGCAGGTGCATGGCGGAAAGACCGGTCGGCAGCTGCGCGCCGTACTTGACGTGCACATCGATCGCGGCGTCCGAGATCTCGTTGAAGAAGTCCGCTTTCCAGTAATGCTGCAGCCCAGCCGGGTTCAGGGCGTCGAACGCGCCCTGCAGCACGCTGAACGGCATGGCCTGCAAGCCGACCACCAGCGGCGACCCGAACGTTTTGACCGGCTCGAGTACCTCCTCGGCCCGGTCGTGCGCTCCGGTGTAGCACCAGACGATGCCGCACGCCTTGCGGCCCCAGAGCTCCTCGGGAAACGGCGGCGCGGGGGGGATGCTGAGCAGCGCGAAGAAGCCGCTCAGCTCCTCGGGCAGCGATGGCAGCAGCTCCCGGTACCAGCGCATCACCGCCGGGGTGTCGGCCAGGTCGTACAGGACCGGGCCGCCGATGATCGTCCCGTGCTCGCCGATGTCGTGGCAGCGGAACGTGAACGAGGTGACGATGCCGAAGTTCCCGCCACCGCCGCGCAGGGCCCAGAACAGGTCCGGGTGGGAGTTCTCGCTGGCGGTCACGAACGTGCCGTCGGCCAGCACCACGTCGGCGGCGAGCAGGTTGTCGACCGTCAGCCCGAACCGCCGGGAGAGGTAGCCGACGCCGCCCCCGAGCGTGAGGCCGGCCACCCCGGTCGACCCCAGAATCCCGAACGGAACGGCCATGCCGAACGCCGTCGTCGCGTGGTCGACGTCGCCCAGCGTGCATCCGGCGTCGGCACGGACGGTGTGGTTCCCGGGGCTGACCGTGGTGCTGCGCAGCAGTGAGAGGTCGATGACCAGGGCGCCGTCCCACACGCCCAGGCCGCCGACGCTGTGGCCGCCGCCGCGGACCGCGATCTCGACATCGTGCTCGCGGGCGAACCGCACGCACGCGATCACGTCGGCGGTGTCGCGGCAGCGCACGATGGCGGCCGGGTACCTGTCGATCATGGCGTTGTAGACGGCGCGCGCCCCGTCATAGCCGGGATCTCCCGGCCTGATCAGGTCGCCACGCACGGCGGCCGCCAGATCCTCGTACGCAGAGGTGGCGATGGTGGTTGCGGTGGTCATGTCGGGCCCTTCGGGTACGTCGCTGAAGTTCGGTGCATCCCGAAGGTAGGAAACGCCGCGTTCGCAGAGCGTTCGGGCGTGGGCGCTCGCGCTATCGCGCCGGGAGAACGCCCGGAGCAGGAGGACGAACGCCCCGCCCTCGGAGGTCACGCTCGCAGCACCGGAGCAGCGCGACGCTGCCATGCGCCGACGCCAGCTCCGCGGCGGCTCGCAGCCTTGCGGTGGCCGCATCCCCCTCGTCGTAGTCCGCGCGCATCCGCATTACCTCGGGCAGCCACCACACGTCGTCGTTGGCGCGCGCGGCGGCGATGGCCGCGTCGAGGGCCGCCCTCGCCGCATCGGGGCTGCCGTTCCGCGCCGCCAGCTCGGCCAGCAGCGACAGCCAGTAGGGCATGCGCGCGAACGCGCCATCCGACTTGAGATTGTCAATGCCCCGCTGGGCGAGATGGGTGGCCGGCTCGCCCGCGCGGGACCAGCCGTCGAGGATCAGCGCCCACTCGCGGTAGTAGGCGAACTCGTACCGGCCGCACAGCTCACGCAGTTCCCCGACGGCCTCCCTCAGCTCGGGCAGGTCGCCCCGCATCTGGTGGGTGATGCTGCCGTAGGCAAGGGCCACCGCCAGGCTGTACGGGTGATCGAGCGAGCGGGCCAGCCCGATGGCCTCGCGACAGGCGGACAGGGCGTCATCGTCGTTGCCGATCAGCCAGTGGGCGTGCGCCGCCCAGGCCGTGGCGTGCACGTCGGGCCGGGTGCCGATGCTCAGCGAGCCGGCACCGCTCGCCAGCTTGGCGGCAAGCTCCAGGTGACGCAGTCCCTCGGCGGGCATCCCCAGGCTGACGGCCGACCCGCCCACGGCGAAATGAGCCGGGCCGCTCATCTCGGAGTCGGGGTCGACGAGGGCCAGGGCGCGGGTCGCGACCTGGTAGCCGTCGGCGGTGTGCCCCTGGACGAACCGCGACGTCCAGAGCGCGGCCAGGCCGGTCAGCGCCGAGTTTTTGCGGCCCAGTGATTCCGCGAGGGCGATCGAGCGCTCGATCGCCTGCTGGAGGTCCGGGGATGCATAGCCGTGCCTGGCGTTGAGGGGTGTCGCCATGGCCTCGAGGACCGCGAGCTCCTGCCTGTCCCTGTCCCTTCCCTCGGGCAGGCCCCGCACGATCGACAGCGCCTCCCTGTGCAGCCGGATCGCCTCGGCATGAGCGAACCTGCTCGCCGCGACGTCGGCCGCGCGCCGGTAGTAGGTCACCGCCCGCTCGGGCCGCCCGCCCCGCGCATACTGCTCGGCGAGCAGAGCCGCAACCGACTCGGTGTCCTCGGGGTGGAGCAGCTCGAGGCCCTGAGCGATACGCCGATGGAGCAGCCACCTTTTCGGCGGGCTGACCTGGGCATATGCCGTCTCGCGAAGCATGTCGTGTGAGAAGTCGTAGCCGTCGCCGAACTCCTGCATGATCCTGCGCCGCCACAGCTCGTCGACCGCCTCCACGACGGTGCCGGCCTCGAGGTCGCTGGCCTCCGTGAGCAGGTCCAGGTCGAAGTTCGTCCCCACCGCCGCCGCCAGCCCGGCCACCTCCCGGGCCGCCGGGGACACCTGCTCGAAACGTTTGCGCAGCACGGCCGCGAGGTCACCGGCCGGCAGCGGCGCGCCGCCCGGATCGGCGGTACCGCGCACCGCCTCGATGACGTACAGGGGGAAGCCTCCCGTCGTCGCCTGAAGCAGGTCCGCGTCGGCGCCGGTCAGCGGATGCCCGGAGATCGCCTCCCCGAGATGCGCCGTGTCGGCCGCCTCCAGCGGGTCCAGAGAAAGCTCGGTGAGCAGGCCGGTGGCCCGCATGCGGAAGGTCCACTCCACAAGCTCGGGATCGTCGTCGATATTGTCGTCGCGCAGCGTCCCGGCCACGAGCAACGGCGCGCCGTCGGCCAGGCCCAGGCAGAACGTGATGAACGCCAGCGTCTCCTGGTCGCACCACTGCACGTTGTCGAGCACCAGCAGCAGCGGGCGGCCGACGGCGAGCAGCGCCCGCGCCAGGCCCTCGAAGAAGCGGTGGCGCTGCCAGGCGTCCACCATCGCCCTCGGCCCGGGCTCCCGCGCACCCCGGTCCCCGTCCGGCACCAGCCTGGCGAGCTCGGCGCGCCAGGCGGGGTCGAGGCCCGCCGCCGCCGACCGGACGACGGGATTGCGCAGCCAGTCCGCCACCGGCGCCAGCGCCAGCCGCCCCGACGTGCCAAAGCACTGGGTGCTCGCGACGACCGCGCCCCGCAGCCGCGCCGTGTCGGCGACCTCGGTCACCAGGCGGGTCTTCCCGACACCGGCGCCACCGCGGACCAGCGCGAGACCGCGGCGGCCCGCCGCGGCGGCCCGCCACACGTCCCGGAGCTGGCCGAGCTCCGCGGACCGGCCGAACAGCTGCGCCGCCGCCGGCCCGGGCCGACCGGCCTCAGGCCGGGCAGGCCCGGTGGCCTCGGCGGGCCCCTTGGCCGGGCGTGCGTGGGCCATCAGGTGCTGGAACGCCTCGCGCGTCGGGGAGTCCGGGACGACGCCGAGCTCACGCTCCAGGACCGAGGCGCAGTGGTGGTAGGTGCTGACGGCACCCGCGCGGTCGCCCAGATCGGCCTGCAGCCGCATCAGGGTCCGGTAGCCGATCTCCTCCAGCGGCTGCAGCTGGACCCGCCGCCGGGCGGCATCCACCGCTCCGGCCAGGTCACCCGTCCGCGCCCGCGCCGCGCTCAGCAGATCGCACAGGTCCACGCACTGGCGCTCGAGCGCTGACCTGGCGTCGAGCAGCCAGTCGTCGTACACGCCGGGCAGCAGGCCGCCGCGGTACTGGCCGGTCGCCGCGGCGGCGTGCATGAGGACCCCGTCGTCGTCATCGGCGGCGGCTGCCGCCAGGGCGGCGTTCCGCTCGATATCGAAGACGCGCGCGTCGACGCGGCACGTGGGCGTGTCACGCCAGCACAGATCCCGTGACGTCACGACGAGCGAGCGCTCGTTGCCCAGCACCTGGCGCAGGTGGTGCAGCTCGCGGCGCAGGTTGGTCAGCGCCTGGGCGTCGGTGGACTCGGGCCAGAACAGCCCGGCGATGCGCTGCCTGCCCTGAGGTGACCCGGCATGGCTGACAAGAAAGGCGACGAGAACGACCGCGCGCGACGACCGGGTCCGGACGGCGCCGGTCCCGTCATCGGTGATCGCTGACTCCCCCAGGAGAGACACATGCAACATGTCGCGATGGCCTCCAGACACCTCAGGGTAAACGCAAGCGGCCCCAATTCCCACGCCCGAACCTGTCGGCCGCCCGGGACGGACCCGCATGAGCATGATTGGCTCGCCGTGGCAGGCGTTGACGGAAGGGACGGCCATGGCTGGAATCGCGGCGGATGGAACGCGGCCGAAGACACCGGCAAGAGCCCAGGGACGGCGCCGCGCCGCCGGGATATACGGCGCCATCATCACCGCCGCGATCCTGGACACCGCCAGCGGCCGCATGCCCACCTATTCGCTCGTGATCGCGGTCGTGGTCACGCTGCTGGTCTACTGGCTCGCCGAGGAGTATTCCGAACTGCTGGGCGAGCAGGTGGAAGACGGTCACCTGCCGACCTGGGCACGCATCCGGGAAACGCTCGCCGCGACCTGGCCGATGGTCAGCGCGTCCTTCGCCCCGCTGCTGGCGGTGGTGGTGGCGCGGCTGGCCGGGGCCTCGGCGCTGGTGGCCGCCAACGCCGGGCTTGTGGTGGCGGTCGTGCTGCTGGCGGCGCACGGGTTTTCCGCCGGCCGCGCGTCCAAACTGCGGGGCCGGCAACTGCTGCTCACCACGTCGGTCGCGATCGGGCTGGGGCTGGCGATGATCGGGCTCAAGGACCTGGTCCTGCTCAATCTGCACTGAGGCCCGTCCGCGCCGCACCGCGCGCAGGCTCCGCGGCACGCCCCGGCCGCCGCCGGCGCCGTGCGCATATGATCTCCATCTGTGCAGGCAACCAACCTGGCGCAGGTGGCGGACGAGCTGTACGCGCTCGCCCCCACAGAGTTCCGGACTGCCCGTGACGAGCGGGCCCGCCAGGCACGCGCGGCAGGGGATGCCGATCTCGCTGAGGCGATCAAGAAGCTGCGCCGGCCGACGGTCAGCGCGTGGCTAGTGAACCTGCTGGTCCGCGAGGCTCCCGATCAGATACGGGAACTGCTGGAACTTGGCGAGTCGCTGCGTGAGGCACAGCAGGCCCTCGCGGCGGACCGGCTGCGGGATCTGTCCGTGCAGCGCCGGCAGCTGATCAGGGCGCTCTCCGAGGAGGCCAAACGACTGGCGGCGGAGGAGAGTCAGTCGCTCAGCGCGCAGGTCGAACACGAGGTGCAGGACACCCTTGAGGCCGCGCTGGCCGACTCCAGCATCGCTGACGCAGTCGGTTCGGGCCGGCTGACCAGGGGGCTCTCCTACGCCGGCCTGGGAGAGGGCGTCGGCGTGGACGATGCCGTCGCCGTGCGGGCCGCGCCGGCGGAGGAGCAGGTAGCCGCGGCTCGCGCCCAGCGGGCGGGAAAGCAGGAGGCGCCCGCCAAGCGGGAGGCGCGGCAGCATCCGGCCGCGTCACGGCCCGCGGGGACAGCGGGGCGCGGCCGGCGCACGGCGGAGCAGGCAGG
>Ga0126382_10000405_pt1 | contig 16671 bp, 17 predicted proteins | sample PanSoiMetPlot_30_FD_92548 | JGI IMG/M metagenome (GOLD analysis project Ga0126382, IMG submission 92548) | Tropical forest soil microbial communities from Panama - MetaG Plot_30 | ecosystem: Environmental > Terrestrial > Soil > Tropical forest > Bulk soil | place: Panama | collected 2016-02-17
CGTTTGCGGCTGCTGTTGGGTCTCCTGGTTTTTGCGGTGGGTTGCCGTTTCGCCTACGAACTGGTGGTGAAGCCGGACGATCTTTATTCGCTTCGCTATGTCAGGAGCGGATGATGCGGCGACTCGCAATGGCACTCGCATTTATCGTCATTGTTTACGGAGCAAAACCCGCCACCGCCGAGCGGTTGGTCGTGTCTCTGTCAAATCATCGCGTGGCCGTTACCTCAAACTTTGTTGGCGAAGAGCTGGTGCTGTTCGGCACCATCGAGCCTGAACCGATAGCAAGTCCGTTGCGTCCACCTTACGATCTGGTGGTGACCGTAACCGGCCCCCGCCAAACCCTGCGCGTGCGGCGCAAGCAACGCATGCTCGGTATTTGGGTCAATATCGATTCGCGCGAATTCGTGCGCGTGCCATCCTATCTTGCAGTTCTGAGCAACCGTCCGGTCAACGACATTGCCAATCAGGACACTTTGCGACGTCTGCAGGTCGGGCTCGATAATTTCCTGTTGCCGCAGCGTATCGGCAGCGACGTTGCCGATACGGTGCGCGACGATCCATTTCGCCTCTCTTTCGTGCGATTGCAGACCCAGCAGGGCCTTTATCGCGAGTCTGCCACCGCGGTGACTTTTTTGACCTCAACGGTATTTCGCGCTGCGATCCCCATGCCTGCCGCGGTGCCGACCGGAAGTTACGGTATCGAGGTTGAGCTGTTCACGAGAGGCGCACTCGTCGCGCGCACCAACTCAGCGCTGGACGTGATCAAGACCGGCTTCGAGCAATATGTCGCCGATGCCGCGCGCGACTATGGCCTCCTGTACGGGATGGCCACGGCGATGATGGCGCTCCTGATCGGATGGTTTGCGAGCATAATTTTCGCGCGTGATTAATCCGGTAGGCAGCGCATCGCAGTAAAACAATACACCCGGGAACCCCCGAGCAGATATGCCCTAAAGGCGAGGGTACCGAACAGATCAGTGAAGGCAGCATGACGGACATTGAGCCCGCCCGTGAATGCGCCAAAGGCGGGCATCACTAGGCGGGTTTCGTCTGCGGCGAAGCAGCGGCGACTTAGCGCGCGGCCACGATGCACAATCCGAGCTACCGGATGCAAATGACCGCTGATTTCGCCGGAATCACCGTTCGGTTCGTGGCGGAAAGTCAGGGCGCCAATTTTCAGCTTCCCGTGAAACGCGCCACCGATACTACTGACCGGTTCTGGATCATGATTGCCCGTAATCCAAATCCAGTCGCGGCCCCGTTGGAGCGCGCGCAGATTGTCGCGATCGCTGTCACAGAGCCGACCTGGGCCACCGCAGTCGTGGAAACTATCGCCGAGAGCTACGATGCAGCGTGGCGCATAGTCTGCAGCTAAATGCGAAACGCGCGCGAGCGTGTTTGCGGTGTCGTAAGGCGGAAGTAGTTGCCCACGCGCGGCAAAGCTTGAGGCCTTCTCCAGATGCAAATCTGCGACGGCCAGGAGACCGTGCTCTTGCCAATAAAGCGCGCCCCGCGGATCGGCGAGAAGCGGAACGCCGGCGAGAACAATGAGATTGCCCTCGCTTTCCGCCGCATTTCGCTCCACTTGGCTCAACTCATCGCTTCCTTGATCAGTTCGTCAGCCGCTTCAGTCAAAAGGGTGTCCGAAGCCTCGCCATAGACTGTCTCGCGCCCGATCTCCAGCAACACCGGAACCGACAGCGGCGAGATGTGGTCGAGCGCTTTATGGACGATTCGCCCCCTGATGCGCGAGAGCATTTCGCCCAGACGTTTGATGTCAAGCAGACCGGTGGCGGCATCCGCATGCGCTGCCCGTAGCAGGATATGGTCGGGCTGATGCTTGCGCAGCACGTCGTATACTAGATCGGTGGAAAAAGTGAGCTGCCGGCGCGATTTTTCCTCCCCCGGGAAGCGTTTCTCGATAAGCCCGGCAATGATAGCGCAACTGCGAAATGTGCGCTTCATAAGCGCCGATTCCGCAAGCCAGGTTTCCAGGTCATCGCCGAGCATGTCCTGATCGAACAGCTGGGCAAGCGAAAGATCGCCGCGAGCGACGCGTAGCGCGACGTCACCCAGTCCCCAGACCGCGAGTGCGTATTCGTTAGCGACGAAACCGAGAGGCCTGAGCCCCGCGCGTTCAAACCGGCGCGTAAGCAACATGCCGAGCGTCTGATGCGCCAACCGCCCTTCGAATGGATAGCAGACCAGATAGTATTTGGCGGCCCGCGGAAACGTTTCGACCAATAAATCGTCAGCCTTGGGCAACATCGAACGCCATTGTTGGATTTCCAGCCATTCGCGCACTTGTTCCGGCAGCGCACGCCATGCCTCGGGCTTTGCCAGAAGGGCGCGCACGCGAGCGGCGAGATACGTCGAAAGCGGAAACTTGCCACCCTCATAAGCAGGCACTCTCGGGTCGGTCGCATCCGAACGCGAAACATAGACCTCATCTTCGACCATGGCCTCGTATTTTAGAATTTCTCCGGCGAACACGAAGGTGTCGCCGAATCTCAAGGTCTCGATGAAATATTCCTCGACCTGGCCAAGGAGCCGCCCGCCGCGCGGAACAACGGCCCCGCTGCGGCGGGAGCGCACCAGCCGCACCTTGACCATATCGGCCTCAATAATGGTGCCGACGTTCATGCGGTAGCGCTGGGCAACCCGCGGATGCGTAATGCGCCAGCGGCCATCCTTACCTTGCCTGATTTTTGCGAAACGCTCGTAAGCTTTCAGCGCATAGCCGCCAGTAGCAACGAAATCGACCACTGCGTCGAAATCGGCACGCGTAAGCGACTCATAAGGCGCAGCGGCGCGGACCTCGGCGTACAATTCTTCGGCAAGGAATGGCTCCCCGCAGGCCCGCCCCAAAATATGCTGTGCCAGTACATCGAGCGCGCCGGTGCGCAACGGCGGCGTATCCTGCGCATTCTCGGCCACCGCATCGATTGCGGCCCGGCATTCCAGCACCTCGAAGCGATTTGCCGGTATCAGCACAGCTTCAGAGGGCTCGTCGAGGCGGTGATTGGAACGTCCGATACGCTGGAGCAGACGCGAGCAACCCTTGGGCGCACCGACATTTATCACCAGATCGACATCTCCCCAGTCTACGCCAAGATCGAGAGAAGACGTACAGACCACCGCTCGCAATTTTCCGGCGGCCATGGCGTCTTCGACGCGGCGCCGTTGCGCTACATCGAGCGAGCCATGATGCAGAGCAATGGCGAGATTGTCTTCATTCGCCCTCCATAATTCCTGGAAAAGAAATTCCGCCTGGCTTCGCGTGTTGACGAAAACCAGCGTGGTCTTATGCGTTTTGATATGCGCATAAATCTCGCCAAGCGCATGACGTGCTGAATGACCAGCCCAGGGCAGATTCTCTTCGGTATCGAGCATTTCGACAATCGCTTGTGCGCCGGCCTGTGCCGTGACTAGATCAGCGCGCGCCTCCCCTCGCAGCGGCTGCGGTACAAGGAAACGACACAGCTCATCAGGCTCGGCGACAGTCGCGGAGAGCCCAATCGTTGTGAGCTGGAGCGCGATTGTAAACAGACGCGCCAAACCGAGCGACAGTAAGTCGCCGCGCTTGGAGGCAACGACCGAATGCAATTCGTCCAGAATCACGCGCTTAAGCGTGCCGAGCATGTAAGGCGCGTCCGCACTGGCGAGCAGCAGCGCCAGTTGCTCGGGCGTTGTCAGCAGAATGTCCGGCGGATCGCGGCGCTGTCGCTGGCGTTTGGATGCAGGCGTATCGCCCGTCCGCGTTTCAAGCCGCACCGGCAAGCCCATCTCCTGCACCGGGATCTCCAGATTGCGCGTGATGTCGACGGCGAGAGCTTTCAGCGGCGAGATATAAAGTGTGTGCAGACCTTGCGAGCGTACAAGCGTGCGCCCGGTCGACTTCAAATTGCGCGGGCGAATACCGTGCTCACTCAGCTCGACCAGTGTCGGCAGAAAACCTGCCAGGGTCTTACCGCCGCCGGTCGGCGCAATCAGCAGCGTGGAGCGTCCCGCTTTCGCCTTCGCGAGCAGCTCAAGCTGGTGCGCTCGCGGCTGCCAGCCACGCCTGGCAAACCAGCGCGCGAAGTCGTCCGGCAACCGTACCGAACTCTCGAAAAGGTTGCGTGCTGGTTCCATTGATTTCAACTTCCGGCTACGACAATCAACCCTGGCACCGGCAATCCTTTTTCGGTGCGAGTAGAAGCAAAATCCAGACTGATTGGTTTCAAGCCGGCCGCGGCCAATGACCTTTGCACGTGGGCTTCGGTATGAGCGTAACGAAGTGTTTCACGTAATATGACGCCATCCTGATCATGCGTCTCCACGCTGAAAGCGAAACGGCCCGGCGATGGAGCCACCTCCGCCACGGCCTTGAGCACGGGCGCAAGATCGTCGAAGTACATGAATACGTCGGCGGCAAGCACAACGTGGTAGCGCGCGCCTATCTTCGCCTCGCTGGCGAGAAAAGCGAGAATCTCACTTTCGATAAGTCGGTCGTAGAGACCCTTTGTGCGCGCCTGCGCCAGCATGCCGCGTGAGAAATCGACACCCACCATCCAATCGCTGAATGGTCGGAACGGCAAAGCAGCAAGACCCGTGCCGCAGCCGAGATCAAGTACCGAGCCGAATCTCATCTGGCCGTTTAGGTGTGCTGCTTCGACCGCGCGAAACAGGAGTTCTGGCGCACGGTAATTTAGGCCCTTCATCAGCGCATGATCGAACCCCGACGCGTAGCCGTCGAACAGCGCACGCACGTAGCCTTCCGCCATGGCGCTGACAGATCCACCACCAAGGCGCTTAATACGAAGCGCAGCGCCGTGGCGGTCGTGCGGGTCGGCGATCTTGGCCTGCTTGAAAGCCGCTATGGCGCCAGCACCGTCACCGAGCCTTTCGCGTAGCTCGCCAAGGACAAACCATGCCGGGGCATAAGCGGGCGCAAGCTCAAGTGCCTGCACTAGAAGATCGGCGGCCCCGGTGAGATCGCCTTTGGCCTCCCGGTCGCGCGCCCATTCGAAGCGACGGTCGGCGATGACATCACCAGATGACAGGAAAATCGGGCTGGTCATTCCCTGAGTTCTTTGTCGTTTGGCGTCGAATGCCTATCTAAGCACGATGCGTCCCGAAGATATCCTGGTTCCGACGCCATTGGGCGTGTGCTGCAGGCCCGGCGGCTTCCTTATCGATCCGACCCACCCGGTCGATAAGGCCTTGATCACACATGGCCACTCCGACCACGCGCGCGCCGGTCATGGCGCGGTCCTCGCGACACAAGAAACTCTCGACATCATGCGTCTGCGTTACGGCGAGAACTTCGCTGGCAACACACAGACGATCGGTTATGGCGAGATGCTCAAGCTCGATAGCGTCCGGGTTAGCTTTCATCCGGCTGGCCATGTGCTTGGATCGGCGCAGATACGGGTCGAATGTAATGGCAAACGCATGGTCGCCTCCGGTGACTACAAGGATGTAGCCGATCCGACCTGCATGCCGTTCGAGCCGCTGCCCTGCGACGTATTTATCACCGAAGCTACGTTCGGCCTGCCGGTCTTCCGCCATCATGACGCGGCCGGAGAGATTGCCAAACTCCTGCGATCGGTCGAGCTGTTCCCAGAGCGCGCACATCTGATCGGCGCCTATACGCTTGGCAAGGCACAACGGGTGATCGCGATGTTGCGCGCGGCCGGGCACGATAGGCCGATTTACATCCATGGCGCCGTTGAAGCGGCCACGCGTTATTACCAGGGTCGCGGCATTGAGCTCGGACAAGTTGAGCTGGTGCACGGAGTCAATACAGCGGAGCTTGCCGGACGCATCATCATCTGCCCACCCAGTGGCATCGGCGACTTGTGGTCGCGGCGTTTTCCGGATCCGGTTGCGGCTTTCGCGTCGGGCTGGATGCGCGTGCGCGCGCGAGCACGCCAGCGGGGCGTCACGTTACCACTTGTGATTTCCGACCACGCCGACTGGGACGGTCTCACCGCAACTATTGCTGCTACGGGCGCTTCGGAAGTGTGGGTGACGCACGGTCAGGAAGACGCATTGGTGCATTGGTGCCAGACGAAAGGCCTGAAGGCGCGGCCACTCGACATCGTCGGCTATGGTGATGAAGAGGAAGGCGAACATCTCCGTGAGGCTGAGGCATGAATCGCTTCGCCGAACTGCTCAACCGGCTCGCCTACGAGCCGGGTCGCAACGCCAAGCTGAGATTGATCAGCGACTATTTGCGCAGCACGCCGGATCCAGAACGAGGGTGGGCACTCGCTGCTCTCACCGGCGCGCTTACCTTTAAGCATGCCAAAGCGGGGATCATTCGCGGGCTGATAGCTGAGCGTACCGATCCCGCCCTCTTTGCACTTTCGTACGACTATGTCGGCGATTTGTCGGAAACCGTGGCACTGATGTGGCCGGCTCATTCGAACAACAAATCGAGCTGTGCACCAACCTTGTCCGAAGTTGTCGAAAAGCTTTCCAAGCTCGGCAAGACGCAGTTGCCTGCACAGATCGTGCGCTGGCTCGACGGACTCGATGAGACGGGACGTTGGGCCCTCTTGAAGCTCGTCACCGGCGGTTTGCGGATTGGTGTCTCAGCGCGCCTGGCCAAGACTGCCGCCGCGTCGCTGGGGGACAAGCCTCTAGATGAGGTCGAAGTTCTCTGGCCGGGACTCGCTCCGCCGTATTTGCATATGTTCGCCTGGCTCGAAGGACGCGCCGAGAAACCTTTCTCGCGTGATCCAGCGCCTTTTCGCCCGCCCATGCTCGCGCACGCCACGGAAGAACCCGATCTAGCCGCTCTCGCTCCGGCTGATTTCATGGCCGAATGGAAATGGGACGGTATACGCGTGCAAGCAGTCGCAGGACGTGATGAAGGTGGCGACTTGGTCGCACGGCTCTATTCGCGGACTGGCGAGGAGATTTCGAGGAGCTTTCCCGATCTGCTCGGGGCACTGCGCCTGCCCTGCGCAATCGACGGTGAATTGCTGATCATGCGCGAAGACCGTGTCCAATCATTTAACGTTTTGCAACAACGGCTGAATCGCAAGTCGGTAACACCGAAATTGGTCGCAGAATTTCCTGCGCACCTGCGGGCCTACGATCTGTTGGCCGAAGCCGATGAAGACTTACGCGACCGCCCATTTGCCGAGCGCCGGGAACGATTGGAAAAGTTCGTCATGAAGCTGAACGATCCACGGATCGATATTTCACTGACGGTACCATTCAAAACATGGGACGACTTGGCCGCGGCGCGCGCTGATCCTGCGTCCGCCGGTGCCGGCCCGGATGCCGAAGCGGTCGAAGGAGTTATGCTTAAGCGACGCGATGCGCCATACGTTCCGGGCCGTCCAAAAGGACCTTGGTGGAAGTGGAAGCGCGACCCGCTAATCATTGACGCCGTCCTGATGTACGCGCAGCGGGGGCACGGCAAGCGCTCGTCCTACTATTCGGACTACACTTTCGGCGTTTGGAGCAAGGGTGAGAGCGGCGAGGAGCTAGTGCCCGTTGGAAAAGCCTACTTCGGGTTCACCGACGCAGAACTAATTCAGATTGATCGATTTGTGCGTCGGAATACCGTCGATCGCTTCGGGCCAGTACGCGAGGTAGCGCACGAATCAAATCTCGGACTTGTGCTGGAAGTGGCATTCGATGGGCTGCAACGTTCGACACGTCACAAGTCCGGTATTGCGATGCGCTTTCCGCGGATCAACCGGCTGCGCTGGGACAAGCCACCCGGCGAAGCAGATCGGCTGGAAACTCTCGAAAAAATGCTGGTGCGGCGCGAACGTGCTAGAGTGCCCGTGAATGGAGGCGGTCATGGCTGACAATCAGGTCGCGCGTTGGGCGGGCGGGTCCCCATTGGGAGTGCTGCTGCGCCTGATTTTGTTGTCGATTTTGGTCGGCGTGATCCTCTCTGCGCTCGGCCTCGATCCATTCGACATTATGAAGAGTATCGAGCGGCTAATCCGATCGATCTGGAATATGGGCTTCGACGCACTCCGCTGGCTGTGGCGTTATTTCCTGCTCGGAGCGGTGATCGTCATCCCGATTTGGCTCATAATGCGACTGATCAACGCGCCGCGCGGACGCTAGGCGGGCCAGCTTTCCGCGGTGATCGTGGCGGCGTCGCTGCCGACCATCGATGCGAGTGAATTGCGGTGACCCCGCTTGAGCGCCGTCGCAAGTTCGGCCTTGATCTCCGTCACCATGCCAATGCCGCGATAGACGAGCGCCGTGTAAAGCTGTAGCAGCGTGGCGCCCGCCTTGACCTTGGCGATAGCGGTCGCACCGGAGTCGATACCGCCAACCCCGATCAACGGAAACGTGCCCTCAGTGCGCACGAAAGTTTCCGCCAACATGCGGGTTGCAATCTTGAAGAGTGGCTTGCCAGATAGACCGCCCTCCTCATGCCTCCTGTCGCACTCGCGCAGCGAGCTGGGCCGCGAGATAGTGGTGTTTCCGACAATCATCCCGTCGACGTGTCTTTTGCGCGCTACGCCGACGACATCGTCTAGTTCAGGCAGCGTCAGATCAGGCGCTATTTTGAGGAGCACCGGCGTTAAGTTCGCACGCGGCCGAAGCCTTTCACGCGCGTCGATCACGCGGGCAAGCAGATCGTCCAGGACCTTCGCCTGTTGCATATCGCGCAGACCCGGCGTGTTCGGCGACGATACGTTAACGGTAAAATAGCTGGCGACGGCGGAAAAAGTCTCAATCAGCCGGGCGTAGTCTTCAGAACGATCTTTTGAATCGCGATTGGCGCCAATATTGACGCCAACGATCCCACCAGCATCGCGACGGGCGGCCAGTCGCATATGAATCGCAGCGGCGCCGTCGTTATTAAAGCCGAGACGGTTTATGATCGCCTGATCACTCTCGAGACGGAAAAGGCGCGGTCGGGGATTACCCGCTTGCGGCCGCGGCGTGATGGTGCCGACCTCGACAAAGCCAAAGCCGAGACGCATCAAAGCGTCAGGAACCTCCGCGTTTTTGTCGAAGCCAGCAGCAAGACCGACCGGGTTAGGAAATTTGAGTCCGAAGGCACGCACGGCCAACTCGTCGCTATCGGCCGGTGCCTTGGCTAAAGGCATGAACCGCAGCGCCTTGATCGCAAGCCTGTGCGCATCCTCGGGATCGAGAGCACGCAGGAACGGGCGGGACAAGCGGTCGAATAGACCGATCACCAGGCGAGCCTCCAAAAATTGCACTACAATCGAAATCTATCGGCCAAGGCTGGCTTACTTAAGGCAGGCGCTGAAGGAAACTGTTGCGACAGGGGGGCGACTCAAGGCTATAATTCCTATCCTCAAATTCACAATCGCACATAGTGCCAGCGTCCATGGCCATGCTTACTCACAACCAGATATGGACTGCCATCGACCGGTTGGCCGCGCGTGCCAAGTTGACGCCTTCTGGTTTGGCCAAGAAAGCCGGCCTCGATCCGACGACGTTCAACAAATCCAAGCGTGTGACACCGGAAGGGCGGCCGCGCTGGCCTTCGACAGAATCCGTTGCTAAGGCGCTGCAGGCGACAAGCACCAAATTCGATACCTTCGTTACCTTGGTCACGGACGGCGGCAAAGCGGCTATGCACAACGTGCCCTTGATTGGCTTTGCACAAGCCGGCGCCGGTGGTTTTTTCGACGACGGCGGCTTCCCTGTCGGTAAAGGCTGGGAGGAGATCGCTCTTCCCTCCGTCACCGATGAACACGCCTACGCACTGGAAATCTCCGGCGACTCGATGAGGCCGGCCTATCGTAACGGTGACGTCATCATCGTTTCGCCGAGCGCAGCGGTGCGAAAAGGCGATCGTGTCGTGGTAAAAACAAGAGATGGCGAGGTTCTGGTCAAGGAGCTCAAACGCAAGACTGCAAAGTCAGTCGAGCTCAAATCGCTCAGTGCCGAGCACCGCGAGCGAACGCTGGCGAGGTCGGACGTTGTCTGGGTTGCGCGGATTGTATGGGCGAGTCAATAGCTACGCGGATCGCGCCAATGCACCATCAATCATGTCGATGGTATTCTGCAGGCCATAGATTGCCACGAATGAGCCGAAGCGCGGACCTTTTTCCTGACCCAGCAATACCTGATAAAGCAGGTTGAACCAGTCAAGCGACACCCCAGGCTTGCCATCTTTTGCCTTCTTTTTCTGATCCAGGAACGGCTCACGGCGTCCAACCTCGTAGACCACGTTCTGGATGTCTTCAGCAGTGGCTTTTGCCTGCAGTTGCGAGAGCGCATCGCGCAAATCAATGAGAGCCGCGCGTTCGACATCGGTTGGTTCGCGGAATTTCTTTCCTGGTAAGACAAAATCGCGGAAATAGTGGATAGCATATTCGACTAGCTCATTGAGCTTTGGATGCGTCTTCGGTGTCACGCCAGGGCGGTAGCGGCCGATAAAACCCCACAGCGTTTCTGCATTCTCGGCATTTGATGACGATACGAGCGTCAGAAGCATTGCGAATGAAATCGGCATGTCTATCTTTGGCGGCTTGCCGGAATGAATGTGCCAAACCGGATTGGAAAGCTGCTGCCGCGAACCCTGCCGTTCAAAACTGTCGAGAAATTGATAGTACTCGTCAACGTTACGCGGAATGACGTCAAAGTAGAGTCGCTTGGCTGCCTTCGGCTCGCGGTACATGAACAATGACAGACTCTCGGGACTGGCGTAGCGCAGCCATTCCTCGATAGTCAGTCCATTGCCTTTCGACTTGGATATTTTCTGGCCCTTCTCGTCGAGGAACAACTCATAATTAAATCCTTCCGGCGCAGTTCCGCCGAGCGCATTGCAAATCTCGCCCGACAGTTTCACTGAATCGATCAGATCTTTCCCTGCCATCTCGTAGTCGACGCCGAGCGCAAGCCATCGCATGGCCCAGTCCGGTTTCCATTGTAGCTTGCAGCGGCCGCCGGTGACCGGTGTAACGACCTGCTCGTTTGTCTCGGGATCTTGATAGGTGATGGTACCGGCCTTGGCATCATGCGTGGTGACCGGTACTTGCAACACAACTCCGCTCTTAGGTGATACGGGCAGGAAGGGAGAATAGCTTGCTGCCCGTTCCTCGCGCAGCGAAGGCAGCATAATGGCCATGACCTGATCAAAACGCTCCAGCACTTTTAACAATGCCTGATCGAAGCGACCGGACTTGTAACATTCGGTAGACGACATGAATTCGTACCCAAACCCAAAATGGTCCAGAAAAGCACGCAGGCGCGCGTTATTGTGTTCACCGAAGCTGGGGTGGGTCCCAAACGGATCCGGTACTTTGGTTAACGGTTTGCCGAGATGCCGCTCCAGCATCTCTTTGTTCGGCACATTGTCTGGTATTTTGCGCAGCCCATCCATATCGTCGGAAAATGCAATAAGGCGTGTCTTCACCTTATCGTCAGTCAATACACGGAACGCATGGCGCACCATGGTCGTGCGGGCGACCTCGCCGAAGGTACCGATATGCGGAAGTCCCGAGGGACCGTAACCGGTCTCGAAGATGATTTGGTCCTTGGAATGTTTCTTGAGCCGCGCGACAATCTTGCGCGCCTCTTCGAATGGCCAGGCATTCGACTGCTCGGCCAACTGACGGAAAGAAGCGGCGGTTTCGGTCGCAGGCATCGTGTCTCCGGGGGGCGGACACTAGAAATGCCACACGACCACGTCAAATGCGCCATTCAAAACGGACTGACCGGGAAATAGCGTAACCACAGGTCGGTGAAGCGGCCCTTTTCCCACAGCCGGAACAGCGCCCAATTGAATGCCTGCATCAGGAGATCATTGCCGCGTCTGACCAAAATGCCGATGCCTTCGCCGAAAAAGCGGCTCTCGAGATACGGGCCGCCGCGGAACACGCAGCAGTTCGCGGAGTCGGTGCCATTGAGCCAAAAGGCAAGCGAGACGCCGTCACCAAAAAGGAGGTCGACTTCGCCTCGCTTCAGCGCAAAGCGCCCAGCGTCGGCGTCAGGATAAGGCCGAATCTCCGCCTCCGTGAATAGCGCCTTGAGATAAGCCTCATGCGCAGTGCCCGCCACGACCGCGATCTTTTTTCCCTCGAGAAATTCCGGGCGAATGTCCTCGATGGTACTGTCGCGCCGCACTACAAATCGTGCCGGTGTGCGGTAATAAGGATCGCTGAAATCGACACGCGCACGCATTTCGGGGGTCGTCGCAATCGACGCGATGACCGCATCGCCGTTATTGCTGTTGAGCGCTCCAATCAACGTATCGAACCGACGCATCTGCACCGTGCAGGCGACTTTGAGTTCTTCGCAAATCAGCCGGGCGAGATCCACATTGAAGCCAGTTGGTGCGCCATCGGGTCCAGCATAATTGAATGGCGGATAGTCGGTTTCCGTAAGGAAGCGGATAATGCTGATGCGTGAAAGGTCGGGGCGCTCCGGTCGCCGGCGCGGGTCCCAGAAGCCGGGTACCGCCAAAACGTCGGCTTTTGTGGCCCCTTCCCCGGGCTGCACCGCCGCGCCGGCCGGAGATGAAGCGGGCGGACCTTTTGTGGCCTGCGCATGCGCTGCCGCTGCCGCGAAAGCAGTCAGCACCACAACAAGCGCGTATGTTTGAGCGCAACGCCAACGCCGACCTGATTGCAGCCTCATCCGACGGTCTTTCATCGAGAATCGCCGCGACCATAGCATCGTCATGGCGATGGGCTAGTCATATTCGTAGGCTTTGATGTTTTCGGCTTCCGTCATCAGCCACCGGTCAGGTGCTTCGCGATCTGATGCACCGGCATTTTGACAAAGTCTTTGTCAACCTCGACGCGCACGGCGCTATTGAGCGCGTGCGAGTAGGCTGGGCGGATCATTCCCAGCGCACGCGGCGGAGCTACGACGATCAGCGATTTGGCCCTTCCGGAAGAAATGGCGCTGTCCAAATGGTGCGCCAGCTGCGTAAGAAAAGCTCGCTCCGATTGGTCGTGCCAGTCGGTCTGTTCGACCGCACTTCGCATGTTGCCAACGGAATTGATAACACGCCCGGGCGCATCTGTCCCGAGCTCACGCGTCGCGAGATCCTTTTGCTCGAAAACTTGGACTGTCTTCAGGTTGGGGAATTTAATATCCCCGGTATTTTCCAAAATCAGCGCCTTGGCGCCGTCACAGACCACCACCCATTCGCCGTGTCTAATCAAAAGTCCGGACATGGACCAACTCCTCAAATCTACACCAGAGACTAAAAGAAACGCGCGATCAGATTTTGCTCTGGATCAAATGTGGCCAGTTTAGGGTTTGTTGCAGAACTTGCGCTCGCAACATTGTCAGTTCGTGCCGTCCAGCAGACGTCGGGCGATGACCTGGGCCTGGATTTCGGCAGCACCTTCAAAAATATTGAGGATACGCGCATCGCATAGTATGCGAGAGACGGGAAACTCCAGCGCGAATCCATTGCCGCCGTGCACCTGCACGGCATTGTCCGCAGCAGCCCAGGCTACTCGTGCAGCAAGCAGTTTGGCCATGCCGGCTTCCAAGTCGCAGCGGCGCCCGGAATCCTTCTCCCGCGCCGCATAATAAGTGAGCTGCCTTGCAATCATGATCTCCACTGCCATCATTACAATCTTGTCTGCAACACGCGGAAAGGCAATGATCGGCCCGCCAAACTGCACACGGTTCTGCGCGTAGTCGAGCGCCTGCTCCAAGGCAGCTTGTGCAACGCCGATAGCACGCGCGGCGGTCTGGATGCGGGCGGATTCGAAAGTCTGCATCAGCTGTTTGAAGCCCAGTCCCTCGACTCCACCCAGCAAGTTCTCCGCCTTGACCGCGAACCCATCGAACGCGATCTCGTATTCCTTCATGCCGCGATAGCCAAGTACCTCGATTTCAGTGCCGCTCATTCCCTGTGCGGGGAATGGATGCTTGTCATCACCTCGCGGCTTTTCCGCCAGCAACATCGACAGGCCACGATGGCCAGCTTCTTTTGGATTTGTTCGCACGAGAAGGGTCATCAAGTCGGCGCGCACCGGATGGGTTATCCAGGTTTTGTTGCCGTAAATTCTGTAGACGTCGCCCTCGCGCACTGCGCGCGTCTTGATCGAGGCGAGGTCCGAACCTGTATTCGGCTCGGTAAACACCGCGGTCGGCAGCACCTCACCGGAGGCGATTTTAGGCAACCATTTTTCCTTCTGCGATGCGGTACCGCTGCCGAGAATCAATTCGGCCGCGATTTCCGAGCGGGTACCGAGCGAACCGACGCCGATGTAACCACGTGAAAGCTCCTCCGAGACCACGCACATGGATTCCTTGCCAAGTCCCATTCCTCCGAATTCCTCGGGAATGGTTAGACCGAATACACCAAGCTCGGACATCTGTGCGATGACTCCGAGCGGGATATAGCTGTTAGTGCGATGCCAATCCTGCGCGTGTCCGATAATCTCAGTGTCGGCAAACTTGCGCATTTCCTCCCGGATTGATTCCAGTGTCTCTTCGAGCCCGCACAGACCAACCGTGACGCTATGACCTACGCGCATCAATTCGATCAGACGCGCGCGCCGTTCGGCACTGTTGCCATCGACGATGAGGCTCTCTGCGATCGGATTTATGCGTTCGGCCACCTGAGCTGGCGAGAGGCCTAAATCGGATAGCCTTGCGACTTCGCCCTGGCTCATCGGAATGCCACCCACCACCTGGGCAAGATATTCCCCAAGCCCTATGCGGATTATCAGGTCCTCGACTTCGCCGAGTGCACCGTCATCGGCTATGCGCGCGGCATAGGCAGCGAGTTGGCGCACCGCCTCCACATAAGTTGCGAACCAGGCAAGCCCATGAGTGGCGCGTTGCGCGCGATCGAAGAGCCGGCCGACGACATGGCCTCCCACCACAACTCGTTCGCGCACCTTTGTGGTTGCATCAGCGAGCAGCGCGTCGAGGATCGAGGTCGCCTCTCGAGCAAGGTTTACCAAGTCGTGCTTTTCGGGTCTGGACGCGGCGATGGGCATCGAAAACTCGCACCAGTTTGACAGAGCCAATGACAGTATGCATGCACTGCACGAAAGCAAATCAGCGAAGAAATCCTAGCCTTTCGGCCAGCCTGGCACAGTCGTCCTGAAGGTAAATTGCTATGAAATTTAACCATTTTTTGGCCTGATCATTGTATCTACAGTGTGCTCCGGCAAAACCGGACAATTGCATACGTCCCATGGACCCCTCGCTTCCGCTGATGCGGAATGTCCTTGATCATCACATCAGCTACTGCGACCGCTGGTCAGGGGCCCAAATCCATCCCCAGGCACGAACAAATCCGGGCTCGGGACAGAATTGGATCGGCCTAAAGCGCCAAAATCTCCTACACGTCGCCCAATCCGCAAAAAACGCCACGTTGAATTGGTGCATGCAAAATAGGTGCTTCCGATCGCGAATTTTAACGACGTGATTGGCCCGCCTGAATTCTAGTCCGTTGACGATCCTCTAGGCGTTGCCGACGCTCCGGTATCATCGTGTCCTTGTCTTACCTTTGGGCCAAACTTGGGTTCAAAACCTGACCGCCTTAGAGGCGTCATATTAGGTGCGCCAGGTCTCAAAGCACAGGTACACGACGAGCACACATATGAACACGATAATGAACAATTTTATCATGGCCGCGCATCATCGCGTTGTCGGAGCATCCGTCGATTTGAAATAAGAACGGCTGGCTCAGCACATTCGGCGCCTTTTCAACGAGGCTGCACTTATCGGCTTTGCTGTGCTCTTTTTTTTCCGTGTACCGCGCCATTTGCTCGATTTTCGGGACAATTCGCGATATTGGCGTGTTGCTTACCGTCGTGGCAGTAGCCCTGATTTTGCCCCATAAGAGCGGACGATTTCCAAGAGGCTTCGGCTGTCACGACCAACAGTGAGCCCATCAGGCCGACAATTAGAAACATCACTGAGAAGCTGATTGCACGGATCACTGAATGCTCCCGTCGAATTGCTGCTTTTTGTGCATATTAGAGCGAGCGGGACATAAGTTCACCCAAGTCGCACGGACGATTCAGGCATCGACCGGCCGGATTGGGATCCAGTCGCTGAGAGAGCTTTTCGATCTGCCCATCGACGGCGCCGTCGACCAGCTGCCCCACATAGGCGGCGATCCGCATAAATCCACTGGAATTAGTCAGATAGTTGAAGCTCATCTTAGTCTCCTCTGACCGGCAAAAATGTGGATCTCCCTTTAATCAGATTAGGTGAGTGGAATGTGAGCGCTGTGTTAGCCGTCACAAAAAAGCGCTTTTAATGAACCGAGGGTCAGACTCGCGTGGCGAACTGAGCCGCGCCGAGCCGCCATTTTCAACAACAACCAGGAGGCCTGCCGATGCGCTTTGAAACCAAGGTTATGGCGGCGCTTGTTGCGGTGCCGGTAGTGCTGACGCAAACGGCCGCCAGCGCTCTCCCCTACGATCCTTATCCGTGGTGCGCTCTGTATACGGGTAAACTTGGTGGCGCCAGCAATTGCGGTTTCCTCACTATTGAGCAGTGTAGAGCAACCGTGAGCGGTATCGGTGGATTTTGCGTGCCCAATCAATTTTACAATCCGGGAGGGCGTGAGGGGCGCGGCCGCAGCTCACGGCATCGCTATTGATAGAAAAGAGCCGCAGGCTCCATGGGCGAGCTTTCATCCGACGAGGAGGTCGTACCTATCGGACGGTCGCTTGCCAAAAGCTACCCTTTCACCCGGTATGGAAACAATAAATTTAGAATTAAAAGGTCCCA
>Ga0126382_10000406_pt1 | contig 16653 bp, 19 predicted proteins | sample PanSoiMetPlot_30_FD_92548 | JGI IMG/M metagenome (GOLD analysis project Ga0126382, IMG submission 92548) | Tropical forest soil microbial communities from Panama - MetaG Plot_30 | ecosystem: Environmental > Terrestrial > Soil > Tropical forest > Bulk soil | place: Panama | collected 2016-02-17
AGGTCGATCTGGGTGCAAAAGGAACCTACTACCGGGCCATGGTGGGGCCCTTCGCCAACGCCAGTGAGGCTAGTGAACTGTGCTCGAGCCTTAAGGCGGCTGGCGGCCAGTGTCTCATCCAGAGGAATTAACAGTCCAAACTTGACCCTCGCCGCGGGCGCGGGCTAATCCGCGCCGATGGCGACGCGCGCGTTTATCGTCGGCTTAGCAGGCTTGAGCATTACCGCCGATGAGCGCTCATTCCTCCGTGATGCCCAGCCTTGGGGCCTAATTGTCTTCAAGCGAAACGTGAGTACACCAGCTCAAGTGATGGAACTCACTCAATCATTTCGCGATTGTGTCGGATGGGAGGCACCTGTTTTCGTGGATCAGGAAGGTGGCCGCGTCCAGCGGCTCGGGCCGCCGCATTGGCCTGTCTATCCGGCAGGACTCCGTTACGGGGAGCTATACGACCGCGATCGGGCCTCGGGGATTGCTGCGGCGCGGCTTGCTGGTCATTTGATTGCGGCTGACCTTCGGCCGCTCGGCATCGATGCCAATTGCCTGCCGCTTGCCGATGTCCTCTTGCAAAGCAGTGACCCGGTCATCGGCGACCGCGCATATGGCAGCGAACCCGCCAAGGTTGCCGCTATTGCTAAAGCCATCGCGGAGGGGCTTCAGGCGGGGGGTGTACTTCCGGTGCTAAAGCACTTGCCAGGCCACGGCCGCGCTATGACCGACAGTCACCACGAGCTGCCGGTGGTCAATACAGACCGCGCTACTCTTGAAGCGACTGATTTTGCGGCGTTCCGCCCGCTGGCCGGCTTGCCGATAGGCATGACTGCACATGTTGTGTTTAGCGCATTTGACCCAGTCGCACCCGCCACCACTTCGGTCACAATGGTTGGGCAAGTGATTCGCGGCTTTATCGGGTTCCAAGGTCTACTGATGAGCGACGACGTCTCGATGAATGCCTTGTCCGGCACCATCGCCGAACGCAGCCGCGCCACGCTGTCGGCGGGCTGCGATGTCGTGCTTCACTGCAACGGCGATATGAGCGAGATGGAGGCAGTCGCCGGGGAAGCGCCGACGCTTGCCGGAGAAGCGGCAATTCGGGCGCACACGGCGCTCGCGGCCCGCTGCGCGCCTGAGGAATTCGATACAGACGCCGCACGCAAGATATTCACGCAGATGGTTAGCGACGAGCGAGCCGCGTCGCAACGGAAAACCGCCTCATGAGCAACGAGGAGTTCGACCCCACGCTCGGCACCGACCGCGGCACAACTGAGCCGGCAATGATCGTCGACGTCGAGGGCTTCGAAGGTCCGCTCGATCTTTTGCTGATGCTTGCGCGTCAGCAAAAAGTGGATCTCGCCAAGATTTCGATCCTGGCACTCGCAGACCAGTATTTGTCTTTCATTGAGGCGGCGCGCCAGTTGCGCCTCGAGCTCTGCGCCGACTATCTAGTGATGGCGGCATGGCTCGCATTCCTCAAGTCGCGATTGCTGCTGCCCGAAGTAGAAACCGGTGATGGACCAAGCGCAGAAGATATGGCGCTGGCGCTGGCTAATCGTTTGCGCAGGCTCGAAGCAATCCGCGACGTTGCAACGCGCATGATGGAGCGGCCTCAGCTTAATCGGGACATCTTTCCGCGCGGGCTTCCTGAGCCGATCGACGAGATCAAGCAGCCAGAATGGAGTGCAACCCTTTATGATCTGCTCTCTGCTTACGCTACGCAACGATCCCGTAGTGCATTGTCGCGCGTCCGGTTCAAGCAGCGTGCTGTCTGGTCACTGGCCGAGGCTCGCTCCGCGCTCGAGCGCTTGATGGGTCAATCTGCGGATTGGTTGCGAATAGATCAATTTCTGATTAGCTATGTGGTCGAACCAGCGCTTGCAGCGACGGTGTTTGCCTCTTCCTTTGCGTCTGCGCTAGAGATGGCGCGCGAGGGGCTTGCTGAAATTCATCAAAAAGAATCATTCGCGCCGATTTACATGCGCAAGCGCGTCGGCGTGATTGGAAATGCAACGACGCATGACGCGCAAGAAAACGCATAAGAGGAAGCTGTCCATGCCGGGCGCGGCCAAGAAGCTCGTGGTGGTACAAAACAATGAGCCGGCGGCCGAAGCTGCGCCAGTCCTGGCCTCGCGGCCGGAGGAACTGCGGCTGCTCGAGGCTCTCTTATTCGCGGCGGGCGAGCCGCTCGACGAGGGGATGCTGGCGCGCAGGCTTCCCAACGGAGTCAATGTGAAGAACGCACTCGCGCGACTTCGTGATGAATATGCCAGCCGCGGCGTCAACCTTGTCAAAGTTGGGAAGAAATGGACCTTCCGCACCGCCACCGATTTGTCGTGGCTGCTTACAAAACAGATCGTCGAGACACGCAAGCTTTCTCGTGCCGCAGTCGAGACGCTCGCGATCGTTGCCTATCATCAGCCTGTCACCCGCGCGGAGATCGAAGAAATCCGGGGCGTGGTTACGGCGACTGGTACACTCGACGTATTGCTTAAGACCGGCTGGATACGCCCGCGCGGCCGCCGCAAGGCGCCGGGCCGTCCAATCACTTACGGAACCACAGAAGCGTTCCTGTCGCATTTCGGTCTGGAGGAGGTCGGCGATCTGCCGGGCCTCGAGGAGCTCAAGGCCGCGGGGTTGCTCGAGGGCAATCTGCCTTCCAGTTTTACGATGCCGCTGCCGTCTGACGATTCAACATTGCGCGACGACGAAGACCCGCTGGAGCCAGGTGACCTTGATCTCGGCCTTGCACCGCCCGCGCGTTCAGGGAAGTAACAGCGCGGGATTTAAACTCTACTATTTCACGGGGATTGCGCGGCGCTTTTTGACCAGGCCGAAGTCCTTGTTTTTGCCGCCTGCGGGGCCTACGTTCTCATGCAAATCATTGCGGACGAGCCGAAAAGCCCGTTGCTGCGGAGGATTTACCGATGGGTTCCCTAAGTATATGGCACTGGATCATCGTGCTGGTGGTCGTACTGGTGCTATTTGGCGGGCGCGGAAAAATTTCGTCGCTGATGGGCGACTTCGCGTCGGGCATTAAAGCTTTCAAGAAGGGTATGTCCGAAGACGAGAAATCGGCGGACGCCAAGAGCGAACCAGTCAAGACGATTGAAGCGGGCAGCGGCGCGTCCAAGACGGAAGCCGAGCGCCGTGCCGAGAGCGTGCGCTCCTGATTGCTGCGTCCGTGCGTTGGGGAACGGCGACAGGTATGATAGTCGCAGCGGCGGCAGTGTCTCGGTTCCTTGGAGTCTACTAATCTATGTTCGACATTGGTTGGGGCGAGCTCGTCGTCATCGGCATTGTCGCGCTGATCGCAATCGGGCCGAAAGAGCTGCCGACTGTGTTGCGCACGTTCGGCCAGTACATGGCCAAGATCCGGCGAATGGCGGCGGACTTCCAGAGCCAGTTCCAGGAAGCCATGCGCGAAGCCGAGCTGGCCGAACTGAAAAAGCAGGCCGAGGACCTCAAGAGCTCGGTCAGCGACATCGCCCGTTTCGATCCGATGGCGAACACTCAGAAGGAAATCGAGCGCGCCTTCGAGATGCCAGAGGTAGACAAAATAGGCGAACCGTCGAGCGCGCCTGTGCCAGCGCCATCTTCCACCTTGCCTGAAACGCAGCAGCAGGTCGAAATGGACGTGCCGCTATCAGAGCGACCGTCGCCGGTCAGCGAAAAAGATTTGGCCGCAGTTGAAACGCCCCCTAAACAGGACGGGGGCAAACCATGACCCATGAGGACATTGAGGCCACAAAGGCGCCGTTGATGGATCACCTGATCGAGCTGCGCTCGAGGCTGATCAAGGCCCTGATCGCTTTCGGCGTGATGTTTGCAGTCTGCTTCGTGTTTGCGAAGGACATCTACAATATTCTCGTGTGGCCGTTCGTTTGGGTGGCCGGGCCGGAAAACTCGAAATTCATATATACCGCGCTGCTCGAATACTTTGTAACCCAGCTCAAGCTCGCGATGTTCGGCGCAGCGTTTCTTTCATTCCCCATCGTAGCGACGCAAATCTACATGTTCGTGGCTCCCGGACTCTATCGTCACGAACGCAAGGCGTTTTTACCGTATCTGATCGCAACACCGATCTTCTTCGCGCTTGGCGCGCTGGTCGTCTATTTCCTGGTGCTGCCGATGCTAGTGCGCTTCTCGCTTGGGATGCAGCAGACCGCCAGCACCACCGATGCCTCAATAGCGCTGATGCCGAAGGTCGGCGAATATCTGTCGCTGATGATGGCTCTCGTTCTCGCTTTCGGTGTGGCTTTCCAGTTGCCCGTGATCCTCACGTTGCTCGGCCGCATTGGAATCATTACGGCCGAGCAGCTCAAGGCCAAGCGGCGCTACTTCATCGTCGGCGCCTTCATACTGGCGGCGGTCCTCACGCCTCCCGATGTCCTCAGCCAGATGTCGCTCGCGTTGCCTTTGCTCATCCTCTATGAGGGCTCAATCTGGTCGGTGCGCATGGTCGAGAAAAAGGCAAAGGCCGACGAGGCTGCGAAAGTTGTGTCCGAGGCAGCCTCGGCGAGCGCAAAACCGGCGGAGTAGCCTGCGCCATTGGTCCCCACGGAAGCGAGGCACAGCGCCTAGGTCCCACGTGATCGACTAGATGCCCGCACTTTACTTCAATTTCCTGCCGACTCCGACTAAGAAACCCCGCCATGTACGACATCAAATGGATTTGCGAGCATCCTGGCTCCTTCGACCGCGGGCTAAAGCGCCGGGGATTGCAGCCTCTGTCGAGAAAACTCATGGCGCTCGACGGGAAACGTCGAGCGGCGATCACCAAATTTGAACAGGCGCAAGCGCGTCGGAATACCGCTTCCAAGGAAATCGGTGACGCCAAGAAGGCCAAGGACGATGCGAAAGCCAATACATTAATGGCCGAAGTTGCCGAGCTCAAGACGTCGTTGGCGAGGATGGAAGAGGAGCAAAAGACGCTTGCCGCCGAACTCGACGCCGAGCTTGCACAAGTTCCAAATATGCCCCTCGATGACGTGCCGGACGGCACTGACGCGAGCGCAAATGTCGAACACCACGTGTTTGGAAAAAAACGCGACTATGCCTTCAAGCCGAGGCAGCATTTTGAATTGGGCGAGGCGCTTGGGCAGATGGATTTCGAGCTCGCCGCCAAATTGTCCGGTGCGCGGTTCGTTGTATTGCAGAAAGGGCTGGCGCGGCTCGAGCGCGCCCTCGGGCAATTCATGCTCGATGTGCATACGAGCAAGGAGCACGGTTATACAGAGGTCAATCCGCCAATCTTGGTGCGTGAAGAGGTTATGTTTGGAACGGCACAACTACCGAAATTCGGAGACGATCAATTTCAGACAACAAATGCCTATTGGCTCATTCCCACTGCCGAAGTACCACTCACCAATCTCGTCAGGGAGTCCATCATTGAGGAAGCGCAGTTGCCTATGAGGCTTACTGCGTGCACGCCGTGCTTCCGAGCCGAAGCGGGTGCGGCGGGTAAAGACACGCGCGGCATGATGCGCCAGCATCAGTTCACCAAAGTTGAGCTCGTTTCGATCACCACGCCGGAAAAATCGAAGGAGGAGCACGTACGCATGCTTTCCTGCGCCGAGGAAGTGCTCAAGAAGCTCGAATTGCATTACCGCGTGGTCACCCTTTGCACCGGCGATATGGGTTTTGCGGCACAGAAGACCTATGACATCGAAGTCTGGCTGCCGGGCCAGAATGCTTATCGCGAAATCTCTTCCTGTTCGAACTGCGGCGAGTTTCAAGCCCGTCGCATGAATGCGCGTTTCCGCACCAAGGACGGTGTACGATACGTGCACACACTCAATGGCTCAGGCGTGGCGGTCGGCCGTGCGCTCATCGCAGTGATGGAAACCTATCAGCAGGATAACGACTCCATCGCGGTGCCGTCGGCACTCGCGCCCTATATGGGCGGGATAAGAACGATCGAACGAAAATAAATGCCGGGCGTGCCGCAGTCTCTTCTGTCATCGCTGGGCCTGTCCCGGCGATCCCGTTTAGGCGGGCAATGCCGACCTGATCGAGATGGCCGGGACAAGCCCGGCCATGACAGGTATGAGTTAGTCAATGCGTATTCTTATCACTAATGACGACGGGATCCATTCACCAGGGCTCGCTGCCTGCGAGAAGATCGCGCGCGCGCTTTCCGATGAAGTGTGGATCGTGGCTCCGGAAATTGATCAGTCGGGCGTGTCACATTCACTGTCGTTGAACGATCCATTGCGCATGCGGGAAGTGGGCGAGCGGCATTTTGCCATCAAAGGCACGCCGACCGACTGCGTGATCATGGGCGTGCGTTACCTCATGAAAGAAAAGCCGGATCTTGTTCTGTCCGGAGTTAACCGCGGACGCAATTGTGCTGAGGACGTGACCTATTCCGGCACCGTCGCTGGCGCCATGGAAGGCGCCGTGCTCGGCATTCCGTCGATCGCGCTTTCGCAGGCCTATGCGTTTACAACGAAGCATCACCCATATTGGGAAACGGCCATCAATTTCGCTCCGGATCTGATCAAGCGGGTGCTAGAGGCAGGCATGCCACGCGACGTTCTGGTCAATGTGAATTTCCCGGACTGCTTGCCCGATCAAGTTGCCGGGGTTGCTATCACAGCACAAGGCAAGCGCGACCAGGAACTGTTACGCATCGATGCGCGCCAGGACGGACGCGGCAACCCTTACTACTGGATCGCATTTGGCCGTGGCGGCATCGTTAGCGCGGCCCCGGGAAGCGATCTGGCAGCTTTGACGGAAAAACGCATAGCGGTGACACCATTGCGGCTCGATCTGACCGACGAGCCCTTCATGACTAAATTAGCGGAGGTGTTTGGCTAGGCCAGCAATCCGGCCAGCGTAGACTTGAGTTGTTCGGCCTGAAACGGCTTCTGCAGGGCGGGGCGCCCCCGATACGGCTCCGGCAGACTGCGTTCGCCGTAGCCGGTAACAAAAACGAATGGCAATCCGCGCCCGGCCAAAATATCGGCCACGGGGTAGATCTCCTGGCCGTCCAGATTAACATCCAGAATAGCAGCGCTGAATTCGCCGCTCTTGGCGATCTGGCTCGCTTCAGAGATTGTGCCAACGGCGGCAGCCACTCTATAGCCGAGCTCGTCCAACATGTCCTCAAGCAACATGCGGATTAGATATTCATCCTCGACCACGAGAACTCGCGGTGCTGCCGAGGAAGCTGTCATTGGTGTCTCCCGCCTTTTCAAACCAGAGTAACCCCACCGAGTTCCAGCTTAGCTCAGTTTCCAGCGTACATGCTAATAATGCCAGTAAAGGGGCCCAAACGTGTCTAAAACGCCGAGCAATGAGCAGGACGACGACCGCATGCGATTCCTGCTGACGTTGCGCCGAAGAGGTATTGTCGACCAGGCGGTACTGCGGGCCATGGATGAAGTGCCGCGCGAATTCTTCGTCGAGACGAGCTTTATCAGAAGCGCCTATGCCGACCAAGCGCTGCCGATCGCATGCGGGCAGACGATCAGCCAGCCCTATGTCGTGGCCTATATGACTGAACAGCTTGGCGTGCATTCGCACCATCGCGTGCTGGAAGTCGGGACTGGATCCGGCTATCAAGCCGCGGTGCTATCGCGCCTTGCGCGCGAAGTAGTGAGCATCGAGCGCTACCGCACCCTGGCCGATCAGGCACGGGAGCGTCTGAGGTTGCTCGGCTATGACAATATCGAGGTAGTAATTGGCGACGGCTTCGCCGGGGTGCCGGACCGGGCGCCCTACGATCGCATTATTGTTACGGCCGCAGCCGAGAGGCTGCCCGAAGCATTGCTCGACCAGCTCGCCGACCAAGGCGTCATGATTTTGCCTCTTGGCTCGCAAGACGGCTCACAACATCTCATCAAGCTTACCAAGTCGCAAACAGGGACCCGGCGCGAAAATCTCATCCCCGTGCGTTTCGTGCCGATGTTACCGGGCCAAGCGCAAGAACTGTGACATTTTTTACCGGAATTTTCGACCAAATACGCCCGCGTCTGGGCGTTAATTATTAAAGCATTGTTTACTCGCGGCTGGTTAATTTCAAACTCTACGTTTGTTGCGTACGAGTGAGTGACCACATGCCGCGCCCCAAGGTGGAATCTCGCCCGCGTGCTTGGCCGCGCGTGCTCGTTCTCGCGCTGGTTGGTATCGGCGCCGCCGGCTGTTCGGGCTCCGCACGCTTCGAGTCCAGTTCGTACAGCAGCGATCGTCCGATTCCGACGCAAGATGTGAGTTCGATTTCGACACCTCCGGCGTCCGCGCGTGTCGAGGCACAACCGCTGCCGGCACTGACCCCACCCGCCACGGTGACAGCCGCACCCGGGACTTACGGCGCGCAAGGCTCGTCCAGCCATCGCTCGAGCGGTCAATATTCCGACATCACTGGATCGACAGCGACCATTCCGCCGGCGTCCAGTCATTGGACGCGGAACGGCGGCTCGGCCGTCACCGTAGGGTATGGCGAAACTGTCGACAGCATTGCCCGAAAGCATGGCGTACCTTCGTCGGCGATCTTGCAGACCAACGGCATCCGCGATGCGGCGCAGGTCAGGCCTGGCCAGCGGCTCGTTATTCCGAGACACGTCACGAGCGCGACACAGACTGCTTCGCGTGCTCCGCTGCAGGCTGCCGCCGGTAACGTCCACGTCGTCAAGTCCGGCGAAACGCTTATGAGCATCTCGCGCCGCACCGGTGTGACGCTCACAACGCTGGCACGGGCGAACAATCTTCAGAATTCGAGTAAACTTAGCGTTGGGGATCGACTCACCATTCCGGGTGGCGGCCATCCGGCAGCGTCCGCGCATTCCGCGCCCGCGCCGCAAGTCGCGCAAACGCGGACGATGCCGGTGCAGAAGGTTGCCAGCGCGGTCCCGACGCAGACTGCGAGTGTTGCGAAAGAAGAACAACCCCGTAAAAGCGACGCGGTGGTCAAGACCGCGGAGCCGAACGGAGCCGTGCCGTCATTCCGTTGGCCGGTTCGCGGCCGCGTTATCGCCGGTTTCGGCAGCAAGCCGAACGGCACACAAAACGATGGCATTAATCTGGCGGTACCGGAGGGCACTCCGGTCAAAGCCGCTGATGATGGCGTGGTCGCTTACGCCGGTAATGAACTTAAGGGCTATGGCAACCTGGTGCTGATCCGCCACTCGAACGGCTTTGTCTCGGCCTATGCTCACGCAAGTGAAATCATGGTCAAGCGCGGCGACAACATCAAGCGCGGGCAAGTAATCGCTCACGCCGGCCAGACCGGCAACGTGACTTCGCCGCAATTGCACTTCGAGATTCGAAAAGGCTCCACGCCGGTGGACCCAACCCAATACCTCGGCGGCGTCTAGCCGGCTATTCCGGGGCGCGCCGAAGGTGCGAACCCGGAATCCAGAGACAAATCAGAGCTGCGTCGCTTCTGAGTTCCTGGTCCGCACTCGCTCGCGTGCGTTCCGGGATGATGACCCGACGATATGGGCTCTTCAGCGGTCAATTCTTCAACGCGACGCCGAGGCGACCGGCGAGATCCTGCACAAATTGCCAGGCCACGCGACCCGATCGCGAGCCACGGGTGGTTGACCACTCCAGCGCCTCGCGATGCAAGGAGTCGCCGCGTGCTGGGATTTTGTAGTACGCGACATAACCGTCGACCATTGCTAGATATTCGTCCTGGCTACAGCGGTGGAAGCCGAGCCACAAGCCGAACCGATCGGATAGGGAAACCTTTTCCTCGACCGTTTCACCCGGATTGATCGCCGTGGAGCGTTCGTTCTCCATCATGTCGCGTGACATCAGATGGCGACGGTTCGACGTCGCATAAAAGATCACATTATCTGGCCGGCCTTCGATTCCGCCTTCCAGTACCGCCTTGAGGGATTTGTAGGTGGTGTCCTCGGCATCAAACGACAAATCGTCGCAGAACACGATAATACGATGCGATGAGCCACGCGTGAGCGACATCAGCGCAGGGAGGCTGTCGATGTCCTCGCGATGGATTTCAATCAGCTTGAGGGGGCCGTTACTGGTTTTGCGTGCAAAAGTCGCATTTACACCCGCATGCGCCGCCTTGACCAATGACGACTTGCCCATGCCGCGGGCACCCCACAAAAGCGCGTTGTTAGCGGGCAGGCCTTTGGCGAAGCGTTCGGTGTTCTCGACGAGCACATCGCGGACGCGGTCTATACCCTTGAGGAGCGACATCTCGACGCGGTTGACGCGCGCAACCGGCGCCAGGCGGCCATCCGGGTGCCAAACAAAGGCGTCTGCGGCGGTAAGATCGGGCAGGGTAAGGCGTTGTGGTGCCAGGCTCTCGAGCGCGGTCGCGATGCGTTCAAAAGCATCGGTCTGCCCTGCGGGGCGGGCGCCGGCTTTCGATGTTGTGGAGCGCCGCGACGATTTGGACTTCGACTTGGCCATTGGAGTTTCCGCAATCGCGCTGCTCTTAGCGAGGTGGCGATGCCCCCGCAAGCGGCCTTGCAGGGAAACAGCTGAAAACGGCGGCTTTTAAGGGGCGAACCGGCGTTGCAATTGGGTGGGCGGCCGGTATAGTCCGCGCAAAATTCATGCGCCGCCCGGGCGCCGGGAATCACGCAAGGAAAAGGCTTCGATGTTCATAACACCTGCGTTTGCGCAAGGGTCTTTGTTTGGCGGTGCAGGTGGGGATGGCGGCATGCTGATGTCGTTGCTGCCGTTCGCGCTGATATTTGTCATCATGTATTTTCTGATCCTGCGGCCGCAGCAGAAGCGCGTGAAGCAGCACCAGGAAATGGTCAAGAACGTGCGGCGGGGCGACACGGTTATCACCAATGGCGGCCTTATTGGCAAGGTTACCAAGGTAATCGATGACGACCAGATCGAAATTGAAATTGCGAGCGACGTGCGCATCCGCCAGATGCGGCAGATGGTGGCTGACGTTCGCGCCAAAGGGGAACCTGTCAGGGAAGAGGCCGCGGCCGCTGAACGCTGACGGCCTTTAGCCGCAAATTCGGGACGTCATGCTTTATTTCACGCGGTGGAAGGCGGCGGCGATTATGCTTACGGCACTCGTCGTCTGCCTGTTCGCCGTTCCCAATTTCCTGCCCGAGAAGATGGTGCAGAGCTGGCCAAAATGGGCGCAGCGGCATGTCGTATTGGGCCTTGATCTGCAGGGCGGCTCGCACATCCTGCTTGAAGTCGACACCAACGCGGTACGCAAGGAAAAGCTCGAGGCGCTGCGAGACGATGTGCGCCGCGTGCTGCGCGATGCGCGCGTTGGCTATACTGGTCTGGTGGTGCGCGGCAACAGCGTAGAAGTTCGCATACGTGAGGGCAGCAATTTTGATCAGGCGCTCGAGAAATTGCGCGAGTTGTCGCAGCCGATCGGCGGCATTCTCGGCGCCGGGAGCGGCCAGCGCAGTCTGAATGTGACAACGGAAACCGGCAATCTGGTGCGGCTGGCGCTCACCGACCCCGCCATCGTTGAACGGGTACGCCAGTCAGTCGAGCAATCGATCCAGATCATCGAGCGCCGGGTGAATGAACTTGGCACCGTCGAGCCGTTGATCCAGCGTCAGGGCGTCGATCGTATCTTAGTGCAGGTCCCTGGCCTGCAGGATCCGACACGTCTTAAGGAAATACTTGGGAAAACTGCCAAGCTCGATTTTCGCATGGTTGACGTCTCGATGCCGGCTGAACAAGCGGCGCAGGGACGCATGCCGCCCGACGACGAAATTCTTTACAGTTCGACCCAGCCGAAAACGCCGTATCTGGTAGAAAAGCGGATCCTCGTATCGGGAGGCGATCTGACCGACGCCCAACCCGGATTCGACCAGCGCACCAATGAGCCGATCGTTTCGTTCCGCTTCAATACATCGGGTGCGAGAAAATTCGCGCAGGTGACACAAGAAAATGTCGGCAAGCCCTTTGCCATCATCCTCGACAATCAGGTCATTTCTGCCCCGGTCATTCGTGAGCCTATTTTAGGCGGCTCTGGACAGATTTCCGGCAGTTTCACGGTCGAGAGCGCCAACGATCTCGCCATCCTCTTGCGCGCTGGCGCTTTGCCGGCGCCACTTACGATCATCGAGGAACGCACGGTCGGTCCAGGCCTTGGTCAGGACTCGATCGCCAAGGGCAAAATCTCGGCGTATGTCGGCGCGGCGATGGTGATCGCCTTCATGCTTGTGACGTACGGCTTGTTCGGACTTTTTGCCAATATTGCGGTGGCAATCAACGTGGCAATGATCTTCGGCGTGCTGTCGATGCTTAATGCGACCCTTACTTTGCCCGGCATCGCAGGTATCGTGCTTACAGTCGGCATCGCAGTTGATTCCAACGTCCTGATCTATGAGCGCATCCGGGAGGAGGTGCGGGGTGGACGAACGCCGATCAACGCGATCGATGCGGGCTTTAGTCGGGCGCTAGCAACAATTCTCGATTCCAACATCACAACCTTCATCGCCGCCGCAGTATTGTTTTACATTGGCACTGGCCCGGTGCGCGGCTTTGCCGTTACGCTCGGCATCGGCATCATCACGACGGTTTTCACCGCATTCACCCTGACACGGCTGATCGTTGCCTACTGGGTGCGGGCGCGACGCCCGCAGCGCGTGCCCATCTAAGGAAACTATGTCGTGCGCCTGCTACGCATCGTTCCCGATGACACAAAGTTCGATTTCATGCGCTTCCGGCGCGTCAGCTTTCCGCTCTCCGCGCTGCTGTCGATCCTGGCGATATCGCTTTATTTTTTCCACGGCCTGAATTTCGGTATCGATTTCAAGGGTGGCACCTTGATTGAAGTGCAGTCGAAGGCGGGTGCGGCAGATCTCGCTAAAATGCGCGCTGCACTTGGCTCGCTGGGTCTCGGCGAAGTGCAGTTGCAACAATTCGGCGCGCCGAACGATGTACTCATCCGCATCGCCGAGCAGCCGGGGGGGGAGCTGGCACAGCAGCAGGCCGTCGCCAAGGTGCGCGGAGCGCTTGGCGATGAAGTCGAATACCGCCGCGTGGAAGTGGTGGGTCCGCGCGTTTCGGGCGAACTGCTTTCCTATGGCGTGGTCGGCCTGATGCTCGCGATCTTCGCGATCCTGATTTATCTGTGGTTTAGGTTCGAATGGCAGTTTGCGCTCGGCGCCATGATCGCGAACGTTCATGACATCGTGCTCACCATCGGGTTCATGTCAATAACCCAGATAGACTTTGACCTTACCAGCATTGCCGCACTGCTGACGATCCTGGGTTATTCCTTGAATGACACGGTCGTCATCTATGACCGTATTCGGGAAATGCTTCGCCGATATCGCAAATTGCCGATGCCCGATCTGCTCAATGCTTCGGTCAATCAGACGCTTTCGCGCTCGGTGATCACACACGTCACTGTATCTCTCGCCCTGCTGGCGCTGCTGCTGTTCGGCGGACAGGCGATTCACAGCTTTACCGCGACCATGATGTTTGGTGTCGTCCTGGTCGGCACCTACACATCAGTATTTATCGCTTCACCGATCTTGATTTATCTCGGTGTCGGCACCGGCCTCGAAACTCTCACTGGGCCAGACCGAGGCAAATAGATGGTGCTCGGCAGCCGCGCCGACGCCCCGCATTCGCAGCGCCCCGCGCCCATCGACGCTTACAAAGACAGAGGCTTCCGTTTCGCCGGAATGTCACACCGCGGTTCCTTGCTTTGCTTTCCAGACGGCATCTGGGCCTGGTCGGTCAACGATGTGACCGAGCTGATGGAGGCAACGCTATCGGCGGTCTTTGACCGCGCCGAAAGCCTTGATTTTTTTCTGATCGGGGCTGGCCCAGATCCCTGGACGTTGCCCGAAACTATACGGAAAAGATTTCGCGAATTGGCGCTTTCGGTCGACGCGATGGCGACGGGCGCCGCCGTGCGAACCTATAACATTCTCCTTGCGGAAAACCGCCGTGTCGGCGCCAGGTTAATCGCTGTGGCCGAGTCGGGGCGCTAGATCGTCGAATGGGAGATCATTTCAAACATTGCACGGCGTTGGTGCGCGAGGTCGATCGCGACCGATATCTGGCGACGTTGTTCGCGCCGGCCGACAAACGCGATGCACTGTTTGCACTATATGCTTTCGACGTGGAAATTTTGCGCGTTCGCGATCTTGCGCGCGAACCGATGCCGGGCGAGATCCGGCTGCAATGGTGGCGTGAGATGCTGCTGGGAGAGCGCGCCACCGAGGCTGCGGCGAATCCAGTTTCAGCGGCTCTGTCGGAAACACTGACACGCTACGATTTATCAAGCGAACGGCTGATTGATCTGATCGAGGCGCGTCGCTTCGACGTCTACAACGAACCCATGTCGGGGTTTGAAGCGCTCCGGTCGTATGCCTTACGGACCGAAGGGAGTATTTTCGAATTGGCCGCTCGCATCCTGGCCGGGGGGATCGGTTCGGCAACCGCCGGCCTCAGCGCGACAGCCGGCGAGGCCAAAACAATCGCTAACGTGCTGGCTCTCCTGCCACACCATGCGGCTCGTCGTCAGCTTTACGTCCCGCTCGAAGTCCTTCGACACTACCAAGCCGACCCAGACGACATTTTTGCGATGCGCGTCACACCCGAGCTCCGTGCAGCGTTAGCCGAGCTGCGCTTGCGGGCGCGCCGTAACCTTGCGCTCATCGGCAGCGCCAGTGCGGATATTCCTGTCGTTGCGCGACCCAGCTTTTTACCATTGGCACCGCTGCGGCGGTGGCTGCTCGAATTGGATAGGCCCGATTATGATCCGTTCCACCCGCCGCATACGACGCCCTGGCGAAAGCAATGGTGCATCTGGCGAGCGGCAAAGTCCTTTAGGCGGATTGGCGCGTGAGCGATTACTCGGCTGCCGCTGTCGGCAGTTCGCCGGCAATCCAGCAGCCGAGATCGGCGAGGGCGCGCGAGGTCAGCGAGCTTTTGCGCGCGAGCGCCTTGGCGGTTGTTCTGCCTAACTTACTATGTCGATCAAATGCCGGATCCTCTTGCAGCGGCGGAAACAAGCCGAAATTCACGTTCATCGGCTGGAACGAGGAAGGCCCCGCATCGATCGGGTCGATATGGCCACCGGTTATATGCGCAAGCAGCGCGCCATGCGCCGTGGTAGCGGGTGGGGGCGCGACCCTTTCGCTGCGCCGCTCGGCGGCGGCAAAACGCCCAGCCAGCAGGCCGACGGCGGCGGATTCCACATATCCCTCACAACCGGTAATCTGGCCGGCGAAGCGCCAGCGCGTGTTTGCTCTCAGCCGTAAGATTTGATCGAGCAGTTTTGGCGAATTGAGAAACGTGTTGCGATGTAGCCCGCCCAGCCGCGCAAATTCCGCGTTCTCCAAACCCGGAATGCTGCGAAAGATCCGGACCTGCTCGCCATGTTTGAGCTTGGTCTGAAAGCCGACCATGTTGAACAAGGTGCCCAGCTTGTTGTCTTGCCGGAGCTGCGCCACCGCATGGGGCTTGCTGTCCGGTGCGTGCGGGTTGGTCAGGCCGAATGGTTTCATCGGGCCGTGTCGCAGGGTCTCCGGACCCCGCTCGGCCATCACCTCGATTGGCAGACAGCCATCGAAATAGGGCGTGCTTGTTTCCCATTCATGAAAGCTGGTTTTGTCGCCGGCCAACAGGGCGGCAACAAAAGCCTCATATTGTTCGCGTGACAGCGGACAATTGATATAGTCGGCGCCTGTGCCGCCGGGCCCACACTTGTCATAACGGGACTGGAACCAGGCCCGGCTCAGGTCAATGCTGTCGCGATATACAATCGGCGCTATGGCGTCGAAAAAAGCGAGTTGCCGTTCTCCAGTCAGATCGCCAATAGCGGCGGCAAGATCGGGTGAAGTCAGCGGGCCAGTCGCGATGATGACATTGTCCCAATCATCCGGAGGCGAAGCGACTTCCCCGCGTTCAAGTGTGACAAGCGGATGGGCAGCGAGCGCAGCCGACACCGCCACTGAAAAACCGTCCCGATCGACTGCCAGCGCTCCGCCCGCCGGCACCTGGTTCGTATCGGCAGCGCGCATGATCAGCGAACCGAGCCTGCGCATTTCCTGATGCAGAAGACCGACCGCGTTATGCTCGCTGTCATCCGAGCGGAATGAATTCGAGCAGACCAGTTCTGCGTAACCGTCGGTTTTGTGCACCGGTGTTACACGCAATGGCCTCATTTCATGCAACACAACGGGTACTCCGGCTTGCGCAAGCTGCCAGGTTGCCTCCGACCCGGCGAGACCGCCGCCAATGACGTGCACCGCTTGTAATTGGCTCGTTGTCATTCGATGATCATTAGGCTTATGGGCGGCTAGCTGCAACGGCGGTAAAGGGTTAAGCATGCCTCCGAAAGCAAAGGTTAAAGGTTTATGTCGTTGTGGGCTGCCTTGCGTTCGCCGCCGCTCTATCAATCGCCAGCGGCGCGACAAAGCCCGGCGTCGCTGATGCCGCCTATGAAGGTTTCTCGGTTACCCCGCCCACGCCAACCGTCGTTTTCGTCTGTCACGGCTTCGGTTGCAAATATCGCGCTGAACTGGACTTGACAGGCAGCGACCGCGCCAAACTCGCTCAGCTGCTGGCAGCGGGCAAATCGTCGGCGGCGGCAGAGCGCAAGGCAGTAGGAGTAGCAAGCGCATGGTTTGATCGGCGTGTTGGTCCGGTGGCCGCCACGACGCCAGTCGCAACACCACCAGCCTTCTACTCGTTCTCGATAAGCTGAACCTGTTGCGCTATCACGAC
>Ga0126382_10000408_pt1 | contig 16647 bp, 13 predicted proteins | sample PanSoiMetPlot_30_FD_92548 | JGI IMG/M metagenome (GOLD analysis project Ga0126382, IMG submission 92548) | Tropical forest soil microbial communities from Panama - MetaG Plot_30 | ecosystem: Environmental > Terrestrial > Soil > Tropical forest > Bulk soil | place: Panama | collected 2016-02-17
CAGTCGGAGGTAAACGATCCGGCTGCTCGTGGCTCGACTGGATGCACGCTTAACCTCTGATAAATCACAAGCGAAGCATCTGTCACAACAAGCTTGAACTCAAAGTTCTTTATCTCAGCCTTTCGCTTCTACGCTGGATTATAGCACAGACTGCAAGCGTAGAATCTCTAAGTTGCTAATTCGGTTTGTAGCTTGTAACTTGATGCACCAAAAGAGGAACTCGTAAAGCCACGAAGCATGAACAAACCCCGCCTTCCCGGCCTCCCTCCTTCTATTAATGCAACAATAATCAACCCTCCATCGAACGCCTGGCCTTTACGTCTCAGTTCCTGTAGCCACCACGACTCGCGGGCGAACCAAATCATCGATGGGAATACGCTCGCCGATCGCTACAAGACGGCCTTCATGATCACATAACCGCAGGAAGCCCTCCCCTTCTACTGCGCGCTCCGTTTCAGCCTCCGACACGAAAATTCTTCGCCCGTTACTAATCAGATTAGCCCGCTCCTCATCAAGCATGACGCGAGGCAGATGCGAAACGATTCTAGCCCCGTCAATCAAATGATTCTCCACCTCAGCGCGCGACATACTCTCAAGCGCTTCGAGCGTCACCGCTTCGTCCAAATCAAACTCGCCGACCTTCAATCGTCGTAACGAAGCCAGATGCCCACCGACTCCAAGCGCTCGTCCGACATCATCAGCAAGAGTGCGTATGTAAGTTCCTGATGAACATCGCACGCGGATCTCAAAGTCCACCGTGCCGTCTTCGTTACTGTTCAGTACAGTCTCTTCCTTTACCAAGTCGATTGAATGAACGACTATGCTCACAGGAGCACGTTCAAGTTCCAGGCCTTCCCTCGCAGCTCGATATAATCGTTTGCCGCCCACTTTCTTGGCTGAAAACATAGGAGGCGTTTGGAGGAGCGGTCCGATGAATCCATTCAGCGTCCGCCGCAACTCTTCGAGGCTCACCTCCTTTGATGAGCGAAGCGGCGTAATCTGTTTGCCCGTGGCGTCCTGAGTATCCGTAGCGAAGCCCAGCCTGACTGTTCCTATGTAATGCTTGTCGAGCCCAACGAGGAATTGGACCAACCTTGTTGCTCTGCCTATACAGCAGACCAGCACACCGGTAGCAAAAGGGTCGAGAGTACCGGCATGGCCCACACGCCGGGTACCAGTTGCCCTTCGGACGCGAGCAACCACGTCGTGAGAAGTGAAATCTTGAGGTTTATCGATAATCAACGCGCCGAACACGTCTTTAGCATAGACTCCTGGTCAGCGCTTTGTCATCGAATTAGTTAAGCTAGTGTTGTTGCCTTGCTTATAGGAAGAAGCCAAACAGGATCAAGAGACAGGATCTTATGATTGCGAAAGACCAACACCCACTTCTTGCAGACACATCATTGTTGCTTGAGTTTCTCATCAAGGCCTGACAGCGATCCGTTCAACCTCTTGTATAGCGCCTCAATTTGCGCTCGGCGAACCGATGCTGTGGGCGATTCCGGAACGTAGCTGGCAATGTACAGTTCGAGCGCACGTCGATCGTCACCGGCCTCTTGTGTTGCAACCGCCAGGTGCCAAAGTGCCGTCTTCCGATCCAGACTGTTCGGATAAACATCGACCGCTTTCAAAAGGTTCTCAACAGCTCCGCGGGTATTCCCCTTCTTGAACTGCACCCAACCCAGGGCATCGTACGCACGACCGGTGAACATTGCCCGGCGGGCCGCGCGATCGAGCCTCGGAGCATCCCGCATTGAGCCGGAGGGTTCCGTAGCCGAATCCGCCAGAGCGATCGCACGCCTCGCGAGTTGTTCAGCAGCATCAAGGGCGACGTCAGAGTCGGTGAGCTTGCGAGCGACCCAAACCATGCGAAAAGCCTGCCGCCCATCATCAAGTGTAGTAAAGGTGGTTATGGCGCTAAGAAGCTCAGCTACGCCAGGAAAATTCGCGTCTTTGCCCGCAGACAGCTCTTCAGGGGACGCTCCACCTGCCCGGCGTGGGCGAGTAGCGTATCTCGGGTCATCTTCAGGAGGCGTTTCTGACGCTTTAACCTGGCCTGGACGAGGTCGCTTGCGGGATGGTGTTGCCGGCTGTTGCGCCGGCTTTCGCGCGTTCAGAGCAACCTTTGAATAATGATCTATCCTTGAGATTGCCTCGGCGAGCCTGTACTGAAGCGAAGTGGTCGGATCACAACTAAGAAAAAGCGCTGCCTGTCGTTCACGTTCAAGCAACAGCTCGAGCTTGGGGGACCTCGCTTTGATTGCGCCGCCCAACATTGCTTCGAACTCGCCATCGCTGTTCAACGTAAATGTCTTACCCATGACCTCCGTGGCTTGATCGTATCCATCAAGCCACATAAAAGCCTTGGCCAGCTCAAAACTCAATGTTGCGAAATTTGCTTGAGCCTGGGCACTGATCAAAGTCGCAAGCGCATCACCAAATTTTCCTTCAAGTGCATCAGTCTCAGCCCTGCCTATGTACGCCCAGGCGTAGCGCCGCTCAATCCGCGCAGCCTGGTCAATCAAGGGCCTCGCTTGTGCCGGTTTCTTTCGGCACACATAGAAGAAGCAGAGCTGCGTCAGTAAACGATAATCCAGAGGAGCAAGCTCGGTTGCTTTCTTAATTTCAGTCGCAGCCTCTTCGTCCCGGCCCAAAGCTAGCAATGCGATTGCCAAACCACCGTGGGCCTCGGCGTCATCCTTTTTGAGGACGATCTGATTACGGTAGAAGGAAACGGCGCGCTGGTAATCGCCTGTCGCCCTCGCCAGGTGTCCCAGATTCAAGTTGGCGAATTCGTCCTTTGAATCAAGATCAATCGCCCGCTGAAACTCACTCGCGGCGTCGTCCAATCGCAGGCTTATTAGGTACGCGGTACCGAGGCTGTTGTGTGCTCGATGATCTTCTGGAGCCAATTGAACCGCGCGCTCCAGCACGCGAACTGCTTCAAACGGCGCTTCGATCTGCACGTAGAAGAAACCTATTTCAACGAGTCGATTGGCATCGGATTCGAATCGAGGTTCAAAGGAACGCATCAAGTCGACGGATTCGGTGCGGTAACCGAACGCGTTCATCGCGATTGGTAAAGGAAAGATATACTGGCCGAAAACTTTGTCGCTGATTGTTGCAGGTGAGGCGCGAAAGGCGGCCTTGAAAGCCTGTATCGCGAGTTGCGGATTGGCTTCGCGGAGACCTTGCTCTCCCTTAAGAGCATACTCACGCATCAACGATTCACGCGCCTCGTTCTCGAACTCCGAACCGCGATGAGCCGTGACAAACTTCTCCAACAGAGTTATGCGCTCAGCCTGTGTATCGGCATTTCGAGCCTGGTCAAGCGCTTCCTGGGGAGAGAGGTCAGAGGTCGACGGAGTTGTCCGTTTCGGGGGAGCTGTTCTTTTAGGTACTGGCCTGTTCTGGGCTTTTTGCACGCCGCCCGACGACGTTATGCAAAGCGCGCATATCATCACGCAGGCCGTCAATGAGAAGTAGGTGCTTTGTTTCGGGTTCGTAGACCGGAACTGAATATATTTCGTAACTTGCATAACTTAACTAACAGTCACTCAATTATCGGCAGCCACGTGAGGTTGAGCGCCAAGTGCCTCGGAAAGAATGCGGCCGGTTCGATTCGAGGGCGGCTCAATTCCAAGCATTGCGGCAATCGTTGGAGCAATATCGGACGGCGAACAATCGGTGTTATATCGACCAGGCCGCACGCCTTTGCCAAACAGAATCACCGGAACATGAGTATCGTAGTTGTAAGCTGAGCCGTGTGTCGTCGGCAGTTCAGCTTCCATAAAAAAGGAAAAAGGCTTTGTGACAAGCCATACATCTCCCGAACGCTTTCGATTGAAACCGTTTGTCACTCGTCGCGCTCCCACTCCAGCCGGCAGCCGTCCCCCGACGATCTGAGTACGGGTAAAGTAGTTCACTACACCGTCCATTGCCAGTGCTGCATCGCCGGCTACCCGCTCGGCTTCGGCAGGATCAACCTTCTTTTCGGCAATGAGCTTTTGATCGAGATAGAGTTGATCGTTAACAAAGTTTACGACCCATTTACCCTGACCGAAACGAGCCTCCAGAGCCTTATTTGCGACGTCTACAACATCCTTCCCCGGAATACGAATCGCGTCAAATCCCTTCGATTGCATGTACTCCGGGATCGGCGCCACGCCGTGGTCTCCAGTGACGAAAACGATTGTGTTTGCAAGACCAACCTTCCGATCAACATAGTTAAGCAGATCAGCAACAACTCGATCCAATTTGATGTAGGTATCTTCGATTTCCTGGCTATCGGGTCCGTAGTAATGCCCGGTCAGATCTGGAGCTGAAAAACTGATCGAAAGCAGATCAGGAAACTCGTCGGCGCCCAGAGACTCGGCATCGAGGGCAGCTTTGCCGAATTCATTGAGGTACTCTGAAGAAAACGGTGTCAGCTGGAACGCGCCATAAAATCTCAGACCGGGCTTTTCGTCTCCACCTGTCACAACGTACGGGAAACGCGTCCCGAGGATCGAGCGCTGAACAGGAAGATTCTCAGCCTGGGCTCGTGCATAAGCCGACTCCGGAAGCGAACGATCCCACTTCATGCCGAAGTATTTGTCGGCGCTTTTTTCGGCATGGAATTTCTTGACCCAGGGCGGCAACTCCTTGAAGTAGTAATCGCTCGTTACGAACTGCCCGTCTGCATCGCTAAACCAATACGCGCCGTTGGGGCGCCGCCCGCCGGGTAGAACTGCCGAGCGATCCTTAAGCGAGGCAGCAATCACTTTAGATTGAAAATTATTTGAGAGTCGCATCTGGTCGCCGATAGTCGTACCGATCAGCGTCTTCGGACTGGGGGCTCCGTCTCTGTTCGACACGCCCTTGACCGTAACAAGATGAGCGTTATCATCGGCCACTATTACTCGCTGCTTTCCTGAGTCCCGATCGAACCAGAGATTACCAACGATCCCGTTATAAGCAGGAATCGATCCGCTGAAGATCGCCGCATGACCACACGCCGTAAAAGTCGGGACGAAATCATAGTTTGCGTTTGTAAAGAGGGCGCCCTCATTTATTAAGCGCTTGAAGCCGTCGTTGCCGAAAAGATCATAGAAGCGCTCGATATAATCATAACGGAATTGATCTACGATGATCGCCAGAACCAGTCGTGGCTTCGCGCTAGTTGTCCGGCTTGTTCCAGCCCGATTCGAGGTTTGTCGCTGCGCATCGCTTGGCTGCGGGAGGAGCGACAGCATCAGGAGTACGAGAACGATTATCCTGACGAGCGCATTGCGCTGGTTCTTTGTCATCACTAGCAGATCTCTTTAATTTCTAATAGACAGACACCGTAATTCACGTTTACAGGTAGTGTCAACCGGAGTACCCCCGATAAGTGCAGTGTGTGGATGCGATAAAGCTTACCGACAATCGGTTTCAACTTGCCGCGCGAGCTGTGGTATATAGACTTCCTTCAAGGAAGATGTCCATAACAATGTATGCAATGAGAGAAACACTAGAGAAAGATGATCGCCGGCGGGGCGCCTTCATATCATGGGGGCGCTTAGCAATATTATCGATTCTGGTGATCGTTGGCCTCGCAGGTGTTCTTATAGCAAACAGGTTTCATGGCTCGAATATTGAGCGCGGCACACGAGCGCTTATTGAAGCGTTCAGCAAACAACGTTTGATTGAGCCGCGTCTGTCGGGCGGGCTCAAGTGCGGTAGCTTTAGTGCATCCAGTGATTCCTCACCAGACGTTTACTCGGACGAGTTCGCGCGAGCGCAAGAGCTGATCAGCGATGCCTTCGCCAAGAATGAGCCAGGAGCTGAACTCGCTTATGGGCGACTATTGGTGAGCAGGGGCGAGAAGTTGCGAGAGGCTGAGAAGTACCTTCATCGTGCGGTAGAGATTTCGTCGGGAAGCTCCGAGGCGCACAACGACCTGGGCGTCTGTCTATTTCAAACCGGGAAGATTGAGGATGCCATAGTGGAATTCGAAGCCGCACTCGAGAAGAGAACCGAGATGCCCGAAGCGCTCTTCAATCGCGCCCTTTGCTACCAGCGTTTATTACTCAAGGACGCGGCTCGCGACGACTTGACGCGCCTGGCATCTGTTGAACACGACAACGCCTGGCTTAATGAGATCAAACAGAGGTTGAATGAGGTCTCCGCTCCGTTAGAAGTGCCGCAGTCTCTCTCCCAAATTCCTGCCGCGTTCGACACTGCGGTCGCTCAGGGCAATAATGACGCCGCAAAGGGTCTTGCAGATCAGAACTCAGAAACACTCATCCGGCATGCGATTTGGGACCTTAGCGTCCGGCAATTGAACGCCGCAATCTCGGGTAACCAGCGAGATGCCGAGGAAGCCCTGAGCGGTCTGGACTTGATTGGGAGTGTGTTGATTGAATCGCGGGGCAACTCGCTGGTCGCCGACGTGGCGACGTATCTTCGTCAACTTCCGGCCGACAAGCAACGGTCAGAACTCGATCTGATCGCGGATTACGTAGAGACTAACAAAAAATTTCAATCAAACCAGCCGGGCGATAGACTCGTAGAGTTTCAGCGGTTGCAGAAGCAGTTTCGTTATCGTGGCAATCACGTGTTCGAGGCACTGTCTGGCTTTCACGCAGCAAATTACTGTTATCGGGTAAAGCGTTTTTCAGATAGCATGAGGCTGCTCAAGGACACTCTCCCTTTAGTCGAACAGCACCCATGGCCGCATACTCGAGCCTCGATATTAAACCTATTGGCCCTTCAAACCTCTCGGCTGGGCCAAGAGTCGCTAGCCATCAAATACTTCCAGCAAGCGGTCTCACTTTGTAACAACTCTCCTCAGTTGGAGTCGCAGATCCTGCAATACAGGAGCGTTCCGTATTGGCGCATCGGGGACCTTGACACTGCATTGGAACATCTTCGTACTTCGACGAGGCTCTATCTGGAGAACGTACAACAACCGAGGCTGTTCGCGAGTTTGGCGCATAACTATTCAGAAATGGCCGATATCTACAGGCTGCGGAACAACCACGCTTTATCGTTGCTCTATGCAAGAGAAGCCCTCGCTTACTCCCTGCGTGCGATGGATCTGAATTACGCGGCAGAGTATTCATCATTTATTGCCCTCGAGAACGCAAGGCTCCAAAAGTTCGAAGCCGCTGAGGTTGAACTCAAGGACGCGATCAAATACCTGGATCAGGTCCCACCCGGCCGTGAGCGAGACTTCACGGAAACCAAGGTTTTGACGAATGCCGGCGAGGTCGCTGTGCGAGGCGGTGATGTCTCGCGCGGCTTAGAGTACTATGAGAGGGCCAACGCTCTGACTTCCCGTGCCGAGGGAAATACACTTGCGAGTATAGACGTTCTTCGAGGTCGCGCTGCCGCGCATTTATCGTCGGGGCAAGGCGAGAAGGCACGATCCGACCTGCTCGAGACAATCGGTCTCATCGAAAGATATTGGTCCCGGATCGCGACAAGTGATCAGCGGAGTCATTTTTTGGATGCAAGTCACAGCGTCTTTGATCAGCTCATTTCTCTAGACAGCACAGTGCTAGCTCGCCCTTTCGAGGCATTCGAGATGTCCGAGCAAGCGCGAGCCCGGGCGTTGCTGGAAGAAATTGGACAAGACAAAAACCAGAATGCCCAGCCCGACCTTAGCGGTTCTTTAGACCTCACAAATAAGGCGAGATCATCAAAAACAGCCCGTCCGCTCAGGCTGGAGGAAGTACAGTCTTATCTGGACGATGATTCGCTGGTGTTGCAGTACTCAGTCACGAGTAAAGGCACCTACCTGTTCCTGATCACGCATTCGGACTTCAAACTAGTACCATCAGCGGCGACCACTGAAATCCTTGACCTGTTGGTTCGTGATTATATCTCCGATTTGCGGAATCTTGCTGACGAAAACGACGTTAACGAAAAGGCGCGAGTCCTTTTCGACTACTTGATCTCTCCCGTGAAAGAAGATATACGGCGGAAATCAAATTTGTGCATCGTGCCCGACAAGGCGCTGCACTTCCTGCCGTTTGCGGCGCTCGTCGACCGCTCAAACGATAGCTACCTCATAGAAACTCCGGGCCTGACTTTAACTTATGCGCCATCAGCTTCTGTGCTGGCGAAATGCATCAGCGAGCAGGGGTCGTCGAGATCAGTGAGGGCTGAAAGGATTCTGGCGGTTGGTAACCCGTTATCGGATAGTAGGCAATTTCCCAATCTGTTACCGTTGCCTGACGCAGAAAACGAAGCAAAGCAGTCGGCGAATCTTTACGCCCCGGGGTCAGTGGTGTTAGTTGGGGAACAGGCGACCGAACCAAAGGTACGCCAGGCGATCTCCGACTGCGACGTTGCTCATTTAGCGCTGCATTGCCTGGTTGAAGAAGGCTCACCCTGGCTGTCGGCACTCGTTCTGGCCGGAGCAAGGCCCGCTGGAGGTCCATCGCCGCGCGTTGAAGGAACTATACCTAAGGCTGCATCCACGAATGCACCTGGTCGTGACGCGGCATTATCGACTTTGGCACAAGAACCAAAGGCGGACAGCAACGACGGAGTCCTTTATCTCAACGAGCTTTACGGCCTCAGGTTGTCGCACACCAGACTTGTGGTATTGTCCACGTGCGAAAGCGGATTGGGGCAATACTACAGGGGAGAAGGTATTGTGAGTCTGGTTCGACCATTCCTTGCTTCGGGCGTCCCCACAGTAGTTGCGAGCCTTTGGCGGGTCGACTCACGGGCGACAAGCGACTTGATGATCGCATTCCACTCACGACGAAAACTGGACAACAGGAAAACTGGGGAAGCGCTTCATGACGCGCAGTTGAAGTTAATCAAGAACGGACAATTTCGTCATCCGCTCTATTGGGCTCCGTTCATTGTGGTAGGCGCTAATAATTGAAAGGCCGGAACAACAAGCCCTTCGAACAGTGGGATACCAGCTCTCGTTCACACTTTGTGATGGGTTGAAAGTAAAAAGGAAACGAAAGGAGACAACCTATGCGAGTAACGATTGTTCTCACCACCGGGGCATTTTTTCCTCAGGACAAGAAACAGGACTACATCGAGGTCGGGTATTTTGAAACTCCAGGCGCTTCTGATATTGAGATGTTCGAGGACGGCAGAAGCGCGAAGTCCTCGTTTCAGGGGAAACTCGGAAAGGGTAACCACACAATAGAAGTCGAACACCTGCGGAAAGACGGCGTGACGGTTATGAAGCCGGTTAAACCAACGATTTCGTATGAATATGACATCCTTAAGAAAAATGATCTGTACGACGACGACGACACCGTGATCCCGACTTTCAAAACAGCGGAGTACGATTGTATTCTTCGCTTCAACTCCGGCGAGTTCAGAAGTCACGATGTAAAAGAACGTCGATTCACCGAACATAAACTCTCTGACGACACTTCTACGGGAGCCCTCCCAAAGAAGACCAGACCCATTGCCAACGAAATACACGTTGATTATAAGCTGGCGGACGGCGAGGTATTGAGACTGCGAGGACGGGGAGGGGATCTTTGGTCTAGTTCGTCGGTTTCCAGTGGGACCAAAACCGTTGTGGTTAGGCTGTTGACCGATGATCGCTTGAACTCTGATTACCACAAGAGGGCACTAGCTCACAAAGTTCAACACTACTATCTTCCCAACTCCGATCCTCCGCCGATGGACGGTCCTAGAGGCGGTGGTTAGTTCGATTGTAACGCCACAATCGCCGGCGTGATGTCGGTGAGGCTCCTTATCTGCGAGGCGAGAAACTCGCGACCGGGTTGAGGGTGTGGCTTCGCGTCGACAGGTCTTCGATGTTGCCGTGGTCGCTGGTAACGATGATTGTCTGACGCTTGAGATCAGCAGATTCAAGCACTGCCCGAACAAATCTTGTTAGCTCGATCAGGTGCGCGCGGGCCAGATCACCTCGCTGGGCATGCCCTATGCGATCGGTGATGAAGTGCTCGTACAAGGTAAAATCGTGGGCGGCCGCGAGAATTGCCAGTCGTTCTCCGGCCGTCTCCGGCGTACAGAGATCTACGTCGATGCCCCGTTCGATTAAGAACCGGTTCGTGAAATCGTGGCTTACAGCGCAGCCTTCCCTTAGATCTTCCAGCATTCGCAGTTTCAACCCCGCGGTCTGAGCGGCTACCGTTGTGGATGAGATAAATCGAGGTGGGTTATCGACGTAGCTTCGAGTATATGCGTTCGCAAATGTGACAGCTCGCCCTTGAGCAATCAGCTTTTTATAGATTGAGTGATCTGCGAGAGCCTGCTTCAATCGCGGCGAAGGATAGCCGTGAAGATGGCGTCCGATCAGCTTGGCTGCATTGACACCGGTAAGGATTGCCGTTTGGCCGGTTGCGCTTTGCGGCAAGCCCTCTACCCCAAGTCGCGCATCCGTCTCAGCCAGCAATCCCCCAAACGGCAGCTGATACTTCTCATCACGGAATATTGAAAAGAACTCTGAGTCCAATCCATCAAGCGGATTGTGCTCGCCACGCGTTCCGATTCCTACACCATCAACAAAGATCAGCAGAACAGACATAGATTACGCCGGAAGAAAGGATCGTACTCATCTGGTCAGATAGCATTTAAGACGAATGTTCGTAGTTCGGCCTTCAGGCGGAAGTTTGTACGTTGAATTCCGTCAGACTACTAACTTCCGCCTGAAGCCGAACTACGAACATTCAGTCCGCTGAGTTAAACGCTTTACTCCTCTTCAGTCGGCTTGATACGCCCTTCTTCCTGAGCCTGATGGACAATCTTCTGTGCGATTAAAGCAGGCACCTCGGCGTAATGATCAAGCTCCATCGTATACGACCCACGGGCTCCAGTTATCGAGTTTAACGTAGACTGATACGATAGCATCTCTGACAGCGGAACCTGAGCCTTTACGACAGCCTGATTCCCTTTTGTATCCATGCCCTGAACGCGACCGCGCCGAGAATTGATGTCTCCCAGGATGTCTCCCGAAGTTTCCTGAGGCGCGGTGATCTCCACATTCATCACCGGTTCAAGCAGAACAGGTTTCACTTTCTCGATCGCCATGCGAAATGCCTTGCGTCCAGCAAGCTGAAACGAAAGGTCATCGGAGTCCACCGGATGGAATTTGCCGTCAATCAATTCGACTTTAAAATCGACTAATGGATAACCCGCGATCGCGCCGCGCGCGGCAGCGTCCTTGATTCCCTTCTCAACAGCAGGCCTCCAGTTCTGAGGGATCGCCCCGCCAAATATCTTATCGATAAATTCGAATCCGCCACCTCGTGCCAGCCCTTCGAAAATGCAGGTTGCTTCGGCGAACTGTCCTCGGCCGCCTGTCTGCTTCTTATGACGGCCGACGATTTCGGCGCGGCCCTTGAAGGTTTCGAGGTAAGCCACCTTAGGCGGGTGCAGCTCTACCTCGACGCCGTATCGTCGCTTCAGTTTGTTAACCGCAACCTCTACATGCGTTTGCCCCGAACCTGACAGTAGGAACTCCTTTGTTTGCGGCTCGCGGTCAAACTTCAGGGCCGAATCCTCTTCCAGCATCTTGTGCAACGCTTGCGATAGTTTGTCCTCATCGCTGCGGGTTTTCGGAGTAATTGCGAACGCGATTGCCGGAGTCGGGAAATGCACGGCCTCATATGCGATTGGCGAGGCCTTGTCGCAGAACGTGTCGCCAGTAGTCGTTTCACGGAGTTTAGTAACAGCGACAATATCACCGGAATGCGCTTCACCGATCTTCTCGAGCGACTTTCCTTGCATCAAGTGCAGTGGCCCGAGTCGTTCGTTCGCGTTCTTTGTGATGTTGTAAACGTTAGCGTCGGATTTGACGGTCCCCGAATAGACTTTAAAGACAGTAATCCGGCCTGCAAACGGATCGGCTACTGTTTTAAAGACTAATGCCGAAAACGGTGCAACATCCCTCACTTCTCGCTCTATCGACTCATCGCTATCAGCACTGAGATGACCCTTGACCGGCCCGAGCTCGTCCGGCGCCGGAGCCAATTCAACAATGGAACTCAACAGTGGCTGAATGCCAATGTTCGGAACGCCTGCAGCAACGAGGATCGGGAACAGCCGCCGCTCAGTAACCGCTGCTTTGATACCGGGAATCAAATCATCATCGCTCAGGGTTCCGTCATTAAAATACTTCTCCATCAACGCTTCTGAGCTCTCTGCGACCACGTCGATGATCTTTTCGCGTGCCGCTTCGGCCTCAGCCTTCAAATCGGCAGGAATTTCTCCCTCAGCAGACTTCCCGCTGCCGTCAGGCGAGTACGTATAAGCACGCATGTGAATCAAATCGATAACGCCTTTGAAACCACCTTCTTTTCCGATAGGAATCTGGACAGGAACGGCTGAACGTCCAAACGCTTCTGTGATGCCAGCCACTGCCTGTTCGAAGTCGGCCCGTTCACGATCCATCTTCGAAACTACAATCAGCCGCGGAATTCCAAAATCGTCGGCATAGCTCCACGCCTTTTCGGTTTGAACCTCAACGCCACTCACTGCGTCGACCACTACCAGGGCGGAGTCACAGGCGCGCAACGCGGCCTTCGCATCTAATATGAATGCTGCAAATCCCGGTGTATCGAGTATATTAAGTTTTGTTCCATTCCATTCGCAGTACGCCAATGAGCTTATGATTGTCAGCTTTCGTGCAATCTCGTCTTCATCATAGTCTGTGGTAGTAGTTCCGTCGTCCACACGCCCTAATCTGTTAGTGGCCCCCGCATCGAATAACATCGCCGCGACGAGCGATGTTTTTCCCGCGTGGCCGTGACCTACAATGCCCACATTTCTGATCTCCTTAGTGCCATAGACCTTCATAAAATGGTCTCCTTTCGAGGTTATGAGAAAGTTGATTGAGCTTATAACCGAGCAAGCTCGATGCGCAAGCGAGGAGCCGGTCAAAGATTTTAACGTGCTCGAGAATAGATCTCTGCAACAAAGTCCTGGAGCCCTGACGTTTTAGAACCTCGTTTTTCCGTGTTACTTTGTTCTCTAAGTTCTGTTGGTTGAGTGGAGGAAAAACCATGTCAAAGGGAGTTCCAGATGGCTGGCATAGCATCACTCCTCGTTTGGTGGTGAACGATACAGCGAAGCTGGTTGAGTTTCTTAGATTGGCTTTTGGTGCAACAGGAGACTTCCGAACGGACAGGCCGTCGGTGCTGCGAATCGGTGACTCAAATGTCATGGTGAGCGGCGTAGGTCCCAGACAAGCAATGCCTTCCTTTCTCTATTTGTATGTCGATGACATCGATGCTACTTATCAACGCGCGATCAGTGCCGGAGCCGTATCGCTCGAACCGCCTCAAGATGTGCCCTACGGCGATCGCCGCGCAATGGTGGAAGATCCGGCTGGAAACGTCTGGCAGATAGCTACGCATTTGGGCTCGAGACCCTGACGGACACTCGGCTGAGGCTCGAGCACGCTTTCGGCAAAGCGTACGCGTTAGGAAGGGAAGAAGGTGAATTCGTTATTAGAGAACCTCACTAGGTACGGAAGCTTCGAGCAAGTTGATCGGTAAGATTTCGAATAGCGTCCAATGAACCGCGCTTCCCTGAAAACCGAAGCACCCATACGCCGTTCTTATCCTGAAGATAATAGAAAGTGTTCGCCATTTTGCGGTTTCCTTCAGTGGTGAAGAACGACAAACGAATACCAGAAAGTGCGCCGCCGCCAAACGGTTCTTTTACCGAACCCTCAAAACCCGAGCGGTAAATCTTGAGGTTTTCTTCTTCCTGTCGAACGAAATCGCTGAGAGCACCTGGAAGCGTTTCCCGCGTTATCTTCAGCAGACCTTCGCTGCGATCTCGATACACAAACTCGGTTTTCGCTCGGCCGACTGCATCGTTATAAGAGACTGCTCGCCAGTCTCCGATGAGGGTGAGTTTGAACTGACCTGAAGGATCGCTGAACTCCTGTCCGCTCTGTGCCGCAAGCGCTGGGGCCATCGCTCCGAGCAAAAAGCCGGTCATTAGCAAAAGAACTCTGTAACGCATACTGCCTCCAATACGATTGCTTGAGTACGCTGGCTGGGAAACAAAGTCTACCATGCGATACCTGGGGTCCCACAAAGCCTGCTCATTCCAGCGCCCGACTTTAGATTCGAGGTTCGATGTTCAGGTTGCCGTGCCTTCTAAAGCCGTAACCCCCACGTAGTAACGAATTTATTCCGGGTGATGGTACCGTAGACTGTCTAGTCTGCGGCGATCGGTCGACAAACAATATCCGCAGACTAGTCAGTCTACGGTACATGCCGACATAAATTCGTTACTATATGATCTCACCGCAAATCGCCGAGCACTCTTCTCTGTTCTTCAATGAGCCGTTCAATCCCTCGACTCGCAAGTTGCGTCATCTGAGTCATTTGATCGTGGGTGAACGGTCTTGTTTCCGCAGTTCCCTGGATCTCGATGTAATGGCCAGAGCCGGTTCGCACAATGTTCATATCTACTTCGGCTCTCGAGTCTTCGCTGTAGTCGAGATCGAGCAGCGCCTCGCCGCTAATTACGCCGACTGAAACCGCGGCGACATAATCAACGACCGGTAACGGTGCGGCGAGCTTCCCGTCGTTGTAGAGCTTGCGCAACGCAAGCACCAACGCAACAAATGCTCCGGTGATCGATGCGGTTCGAGTTCCTCCATCCGCCTGGATGACGTCACAATCGAGGTAGACGGTCCGTTCACCTAACCTGTTTGCTTGAACGACGGCGCGGAGCGAACGACCTATCAGCCTCTGGATCTCTTGAGTACGTCCCGACAGCTGTGTGCGACCTGCTTCTCTCTGTGTTCGGGTCTCAGTGGCGCGCGGCAGCATTGAATACTCAGCCGTTACCCAACCCTCACCTCTTCCACGCTTGAACAGTGGAACTCGATCGTCGATAGACGCGGTGCAAATAACACGGGTTGCGCCCATCTCGATCAACACCGAACCTTCAGCATAACGCGTAAATCCTGGCGTTATTCTGACTTCTCTCATCTGATCGTGGGTGCGCCCACCCGATCGCTTATAACCCATCAGAGTTTACCCAGATTGACAGTTTCAACGGCTTCGAGCTGCCGACCTAGAAACAGTTCGGCGACTCGTCGGAAACGGTCCGCAGAATCGGTAACGTAAAACTCCTCACTCTGTTGCCCGTCATTATCGCTGGAGAGTTGCTGTTCTTCCAGCAGTAGAGCGAGTGTCTCCGCGACTGCTTCTCCGGAATCTACGTAGCTCAACCTATCGCCCAGTGTTCGTTCAATAACCGGCCGGAGTATCGGGTAGTGAGTACAGCCCAGCACCAGAGTATCAACTCCGACTTCTCTTAATTGAGCAAGGTACTCTTCCGCAACCTGGAACGTCACAGGATGATTAAGCCAACCTTCCTCCGCAAGCGGAACGAAGAGCGGACACGCACGCGAGGTTATCTGCAGCCCGTCCTTAAGGTCACGGATCGCCCGTTCGTATGCGCCACTTGCAACAGTAGCCTCCGTCGCGATCACTCCGATGCGCCCGTTGCTGGTTCGTTCGACTGCGCATCTGGCGCCGGCACGGATGACTCCCATAACCGGAACCGAACATTTGCTGCGTAGATAATTCGCGGCCAATGCCGAAGCCGTGTTGCAAGCGATCACGATCGCCTTAACGCCACGCGATTGGACAAATCTTGCACACTCGAGCGAGTATCGCTCAATAGTTGCAGCTGATCGAACCCCATAAGGGATTCTCGCGGTGTCGCCAAGATAAATCAGTCGTTCAGCTGGAAGGCGTCGCTGAACTGCGCGAAAAACTGTAAGCCCGCCCACGCCAGAGTCGAAAATACCGATTGCCGACTTCCGATTGGTTCCCGCAAAACTTCCTGACTCCTGACCATCGATCGACGTTATTCGGTGGTCGAGGTCAGAACCATTCGCTTTGCTCATATGACGCTAAAAGACGTCCTGGCGAGAATTTGAGATCGGTGCTTCGACAAATGTTTCTTAATGTCCCTTTGGGTGCTTAACTCTTCGGTCAACGAATACAGACGAGATGCGTTCGAGTTCTTCATCGGCTTCATCAAGAGTCTCGCGTAGACTGTCAGATTCGAAGTCGCTCCCTGCTGCCTCTTTCCTTGCTTCCTCAACCCCACGATCAGCCGTTTGTATTTCCTGCTCCAGCACAGAGAGCTCAGCAGCAGCCGTAGCGACGTCAGTAATGTGATCACAAAACAGATCAACCGCCGCCCGCATGGCCGCCGTCCTATTCCCGGCGGCTATAAGTTCCGATCTCGTCCGTTCCACGCGTTCGAGCAAGGCCAAACGCGTCTTTTCCAATTCTTCTATGTCGCGTAACAATCGGGCGAGTTTTGACGCCTCGTCTGGCCGCTCAGTCATCGTATTAAATCCCTGGATAGACGACGAGCGGATGCGGCCCTTCACTCTGAGGGCTACATCCGCCCGATTTCGTGTTAGACATTTTCTCGCACAAATTTTTCAATGGAGGTGGAGAGAATCGAACTCTCGTCCGGAAGCCCTCAGTGAAAGAATCTACATACTTATTTGCTTCCTTTTGATTCGCCGGCCGTGACAGTGGAAGCAACGAAGCATCACGGCAAGCTAGCCCAGATTGGTCTTACCCTCCGGACCCCTGAGCACGGATCCTTCGGGGCAGCCTGCTAAAGTGACGCTTCTTCCTGACACACAGGCGATGTCAGGGGAAGCGTGGCCGCATTAAGCAGCCA
>Ga0126382_10000409_pt1 | contig 16640 bp, 16 predicted proteins | sample PanSoiMetPlot_30_FD_92548 | JGI IMG/M metagenome (GOLD analysis project Ga0126382, IMG submission 92548) | Tropical forest soil microbial communities from Panama - MetaG Plot_30 | ecosystem: Environmental > Terrestrial > Soil > Tropical forest > Bulk soil | place: Panama | collected 2016-02-17
ATCCGCACGCGCGCACCATTCTCTATTATGTGAACAGCTCGCTCGAGAAGCTGCGCGACAGCGGAGACTATGATCGCATCATCGAGCGGCATCTGGCGCGCTTCTGGGAGGCGCAGGGGGTGCCGCCATCGGCGCTCAGCGTCACGCCGGCGGCTTCGTCCGCGACCGGCACCGTGCGCAAGGACGACGCTACGCCGGCGGCCGCTTCGAAGGGCAGGGAGGCTACGAAGAAATAAGCCCGGAGGCCGATCGTGTCGGATCACCCCCTGACCGGCCGGATCGTCACCGAGCTGCGGCAAGCACGCGGCAGGCTCGAACGGGCGGTGGCGCCCGGGTCGCAGCTTTCTCCGGCGATCCGGGCGCTGCGGCGCATGGAGCAGCGCCTTGATCGCCCGCTGCGCCTCGCCATCTGCGGCGAGGTCAATGCCGGCAAGTCCTCGCTTGCCAATCTGCTGGGGCGGATCGAGAGCCTGCCGACCGCCGCGATCTCGAACACGCGCATTCCCACGCTTCTGTATTATGCGCATCAGCCCGAAATCTGGGCCGTGCACCACGCGGGCGGCGGGCGGGTGCGTTTGCGCGCCGACCGCAAGATCCTGCCGGACTCGCTCTTTCGCCTCGAGGTCGGGCTGCCGTCGGAGGGACTGCGCGCGGTGCAGGTGCTCGACCTACCGGGCCTGGCCGGCGCCGGTCAGGTCGATCTGACGGTCCACAGCGTCGACGCCGTCCTGTGGTGCACGTTCAGCACGCAGGCGTGGAAGGAGAGCGAGCGGCTGGCCTGGAGCGAGATGCCCGCGCGCCTGCGCGCTTGCGGTCTCCTGGTTGCGACCCATACCGACCTTCTGGCCAACGCCCGAGATCGCGAGAAGCTCTCGACCCGGCTGCGCGACGAGTGCGGCCCGCTGTTCCGGGAGATCGTCATGGTCTCGACCCTGGATGCGCTTGCGTTCGTGCGGGAAGGTGAGCCCGTGTCGTCCCGCCCGGCGTGGCGCGCCAGCGGCGCCGATACCCTCGACTCGGCGTTGTCCGCGCTGCTCATGAACATGCGCGAGCGGCGCGCGCAATCCGCCCTCGCGATGACCGGCCGCATCGCGCAGCGCGCTCTGGCGTATATCGAGAGTTAGATGTCTTCCGTGACGCCGCCATTCCGGAGCCGAGCGTAGACACCGCCTACGGCGTTCCCGCCTGCGCGTTCCACATGCGCGTGAGATGATTGCGGATGATGGCCGCGTAGGCGCCGCTCGCCTTGAGCTCCTGCAACCCCCGATTCACCGCGGCGATGAGCTCGGCGCCCTGCGCGTGCTCGCGCGACGCGACCGCGTGCACGCCGCGGATCCCGAGCGGGCGCTGCGCCATCCTGAAATGGTCCGACAGCCCGAGGCGGTCGAGCACGTAGCGGCCTTCGAGATCGCTGGCGACGAAGGCGTCGACCTCCTGCGTCTGCACCGCGCTTGCGCAATCGACGAGAGTCGGTTGCCGGATCGCGTTGACGCGCTTCTGCGACAGCCAGGCGCGGCCTTGGCCGTTGAGGAGCGAAACGTCCTGGTCGGCGGAAATGCAGATGGTCTTGCCGAAGATGCTGTCGTCGGTGTCGAACGTGAAGCTGCTGTCCGAGCGCGTGAACAGGCCGACCACGACCTCGAGCAGCGGATCGGAATAGAGTGCGTTGTCGCACAGCACCGCCGAGGTCTGCGCGAGATCGTTGGGCCGCTCGCAATCGGCGCCGTCCCACGGCAGCGAGATGTCGATCGAGCCGTCGGTCAGCAGCGATTTGAGCGGCGCCGCCGTCGTCCACTTGAGCTCGATCTGTGGATCTGTGCCCGCAGGCCCTTCCTTGCCAAGCGTCGCCTTGCCGAGGCTGCTGCGCAGGAGCTCCGGCAGCAGGCCTCCCTCCGGCCGCTGCTCGTCGGCCAGCGGTGCCCGGCCGATCGCCAACACCTTGATGCTCGCCGTCGCCGCCGTCGCCGCCGCCGGCGCCGCCCGAGCGGTCTCGACGGCGGGAGGCAGCGCCGCGGTCACGTCCTCGGCGGCGGGCAGCGGGGCCGGACCGGGCGGCCGAGCAGGCTGCGCCCGACTGCGTTGCGCGACGTTGTAGCGCGGCCAGCCCTCGATCTGCGCGCCGAGGTCGGCCTGCTGCCAGAGCGAGCCCGCGTTCTGGCGCAGCTTCGGGATGGCGGAGACAAGTCCGCTGGCCAAGCTCGACACGTCGGCGAACCGCCGTTGCGTCGGCGTCCGATTGTAGGTGGCGAGCAGAGTCGACACCGCGATGGTCTCGGTGTCGGCTGCAACCGGAAGACCGGGGAGCTCCTGCGGCGCGATCACGGCGGGCCGGTAGGCCCTGCGCAGCGCCGGCGTCAGGCCGATCGGCAGCAAGCGTAGCTCGCGGCGGGCCTGCGCGCTCAGGCGGACGCGCGCGAGGTCGTCGGTCAGCAGCAGCACGCCGTCGAGCTTCTCGAGAGCGGGATCATCGAGCAGCGCATCGGCGCCGAGCGGCTGCAACGTCACGTCGATATTGCGCACACCGAACAGCGTCGTCGCCGTCCTGTGGCTGTCGCTCGCCAGCACGCCGAGCTTGCGCCCGCGCAGACTGTCGATCGTGGCGAACTGCGTGCGCGCCAGCAGGTAGACCTTCTGGCTGTAGATGTGGGCGACATAGCGGATGCGATTGCGCGCCGTCGGGGATTGGTGCGTCTGGGCGAGGAACGAGAGGATGTCGCTGTTGAGAACCGCGAGGTCCACGCCGCGCAGCTGGATGAGATCGCGCACGTTGGCAGCGCCGCCATGCCCGGCGATCGGCAGCACCCGCATGTTGTCCATGTCCCTGGCGAGCTCGTTGACGGCCCGTGTCGCGCGGCTGTTGGGCTCGGCGATGCCGTCCGTGAGAATGGTGACGGAGCCTGTCCGCTCGGTCCGGTCGGGCGGTCTTTGCCGCTGGGCAGGGGCCGGCAGCGTCAGCTCAGGCGGGCGTTGCCACGGGGCAAGGGCCGGCAGCGTCAGCTCGGGCGGCCGTTGCCGCTGCGCAGCGGCCGGTAGCGCCTCCGCCAGCGCCAGCAGTCCGATCGCGGCTGCCATCGCTCGCCACGGCAGGCGACGCATCACGGACGACCGCCATCGATTCGGCACCTGGGATGTCCTGTCGGCGAGGAGTTTGCGTGCAGCGGAGACGGAGGTCCGTGCCGAGCCTCAACATGCCCGACCTTTGGGGCATTGCAATGGCACCGGCCGGCGGACTCAGCGCATCGATCCGATGATGCGCTCGACCGACACGCTGTTCGGAACCAGTCCCTGCGTGACGGCCGCCGCGTACCACGCCCGATACCACCGGGTTGCCTGCTCGATATCCGCCTCCGCGTCGGCCGCCGGTATCGCAGCCAGGAAGTTCGGATCGTAGGATCGCGCCAGCATCCAGGCGACGTCCGCGGTGCCCTCCGACGCCGCGCCGAGCAGTTGCTTGCGTGCGGCCTGCACGTGGCCTGCCGCCAGGAGATCCTGGGCGACTTCCGTGGCGGCCCTCGGCCGCGATGGCCGTAGCGCCGGCGGACTGACGGACGCTTCCACCGGCGGGATGGCGCCGCCTTTGAGCGATGCGTTCGCGGTTGCGGCCGCGGGCGCAACTGAGCGGCCGACGGGCGGATTCGTCAGCCAGGCAAGGCCCGCAAGCGCGCAGACCCCGGCCACCGTCAGCGCGATGGCCGCCGGCCGGCGGCCCATGGCAACGAAGTGAAGCGGCGTGCCTGTGTCACGTTGCAGTTCGGTGTTGTCCGGCTCTGCCGAGAACGTCTGCAGACGTTGCAGGATCGCCCTGACCTCGCTGAGCTTCGGGTCGATCTGGGGGCGGTCCACGGCCTGGGAGCGGTCCATGACGGTGTACGCAATCCTTATTTGCGGCAGGTGTCTTCGCGCACGATTCTGTCAACTGGGTGGCGAGGCAACGACTTCATCGCTCGCGCTCCTTCTATAATGGGCGGATCGAGTAGATCAATTCGCCCTTGAACTTCCCTTGGTCCGGCACCCACGGGAAGTAGATCACCCATTGCAGGTGGACCTGCGCGCCGACCTCGGTGAGGCCGGCGAACTCCTTGACCAGCTTGCCGGTCATGTTCACCACGTCGAGCGCGCCCTGCGGGCCGATGACCAGCGCCTGCGGGACCCATTGCATCCCGTCCAGCGAGCTCAGGAAAACGCGGTAGAACTCGGTGGCCTGCGCATGGCCGACCCAGCGCTGCCCCGAGGAGGCGAGCTCCATCACGCAGTCATCGGTGAAGACGCCGAGCATGATCTGCATCTGCGTCTTGAACACATCCTCGGTGAACGGCTTGAACAGGACTTCCTCGGCATGAACATGGGTGAGCCAGGCGCGCCGGATCGCGTCGTAGCTTTCCGGCGTGATGTCCCAGGTGATCGGCTTGCCCTTGAAGCGAGGATCGCTGAGCAGCTCTGCAACGGGATCTGCGCTCATGGTTGTTCTTTCCGTGGAGCCATGCCGGCGCGATGCGGCATGAATGTCGAAGTCGGCTATTGCAACCATAAGATGTTAGTTGTAGATATGCACGCTCACGGCGAGCCTCCAACGAGGAGCGCCTGGACAGCTTCGTTCTTGAGCACGGCGCAATATTAACGAGAGAACCGTCATGAAAGTCCAGATTTGTCACAACGGCGACGATGTGTTTGTGGCGTGGAAGCCCGACGGATTCATCGACGAGTGCCGAGGCTTCGCGTTATTCCGGCGCCGGAACGGTGTGGAAGAAGTGGTGAGCAGCTGGGTTGGATTCGAAGATGACGATGCCAAGCCGGGAGAGCGCCGCGCCTCGACCAATTGGCCGATCCAGAAATATCAATGGACCGACTACATGGCGGCCCCGGGCGACCGGCTGCAATACCGCGTGGTCCCGATGGTCGGCCCCGACAAGAACACCCTCAAGCCCGACGTGGCTACAGCGAGCAAGTGGACCGATGAGATCACGCTCTCGCACGAATCCGAGAAGCGGATCGAGTGTTATTTCAATCGCGGGATCGTCGCGGCACAATGGGTGTCTCGCCGGCTCGGCATCACCGACGACGACCTCAAGACCAAAGCCTTGCAGAAGGTCATCGAAACGCCCGGCGATCCGTTTCGGGACTACCTCGCGGGACCACTAGGGGCGCGGCTGTTCGAACTCCTGGACAAGGCCGCGAAGGCCAAGAGCGCCATCTATGCCGCGCTCTACGAGCTTGACGACAAGCAACTCGAGGCGGCGCTGCTGAAGATCGGCAAGCGCGCGCATGTGGTGCTCGCCAACGGCAGCGTCAAGAAGAAAGGCGAGGATCAGAACAAGCCGGCGCGCAAGCGGCTGAAGGGCAAGGTCGATCTTCACAATCGGATGATCTCGCCGCGCGCCTTGGGCCACAACAAATTCCTCGTCATCGAAGACAAGAACAAGCCACGCTGGGTGTGGACGGGCAGCCAGAACTGGACGAAGACCGGCCTTTGCACGCAGGCCAACAATTCGGTGCTGATCGACGATGCCAAGCTCGCCCAGCAATATCGCGATCAATGGGACATATTGAAGGAGGCCGGAGACGATTCGACCGACGAGTTGCTCGAGTCGAACAGCAAGGGCCGGAGCATCGCGATCGGCACCACCCGCGAGCGTCTTTGGTTCACACCGACGATCGATCACGTCGATCTCGACGAGGCGAAGAAGGTCATTCTCGGGGCGAAGCAGGCCATCCTGTTCCTGATGTTCAATCCGGGCCCGAGCGATACGCTGCTCAATTCCATCATCGACACCGCCCGCAAGAAAAGCACCGGAAAGCGGCTCTATATCAAAGGTGCGATCAATCAGGATCCGAGCACGACCAAGAACCCGGTGAAATTGTTCGATCAGGGCAATGTCGTGAACGCCGACTACGCTGTGGTGCTGCCGGCGGCGATTGACGAGGCGACGAAGTTCTTTGTCCGCGAGATGAAGAAGTTGCCCGGGACCTTCGCCATGGTCCACAGCAAGGTCGTGCTGGTCGATCCGTTCGGCGATCCGGTTCTGCTGACCGGCTCACACAACCTCGGTCCCAAGGCAAGCGGCAAGAATGACGAAAATCTTCTGATCATCCGCGGTGCGCCGCATCTCGCGGGCGCCTACGCCACCAACATCATGGCGATCTACAATCAATACCGCTGGCGTTTCCGCCGCCAGACACAGCCCAAGAGCAAGCAATGGAAGGGCTTGCACGACAACGACACCTGGCAGAAAGGGTATCTCAAGCCGGGCAGCCCCGCGTTGCGCGAGATTGATTTCTGGGTGGGGGCGTAAGGCGGCTCCAAGGCGGCCATTGTTGGGAGCTGATACGTCCAGGCGTCGGTGCCTGCTCCGGATCTATTCCGGTGCCGGCGTCCACCTCTGTCGTCCACGGATCGAGTTCGAGCTCCCGCTCGCTTGCGCCCTCGGGCGAAAGCGAGCGGTTGCAGCTCGCTGACGGGCTCCCGGCGCTTTCGCATAGCGGTTGCGCGCCAACGCTCGATGGTGTGAACGCCGATTTGGTCGGATCATCGAGGCACCCGCCCGGATGAGGCGAAAGCCGGCGTCCGAGTGGATTCGCTCGATGGCATCGAGGCGGCTTGATCGGGGCTCCTTGGCCGCAGCCCGCAAGCTCTGCAGGATGACATGTGACGAGCCGTGCGACGGTGGCGCGTCGCCTTGGATAGGATATGGCCCCTCAAGGCCGTGTGGGGTGGATGGGGTACATGAAGTTTGGCGATTTCCTGTTTCCGGAGAGCAGCGATCCCCGACGCGACGGGGCGGTCATCGATGACGCGCTGGCCGAGGCGCGGCTGTGCGACGAGCTCGGCATGGACGCGATCTGGCTGGCCGAGCATCATTTCGACGGCAATTGCGCCTATGTCGATCCGTTGACATTCGCGGCCGCGCTCGCGGTTGCGACCAGGCGGGTGGCGCTCGGCTTCGCGGTCATTCAGACCTCGCTCTACCATCCTGTCCGTCTGGCCGAGCAGCTTGCGCTGCTCGACCATCTCAGCAAGGGGCGGCTGCTCCTAGGCCTCGGCCGCGGCACGTTCTTCAACATCTACGAATATCAGGGCTATGGGCTCGATGCCGACGAGGCGCAGGAGCGCTTCGAGGAAGCCGAGGAGATCATGCGCAGGGCGTGGACCGAGGAGTCTTTCGAGCACCGGGGAAAGTTCTGGAATCTCCGGGTGCCGATGCTGCGTCCGCGTCCCTACACCAGGCCGCATCCGGAGATCTACCGGGCGACATCGAGCGAGCACTCGGTCATCGGCTACGGACGCCAGGGCCGGCCGATCCTGCTCAATCCCCAGAGCAACGAGACCACGCGCGAGCGCGTCGACATCTATCGTCAGGGCATGCGCGAGGCCGGTTTCAGCGAGGAGGAGATCGCGCGCAATGTCGGCAAGATCTGGGTCTGGCGCAGCATCTATGTGGGCGATACCGACGCCAGCGCCGAAGCCGTGGGCCGGCCGGCATTCGTGCGCATGATCGAGCACCGCAAGCTCATGCGCGACCAGATCGAGCGGGAGCAGGGGATCAAGCTGTCGCCGCATCTGGCGCCGGGACTGCTCGGCTTTCTGTGCGGCTCGCCTGCGACCGTTGCGGCCGAGCTGGCGGAGCTCGCCACGATCGGCATCGGCGGCGCGCTCATGCAGTTTCGCCTCGGCGCCATGCCGTACGACACCGCCGCGGCCAGCATCGAGCTGTTCATGCGCAAGGTCGCGCGCGAATTTCCGCGTTGATCACAGGGACGCGATCGCGAAGACCTGCCGCTCGAAGCGCGCGTAGAGTTTTCTCATCTGCACGCGAACGCTCTCGAATTCCGGGCTGGCGGCGCGCGCCGCGAGGTCCGCGTCGCGTGCGGCCAGGTCGGCGAAGGTGCATTGCCAAGCGACATCCGGCTCGCTGCCGTCGCCGCCGGGATGCTTGACGAGGATTTCACCGGCCGGGAGCCCAATCGAGACGCGCACGGCGGACGCCTTGCGTCTGATATCGAGCACCTCGGCGGCCAGACCGGGCTTGGCGTAGTATTGCGTGCGTTCGACGATCCTGAGAGCGCCGGCCGGGGCGATCGCGCCCTGTGCGAGGACGGCAACGGGCGATGCGATCGGCAGCGCGGCAGTTCCCGCCGCCAGATACAGAAACCTTCGACGACGAAGTTTCATGGCGTGATCTCCTTGCTACCGGCCGTCGGAAAGAATGACGATGCGGGTGCCGACGAATTTCGCCCGGCGGCGAAAAATCCATCCGGTCTTGACCGTCTCGGCGATGGCGGCGAGGCGAGCCCCCTTGTCCAACGCCCGGGCGATCCAACGGTGTCGTCTGGGAACGTAGCCGAGGTGGACGCCGCGATGGTGATACGCCACGGCATGGTTCTTTTGTTTGGTCGACTCGCGAACGAGCTCGAGTGCCTCGCCCGGCTGAATGTGTTTGTAGGCATAGGAGCGGCGATCAATGCCGGTGGGCGATTTGCGCTTGAGCTCTACGATCCAGCTCGGATAGGACCGCACGCCGCTTTCCGTGAGCAAGGCCAGCGCGTCGGCCCTGCGCTGCCGTTGCTGACGCTGCCTGTCCTCGTCATTTCGGCCCACGGCAGGAACCTCCGCGGTCGATGGCAGCTAGACTACGATGTTGTCCGGCGACGCGGAAGGGCGATGTCGGTGTTGCGGTCGAAGCCGACAGTCAGCCGCTTGAGAGCGTGCCGATCGAGCCGACTGAAAAAGTCGGGCCACGCCAGTAGCGGATGCCAGGGGGAAGTGCTTATCTACACGAGTATGAGCGTGCCGCTATCCAGAACCATGACCCTCGCCATCGCCGTTCTTGTCCTTGCGGCGGCTGCGACCGCGTCGGCGCAATCCAGGAAACCTGCCGGCGGGCGGACCACGACGTCGGCCACCATGTGCGATGATGGAACGCCGATCATCATGGCGGGCATGGAGTGCCCGCGCCGCCCCGCGCGCGGCGAGCCGCAGGAGCAGCAGGAGAAGCCGCCGACCCAGCGTGCGGAGCGCCCCCGCGTCCCCCCGCGCGGCAGCAGCGGTTCCTACCGCCCGGTACCGCAACCGACACCGTCGCTGACGCTGACCCAGCCGTCGTCGGGTCCTTACATTCCGCCGCCGGTCGATAACCCCAGCGCGCGGATCAACGAGTTGAATCACTCGTTCCCCCTTAACCGGGGTCTGGGGAACAATCCCAGCGACCGCGATTCCTACATCCGCTACAACCTCAACCGGTGACCGGGTCGCACCGTCCTGCGGCGTATCTCAGGCCACGATCTCTCCCGCGCATTGACGTTCAACTCGGCTGGAGGCTGAGCTTCTCCATGGCATCGTCGATGGCCTTGCTGAGAAAATGCGCCATTCGTCGGTTGACGACAAAACGCTGTGCGCCATTCGCCCAGACCGTGAGCATCAACTTATCAGGCAAGTCGCCGAGTGGTGCGACGCTGACGCTGACCGCCTCGGGCACGGTGCACTCTTGGTCCTGCTGATCGGTCATCGGGTGCCGGATGCTCGTCATCGTGGGAAGTCGCACCAACCTCGACGGTTGTCGCGTAGCCGCCGCAAGCGCGCGACGTCCTTCAGTGATCAGCACACCGAATCCGGCGCTGACCAGCGTGACCATCAGCGGGATAAAAATGGGCTAAACTCAGCCGGCAATGGTAGCGGCGTGACGCCGCGTTTGCTTCTCCACAGGCAAATCGGCCGGTCGCATGAGATTGCGACCAGCCTCGACACCGCAGGTATGGCCGCCACCGATGGATCTCCCTGTTGAAGCCAAGGATCAGCGAGGCCGGCCGCTGCCTGTCGCCGGCTTCAAAGGCACGCCGGAAGAGATCGAGCGGCAGTGGTACCAAGAGGTGTATCGCGGCTCCGGGGACAGCATGGCGCAGCTGACCTGGCGCGCGGTGCTGATCGGCTCGTGCCTGGGCGGCGTGTTGTCGCTGACCAATCTCTACATCGGTCTCAAGGCCGGCTGGGGCTTCGGCGTCGCCATCACGGCCAGCATCCTGTCTTACGCAATCTGGACGAGCCTGCTCAAGGTCGGCATCGCGCGCACGCCGATGACCATCCTCGAGAACAACTGCATGCAGTCGACGGCCAGCTCCGCCGGCTACTCCACGGGCGGCACCCTGGTCTCGGCGTTTGCGGCCTACATCATCGTCAATCATCAGGCGATGTCCGTGCCGCTGATGCTGGCGTGGGTGTTCTTCATCGCCGTGCTCGGGGTCACGATGGCCATCCCGATGAAGCGGCAGATGATCAATATCGAGCAGCTGCGCTTTCCGTCCGGTATCGCGGCGGCCGAAACCTTGCGCGCGCTGCATGCCAAGAGCTCGCAGGGTCTGCGCGCCGCCAAGGCGCTCGGTCTCGCCGGGCTCATTGCCGCGATCGACAAGGTCTGGGCGGAGGGACTGCCGACCATCAGCGCGAGCCTCGAACGCTATTCCAGCGAGGCCCTGCTGACCGGCCTGCAGAAGTGGCTGCTCGGCAGTCACTACGAAGCCTGGGCGGGCCGCACCGTGGTCTTTTCCTGGGATTTCATATTTCTCGCCGCCGGCGCCATCACCGGCATGCGGGTCTGCGCAACCATGTTCGTCTCGGGCACGTTGTGCTGGGCGGTGGTCGTGCCCGCCCTCCAGGCGCAAGGCGTCATCGAAGGTGCCGGCTTCGCCGCCCTCGTGCAGTGGACGCTCTGGTTCGGCGCATCCTGCATGGTGGCCGCGGGACTGTTGAGCTTTGGGCTGAGCTGGCGCACGGCAGTGAGCGCGTTCCGTGATCTCGGACAGATGTTCTCCTTTCGCGCGACCGCTGCGAGCGAGCAGGACCGCATCGAGGCGCCGATGAGCTGGTTTGCCGCCGGCCAGATCGCTTCGCTGGTGGCGCTTGCCTGGCTCGGGCACGCAAGCTTCGGCATGCCGGTGTGGGAAACGGCCATCGCCGTGGTGCTGTCGTTCTGGCTGGCGCTCGTTGCCTGTCGCGTGACCGGCGAGACCGATACGACGCCGGTCGGCGCCATGGGCAAGGTCACTCAGCTCATCTTCGGCGCGTTGCGGCCCGGCAACGTCAACGTCAACCTGATGAGCGCCAACATCACGGCCGGTGCGGCGACGTCATCGGCCGACCTGCTCACCGACTTGAAGAGCGGTTACCTGCTGGGTGCCAATCCCCGTCAGCAGTTTCTGGCCCAGTTCTCCGGCATCTTCGTCGGCACCGTCGTCAGCGTGCTCACCTTTGCAGTGCTGGTGCCCGACGCGCAGGTGCTCGGCACCGACCAGTTCCCGGCGCCCGCCGCCCAGACCTGGTCCGCCGTCGCCATCGCGCTCGGCCAGGGCCTGTCCGCGCTCGGGCCCGTCAAGCTGTGGCTGATCTTTGCCGGCGCTTTTGTCGGGGTGGTGCTCACCCTCGCGCCGGTTCTGCTCCCGAAATACCAGGAGTATCTTCCCTCGGCGTCAGCGTTCGGGCTGGCCTGGGTGTTTCACTGGTACTATGGACTCTTGTTCTTCCTGGGCGCGCTCGTTGCGCTCCTGCTCGCGAGACGCAAGCCGAAGCTCGCCGAGGAGTTCACCTTGCCGGTGGCGTCGGGTGTGGTGGCCGGAGGCTCGCTGATGGGTGTGGTGCTGGTGTTCTGGGCCAATGGCGGCAGCATTCTCGGCAAGCTTTTCGGCGGTTGAGGGGCCGCGGCGCGGGTCTGCGTGATAACCCGTGCAATCTTTAAGCAGGCATCAATGTTGCCAAAGTTCATAGCAACTAATGATGCGCCCTCAGAGCCATCGACGCACCCGCGTCTTGTAGCTCTGCCACTCCTGGCCGAACCTTCGCTCCAGTTGCTCTTCTTCCCAGCGGATAAAGCGGTCCATCAGGGGGAGGTGAACAGCGGTCGCAAGAACCGCCGTTGGTGATCCGAGTATCAGTGCGGCTCCAAAGAAGATGAACACGTTTCCGCCGAGGTAAAGCGGATTCCGCGAAAATCGGTACGGACCGGATGTGATCAGCGCACTTTGCGGCTCGAGCGAGATCACCCGCATATTGTGCTCATAGAAATGGAATGTCGCCCATACGCGCAGCAGAAATCCGGCGGCGACGAGGAACCATCCGGCCGCGGTCGCTATGGGAGACGTGAAGGCGGGAAAGCCAAAAATCGAATCCACCATGCTGCCGAGGTACGCCAAGGCAAATCCGACGAGCGCCACGCCGATGTTGTGCAGAATGCTCTTGAACAGAATGGTCATTTAATTCGTCATTTGTTGAGGATCCCCGGACACACGCTGGCGAAAGCGCTCACGCACGTTTCAGCCGATCCGGGCCGCTAGCGGCCATCGTAAAGGGTGACGATGCGGGTGCCGACAAATTTGGCGCGGCGGCGAAAAAATCCATCCGGTCTTGACCGTCTCGGCGATGGCGGCGAGGCGCTGACCCACGGGTGCGCTCAGCCTCGTGCGGATCACTCGTCGCTTCTTGCGGGGGCCATGTCGGTTGTCGGCCGGTCGGACGGGAATTTGTAGGAGGCGAACCGCAGCACCAATACCGCGACCGACAGGACCAGAATGGCTCCTGCCACGACCAGAAGATCGGTCCCGGTGCGGTGCTCCGCGCTCACGATCTCGATCAGGACCCGCGCGAGCGCCGTGATGGCGATATAGATCAGGTAGCGCACCGGGAGCCGTGTCGTCTTGAAATAGATGCCGACCATCGCCCCGATCTCGAGATAGATGAACAACAGCAGGATGTCCGACAGCTCGGCGCGCCCCTTGCTCACCATGCCCATGAAGGCGACAACCGCCGACCAGACGGTTGTGGCGCCGATCGCGAACAGCGCCAGAAAATGAAATGCATCGACCAGGAGTGTCCCGATCGCGTCGGCAACCGATTTGATCCCGCGATGAAGGCTCGTCGACGTGTTCGTCAGACCGCGGACCGGGTCGGGCATCTGAGGGCTCCCTCGCTGGCCCGACTCTAGCGGATCGTTTCGCTCGCGACAGCACCCCTCGGGCACTGCCGCCGCCGGCGTAAAGGGGAACTGGTCGCGCGTCCTTGGCGACGCCGGAAACCGCGGCCTTGGTGCTCCGGTCGTTACGGCCCAGGGAGGAGCCTTCCTTCCGGCACCGGTCTTGCGATCACTGGGCGTACACCAAAGGGAGGCGATCCGTGCCGTGCGCCGGACGTGGCATTGAGCTATGCGGGCGCCGGCAGTCCTTCAATTCGGAACGATTTAGGTCTACTCCAAGGATTTGGCGGCCAGTTGTGGCAGGTTGAGCCCCTACCCAATGCGCTTGTGACCGTACATCATACGAAGTCCAGCGAGAGGAGAACTCGGCATGTACACGCTGCTCATGGTGATCGGGATCGTTTCAAGCAGTGGCCTGCCGGTCGGCGCCACTTCTCAGATTGTGGGAAAATTCGGAAATCTGGATGACTGCAAGCGAGCGGCAGATCAACCGGTAACCGGTGGCACCATTTCAGACATGAATCTCTCAAGGGGAATCTACTGGTATTGCGTATACAGTGGAAGCTAGGCGCCTGCTGCGGCACTGTTGCACCGTCAGCGCGGGCTACGGCGCTTGCGGCCTCGCCGAAAACGGCGGCAGATCCGCACGCTGGGGAGCCTGCACAAGCATCGCTGTCGCCCACCAGTGGCGATAGGTTAGACTACCGCAGCCTGGAGGGGAGCGAACGTGCCAGCCGACGATCCCGTTGCATCGCGCCGCGATCGGCTCACGGCCACCTGGATTGAGCTGGCGATCCGGCTCGGCGTCCTCGCCTTCCTGCTCTATTGGGCGTTCATTCTGGTCCGCCCGTTCATCACGATCGCGATCTGGAGCATTGTGCTGACCGTCGCGCTCGATCCGGCGTACGAATGGGTCGCCGCGCGGATGGGCGGTCGGCGCCGATTGGCGGCTGTTCTGTTCACGCTCCTGAGTCTGCTGATCGTGATCGGACCTGCGACGTGGCTTCTTCTGGGCCTGATCGACAGCTTGCTGACGCTGTCGCAGCAGTTCGATCCCACCGTGCTGGCGCTGCCGCCGCCGCCCGACGCAGTCAAGGGCTGGCCGCTGATCGGTGAACCGGTCTACGAGTTCTGGCAGCTGGCCTCGACCAATCTGAAGGAGGCGCTCGCCAGGATCGCTCCGCTACTCAAAACGTTGGGCGGTGCGCTGCTTGCGGTCGGGACCGAAGCCGGCGCTGGCGCGATCAAGTTCTTCATCGCCATCATCATCGCCGGGTTTCTTTATCCGCAGGCGCCCGCACTGGCCGAGGCCGCCCGGATGTTTGGCCGCCGGATCGATTCGGAGCGCGGTGAGGAATTCATCCGGCTCGCGGGCACCACCATCCGGGTGGTGGCGCGCGGCGTCATCGGCATTTCGGCGCTGCAGGCGTTTCTGGCCGGACTGGGCGTGCTCGTCGCCGGCGTCCCTGGTGCCAGCCTGATCACCTCCGCCGTCCTTATTCTCGGAATCATCCAGATCGGCCCATCGGTCGTGATCATCCCACTGATCATCTGGAGCTGGTTCTCGATGGAAACGACGTTGGCCCTGCTGTTCACCGTCTACATGGTCCCCGTCAATCTGCTCGACAACGTTCTACGGCCGTTCCTCATGGGGCGAGGCCTGCAGACGCCGATCGTGGTCATATTGATCGGGGTCATCGGCGGCACGCTGTCCCAGGGCATCACCGGGCTGTTTCTCGGTCCCATCGTCTTGGCGGTGATCTGGCAGCTGCTGGTGGCCTGGGTCGGAGGGGAAAAACAGCCTGCGTCCTAGGCCGGTAAAACCGGATGCCCTCAATTCATTTTTCAGCAGGGACAAGCGTCTATTTTTTCTTCTGAGTTGTACGCTTGATCCGGCAATAGGCCCCGCGCTTTTCCTTCCCGGTCTTGGAGTCGGTGACCGCAGCAACCCAATAGCAGTCGGTGCGGGCTCCACACGCTGTCTCGTCCTTGACCGTGATGCAGGCCGGGTCCTTGGCAGGTTGCACCGGAGCGTTCGTGGGCTGGGCGGATACATTGGCGAACGATGCCGTCAGTAGGACGGCGCCGGCAACGCCGATGATCGCGAAAGGAGCCTTGATCATGGACACTCTCCTCGCAAGGATTGAAAACAAACCGCCTGCGAAACCTACGTCAAGGGTTTCATGCGCCATGCTAACACCAGCCGGCGGACCTTGAGTCGAAAAAAATCGCATATATCGGGATTCGACTTTAAGGCTCTACCAGGATGCCGAAGTGCTCGGCGATCTTGCGCACACCAGGGCGTCCCGGTTTGGCGAGCGCAGCACGGATGCGTTGCTTTAGTTCCGCAGGTGGAGGTCGGCCCAGGCGTTTGCCCTCGTATTCCTTCTCTTTATCGATGCTACAATAATTTCGGTTTTGCACGGCACCTATCCGACTTGGCATCGGGTCGGTTCGGTGAACCACTTCAAGGGAGAGACGAACGTGTTACGGCAACTATTGGTGGGCGGCGCGGTCAGTCTTGGTAACATCACGATCCACGCACTGGTAATGACGATAGTGGTGCGTGTCGCACAGGCTGGGACAGCAAAGAAAAGATCGCATCCTTCCCTGTTCTTGATAGCTGTCATGATCCCGACCGTCTCAGTTTTAATGCTCACGCACACCGTTGAAGTGTTCGCGTGGGCCGCGGCGTACTGGATCCTCCAGGCTACACCGCCCGAAGCCGGTCTCGTTTATTTTGCGTTCGTCAACTTCGCAACGCTAGGGTACGGTGACATAGTCCCGACGAAGCGGTGGCTTCTGCTTGGTCCAATTACTGCAATGAACGGCGCATTGCTCTTCGGCTGGTCGACGGCAGTTATTTTTGAAGTGCTGCGGAAAACATTAGCGTTAAGCGGCGACATATCAGACGACAAAAAAGCCGTCGTTCAAGAATCTTAGTATGGCGGCATTGGCTCGCCGTCTTCATTTTTCGCTTTGCGGCCAATGGCGATCGATCGCACTGTCCGCGCGATAAGCAGGTCGGCAACGAGGGAGCTCGGGTGGCACACTCGGGCGCTCGCTCCCCCTGAAAGGGGAGGGCATAGGCGGCCTCCAGCCCGCGTTCTTGACGCGAAGAACGGCGGCCGAAGGCGTCTACGCTCGGCGGTCGCGCGCCGGATGACGATTCGAAGAAAAGTCATCCCGCTCTAGTGTCCGCTGAACACCAGCGTCTTGAACGGAAGCACCAGGGCCTGCAGCCGCAGAATGAGCGCGTGCACCAGGCCGAGCGCATCCACGACATGAAGAGCGAAGCCCTTCATGGCACCCGTCTCTTTCGATGCGATCAGGTCATGGTTGCTGGTATAGGCGTTGGCGATGCAAGTGCTGCCGGGGGTGACCCCCTCGAGCCCGCCTTTGAAGAGCGGCTCGAGATGGACCAGGAGCGTGCCGGGCCGCGTGACCTGCTGCGGATCGATCAGTTGCTCCCCGCCGCGAAACTGGCCGGCGGCAATGAAGTCCTGCACGTCGGTGACGACCATTGGAATGACCGTCCAGGGCTTCGATACGCAGGTTGCCTCGGCGATCATCCCCACCTTCATGATCTGCGCTTCGATCTGCCCGAAGCCCGCGAACAGGATGCGCTGTCCGGCCCCGTCGGGGATCAGCACCCCGGCCGGGCGCATGAACGGATTGACGATATCGCCC
>Ga0126382_10000410_pt1 | contig 16619 bp, 17 predicted proteins | sample PanSoiMetPlot_30_FD_92548 | JGI IMG/M metagenome (GOLD analysis project Ga0126382, IMG submission 92548) | Tropical forest soil microbial communities from Panama - MetaG Plot_30 | ecosystem: Environmental > Terrestrial > Soil > Tropical forest > Bulk soil | place: Panama | collected 2016-02-17
AGAAGAATCTGTTCGCCAGGCGCCATCCTGGAGGTCTTGATTGGCATTGACCCGGAACGCGATCGCTCCGAGATTAACAGACTGGGATTGTCTGTAGAGCTGGCTGATTCAGAGATCAGCGCCCGTTATCGGGAAGCAGGATTCGAAATAATCGAACAAGGCGCGCTTGCACAATCTGAATGGCCCAAACTTCAGACCTCGTGGGCGAAGCGCCTGAGAGGAAATCAAGCGCGAAACCTCATTTACATTATTGCTCGCGCGGCAGGTTGAGAGTGCCGCAGGCTCGAACGGATAAAAAAGCGGATGCCACGTTATTTCGCGTTTCTCCGAGCCATCAACCTTGGTGGCTACCACAAGGTCAAGATGCCTTATTTGAAAAAGCTCTTCGAGTCTTTGGGCTTCTCCAATGTGGAGACTTTCATTGCCAGCGGAAACGTTATCTATTCCACGCCTTCAAAGGAGCTGCACGTCTAGGGCAAAGAGATCTACTGGTTGTGTCGAAAAAAAAGAGCGACTCAACCATTTCTAACGCAGTGTTCAGCAAAACCACACGGCTACCCTCGACCGTTCGTGGTTTGAATACGATAAAGAAGATGGCGGAGAAATACTGCGGATCAAAGTGAAAGCGTTCAGAGAACGAATGAATAGAGTGACTGATTTCTACAAATCAAAAAGGTCGCTTCCCTTCCCGTTTATTTTGGATCAGGTGATTTCGCTTAGACCAACTATAAAACGGATGTTCGGCTTCACTTATGTTTATCTTGAAGACAGGCTCCTGTTCTCGCTTCGGGAAAGTTCAAAGCATCGTTCTTCAAACGGGATGTGGTTGTTTACGACGGCCGAGCATCTGGAGAGCCTCAGAAATGAGTTCCCTCTATTATCAGGGCGATACCGTTGGCGTTCAAGGAACAATGGCTGGGTGATCCTGCCATCAAAGCTTGAAAACTTCGAGGAGTACGCGTTTAAAGCTTGTGAACTGATCCTGAGCGGAGATAGACGGATCGGCCGTGTGACACGAGCTGGAACAGCCCAATTTGGTTCCCGATTAACCTGAGCAGCTTGAAAGGTTCACACAACAACGCTGCACTCGCTCTAATGCAAAGAGCTTCACGCTCGACTCGATGAACTCCAAAAGGAGATCACGCTTCCATGAATACAAAAGGGATCATCTACTTAATCCTGTGCATAGCCGGGACTCTTATTCCGTATTCTCAATTCTTCCCGTTCCTCCGGGAGCACGGATTCGACTTGAACCAATTCTTCCAACAACTCTTTGCCAACAGGATTTCATCATTCTTCGGCCTCGACGTGATCGTTTCTTCCGTAGTGCTCTGGATTTTTGTTTTTTTTGAGGGCGGGAGATTAAGAATGCGCAATCGATGGATCTATATTGCGGCCAACCTTGTGGGAGGCGTCTCGATGGCGTTGCCGCTTTTCTTGTTTGCTCGTCAGTTCCGAATCGACAAGACCACCGAGTGAAAACTATTGAGCGTTCGTCTCACCTGAATACTGAGTAACGACACACAGAGTGAAGATATCCGTTTTAACCCGGGCTGACCTGCTCTATAATGCGTCCGGCTCCCACGACACATTTTAATTGAGATCATTCGGAGACGATCCTGTGAAAAAGAGTTCAACGCTTATTGGCTCTCTGCTCTTGTCGATGCTGGTTGCCCCGATTAGCGCTCACGGAACTAACGCTGCAACGCGGGTCGCATTAGCCGAGCCACCTGGCAGGCAGACGCGAAAACCTGCGAATGTTCCGGTCGAGTTGAGGACAAGTCTGGACAAGATCGTTGAGTACTACCGCAAGATCATCGTCCTACTCGATGACGAGGCAACGCTTGCTCAGGAAGAACGGAACAGGTGCATCTACGTCGGAAGGAAAATTCATCAGGAAAAACAGGAGCTGCTCGAAGAGGTGGCTCAGACTCTCACGTCCGATCTACGCCGGGCTATTGCATCGAAGTATCAGCAGAAACCTGAGTTCGTCAGCGGATTCATTGAATACTTCACTGACAATCCCGGGTTGCGCGATGTTGATCGGCTTGCTTTCACTGATCTTGCGGACGAGATCCTCTCAATCGATGTGCAGGACGAACGTAATCACGGTCTATCGAAATCTTCGACGCAGTCGGCATTGCAGAGAGTCAATGATGATCTCAAGTTGATTCAAGGCGTCTATCAGAAGGAGGTCTCGCGAGTTTTCTCGAGTCTTGGGACGCGGGGCAAAGCGCCTGAACGTGAGAAATGGCAAGACTATGTCACCTTTATAAAAGGGCTGTTCAGTCGCGACCAGGTTTTGAACCAGTACGACCGGGGGAAGCCCGAAGACGACGAAGGATTACGTGGCGCTCGTCATGACAGCAAGACCGAGGTTTACGGTTACGACCTGCCACCCAAAAGCATCGTTCTTACCTTTGATGATGGACCGCACCCGAGATACACCGATGAGATACTGGCGATCTTAAAGAAGTACAATGCACGCGCTTTTTTCTTCGACGTAGGCAAATGCCTTGGATCAGTGACACCGCAAAACGAAGTCAAATTGTCGGCAAACGCAAACGTATCGAAACGCGTTTTGGAAGCCGGTCATCTTCTGGCAAACCATAGCTACTCACATCCGGACCTCACCAAGCTCTCCCCTGCCGAACGAGGCAAAGAGATCGGGAACACAAACTTGCTCCTGGAGAAAGTCAGCGGAGCAAAGAACACACTCTTTCGGCCGCCCTACGGAGCCAAGAATCTGACGCTCTCAAAAGAGGTTGAAGCGCTTGGCTTGAAATCAGTTTTATGGACTTTGGACTCGCTCGATTGGGCCGATCCTATCTCTGACTCGATAGCACGGAGAGTTTTAACCCAGGTGACCGCAGCGAAGAAAGGCATTCTGTTGATGCACGACATACACAAGCAGAGCGTCGCCGCGTTACCACGAATCTTGGAAGAGCTGAGTAAACAGGGCTATACGTTTCTGATTCTCGATGGCGACCAGTTTGTACCATCGAGCTCACCGGTGATGGCCAGCTCGCGCGCGCACAACTCTAATAATTCGATGTCGCAAGCAGCAGATTCCGAGGGTATAAAAAGGAACTACTATCGTGATAGCTGGGCAGTAATCGTCGGTATCAACGACTATCAGAACTGGCCCAAACTTAGATACTGCGTAAACGACGCCAACGCGGTTGAACAAATGTTAATCAATCAGTATGGGTTCAAGAAAAGCAACATAATAAAGTTGCTGGATAAAGAAGCGACCCGCGAACGCATCGTTTGGGCGCTCGGAGATCAACTGTCCGACCCTAACAAAGTAAGGCGGGAGGACAGAGTATTCGTTTTCTTCGCCGGGCACGGTGCGACGCGAAAGCTACCTTCCGGCAAAGAGCTTGGATACATAGTTCCAGTTGATGCCGAATCGGAAGCTTCTCAAGCTAAGTCAATCAGCATGGCTCAGCTTCAAGAATTCTGCGAATTAATTCCTGCCAAGCATCTGTACTTTGTCGTCGACTCCTGTTACAGCGGTCTTGCGCTCACCAGATCCGGAGGAGCATCAAGCAAAAGCACGAACTATCTTGAGGAGATCACCAAACGCATGGCTCGACAGATCCTGACAGCCGGGGGCGCCGATCAGCAGGTTGCCGATAACGGTCCGGGGGGCCATTCGATATTTACCTGGACCTTGTTGCAGGGCTTGCAGGGATTGGCGGACACCGATGGAAACGGGGCGATCACAGCATCCGAGCTTGGAGCATACATCAGCCCGATCGTTTCTTCGGTTTCTCATCAAACGCCGGCGTTCGGAAATCTGTCTGGTAGCGAAGGAGGCGAATTCGTCTTTGAACTGCAGCAGGAGTCACTCACAGAAGCCAGCAAACAGCTTGATGAAGAGGCTATACGGCTTAACAACGAGCTTGAACGCATCCAACAAGAACTTGCCGCAAAACGCGAGCGGAATCTCAAGCTCCGCGGCAAGGTCGAGGAAGAGCGTGCGAAACTCGAGGGCACAAATGGCGCCAATAGGGGAAACCCGGCACCAAAATCTAAGAGTGCCCAGGCTCAGGAGCACCATAATCTGGGTCTCAAGTATTATCGGGAAAAAAAATATGATGATGCGGTGAATGAGCTGCAGGAAGCCGTTAAACTCGATCCTCGGAGCGCGACTATCGTCAATAATCTGGGCTTTACGTTGTACCGGTCTGAAAGATACGAAGAGTCGCTCGTGTGGCTTTTAAAAGCGATCGAAATAGACCCTCGCCGGTCAGTGGCTTACGCTAATCTCGCGGACGCCTACATGAAACTGGGGAAAACGACAGAAGCCCGGCAGTACTATGAGAAGTATGCTGAAATGGCGCCCAACTCGCCGACCATCGAGTACGTTCGCAAGAAGTTGGAGGAATTAAAGGGAAAGTAAAGATCGCTGAAGAACATTGGATGCAACCAAATCCATACCAATTGCGTTAGGTACTCCAACCGGGTAGGCTTGATAGCGAATGCCTGACCCGAAGAAAGAGATCTTAAGAGCCGCAAAATCGGGCAACACAGATGCCGTCAAAGCGTTGCTCAAGATCGATGCTGACCTGATCGACGCTCGCGACAAAGACTATTCGACGCCATTACACTGCGCGGTTTGGAAGGGGAATTTAGAGGTTGTCCGCGCTCTTCTCGATGCCGGGGCGGATGTGAACGCGTTGAACCAGAACGACCACTGGGGAAATACTCCCCTGCATGCCGCCGCGCACGCAAACCACACCGCAATCGCCCAACTGTTAATTCAAAGAGGTGCCAGTCTCGAGGCTCGCGATGCCAATGGCAGGACTCCTCTGGATCATACTACGTTTCACAAGGCTACAGCGGTGGCCAAGGTTCTTCAGCAATCAACCGCCGGCAAGAAATAAGAGGTCGCATGACTGGGCATCGACACACTAACAAGTTGATCGGGGAGACTAGCCCCTACTTATTGCAACACGCGCATAATCCGGTTGACTGGTATCCCTGGGGGCCCGAAGCCCTCGAGCGATCTCGTCAAGAGGACAAGCCTATTCTCCTATCCATCGGCTATTCCGCGTGCCACTGGTGCCATGTTATGGAGCACGAGTCTTTTGAAAACGAAGCGATCGCCCGTCTGATGAATGAAAACTTTGTCTGTATAAAAGTTGATCGCGAGGAACGTCCTGATCTTGACTCGATCTATATGAGCGCAGTTCAGATGATGACAGGTCACGGCGGTTGGCCTATGACTATGTTCCTGACTCCCGACCTGAAGCCGTTCTATGGCGGAACCTACTATCCGCCTGAAGATCGACGAGGGATGCCCGGGTTTCCCCGAGTCCTAACCGCAATTGCCGACTCCTATAAGAATCGCAAAGAGGAGATACTGACAAGCGCCGATGCTATTACCAGTGAATTAAAGAAGGGCGATCGTTTCGCGGCCTCCAACGAGTTGTTGACAACCGAGGTTCTGAATTCGGCCTTCTCAGCATTGAGCGGTAGCTTTGACGATAAGCATGGTGGATTCGGCGGCGCACCGAAGTTTCCGCCTTCTATGACACTGATGTTCCTGCTGAACTATCACAAACGAACTAACTCTGCTACTGCGCTTAACATGGTTGAGACTACGCTTCAGAAGATGGCCGCAGGCGGGATGTACGATCATTTGGGTGGAGGCTTCGCTCGTTACTCTGTTGACGCCCGGTGGCTCGTTCCTCATTTCGAGAAGATGCTCTATGACAACGCTCTTTTGACTCGAATCTATTTGTACGCATATCAGGAAACAAAGAACCCACTATACCGAACTGTGGCCGAGGAGACGCTTCAATACATCTTCCGCGACATGACCGATATGACCGGCGGATTCTATTCATCGGAGGATGCGGATAGCGACGGTGAGGAAGGAAAGTTCTACGTTTGGACTCGTGACGAAGTGTTGAGAATTCTTGATCCCGATGATGGCGCCCTCTTCTGCGACTTCTTTGAAGTTAGCGAATCGGGTAATTTCGAGCACGGAAAATCGATTCTAAATACACCTTACTCGCTCGAGGAATTCGCCGCCGAACGAGGAAAAAACGTTGATGAGATCCGTGGAGTCATCAATAAAGGCAAGCGGGAACTTTTTCACGAACGAGAAAAACGAATCAGGCCCGGTCGTGATGATAAGATGCTCGCTGCGTGGAACGGTCTGATGCTAACCGCTTTTGCGGAAGCTGCCAATATTTTGGGGCGAGACGATTATCGACAAATTGCAGTCCGCAACGCCGAGTTCATTACCACTCAATTGATGGAAAACCGAAGACTTTTTCGTAGCTACAAATCAGGGCAAGCAAAACTAAACGGCTATCTCGAGGATTACGCTTACGTCATCGAAGGACTGCTTGCTGTTTATGAAGCTACGTTTGACTTGAGATTCTTCATGAATGCCCGGGCGCTTGCGGACATAATGATCACTCACTTCTGGGACGATCAGGAGGGAGGTTTTTATTTCACCTCATCCGATCATGAGCAGTTGATCACGAAGACAAAGGACTACTTTGATAATGCGACGCCTTCCGGAAATTCCGTCGCCGCCCTGTCGCTTTTGAAGCTTGCGCTTTTGACCGAGGAACATGATTACTCGCGTCGAGCAGCAACGATTCTTCGATCGTTGCGTCCGGCAATGAGCCGTTATCCGAGCGCTTTCGGTTATGTCCTGCGTGCGATGGATTTTTACCTGGCAGAGCCAAAAGAGATCGCACTTTTGGGTGCTCTCGATTCACACGAGATAAGATCCTTCGTCAAAGAAATATATAGCGGATATATTCCGAACAAAGTTGTCGCTGCCTGTGATCCCTCAAACGAGGAGGCGGCATCGGAGATCAGATTGTTGGCGGAAAGAATTCCTGTTGATCGTAAGGCTACGGCATATGTGTGCCGAAACTATGTCTGTCTTTCGCCTGCAACGAGTGCCGAGGATCTCGCGCTACGATTGAAGGAGTAAGGAATTCTCTTCTGTCATTTCCGCGCCAACAAATCTATCTTATGAAGAACTATCGTTTTATCTTGATTTCAAAGATTCGTGGCCAAAGTTTGCCGGTAACGAATATCCGTTTGCGTTCCTCATCATAAGCGATCCCGTTCAGCACGTTTTCGACTCCGGTTTTGTCGGACGGAGCCAGGATTCCCTTTAGATCTAGAAACGACCTGACCGTCCCACTGGAAGGATCGATTTGCAGGATGAGATCCTGCTGCCAGACATTTGACCAGATCTCTCCTTCGATGAACTCGAGCTCATTCAATTCGGTTACTGGTTGTCCGTTCATTCTTACAGTAAGTTTGCGTATTGTCTTAAACGTCTTCGGATCAAAATAGAACAGATCGCTGCTCCCGTCGCTAAGGATGAGGTTCTTCCCATCGTAGGTGAGACCCCAGCCTTCGGTGCTGTAACTGAATTCTCGCTCTAATTTGAAAGTATCCAGGTCGTAGACGAAACCGCGTTGTGATTGCCACGTGAGTTGAATTAGCCGACTGTCCACCAGGGCTAGCCCCTCGCCAAAAAGCTCCCCGGAAAGTTTGATCTCCTTCAGTACCTTTCCGGAGGGAAATTCGAGCCGGCGGAGCTTTGATTGCCCATACTGACCGGTACTTTCATAGAGTCCTCCATCGTGCCACAGAAGGCCCTGAGTGAAGGATGTCGGGTCGTGTGGATAGCTATTAACGACCTCGTAGTCAATTCGCCGCGCACGCACATCAGGGACGACATTATTGTTCTCGTCGCTTCGAGAAGATCGATTTGCGCCGAATAGGGCAACCCCAATAATTACTGCCGCTACGAGCACAAAACCGGCAATGACAACCTTAAGAATGTTGTTTCGGACTCTCGGCTTTTTGCTTCGAGCGCGGTCCACCTTTCGTGGCATTGTTTCTCCTCCGGATTGCGGTCATGCTAATTGCCGGGATTATACGACGAGGTCAAGAGACAGGAAAAAAAAAAACAGGACCAAACGTTGGTACCGGAATTGGAAAACTGTTAATCCTCAGTCTATACTCGCCTGTTGCAAGAAATGAGCTAGGCTTAATTCACATTGGAGATCTCTTCATATGCTTTCGAGAATCGGATTAAAAACAATCCACAGGTCCTTACGACAGATCATGGTCTTCAGCTGCACTCTAGTTATTTTAGCGATTGGCTGTTCCAAACAGCCGGCAAGTAATCAGGCATCTGAAAAAGTCACCCCTTCCGCAAACGCAAATCAAAACGAACAGCCATCAGGAACACCAGTTTTCGCACAGTCGAATATTAAGGGCGATATCGAGCGAATATCCCTTGCGATCTCAATGGCGAAAGACTCGGCTAAACTGAACAAGTGGCAAGACGCCGCCTCCCGGCTCCGAGGAGCCAGGAGCGAGATCGATACGGCGCTTGGCCGAAAGCCCCGCTTGCAGGAAGAGTTCGAAGCGCTAAAAGTCGCGATCGATCGAACAATCCCGCTTGTCGAGAATGGAGCCAAAGAGGCAGACGCAAAACTCAGCGAACTGCAGACCCGAATTGGAGCCATCAAGACAAATACATATTGATTCGTCGCAATTCTACTGCCTATCGGTCGCTGGCTCATCGAGGCACAAGCATTTTAAGGTTCAAAAGAAACGTCGCGATGCCCAGGAACGAGAAGAAGCCGGCCACGTCCGTACAGGTGGTAACAAACACTGAGGATGCAACCGCCGGATCGACGCCCATTCGCTTGAGCGCCACAGGAATCAGGCTCCCTGAGACTCCTGCTACGACCATATTGATGACCATCGCAACGGCGATGATGACCCCTAGCCAGATACTTCTGTAAAAGGCAGCGACGACCGCTGCACAGACCAATCCGTTGATCAGCCCATTGCCCAATCCCACGATCGATTGCTTCAACGTTACGCGACCTGTGCCAACCAGCTCATTCATCGCGATCCCGCGGATAATAACCGTCAGGGTCTGAGTAGCTGCGTTCCCACCCATTCCGGCGACAATCGGCATCAGTGCAGCAAGGGCCGGCAATGTGCTAATCGAACCTTCGAACAGTGAAACGACATAGGATGCGAGAAAAGCAGTTGCAAGATTCACCAGCAGCCAGGGGACTCTGAGTCTCAAGGAACGCGACGGTCTTGTATCGATGTGTTCCTCTGCTGACACGCCGGCCAACGCGAGCAGATCTTCCTCGGCTTCTTCCTGCAAAACATCGAGTACGTCGTCTACCGTGACGATGCCTACCAGGCGGTCTTCGTCTCCAACGATTGGAATCGCCAGCAGATTGTATTCAGCGACTAGCCGTGCGACCTTTTCCTGATCATCGTTGGTTCTTGCAGTGATCACGTCGTGCACCATTACTCGCTTTAATTGAGTTGATGGCGGCGTTGTGAGTAGCTTACGGAGGCTGACTACGCCAACGATGTGATCCCTCTTGTCGACCACGTAAACATAGAACACCATCTCAAATTCTTCGGATCGTTTCTGCAGTGCTGCGACGGCTTCTGCGATTGTCACTTCCTCGTCCATCGCAAAGTAGTTGCGGGTCATGATGCGGCCGGCGGTCCGCTCCTCGTGTTCGAGCAACTCGCGAACATCGGCAGCAGGCTCCGCCTCCATCAACATAAGAACCTGAGCCGCAAGGGGATCCGGCAAGCGAGAGGCGAGGCTGGTCGCGTCATCCGCAGGCATTTCACTCAGATACCTGGCGATTTCAGCCGGCTCCAGGTCTTCGAGTAACGCCTGGCTGTCACTCGGCGACATCTCGCTCAGGACCTCGGCGACATGCGCAACATCGCTCTCCTCGCGTAAAATTTCAAAGGCCTGCGACCGTTCCGTACCTCTCAAGGTGGATAGCAGCCGTGCGACTTCCACCGGATATGCTTTGGTGAGGATGCGAGCCAATCGGGATCGGGCGCCGCGGTGCAGTAGCTTGCGGACTACCGGCACCGGAATGGCGGAATGAGGTGCTGGTTTTCTTGTTTCCATCATAGCAGTCGTCCGTTGTCTTCGGTTATCGAGTGCTGAATCGAGGATAGCCCTCAGCACATATGACACAAGTCGCGCGGCAGCAAAAGTTCTCAATAATATTGCACGCATCCTTTTCTATGCAATGATTTACTTTCTCAATTAGTTAGAACTTAAATCCCCTTCTCAACGTAACTAGCTAACGAGGATTCATGTAAGGAGGTATCAAATTATGGATAAGAAGGACTCGGCTGGGGATGTAGTGATCGAAGAGAAGAAAGCTGACAGCGATGACATTGTGGTTACCAACTTACCGAATGAGGATCCGCCCCAGAAATCAGGTTTTGATGAACTTGCCTCCTCAGTGAGAGAGGTTGCTCAAAAGACCGGCGAGGCATTCAACAAAGCCACTGAGTCGATAAGCAAAGCCATCGATTCAGCGCTCTCCGCAAGGGATCATGTCGTAATGGTGCGTGTTAACGATGATTCCCTCAAAAGCCTTGACGCATTGGTTCAAACTGGCATCTTTAAGAGTCGATCCGAGGCAGCGGCATTTCTTATTAGTGAAGGCATAAAGGCGCAATCCTCCCTTTTCGAGCGGATTTCCGAAAGGATCAAGGAGATTGAACGCCTTCGAACGGAACTCAAGGGGATTGTTACACATCCTGAGAATTCCTAGTCGCTGAGTAGAACCGGCGGAACCACAGCCTTAGATCTATCGTTAGGCGACTAAGAGACACTTGCGTATTGTATTTTGAGCGTACTCGAAAGGGTACGCTCTATGTTTTTATATGTAGAGTTTGGTGCAATCTCACTTAATTTGTATAATCCTCAGTGGCAGGATCACCGACAGAGTAAGTCCGGAGGATTCAATGCGCGTGACTTCACTATCAGCGCAGCTCGGCGATATAGCCGAAAAAGTAGAGAATCAGGAGCGTCTGACGTTTGAAGATGCAATGACGCTTTTCCGGAGTGATGATCTAATCGCAGTTGGCGCCCTTGCCAACAAAGTTCGGGAGCGAATCAACGGCGACCTAACCTACTACAACGTCAACCGGCACCTTAATTACACAAATGTATGTATCTCCGATTGTGCCTTTTGCGGATTTTATCGCAGAGTGCGGCACCCAGAGGCATACGAATGGTCGGTTGACGAATGCGTAGAGCTCGCGAGAAAAGCTTACACCGAGGGAGCTCGTGAACTTCACATTGTAGGGGGTCTTCACCCACGACTACAGTTCGATTACTACACGTCATTACTTTCAGAACTCAAGCGGCAATTCCCTGATATGCATCTGAAAGCGTTCACGATGGTCGAATTGGACCATCTGACGCGTGTTTGCCGCATGTCGGATGATGAAGTCATTGACGGGCTAATTGCGGCGGGGTTGGACAGTTGCCCAGGCGGAGGCGCTGAAATCTTTCGTGACCCGACCCGTAGCCGGATCTGCGCCCACAAGACTTCAGGCGACCGCTGGTTGGAGCTATCGGAAAAGGTTCACCGACGTGGGGTTCATACAAACGCTACAATGTTGTATGGCCATATCGAGACTCTCGAAGACCGTGTTGACCACCTGGTAAGGCTAAGGGAGCTCCAGGATCGGACCAACGGGTTCATGTGTTTCATTCCCCTCGCATTTCATCCGAAGGGTACGGATTTGGCCCATCTTCCGGGACCGAGCGGAATTGACAGCCTCAAGACCATCGCTGTATCACGGTTGATGTTGGACAACATTGCCCACATAAAAGCGTATTGGGTAATGCTCGGAAAGCAGCTTGCGCAAGTGGCGCTGCGTTTCGGGGCCGACGACCTGGACGGAACCATAAATGAAGGCGGCTCGTTAATGGAATCTTATCTCGCTGAGGGAAACGATAATCAGCTGACCAAATCCGGGATCGAGGATTTGGTAAAAGGGGCCGGCCGCATTCCGGTCGAGCGCGATACGCTCTACAATCCGGTACTTGTTTCGGAGAGGGTGCTTACGAAGCCTGCTCATACTGCGCTGCCTATTCTTGGTTAATCCAACTGAGATACCATCTCAGCTGGAACCCCCAGACAGGTGAAACCAAGCTCAAATTCCCGTGGATAACTTTGAGTTTGGGTTCGTATTTTTGCTTATTATTTTGAACGACCGCTCATAGATGGTATAATCCTCAAGTATTTGATCAAGGGTCCCAATTAACGGAGGAACGGATGGGAGAGTCAATAGGGCTGAGTGTGCCGGCTACTCCAAAACAGGCACGCAGCAAACAGACTAAAGAAAAAATCGTTCAAGCAGCAATCAAGCTTTTCCAGAAGCGCGGATACGAGAAGACGACGTCCAATGACATAGCTGCGGAGGCTGGCGTCAGCGTTGGTTCATTTTATGTTTATTTCACCGACAAGCGCCAACTCCTCCTTACGATCTTCGATCGCCTTGCGGATGAGTTATACAAGAACATTTTTGATGGTCTCAAGCCGGAGCATCTCTTTGACACGGATCTAAGGCATAGGATTAGGGTAGCCGTTGCAAATACTATAGCCGATAAACAAAAGCATTCGGGTCTACACCGGGTAATATCTGAACTACTGCTTAAGGACGTCGATTTCGCCGAGCGTCACAAGGCTGTGATCGCGCGCTCGATCGCGAAACTGCACGAACTGATTTCTCTGGCACACAAAGCCAGTAGAACCTGGGAAATTGACGTTGAAGCCGCAGCGTTCGTGGTGCACCGGGTTGTTTTCGATGTCTCTCAGGACTACGTAACCGGCAGCGTCGAATTCGATAGAGAGCGCGCGATTGATGCCGTTGCAGATATGATCTATCGCTTCGTCTTCAAGCCGAGCAGCTAACGAACAACGCTTTATCCACCTAGATCAGCTCTTAGCGAGTCGCTCAGTCGGGTAATCTCCATACCACGCTGCACGTACAGGCGGCACGCAAGAGCTGATTTGAGTTCGCCCTCATCAGTTCGGTACCATATTTGGCAATTGGTACACTCTCCGTTCCAACAATAATCCCCATACGTTACTGTATCCATCTTTATATATTGGAAGCAGCGCAGAAGTTTATTGTTTTCGGGAACCATGATCCGGTCCTGGCAGACGCGTATCTCGATCAATTCCTTAAAGGTCTCGAAGAGCCCATCTCTAAGCCGTGTGCAATCCAAGTTTATCTCCGTTGAAATGAGAAGGTGGATTGGGGGTTAACGGGATTGTACCGTAGACTAGATGCCCGGGCAAAGAAATTTCACGCGGGCCTCTCTCTTACCTCTACACTACCCTCGAACGCGATCACCAGGACGTCAGCGATTCCGATGAACAAGCCCGATTCAATCACCCCTGGCAAAAGCTTGATGCGCTTTTCCAACCCTGAAGGATCTTCAATTGGTCCAAAAGCACAATCGAGGATGTGGTTGCCGTTGTCTGTCACGAACGGAGCCCCCGCTCCTCCCCTCAAGCTGACCGACGATCCCAAGCCTTCGAGTAGCCTTGCCGATAAAGCGGAGGCAAAGGACAAAACTTCAACCGGCAATTCACGTGTCTGGCCCAACTGCTGCACCAGCTTACTATCATCAACAAGCATTACTCTTTTTGCAGATGCCAGGGCAACAAGCTTCTCACGAGTCAATGCTCCTCCACCGCCCTTTATCATATTGAACGCTGGATCCACTTCGTCGGCGCCGTCCAGCGTGACATCTATGGTACCTGCCTCGTTGAGACTAATAACTTGAATTCCAACTTCTCGAGCGAGGCGTTCGGTGGCGGTTGACGTTGCCACTCCAGTTATGGAGAGACCTTGCTTGACCCTGCGGCCCAGCCCTTCGATCGCGAATTTCGCGGTCGACCCTGTTCCAAGGCCAACAACATTTCCGTCGTGAACGAACTCGAGTGCCCGTTCTGCCGCGCGTCGCTTTAGATCATCAAAATCTTTCATTGTCTAGCTCAAATGGTCGCCGGATTGAGACTTAATTTTGCGCGCCAACCATACCATCTTGCAGATGATCGATCAAATGCATCTCAGTTGCGATGCAAGACTTGATGTCTCTTGGCACTCAATCACCGCTTTGTTACACTACAACTGAAGTCAGAGATTCTTGTGAGCCACCCCAAGGGAGAAGCACAATTGGAAGTTAAGATATACACAAAACCGGGTTGCCCGTATTGCGCCAAGGCAAAGGATTATTACAATGGGCGTAAAATTCCGTTTCAGGAATTCAATGCCCAGGACAACTTGGATTACCGCAAAGAGATGTTGGCAATATCGAAAGGCGATCCAACCGTTCCAGTGATTGTGGAGGATGGCCGCTTAAAGCAAATAGGCTGGGAGGGCCGGGGCTGAACGGTCCACTGAACCGGGGCGGTCGTCCCGAATAACGCTGAGGATTGCGAATCCATATGACTGAGAGTGCAGACAGAAATTTCGAGGGTCCGTTCAAAGAATCTCTCAAGGAACTGGCGAGTCTAATCGACTGGCTCCGAACGGAACATGACAAGTCTTTTGTGAAGGCTGGCGACGATAAGGTATATGCGTTCGGTGGCGATGGTTATATCGTCGTACTAGACGAATCCATATGGAGCGGCTTAATCGAAGTCATCACGCCCAAAGGTGGCGTTGCAATAAAGCCAGGAGAGGATGGCAAGATAAGCGTTACTTCGACTATTGAAGGCGAAGAGGCGATTCGACAATTGCTTCGTGATGGAGTTGAAGGAGTCCGGCGTTCGTACGAGAATCGCTACTGGAGCACGCCAAAAACAGCGATCTCGTAGCGGGCTTTTTGCACGGATTCGGCAGATCGCTAAGGTGCTTGCTTGTGAAATACGTTTAAGCAGCGGTCGATCAGCGTTTCGGGTTCCTTCTCAAAAACAATTTCTCCGGAACCGCGCCGGCTTGATAACTTTGAGATCTCCAATATCCGCTCAGCAACTCCTCCAGTGCCCTCGAGAACTCCAATCACCTTCCGCTCATCATAAGCAATCGTAAACTCATTTAGGGTACCAAGTTCACCTCCAAATATGATCACGATGTCAGAACTTCGGACGTTTATTACGTTTCGGCCTTTTAGACCAAAGCCGGTGTAGATGAACACATCCGCACCATCAATAGGAAGCGAATATTGGGAGAGGTGCTCGGCTTTTGACAGGGCGGGTGAGATGCCTATGCTGAACGCGCCTCTTTCTCTAGCCGCGCACGAAATGATGTGCGGGAATCCGGTGGTCGCTCCAGTCACTAGCACGCAGTGATGTTCGGCGATTGCGTGACCGAGTCGCAGAGCCAATCCCGTTAGTCGTTGGCGATGCTCATCAGACGCCGGAAGTCGCGCCGAACCCATTACCCCGACTGTTGGTTGTTGTCTTAGATCAGTCAACGGGGTTGCATTGCCTCGTCTAAACTCACTTGCACGGACTTAAAGTGATCTGTCAATGCAACGAGAGTTCTAATGTGTCACTTTAAGAAAGTCGAAGAATGAGCCTAAACCACACTCATTAAGTTTTTCTGTAAAAGGGTGTTTCAACTACTGAAGCTTGCTGCGTTCCGTGGTTGCTTTCAATGTCGAGGTCGGTTCCGATTTCAAAGAAGCCATACTTCACATAGCCCAGCGCTATGAGAGAATTCAGTGTCGGAGATCTCAGCGCGCTTGTGATAGTGCCAATCTCTTTTCCTTCTTTCTTAAGCACGTCTCCTCGGGATGGTACACTGTCGCCTTTCACAAGAAGCCCAGACAGCTTCTTGCTTATGTGGCCGCGATAAGTGGCCATCGCGACGGCTTCCTGGCCCGTGTAACAACCTTTATTGAAGCTCACAATGTCTGGAAGGCCTACGTCAAGTAACATGTTAGCTTCATCAACATCTACACCATACACCGGCTGACCGGCTTCGATTCTCAAAGACTCAAGCGCTTCCAGCCCGATAGGAACGATCGAATGAAACCTGCCCTTCAAGAGCACAAAATCCCAGACATCAGGCAGCGCCAATTCCGGCAGCAGCAGATCAAAACCCTCTTCACCAGTATGTGAAGCCCGCACAACCAGCGTCTGGTGTCCGGCAATTAAAGTTCGAAACCAGCTGTGCTCTGCCATCTGAGGAACCGGTTCGAAACAGATCTCTTTCATTCCCAGGTGCGACTTCGGACCTTGCACTGACAGCAGTCGAAACTGAGAGGAAACGTCTTCAACGTGAAAATCGCCTGCGTAACTAAACGGGGATACGTAATTCAGGACCTTTTCGTGTGTTTGAGGATCCGTCAGAACAAGAAATTCGGTTCCGAGATTCAGTACTCGAGCGAGCGCACGCACTTTGCCGTGACCAGTTAAGAACGCCGCGCGCATTCCAGACCCGGGAGACAGAGTCTTGACATCGTTACTCACAAGTCCGTTTAGAAATTGCACCGCTTCCCGGCCCCACACTTTCATCGCTCCGCAATACGAGAGATCAATCAGACCAGCGTTTGTCCGCACCGCATTATGCTCTTCAAGAGATCCGGAATAGACCTGAGCCATCTCCGATCCATGAGAGATGTCAAAACGGGCTCCCAGCTGCCGCTGTGCGTGGTGCAAAGAGGAGTTTGTACTGGATTGTTCGGCTGTCTCAGACATTGATTAACCTCGAAGTACTAACTGCGTGGAATGTCCAAGAACAAGCTTAGCCTCTTCAACGGGGAAATGGAATATTGGATATGCCGTTCAGAACAGAAA
>Ga0126382_10000412_pt1 | contig 16595 bp, 13 predicted proteins | sample PanSoiMetPlot_30_FD_92548 | JGI IMG/M metagenome (GOLD analysis project Ga0126382, IMG submission 92548) | Tropical forest soil microbial communities from Panama - MetaG Plot_30 | ecosystem: Environmental > Terrestrial > Soil > Tropical forest > Bulk soil | place: Panama | collected 2016-02-17
AACTTTCACGGTAGCCGCAATTTCGATGTTTGTGGTTAGCACCTCGGCAATGGCCGAAGGTTCCGCCCCAAACCCCGAGGAGACTTCCCACGACGCGTCCGATTTGGCCCGACTTCGCCAGCAAGAATACGAGATCGATCACCTTGGCCTCTTTGCGGACGCCGAAGCATCCGCGGAGCCAGCAAAGTCTCGCGGCCGATGGACGCTCGCTTACGAAGGCAAAGACATGAAACCCCTTGAAGGCTCCTCCTTCTACGAGAAGGTAGGCCGCAGCGATCTCGCCCTGGCCTATCAACGCAAGCAAGGTCTCAAGGTAGGACTCACCGCAACTGGTGGCATTTTCCTCGGCTTGGGGTTTTTGTTCGAGGTCGGGGCACTGATAGCGGCGAGTTCCGGCGGTTGCTCAAGCTCAACGTACTTCGGATGTATCGGCAGTGCAGTTGAAGCCCGAATCCACGCCAGAGCAACGAGAGAAGGTGCGGATCACGGTCGCGCCGGCGATCTCCACGTCCGGCGGCGGGCTTTCACTGCAGGTTTCATTCTGAGCCCGATGATCGGTTCCGGCGCTCAGTGCTTCAGGGGACCATGGGGGGTGGTGGTTTCGTCGAAGCCGTGTGCCATCAGGAAGTGATACAGCGGATAGGCTTCGTCCTGCGGACCTCCCACGAGCTCGAACACAAACCGTCCGGGTTCCTCGGTATCCGTATCCGGAGCGGCCTGCACGAAGAGGACATCGCCCGGGACAATGATCATCTCGCCCAACGTCTGTTTACCCCAGATCAGCTGCACCGAGAGGCTGTGCTCCGGCCCGTCCTCGAGATGCCAGTGGAAATCAGCTTGATCATGAAAGACGCAATCCTGGGTACCGGCGCGCAGGATGCAATTGGGATGGCTCTTGAGCCAGCGCCAAAAACGCTCGAGCTGCAAAACGGTTCCGGACTCTACGGTGACGCTCACGCCGACCTCCTTGGGAACTCCAGTCGGGATAACTGAATCGGATCGGCAGGTGCAAGTCCGAATGCATTTGAATCAACCGCTCGCGGCCCGCCGTGCACCCGCGCGTTTGAGGTACTTGTCTAAGAAGGCCAGAATCTTCCGGTATCCCTCGATTTCATTCTTGATCTTTCGAAACCCGTGGCCCTCGTCGGGAAAGAGGACATATTCGACCGGGACGCCGTTCTTTCGGACTGCGGCAACGATCTCGTCGGACTCCGGCTTGATCACCCGAGGATCATTGGCGCCCTGGAGCACCATCAAGGGGTTGCGAATCTGATCCGCGTGAAACAGCGGTGAGATGTCGCGGAGCATCTGCTCTTCGCTCACCGGATCGCCAATCTCCGCGTAGAGAGCCTTGCGCTCGGCTTCCCAATACGGCGGGATGCTTTTCAAGGTGCGCACCCAGTTCGAGATCCCGAACAAATCCACGCCAACGGCAAAAACGTCGGGCTTGAACGCTAAAGCCGCCAACACCATGTAACCGCCGTAGCTGCCTCCGAGGATCCCGATCCGATGGCCGTCCACGAACGAGAGGGTCTGCAAGTACTTTTTGCCCTCGACGCAGTCCCAGAGAGGCTCGCGCCCGTGCTTCTTGTCATCGGCCGTGAAAAAGGTCTTCCCGTAACCGGAGCTGCCTCGGTTGTTGATGCCAAGCACCACGTATCCGTGGTTCACCAAGTACTGGATCAGCGGCGAGTACACGGCCTGGGTTTGGCCCCCCGGCCCGCCGTGAACCAAGAGCACCGCAGGTGCTGGATGCTCAGGCGTCGCTTGATGGGGCTGGTACAGGAGGTTGGGAATCTCCATCCCGTCGAAGGACTTAAACCGCACCACCCGCGAGCTCACCAGGTCCTTCGGGTTCACCTCTTTGTTGAGGGTGTCGGTCAGCTGGGAGAGCTTCTTCGCTGAGAAGTCGTAGGCGTACAGATTTCCCGGCTCGCGGTCGCTTCCGAGCTTGAAACCGATCAATCGTTCGCTCCGGGAGACCCGGATGCCCTGGATCTCTCCATCGGGAAGATCGGGAACGACGACCGATTCGCCTCTCGCGTTCTCGCGCACTCTGATCCGAGTGTGGCCATCCTCGTTGATGGCGCTGACCGTGTATTTGCCATTCCAGGAGAATGCGTAGACTTCGTAGTCCCAGTCGGCACGCTCCACCTCCTCGCGCTTGCCGGTCGCCAGTTCGTAGCGAGCGACCCGCAAGAATTCGGTGCCGTCGTTGGTCAAGTAATAGAGCGCGCGAGAGGCTCGATCGAAAGCTTGCGGCTCGTATTGCGCGGTCCCTTGATGGGCACTCACCAGGCGCATCTGCTTCGCCGCGACGTCGTATAGGTAGATGTCGGAGTCTGAGGTGGTGTTCACCTTGGCAAAGCTGATCCACTTCCCGTCGTCGGAAACCGCATTGAACTCGTAGCCCACCTCATCCTTGTAGAGCAACGTCCGCTGGTAGGTCTGAGCATCAACGCGGTAGATGTCGAAGAACTTGGGATCGCGCTCATTGGTCGAGAGGTAGAATGACTTGAGGTCGTGTGCCCAGCCTCCAAACATCGCCTTGGTTTTATCGCCCGGCGTCAGATCCTTCTCGGCGCCATCCAAGGTCCGCACGAAGAGGTGCGAGTTCTCATCCCCGCCGCGATCGTGGGAGTAGAGAATTCGATCGTCGGCCGGAAAGTAGGACACCGCAAACAAGCTCTCGGTCGTGGAGTGGGTGATCGGCTGAGGCGTTCCCCCGTGGCTGGGAACCGTCCAGACGTTGAACAAGCCGCTGACGTTCGAGCTGTAGAGCACCTTGCTCTCGTCCGCGGAGAAGGAAGGAGCAGTGACTCGCGCGGTCTTGATCAGCTGCTCAATCGTGTATTGTCTGGGGGCGTTCTGGTTCGGCTTTGCCTTACCACCCGCAACCAGCGCGGGCGCCAGGCAGATCAACAAAAAGAACAAGGCCAGATGTCGTTTCATGAAGGCTCCTGGTTCTCAGCGGACAAACACGCGGTGAGATGAACTGTTCCCTTCATCGACTTTCCAGTCGAGGGTCTTCATCAGTTTTTTTCTCTGCTTGTTTACGTCTTGATCCAGAAAAGCATTCGCCTCCGCCAAGCGGTCCATCAGATGCTGAGGCTTGCGCTTCATCTGCCGGTCGGAAAGCAGAGCGTGGGTAAGCCAGGGGAACACCGCGGTCACGTCGCAGTGGACATAGACCGAGCCGGCTTCGACCGCCTGCACCGAAACCTTGCCCCAGGTGTGGCCTTCGCCCGCGGGGCAGCTCGAAAGCGCGCCGTTGTCCACCGGGTCCACGCAAAACTGCAGATCGATGTCGAACCCAGTGGTCGGCACGTTGAGGATTTGGTCCAGAAGCGGCTCGCCCTGCAGGGTATAATTCTTGGGCACCCCTCCCCCGAGAATCCAAATCGCCAACTTCTTGGAAAAGCGATGGCGGCAGAAGTGCTGCATCGCCGCCATCGCGTAGACGTCGTCGTTGATGTCCAGCTCGAATTTGAAGGCGTCGCCCAGGACGCGCTTCAACTTCACCACGTTCAAGAAGATGGACCCGTCCTGAACCGCGCCGACGAAGATCGGCACCCCGTATTGGTAGCAGGTCGCCAGCAGCGATGGCTGGGAAACACCGAGGGAGCGCTCGATGCCATGAACGGCCTTGCCCAGTAGATGGTGAAATTCGGGAGTGGTCATCTTCCGCTGAAATTCCGGGCCCCGGATGATCGCCGAGAACAGCCGGTCGGTATCCAACAGAGCCTCTTCCCAGAAACCCAGATCGTAGATGCGAATAATCCGGGCGAGGCGAAGCGCGAGGTCGCCGGCATTGGGGTTCACCTCGCGAATCGCGTGGCCGATAATCCGGTGCGCGTCGTGGTAGAGATTCGCCCCGGTGGTGGTTAACACCGAAATGATGCCGCGCTGGATCAGCGGGATGAGGCAGCTTTGATGCAGCCCCGCGGGGGTCATCGCCCCTGAGAGGGTCAGGAAGATGGAGCAGTCCTCGCGGACCGAGCGCTGCATCAGCTCGAAGGCGGTCCGCTCTTGCCGGCCCACATAGGCCGGAAATGCATGCTTCAACAGGTCCACGGCTCGCTCCCGGCCGGTGATCGGCCGCGGATCCACTTTGGGAGACTTCCGGTACGCTCCCAGCACGCCGGTTTCCTTGAACCTCGCCTTTTTCAACTCCGCCTCCAATCGCGTAGCAGCCCTTCATGCCGGAGATGCTAAAAGAGGGCAAACGTGATCGACCTCCATTCGCACACCACCGCCAGTGACGGGCAGTACTCCCCCACCGCTCTGATCCAGCTCGCCTTCAAGGCTGGCATCACCCATCTCGCCGTGACCGATCACGACACCGTCTCGGGATTGGCGGAGGCGGCGACCGCGGCGCAGCAACTCGGGCTGATGCTCATCCCAGGGATCGAAATCTCCGCGTTTATCAACTCGAAAGAAGTTCACATCCTGGGCCATTTCGTCTCTCCTCAGGACCCGGCACTTGCGAGCTTCGAATCCCGGGCCCGCCAGGAACGCTTCGAGCGGATGAAGAAGATGGTCGGTAAGCTGAACGACCTTGGCTTTCCGATCACCATGCAGCAGGTTTTGACGGTGGCCGACGGCGCGCAACTCGGCCGCCCGCATCTCGCCAGGGTCCTCGTCGATTTGAACTACTGCGCCACCATCAAGGAGTCGTTCGATCGTTTCCTCGCGGCCGGAAAGCCGGCGTTCGTGGACCGGCTGCGCCTACCCAGCGAGAAAGCCATCGAGCTGATTCAGAACGCTGGCGGAGCCGCGACGTTGGCCCACCCGGCGACCTCGAAAGTGACCGACCCCGAGCTGGAAGGGCTGGCCAACACCGGCCTGTGCGGGCTGGAGGTCTTCCGCGTGGATCACAGCCCCAGTCAGCGAACCCGGTACCTGGAGCTCGCCCATGAGCTGAACCTGGTTCCGACGGCGGGCAGTGATTTCCATGGTGAGAAAGTGACGCCGGATCGGTCCCTGGGGAGTGTTTCGATGGTGGAAAGCTCGCTCAACGCACTTCATCGCCGCGCGTTCGCTGGCTGATCCTGGACCGATCCGATCGAGCACCGTCGTAGGCAGGGCCGGATGGCCTGGAACATGGCCTGGAACATGGACAGTTGCTCTGCTCCTTGGAATTCGCGAATCCTTGAAATCTCTCGGCATTGAGGACTGGCCCCTGCGGGACGGGGTGGCCCAAGGATTGCGTAGGGCTGATCCAATACACGCGGCCCAGGCTGCAAACAACAATTCGACACGGGAGACAACGATGAAATCCATTCGGAAGATCACCGACAAAGCAGTTGTCGCTCTGGTGCTGCTGATAAGCGCCATGACCTTCGCAAGCGGCCGGGGATTTTGATGAGTCCTTCAACCGGGTTGGCTTCACGCGAAACTTTGTCCCCGACGCCACACGAAGCGATGGCGTGGCGATTCATTCCTCGGGCGAAATCGTCACCCTGGGGGCGTACTTCCACGGCACGAGCAGCGACCTTATCCTTTGGCGCCACTTGACGGATGGTACGCTCGATCCTTCCTTTGGCGGAACTGGCGTTATCTATCCGCCCTCACCGCCTCAATTCAGCGCCGGGGGCGGTACCATTACGATTGATAACCAGGATCGGATTGTTTTCGTGGTCCTGACTACAACCAGCTATGTCGTTTATCGTCTTAATTTTGACGGATCGCTCGACTCGAGCTTCGGCGGAACTGGATCGGTTGCGATTCCAATTGGAGCACCTTTTCCCATTACCGGCCTTGCGATTCAGCCAGACAATAAAATCGTCGGTGTTGGCGGATCTATTACTTCACTCTCGCGTTTTATTGTCTATAGAGTCGACGAAGCTGGAGCGCTCGATCTCACCTTTGGGGGCATCGGGATCGTCTTCACGCAGATCACACCCGGAGGTGGAACCGACCGAGCGACCGGAGTGGCCATTCAACCCGATGGTAAGATCGTTGCCGCCGGGCGCGCCCGGGTTCCGGGTTCGTACTACGACATGGCCCTGGCGCGTTACCTTCCAACCGGAGAGCTGGACCCGAGCTTCGGGAGTGGAGGTAAAGCCGTGGTTTCGGTGTTGGATGACGACCTCGGTCGCAAAGTCGTGATCCAGCCAGACGGCAAGATCGCAATCGCAGGCTCAGTCTGCACGGATTTGGGAGGTGGCAACAGCTATTGCTATCTGGGCGTGGTTCGGGTCGATGCGCAAGGTGCTCCAGATCTCGACTTTGGCGGCACCGGCAAGGTCTATACCGACGTAGGCTCGTTCGGCGGCATTGCATACGACTTAGCGCTGCAGGCAGACAGCAAGATCGTGGTGGTGGGCTTTCGGCAATTGACCGATGATGGGAGTGCGACCAACACGATTCTCATTCGCCACGGTTCCGATGGTTCTCGGGACGGCACATTTGGCAGCGATGGGATCTCGGAAACGAACTATGGGTATTCGGCGAACGCTTCGGCGGATGTGCGCCTTCAGTCGAATGGGCAAATTGTAACCGCCGGCTACACATCCCGAGGGTTCCCTGGCTTCACCAGCTCAGTGACCGCGCGGTACGTAGGGCAATCAGGCGCCCGATTCCGAAGTGGGACGGGTATGCCCGTGCAGCCAGCAGTTCGGTGAAGCGAATCGCCCGCGCTCTCATTGCATGGTGTTCGGCCGAGCCGCTCGCCCGCGGCTAGAAGAAACGTCGTTCGAAGGTCACACAGACCTGCTCGGTGGGCCATGGAGTACTAAGCCGGGGCGGAAAGAGTGCTCCGCCCCGGCTCGGCCCGGTCCCCGTGGGTGTGGGTTGCCGGGCATGCGAAGGCGGTCAGTCTCGTTGATCGAAACTGAAATCGTCGAAGTAGTAGGTTGAAGTCTGGGTGCTGCCAGGCCCGTTGACCCGCAACTGCACCTTGTCAAAAGGAAAATCTCCGCTCCAGCTGTAAAGGCACGCCCCATCAAGCACGAGATCGCCCCCCGAGGCGTCGGTGTTGATCACGAGGTAGTGCCACCCCGCGGTTCGTTGAACGTCGGTGGGGCTTTGCGGCAGTCCGGGTGCCTGCACGTAATAGACGTCCGCATCAAAATCGAGCGGACCGATGAATGCGCGAGCATTGGGATCGCTGGCATTGGTGAGAAACAACCGAGCATCGCTGGTCATCACGCCGGGCGCTGAATCGTAAAGCCAAACCGCAAATGTCCCGTGTACCGGGCTATCAAACTGATGCCCGAGGCTGATGTCCCGGAAGCCGCCGTCGCCGGTGGTGAACGCCGCCGACTGAGCTCCGGAGACGGCCTGGTCGGTGCTGAGAAAAACCGACCCAAATACTTCGCTGATCGTCCAAAACGAGTCGAATGTATCGGCTTCAAAGTCATCATCGATCGATTGGGCGTTTGCGATTCCGAGGCGTGCCAAGGAAATCAAAGCTGCGACAAGCTGAGCGAGTGACGCGCGTGTCATCATCGAAGTTCCTCTCCCATGGACTATCGGTGGTGGGGCGCCGTCCCTTACCATCGAGCGAGAACACACCGGCTGCGGTTAGATGCCGCATGTTCACAATTCGTAGGTACCAGGCGTGGCGTTTTGCCGCAGCCGCCGATCGTTGCTATTCGCTGCGCCAGCACTTGATGTGAACGTTCTGTTACGGAGGAGGACCACGATGTCCCAGCGAGCGCTCGTTGTCGTCATGTTGTGTCTTACCACTGACGCTTTTGCTGCTGACACCCCGAAAGCTGTGACCGACGCGATCAAGAAGAAGTACCCGGATGCCCGGATCGTCTCCGTAAAACAAGAGAAGGAGCGCAATGATGGAAAGCCCATCTACTGGGTGAGCCTCGAGCGTGGGAAGGAGGAAATGGACGTCGATCTGGACGCGGACGGAAAAATCATCTCCGAAGAGGCGCGGGTCGAACCCAGCGCGGTTCCCGAGAGCCTTAAGAGCTCGATCAAGAGCTCAGCGTATGCCGATTGGCAGGTGACGAGGGTTGAACGCGTCATCCTTGGTGAGAAAGAGGACACGGCCCATTTCGAGGTTCTGGTTCAGAAGGGCAAGCAACAGAAGGAGCTTGTATTCGCGCCGAACGGCAAAGTGGAGAAGGAGGAAGCTCCCAAGAAGAATCATCGCGGCGCCGCCAAGAAAGAAGTCGAGCAGATGGAGGCGAAAGAGCACCCGGCGAAATAGCGCGGGCGATGGGCTACGCCTAGAAGAGATCCTTCGTCAAGCTCCGCTCGTCTCTCGGGTAGATGAGGCCCAGGCGTTCGTCGATGCGATTGGCGAGGTGGTACCAGCGCTGGACGCCGTTCTCGAGCCGGAAGTAGTGGACCAGGTAGACCGACGCCAATCCGAAAAGCAGCGCCACCAGCACGAATCCCGGCCACAGCGGCATCACCACGATGAAGCCGATTCCCAGCAACAGATAGGTGGACACGAACATCGTCACAATCAGATGCACCAGCCTCTCGTGCTGCAGGTAGCGGATCTGGCGTTCATGGAACCCCTTGAGCTCGGCCAACGGTATGTTTCCGCGCTGCCCCGCGAGTGCGGAGATGATGAACAGCTCGTGAAGCTTCAGGTACTTCCACATTGCGTGAAAAGAATGTAACGCTTTCCGGAAGCTCGCCAGTTTTCAGGCCCCCGTGCTTCAGCGGCGAGTCTGGCTGACAACGCCGGAGGCGATCAGGGCCTCGATTTCGGCCGCCGAGTACCCAGCCTCCGCCAAAATCTCGCGATTCGCCGACCCGAAGTCCGGCGGCGGCCGACGGACGGTGGCGGGAGTGCGGCTCAATTTGACCGGGTTGCCGATTCCCGAGTAGTCGCCGAGCGAGGTCACCATCTGCCGATGTTGGGTGTGGGGGTGGCTCAAGACGTCGGGCACATCGAGAACCGGGCCACAGGGAATTCCGATGGCCAGCAGCCGCAGGGCGAGCGCTTCGCCGTCGAGATCCGCCAGCACCGCCTTCAGCTCCCGGCTCAGGGCCGCCCGATTGGTGAGCCGGTCGGCATTGCTTCGAAACAATGGATTCTCGGAAAGATCCGGACGCCCGATTTCCTCGCACAGCCGTACGAACTGACGGTCGTTGCCGACGCCGAGGAAGATTCGCTTCGTCTTGGTCTGGAACTGGTCATACGGGCTGATGTTGGGATGCGCGTTCCCGGTTCGTTTCGGCGGTTGGTGCGATAGCAGCCAATTGGCGGTGTACGGGTAGAGGAGCGTGATCGCCGTGTCGTAGAGGGTGGCCTCGACGAATTGACCTCGGCCCGACCGCCGCCGCTCCTCCAGGGCGAGAAGAATCGCTATCGTCGCGTTGAGGGCCGAGGCGAGATCGACCACGGGCGATCCGACGCGCAGCGGCGCCCCCTCGGGCTCGCCGTTGATGCTCATCACCCCTCCCATCGCCTGGACCACGGCGTCGTAGCCGGGATACCCCCCGAGTGGTCCGTCCGCGCCGAATCCGGAGACCCGGCAGTGGATCAAGCGCGGGAAGCGTTCTCTGAGCAGCTGCTCGTATCCAATCCCCCAGCGCTCGAGCGTGCCGGTCTTGAAGTTCTCGACCAGTACGTCCGCGGTTTTCAGAAGCCTGAGCAACACCTCTCGCCCTTTGGGCTTCGACAGGTCCAGCGCCGCCCCGCGCTTGTTGCGGTTGACACCGATGAAATAGGACGCGGTGTCCCCGCGAAACGGTGGTCCCCAGCCGCGAGTCTCGTCGCCCTGCGGCGGTTCAATCTTGATGATGTCCGCGCCATGGTCTCCGAGCATCTGAGTGCACAGTGGGCCGCCGAGCACGCGCGTGAGATCGATCACCTTGATGCCGGCCAGGGCACCGCCCGAGTCTTGTGGTTTCATCGATGTTTCACCTCGTTGGCGGTGCGGAACCGAAAACCTGCGCCGCGAAACTGGGATAGAGCTGATAAAGCTTCGCCGCGACCGGTCCACGGATCGCGCTCAGAACCTCGTCCGAAGGCGCGGGCGTTGTCCGCACCGGTGGGGACCACTCGAATTGGAAGCCAGTGTGCTCCACCAGCTCCTCGAGGGTGTGCTCGGGATGTACGGTCTCCAACCGAAATCGGCCCCGCGCCCGGTCGAAGGCGAAGACGCACCGAGGCGTTATCAGCACTGCCGGTCCGCCGGGCCGATAGACATTGGGAGGACTGGTTCCGGGCGCGCTGACGAAATCGACTCGCTCGACCAGCGTTCGCCGTGAATGCTCGGTCCGGAAGAGAATTACCCGAGGCACCACGAAGTACAGGTACGAGGAGCCAAAGGAGCCGGCGAAGCGCCGCTTTGGATGCTCGTAGTCGCCGACCGCGACCAGGTTGATGTTCGCGGCGCCGTCGATTTGCGCGCCGGAGAGAAAAAAGACGTCGATTCGGCCCTGGCCGGCGGCGTCGAAGAGCTCGCGCCCTCCGTCCGTGAAGGCGTTGTGGGTGGGAATTTCCTGCAGCGAGACAAGCGGCGTTCCGTTTCCCCAGTGCTGCGCAAGCAAAGCCGCGGCCGCGGGAAGCGGCGAATTGGCGCCCACGGCCACGTGCCGCGCCTCACCAATCTGTCTCGACAGCGCATAAATGAAGACTTCTTCCGGCCGAATTGCCATGGAGCGCGCGATGTCATCCATTGTGTCGAGAAAGTACCCACTGCGCGAGGTAATCCTGAAAACCCTGTCGGGTGCGGGCCAGCCGCAAATACTCGAGGAGGTGCGGGCGGTCTTCGGGGTAATGCTCGCCGAGGCCAAGTGGCCAGGCTCCGCGCGGCACCACGGATGCTGCTTCGATGTAGAAGGCGGGGATGGTACCGGCCGCCATCGCTTGGTCCTCGAGCAGATTCCCCTCGAACAGCTTCTCGACCGTGACCACGCTTTTCGCGGCCGCGTGCGCCATGGTGAGGAGCTCGCGACGGCGCCCGACCCAAACGTTGCCAGCAGCATCGGCCATCGCCGCGTGAAACAGGGCCACGTCCGGGCGAATCGCCGGCAGCAGCACAATGGGATCGTTCTGTGCGAATGGATTGTCGATGACCTTCCAGTCCGGCCGATGGGCGAGCACGTCGGAGCCGATGATGCCGCGCAGCGGGATAAAGGGCGCTCCCTTTTCTCCTGCCTGGAGCCCCGCGTGGATCGCCGGGCAGGTGGCATCTTTGATGCGAACGCTTCCATCGCTGACGCTTTCCGCGAAGCGAGGCGCCGGTCCCAGCTCGCCGAAGCTCACCCCGGACGTTTCGATCTCTTCCACGCAGCCGGCGCCAATCAACAGATCGGCCTGAAGCGACGAGGTTGGCAGAGTGATGAGGCGCAGTCGCTTGATTCTCCTTGCAACCAACCGACGCGTGGCTTCCAGCGCCACGCCGCCGTAATCCGCGGGCACGACCAGCAGAGCTCCATCCCGTATCGTCGCAAGTGTGTCGTCCAAGCCTCGAACCTTGCCCTTGGCCGAACCGGAATTCATCGCCGCGCACAGTATCACTGAGCCATCCCGGCCGAATCACTCGCTCGTTTCGCGAACAACCGAAAGGGTTGGCGCGTTTAGCAGCGGCGGCGTCTATCGACAGCTATTTGCCGAAGCCGGTGCCTTCTTTGCCGGAGCTGTCGATCCAGGCGCGGGCCATCCTCGGGGTGTTGAAGGAGAAACCCAACCGACCGCTGCGATCCACGAGGATCACTCCGCCCCTGCCGCGGACGCGCTCGAGCTGCTGAATCGAATGCTGCGCGGCGATGGTCGGATCCTCGCCGGCGCGGAGACAGTCCACCGCGAATTTCGTGAGCACCACCTTGATGATGGCTTCGCCCGTCCCCGTCGCCGAGGCGGCACCCGCCAAGTTGTCCGCGTAGGTGCCGCTGCCGATCAGCGGAGAGTCCCCGACGCGACCCGGCATCTTGCCCATGGTGCCTCCGGTGGACGTCGCCGCGGCCACGTTGCCATGCGAATCGATGGTGACCGCACCGATGGTTCCCAGCTCATGGTTGCCCGAGCGCCACTTCTGCAACACTCGGGGCGTGACCATCGACTTCGGATCGACGAGGGCGACGTCGTGTGCTTTGGCGAAGCGAATCGCACCCTCGCAGGCGAGCAACACGTGTGGAGAGCACTCCATTACCAGCCGCGCGAGGCGAATCGGGTTCTTGATTCCCCGGATGTTGGCGACCGCGCCCGCCCCCAGGCGTTCGCCTTCCATCACCGAGGCATCGTTTTCCACTTCCCCGTCGGCGTTGAGCGCGGAGCCGGTTCCCGCGTTGAAGGTCGGATCGTCCTCCAGCACCACCGCCGCGGCCACCACCGCGTCGAGCGCGGAGCCCCCGCGGCGCAAGATGTCGTAGCCGGCGCGGGCCGCGGCGAGGCAGCCCCGCGTTGCGTCTTCCGGTGAATCGTCCGGGTGCGCGCTGTCTCCCGCCCCCCCATGAACCAGGATCGAAATCGGCATCGGGCGAAAATAGCATCAGCTGGAAAAAATGCGGCCGATTTACGGCGCCACGTCGAGCGCCCTCCCGGCGCTGTATGCGTTGAACTCCGGAGCGTACATCGACTGAAGCGTTGCCGGCCCGATCCGAAACTTTCCAGACATGTTGGCCCGGAGGCGGTACTTGAAGGTGTACTGACCCACGGGCAACTGTTCGAAGAAGAAGTTCGTCCCCGAGTCGCGCATCTCCTCGTACCAAGCGATTCCCAGATCCCACTTGTAGCGAGAGACCGCGTTCTCCGGCTCGAGCCCAGCCGCGCGCGGGTCGCGAAGGTGCACGTATTCGGCTGCATGCTTGGAGCGAATCGAAATCTGGATCTCAAGCTCATCGCCGACGTGAATCGCGGCGCCTTCCGCCAGCGGCTGCAGCACCACCTCGCGGCCCTTCTTCTCTCGCCGAAAATACTGGCGCGAAATGGAGAAGAAATCCCCTCGATCTTCGGCGGGCAGCTGGTCGGTGGAGAAGTGCCAGGTCGCGGAGGCGAACGCGAAGCCCTTGCTGCTCTTGCTCACCTCAATGGTAGGGACGATCTGCGTTCCCTGAAGCACCAGCTGGTTGCTCTTGCCGGAGTACTCGGTCGGCTCGAAGACGAAGTTCTGCTTGAACTCGCCGGCACTCACCGAGACGTCCTCGCGGACCGCCAGCGCTCCCTCTTTCTGGAGGTACTTCACCAAGGCATAGATGACCTCGGCGGTGGCGCGGGTCGATTTCCAGTGGTTGAGTTTCTTGTTGAGGAGCAGCCATTGAACCAGGCCGTGGCGGCGCGCATCCTGAGGTGAAAGCTCGATCAGGGTACGCAAGGCGAACGCTTGGGTCTCGATGGTGTCGTTGAACCAGAGCCAGGAGCGGTCTTCCCGCGCCCAGAAAGTACCCTCGTCTTGCGTCGTCTTCGCCGAATCCATGACGCTGTCCCAAACCTGCATCGCCGAGTCGTGTCGGCCCATCCGGTGCAGCGTCAGCGCCAAATATCCCTTGAGGTAAGGGGAGTGCTGCTTCCAGTGCTTGTAGCTGAAATCGAGGATTCGCTGGCGCTCATCGGGCTTGAGCGCGTCGCCGGTGTAACTGGGATCGGGGTAGCTGGAGGCGACGTAGTTCAAAAAGGTGAGGTGCTCCCAGCAGCAGTCGTCGTGCTGCCATCGAGACCAGTGCTCGCGAAAGTCCGCCGCCAGGTAGGCCCAGGCGCGCTGGATGACATCCCTGGGAACCTCGACGCCGAACTCCGCCGCTTTCGCGAAACCGTGCATCAAGTACAACGTCATGTACGGGCTGGGCGGACCGCCAGGAAACCAGGGAAATCCGCCGCTGGCCGTCTGAGCCTTCCGAAGCTTCGCGATCGAGGCGTCGCGCTCCGCCTGCGCCACGCGAGAGTCCAGGACGTTCACCGTTCCGAAGCCGGCATCCTTTCCACCCTTGGCGGACTCGAGCCACGGCGTCTCCTCCAGCGCCATTTTCCGGTTCGGATCCGCGCCATCCCAGGTCTCCAGCGGGGTGGTTCGCCGGCTCATCTTCTCGGCCATCGCCGCCACCGCGGGGTAGTCCTTGTAGAGCGAAGAAACGATGCCGGCGGAGAGGAAGCGATTGAGGGTCTGCTCGGTGCATTCGTACGGGTAGTTGACCAGGTAGGGCAGCGACTGCAGAACGGTGTAGAAAAGCTGCGCGTCCACCGTGACAACCAGCTGCTCGTTGATTCGAGTCGGGTCGCCGCCTTTCGCGAGGTCCTCGAACTTCATCGCCCGGCGATCCGCGTCGTGAAGCGTGACGAAGCGAGACTGCGCCAGATGAAGGCGACTCGGCAGGATCGGAACCGGGCGCAGCTCACCGTCACTGAAATCGCCGGCCTTGGCAATCACCTTGAAGGCGACCGGGCCGACCTTCTTCGGAGCCGTAAGCTTGAACGTGAAGTTGGCGCTCTTTCCACCGCCGACTTCGAAGGGGCGGACGGCGTCGTTGGCGGAGAGCGAAAAGCTCGTCAGCAAGCTGGCGTTCGTCTCCGGATCGAGGACGTCGAATTGCAGAGCACCGGCGAGCGGCTTTTCCGACGCGTTGTTAACCACCACCTTCACCGCGGCTTGATCGCTCTCGCGCAGAAACCGCGGCACATACGGACGAACCATCAGGTCCTTAGCGCTTTGAGTCACCCGATGCGACGAACCGCCGCGCAGGTCCCCGGTCAGCGCGTGCACCCACACGTTCCAGGCCGTCACCGAGTCGGGGACGGTGAACTCGATGATCGCCGAACCCTCTTTGTCGGTGAGCAGCTGCGGCTGCCAGAACGCGGTCTCCGAGAAGTCCCGGCGCAACTCGACCGGGGGCGGCGATGGCGACGTCTCTGGCGATCCACTGACGAGTCCCTCAGCGGCTTCGAGCTTGTCACTCTTCTTTTCTTCGGCGGCGGCGGCCGGAGCCATGGATCGTGCCACGGCGTTGCCGAGCTGTAGTCGCCCCACTCCGGGGCCGCCGATTCCGTAGCCAGGATAGAACTTCAACTGGTCGCCTCGAAGAGGCGGGTACTGCGGTAACGCCGGGAAGCCGCTTCGGTACAGCGACAGGCCGTGGGCAGCGCCCAGGCTCACCTCGAGGCGACCGGCGCCGGTATTTTGCGGGTACAAGCCCGCCACCGAAGGCGGCTGGTGGGGCGCGAAAATATCGAGCGCCGCGTCGTACATGTACGCGAGCAGCTCCGCGGTTTTCGCCTCCAGCTTCGCCGTCGAGGCATTTTTCACCGTCACTCTCCAAGATTCTCGAGCGCCCGGTCGAACCTTGTCGCGGAAAGTGGAAAATTCGACCTGCAGTTCCTTGTTATCCCACGGAACGAACACCGACTGCGTCAACCTCATCAGTTGGTAGTCGCGCACCGTCGTGAGCGTCACGGTGAAGCCACCCCGGTCCTCCTCGTGAATCGGCAATTCGATCAGCGACGCGTCTTTTCCAGCCGCGAGGTATCGAATCTCAGTCCGCTTGCCGGCGCGAAACACCTCGAAGGTCATCGGTTGCGCAGCAAATCCGGAGGTCGCCAAGAACCGCGCCTTTTCCCCGACTTTGGCGGACGACTTCTCCGCCCACAGCGCCGCCGGCAGGGCGATCGAGGCTCGATCGCCGCTGACCACGAAGTCCTTGAACGTCTCGAACCACGCGCCGAATTCGTCCGCAGTCGAGTAGCGAACCCGATATGCCCCGGCTGCGAGCTTGGGCAGCGAAGCTTTCGCGGAGCCCTTGGGGTCGTGCTCCAGATTTCCACGCGCCACTTCGGCTCCGTCCGCCCACAGGCTCATCGCGGCTTCCGGCGAATACTGGGGCGACCACCGCGGTCGCACCCTGTCCCCGGGAGTTTCGCCTCGGTGTGCGTTTTTGGGGTCATCGGGCCTCTGCGGCAGAGGAAACTCCGCGGGAGGAGTGGTCTGTTCCGGCTGCTTGAGCGCCAACACTCGCCAGATCGCCTTTCCGGCGCGCGGCGCACCATCGAGATTCATCCGCTGAAAGCTCATCTCGAAGGGACTGGCCTCGCGGAGGAAGCCCGCGTTCAGCTCGATCTTGGCTTCAACGGAAGAAAAACCGAGGCGGAAGCCCTTGCTCGCCGACCGCGTTTCGCCGCCCTCGTCGGTCACGTCCGCTGTGACCAAATAGTGGAAGCTTAGATCCTTCGCCGTCTTCGCCAGCCGCTCGTCGGCCTCGGGCGTAAAGGTGAAGCGAAACGTTCCATCGTCCGCAAGCTGGCTGGAGCCGGTCGCGATCACTTGCGGCGGCTGGACGCGCGGAAAGTCCAGCCCAAAACCCCACCACCACGGGAACATCGGCTGGCGCGTCACCCGCCATCGCACCGAGCCCGTCCCGACGGGGAGCCCAAAGTAGTACTTCGCCTCTCCCACCAACGTCGCCGGCTTGTTGAGGCGCATCGGGCTGTCGGGATCCTTGAAGCTCGCCTCGAACGTGGGTCGCTTGTATTCCTCGACTCGAATCGTGGTGCTGCCCAGAGCGGGGCCGGACGAAATTCGCCACATCCCGAGCACCCTTCCCGAGGGAATCAGGAATTCCCCCGCCGCGGAACCAAACTCGTTGGTGGTTGCCGGCTTGGTCTCGACCGCGGTTCCGTTGGCATCGACCAACGACACGCTCAGCGTTTCGTTCTGCAGCACATGGTAGCGCGCTCCGTTCCGCCC
>Ga0126382_10000413_pt1 | contig 16567 bp, 16 predicted proteins | sample PanSoiMetPlot_30_FD_92548 | JGI IMG/M metagenome (GOLD analysis project Ga0126382, IMG submission 92548) | Tropical forest soil microbial communities from Panama - MetaG Plot_30 | ecosystem: Environmental > Terrestrial > Soil > Tropical forest > Bulk soil | place: Panama | collected 2016-02-17
GGCTCCTGTCCACTCTGTTTGACGCCTCCCTGTTTAAACTTTGAGCCGCCGGCAACGGCGGCTCTTTTTTTTTCTGGGCGGGTTCCCGACAGGCGCCAGCGGCGGCGCGTTCATGATAATCCATTGACGTGGCTGGATTTTCCGGCGACGGCCGGGACGCGCCGGGCGGTACGTGGCTCCGCGGCAACTATGTCTAAAGGTTTATGGCGCGAGCGCTGGACAGCTGGTCCCCGGCTGCGCGATGGTTCAGGTCACGCCGGCGGGGCTGCCGCATCCGGATTTGCCGCAGTGGGGCTTGGCGCAGTTGGTGGGGCGTTAGCAAGTCTGCGTAGCGTGAGGCGTAAACGATGTCCGAGAATTCGGTCAACGAGGCCGTTTCATTCGGCGAGCGGTTGGCGGGCTCGCAGGCTTTTGCCGACCTGTTTCGCGACGGCATGGCGCTCGTTGAGGAAACGGCATCCTATCTCGACGGCCTGGGCCGCCAGGAATCCAAGAAGCTCGAGCGCAACGGCGCGCTCGCCTACGCCACCGAAAGCATGCGGCTCACCACGCGGCTGATGCAGCTCGCCTCCTGGCTGCTGCTGCATCGCGCGGTCAAGGAAGGCGAGATGTCGCTCGCGCAGGCCAACAAGGAGAAGGCCAAGGTCAAGCTTTCCACCGTCGAGCAGAACGACGAGCAGAACATCAAGCTGCTGCCGGAGCGGCTGCGCACGTTGATCCTGCGCTCCAAGGCGCTGCAGAACTCGGTGCGGCGGCTCGACGCGACCATGCACGCGGCGCCGGCGCGTGAAGGCCGCGGCAATCCGGTCGAGCGCCAGCTCGGCCTGCTCAAGGCCGCCTTCGAGCAGGAGTGATCCCGAAAACGAAAACCCCCGCTCACGCGGCGGGGGCTTCGCACGCCGATTGAGCGACGCGCTATTTCTTCGCGCCGATGCCCGCGAACTTCTTCTGGAACCGCGACAGCCGGCCGCCGCGGTCGAGCAGTTGCTGCTGTCCGCCGGTCCAGGCCGGGTGCGATTTCGGGTCGATGTCGAGGTGCAAGGTATCGCCTTCCTTGCCCCAGGTGGTGCGGGTGGTGAACTCGGTTCCGTCGGTCATCACCACTTTGATGGTGTGATAGTCGGGATGCAGATCGGGTTTCATGAGCGTGATCCTGCGCGACTTGGCGCGCGTAAGTGGCCGAAATCGATGAAAAGTTGCGGCTCTATAGCGCAGGCCGGCAGGGGAGACAAGCACGTTGCCGGTATGGTGATCGGGGCCCGTCCAGGCCCGGGATATGCATCCAGTTACAGGTGGTTTGCGTATCCAGAACATGGCCAAACCAGCGATCGCACGCCCTGATTGCCACCCGCCGCCCGAGCGGGCATTGTCGCGTCCGATGGGGCTTGATCCCACGTTGGGGGGCGCGCGCGGGGCCAAGCCGCAAGGTCCGGGTAACATGACTATCGTCCAACGAGACGCCGTGCGCGCGGCCAAGACCGCAACTGAGACCGCGAGCGAGACCGCCGCGACCGAGCAGGCGGCGGTCGCGACGCCGGAGGTTGCGCCGGCGTTCGAGCCTGCGCGGGGCCGCAAGCTCAAGCCGCTGTTGTCGCTCGTCCCCTATGTCCTGCGCTATCGCTGGCAGGCGCTGGCGGCGCTGGTCGCACTCCTGGTCGCGGCTTTAGCGACCCTGGTGGTGCCGATCGCGGTCCGCCGCATGATCGATTTCGGGTTCTCGCGCGACAGCGCGGCCATGATCGACAGCTACTTCACCGTGATGATCGGGCTCGTCGGTGTGCTGGCGCTCGCGAGCGCGGCGCGGTTCTATCTGGTCACGACGCTCGGCGAGCGCATCGTCGCCGATCTGCGCGAGGCGGTGTTCGGCCATATCGTGTTGCTGTCGCCGGCCTACTTCGATCAGGCGAAAAGTGGCGAGCTGATCTCGCGGCTCACCGCCGACACCACGCAGATCAAGGCCGCGGTCGGCGCCTCGGTTTCGATCGCCTTGCGCAACCTGGTGCTGTTCATCGGCGCCACGACCATGATGGTGGTGACCAGCCCGCGGCTCTCTGCCTTCGTGCTCGGCGCCATCCCGCTGATCGTGCTGCCGCTCTACGGCTTCGGCCGCGCCGTGCGCCGGCGCTCGCGCGCGGCGCAGGACACGCTCGCCGACGCCACGGCCTACGCGTCCGAGCTGATCGGCGCGGTGCGGGTGCTGCAGGCCTTCACCAACGAGGCGCTGGCGAAAAGCCGGTTCGGCGCCGCGGTCGAGCGCGCCTTTGCCGCCGCGCGCGATTCGATCAAGGCGCGCGCGGTGCTCACCGGGATCGCTATCTTCCTCGTGTTCGCGAGCGTGGTGGTGGTGCTGTGGATCGGCGCCCAGGACGTGCTTGCCGGGCGCACCAGCGCCGGCCGGCTGTCGCAATTCGTGCTCTATGCGGTGTTTGCCGCCGCCGGGCTCGGCCAGCTCTCCGAGGTCTGGGGCGAGGTCTCGCAGGCCTCCGGCGCGGCCGAGCGGCTGTTCGAGATCCTCAATGTGCGGCCCGCGATCACCGCGCCGGCGCGTCCGGCCGCGCTGCCGCAGCCCGCGCGCGGCGAGGTCGCCTTCGCGGACGTGCGGTTCGCCTACCCGACGCGGCCGACCGTGCCGGTGCTCGACGGCGTGTCGTTCACGGTGCGGCGCGGCGAGAAGGTGGCGATCGTCGGGCCGTCGGGCGCCGGCAAGAGCACGATCTTTCACCTGATCCTGCGGTTCTACGATCCCCTGTCGGGCACGGTTCGGGTCGACGGGGTGCCGCTGCCCGACGCCGATCCGTTGGCGCTGCGACGGCGCATCGCGCTGGTGCCCCAGGATACCGTGGTGTTTGCCACCACGATCCGCGAGAACATTCGCTTCGGCCGGCCGGAGGCGAGTGATGCGGAAGTCGAGCACGCGGCCAAGTTGGCGCACGCCGTGGAATTCATCGATCGGCTGCCGCAGAAGCTCGACACCCTGGCCGGCGAACGCGGGGTGACGCTGTCGGGCGGCCAGCGCCAGCGCATCGCCATTGCCCGCGCCGTTCTGCGCGAAGCGCCGCTCCTGCTGCTCGACGAGGCCACCTCCTCGCTCGACGCCGAGAGCGAGACGCTGGTGCAGGCCGCGCTCGAGCAATTGATGGCCGATCGCACCACGCTGGTGATCGCGCATCGGCTCGCGACGGTGCTCTCCTGCGACCGTATTCTGGTGATGGAAGCGGGGCGAATCGTCGAGGAAGGCACGCACGAAAAGCTCGCCGCCGCCGGCGGTCTCTACGCACGGCTCGCCCGGCTGCAATTCCAGAACGTATAAAGCCGCTATTCCGTCACCGTCCGCGCCTTATTCCGTCACCGCGCCTGTACGTCGGTGATCAGGTACGCGTTTGCGGTTTTCGCGATGCTTGGCCGCAAATCACCTTGCAATGGCTGAGCGGCAGCCGACGAAAAAATATGGCTGCGCCGCCGTTTCGCCGTCACGCGATTTTTTCACCGAGCCGAAATTCCGTCACTGCGGTTCCCAACAGGAGCCATCGAGGCATGGAACTTTCGGTTCCAGCGTATTCCACGCTTTCCGGGAGAAAAATGCATGCGTTGGTCTCTGCTTGCTGCCGTTTCCGTTTCGCCCGTGATGCTGCTCTCGCTCGCCGGGTTCGGCGCTGCCGCGCCGTCGCCGGAAGCGCATCGCATCTCAGGGCCGGTGGTACATGAAAACCTCGCGGTCTATTTCATTCACGGCAAGTCGGCTCCGGGCAAGGTGCCGCTGACACTCGAAGAGGCAATGGCCAAGGGTCTCGTGAAGGTACGCGAGACCAGCAACGTCAATCAGCTGCAGATCGAGAATGTCGGGGCCGACGAGGTGTTCGTGCAGTCCGGCGATATCGTGAAGGGCGGCAAGCAGGACCGCACGCTGATGGTCAGCCTGGTGCTGCCGCCGAAATCCGGTGCGATACCGATCGCATCGTTCTGCGTCGAACAAGGGCGCTGGAGCGCGCGCGGCCGGGAGGACGCCAAGAACTTCTCGACCGCGTCGGCCGCCGTGCCCTCGCGCGAGATGAAGCTCGCGATGAAGGCGCCGATGCAGGCCAAGCCGGCACCCGAGCCCGGCAACATGGCGGGCAATGGCGACCGCGGGCGGATGCAGATGTCCGACAACAGCGCGGCCAGCGAGACCGGCGCGCGCCAGCAGAAGGTGTGGGAGAACGTGCGCAAGACCCAGAGCAAGCTCACCGGCAACATCGGCGCGTCGGTGCAGTCGGCGCAGTCGGGCTCGAGCCTGCAGCTCGCGCTCGAGAACGAGAAGCTCATGGACGCGCAGAAGGTCTATATCAACGCGCTCAAGGCCGCGGGCGAGAACAGCGACGACATCGTCGGCTTCATCTTCGCGGTCAACGGCGAGCTTAACAGCGCCGACGTCTATCCCTCCAACGGACTGTTCCGGAAGATGTGGGCGAAGCTTCTGACCGCGAGCGTGATCGAGGCCATCGGCCACAAGGACGAGCCGGCGGTCGCTGCGCCCGATGCCGCTGCGGCTTCCGCGTTCCTGGCGGCGGCGGAAGCTGGAAAGTCGAGCGAGAAGTCGCTCAATGACGGCGTCAAGCTCGAGACTCGCGAAGCCGACAAGGCCTACATGTTCGAGACTGCGCGTGCGCCCTCGCCCGGCGCGCCGAGCGCGCCGGCGGCCTGGGTGCACCGGAACTATCTGGCGAAGTAATCGACGGGCTGGCGGCCGGATTTGCTATGGCCGCCAGCTCATCTTGTGGACTGGCGCACCCGAGCGCCAGTTGATCGCCTCGCCGGACACGACGAAGCCGTGCTTCTCGTAGAAACTGATGGCGCGGGTGTTGTCCTTGTTGACGTGCAGGTCGAGGCCGGCGGGCGATATTCGTTTGGCTTCTGCCATGAGGGCGGTGGCGACGCCCATGCCCCAGGTTTCCGGCGCCACCACGATCTGGTCGAGATCGAAGGTGGCGGGATCGACGGTGACGAAACCGAGCATCTTGCTATCGGCTTCGGCCACCATGATGGTCGCGACCGGCACCAGCTCGTCGCGCCAGCGCTGTCGCCACCAGTCGAGCCGGGCGGTGAAGTCGATCTGCGGATAGGCCTGCTGCCAGGTGCGCCGCCACAGCTCGATCGCCGCGTCCTCGTCGGCGGACGCATAGGGGCGCAGCGTGAACGAAGGCTCGCTCACCGCTCCGTCAGCTTCAGCTCGATGCGGCGATTGCGGCCAAAGGCCTCCTCGGTCTTGTCCGGATCGATCGGCTGAAATTCGCCGAAACCGGCGGCCACGAGACGTTGTGGGGATACGCCTTTGCCGATGAGATATTGCACGACCGAGATCGCGCGCGCCGCCGAAAGGTCCCAGTTGCTCCTGAACTGCGGGCCGCTGATCGGCCGCACGTCGGTGTGCCCGTCGACCCGCAGCACCCACGAGATCTCGCCTGGAATCTTCTTTTCGAGCTCGAGCAGCGCGCCAGCGAGCCCATCGAGCTCGGTGCGGCCCTCGGGCTTGTCGAGCGTCGCCTTGCCGGTGTCGAAGAACACCTCGGACTGGAACACAAAGCGGTCGCCGACGATGCGGATGTCCGGCCGATTGCCAAGGATGGTGCGCAGCCGGCCGAAGAAATCGGAGCGGTAGCGCTGCAATTCCTGCACCCGCTGGGCGAGCGCGAGATTGAGCCGCTCGCCGAGCCGGGTGATCTGGCTCTGGGATTCCTTGTCCTTCTTCTCGGAGGCGTCGAGCGCTTCTTCCAGCGCCGCGAGCTGGCGGCGCAGCGCCTGGATCTGCTGGTTGAGCACCTCGACCTGGGCCAGCGCGCGCGCCGTGATCCGCTTCTCGGAGTCGAGCTGATTGGCGAGCTCGGCGGCCTTGCCCTGCGCGTCGGCGGCGCCGCTGCCGGCGCCTTCAAAGAGACCCTTGAAGCGCTCGCGCTCGCCTTCGGCGGCAGCGAGGTTCGAGCGCAGTTGCGCGAGCTGCTCCTCCAGGCTGAGCTTGCCGGTCTTCTCCAGCGAAAGTAGTTCCGTCAGTTGCGCAATCTGCGCATTGAGGCGCGAGAGCGCGGTGTCTTTGCCGGTGACTTCCTGCGTGAGGTAGAACTGCACGACCACGAACACGGTGAGCAGGAAGATGATGCCGAGGATCAGCGTCGACAGCGCGTCGACGAATCCGGGCCAATAGTTCATGCCGATGTCGCGGCGCGCGCGTGCCAGAGCCATGTCGTCCTTACCTGACCGAGGCCCTGAGCGGGCCTACTTGTTGACGTCCTCGCGCACAAGGATTTCGAGCAGCCGGCGGATGTCGCGATGCTGCTGGGCCTGTGAATCGACCCAGTCGCGGATCATCTGCTGCTCCGTGCGCATGTGGTGGACCAGCCCCTGAATAGCTTCGGCCAGATTGGCCATGGCGGTGGTGGTCGCCCGGTTCGACCCGCTTTCGGCGATCGCCTCCCGCAAACGCTCGATCGAGTTTCGCAGGTCGGCCGGGATCGCGCCGCCGGCCGCCACCGGTACCGCCACCGCGCCGGTTCCGGGCTCGGTGACCAGATCGCGCACCGTGGTGGAGAGCCAATCCTCGAGCTCGGTGTAGAAGCGGTTCTGCGCCTGGCTGGTCTGCAGGTCGAGGAAGCCGAGCACCAGCGAGCCGGCGAGCCCGAACAGCGACGACGAGAACGAAATGCCCATGCCGCTCAGCGGCGCGGCGAGGCCTTCCTTGAGCGAATCGAAGATGGAGGCGGCGTCGCCGCCCGGCTTGAGCGTGTTGATCACGTTGCCGACCGAGCCGACGGTCTCGATCAGGCCCCAGAACGTGCCGAGCAGTCCGAGGAAGATCAGCAGGCCGGTCATGTAACGCGACATGTCGCGCGCTTCGTCGAGCCGCGCCGCGATCGAATCGAGGATGCTGCGCATCATCTGCGAGGAGATCGCCATGCGCCCGATGCGCTCGCGCAGGATGACCGCCATCGGCGCCAGCAGCACCGGCGGCCGCTCAACCGCGAGCCCGGGATCGGCGAGGCGGAAGCCGTTGACCCAGTTGATCTCGGGGAACAGGCGGGTGACCTGCCGGAACGCGAGCGCGATACCGATGGCGAGCACGCCGATGATCAGTGCATTGAGACCGGGATTGGCGAGGAACGCCACCCAGATCTGCTTGTACAGCACGATCACGACGAGCGCGCACAGAATCAGGAACACCAGCATCCGGACGAGAAAAATCCGGGGTGAGGACAGCTTGAAAGGATCGATGTCTTGCGCCATGGCTGGGACTAGCACCCCCCAAAACTCGCCACACAATAAGGCACGGACGCGGCGGAAGGAAGAACCTGCGATGGCGAACGCGCCTGACCGCCGGTCGGCGATTTACCTTTGTTCCGAAAACCGCGTCAATGTCAGTGGGCTGGCTATTTCCGCGCGTCCTTCAAAACCCGCAGCAGCGCGCGGTGAATATCGTCGTTGCCGGCGAGGATGCCGCCGGACGCCAGCATGGCGTCGCGGCCATCAAGATCGGTAACGAAGCCGCCGGCCTCGCGCACCAGCGCGATCCCTGCCGCCATGTCCCAGGGGGAGAGACCGCGCTCCCAATAGGCATCGAGCCGGCCGGCGGCAACCCAGGCGAGATCGAGCGCGGCCGCGCCGAAACGCCGCAATCCGGCGATCTCGTCCTGCACCGCATCGTGCTCCTTGCGCGTGAGCTCGACGTCGCCGCGGCTGGGATGCGGGAGTGCGCAGGCGACGACCGCGTCGGCGAGCCGCTTGCGCGCCGCCACGCGCAGCCGCTGGTCGTTGAGAAAGGCGCCCTTGCCGCGCTCGGCGGTAAACAGCTCGTCGCTTACGGGGTTGTAGACCAATCCGGCGACGATCGTGCCCTCACGCTCCAGCGCGATCGAGATCGCGAAGTGCGGGATGCCGTGCAGGAAGTTCAGGGTACCGTCGAGCGGATCGACGATCCAGCGATGGGTCTTGTCGGAGCCTTCGTGCATGCCGCCCTCCTCGCCGAGGAAGCCGTAGCCGGGGCGCGCCTGCTCCAGTTCCTGGCGCAGGGTTTCCTCGGCGCGCCGGTCGGCGGCGGTGACGAAATTGGCCGGCCCCTTGAGCGAGACCTGCAGGCGCTCGACCTCGCCGAAGTCGCGCTTGAGCGCACGGCTCGCCTTCTGCGCGGCCTTGATCATGACGTTGAGGAGTGCGGAACGGAGCATGATGGCTGGCGCAGCGGCTGGGACGAAGTCCGTGTGGGCAAGGTAGGCGGGTCGAGCGTGGGTCTGCCTGCAGGCCGCCGTCACGTCAAGAGCGCGACTCCCGCATCTCCTTGATCGCGTCGAGCCAGGGCTTGGCCGCTTTCTCGCCGGCGGCGCGCACGTCAGGCGCCTGCTTCTGCACGAAGGTGTCGAGCGGAATGTCGCTGACGCCGCCGGCTTTGGCGACGATGTGCCACTTGATTGCCTCGACCGGATTGGCCTGCACCCCGCGCCCGACCGCCAGGATGTTGGCGAGGCGGTTTTGTGCAACAGCGTTGCCCTTGCGCGCGGCCTTCGCCATCAGCACCGCGGCCGCCCGTTCGTTCTTGGCGATGCCCAGGCCATTGAACATCGCGATGGCATATTCGACCTGCGCGTCGGTCAGATCGGCGAGCGCGGCCGCCGCCATCAGCCGCGTCGACTCGTTCATATCCTTCGGCACGCCGCGCCCTTCCTTGTAGAGCGTGGCGAGTGCGTATTGGGCCTCGGGATTTCCCGCCTGCGCGGCAGTGCGGAACAGCTCAGCGGCGCGCGCAAAGTCTTGCGGGAACGATTGGCCCTCGAGATAGAGGAGGCCAAGATTATAGGCCGATGCGGCATGCCCGAGCTTGGCGGCGGCAGCGAACAGCTTGGCGGCCTGCTCGCGGTTGGCGGTGCCGGTCCGTCCGCCCAGATGGAACATGGCGAGTGCGAACATCGCCTCGCGGTCGCCCCGGTCGGCGGCCAGCCGATACCAGTCGGCCGCTTTCTTGTCGTCGCGCTCGATGCCGAGCCCGTTGGCATAGAGCTCGCCGAGCAGCGTCATCGCCTTGACGTCCTTCTGCTCCTCGACCCGGCGCGTCGCGATCGAGAAGGCGGTGATGTAGTAGCCGCGCTGATAGGCGCCGTAGGCCATGTCGAGCTCGCGCCGGGGTGCGGCCGATGGCGCGGCCGCGGATGTGGGCGGTGGCGGAGGGAATGCCGGTGCCGGAGCAGGCATGCGCGTTGCAGGTTTCGGGGCCGGCTTCGGTGCCGCCGCTTTGGGCGCGGGCGGCGGTGGCGCCGGCTCCACGGCAGGCGGGCCGATTTGTATCGGTGCCTGTGCCGCGGCGGAAGTGACCAGGCCGGTCGACAGCACGAGTGCCAGACAATAGCGTTTTCCGGCGAAGTGGATACCGGTTCGCCGCCGAAAACGCGTCAAACGTAATCGTGCGGTTGTCATGCTGCGATCTCCGCCGCCGCGACACGTCGCGCGACGTCGGCGAGCGCCGCGGTGCATCCGCGTGCGTCCGCGAACACGCAATCGCCGACTGCGACGAAGTCGGCGCCGGCCTGCGCAAGCGCCTGCGCCTCGTCGGGCGAGCCGGCAAATCCGATGCAGGGAATCTCGAACACCTCCGACCACCAGGCCACGCGTTCCACGATCGCTTCGCACGACGGCCGATGCCCCGCCGCGTCCGGCTCGCCGAACATCACGTAGTCGGCGCCGGCCTCGGCGGCGAGCATGGCGTCGTGCCTGGTCTCCAATCCGCCGCAGCCGGCGATGCGCGCAGGTTTGAGCGTCGTCAGTGCGTCGTGCAGCGCGTCGAGCCCCGTCAGATGTGCGCCGTCGGTACCGGCGCGTGCGGCGAGACCGGCGTGGCCGTCGAGCAGGAGCGCGGCGCCTTTGTCCTGTACGGTCGGCGCCAGTGCCTTCACTTGGTTGACGTGGCCGCGCTCGTCGCTCGGCGGCAGGCGCAGCAGCACGGCGGCGACGTCTGCGGCGGCAAGCGCCTGCGCGAGCTTGTCCGCCAGCCCGGCAGTGTCCTGCGGGGTCACGAGATAGAGGCGCGGGGCGGGGCGCCTCGGTTCGGCTGGGTTCCCTCGGGACGCCATGGCAATTCGATTGCCCCCCTAATCGGGCGGAAATGGGGGCATTTATATGCCTGCAACCCTACGGGAGGGTAAAGGCGCGTTATCGCCCGGGACGTTACTGCGAGCCTTCCAGTCCCAATTGTCGCACGAGCGTCCCCCACTTCTCGGTCTCAGCCCTGATGTAGCTCTGGATGCCCTCGACCGACGGGGATTCGTGCGGGATCAGACCGATATTCAGGATCTTTTGCCGCATCTCCGGCGTGGCCATGATGCGCTTCATCTCGCCATTGAGGCGGTTAACGATGTCGCGCGGGGTATCGTGGCGGGCGAAGATCACATGCCACGAGACCGCCTCGAGGTCCGGCACGCCGACCGCCTCCGCCAGCGGCGGCACATCGGGCAGCATCGGAAAGCGCGTCGCCGACGTCACGGCGAGCGCGCGCAGCTTGCCGTCCTTGATCAGCGGCAGCGAGGCTCCGGCCTCGGCGATCGACGCGGCCACATGGCCGGCCGCGACATCCGCGATCGATTGCGGGCTGTTGCGATAGGGCACGTGCGCCATGTCGAAGCCGAACTTCTGCTTCAGGAGCTCCGCCGTGAGATGCGGCGCGCCGCCAATCCCCGACGAGCTGTAGCTGAGCTGGCCCCGCCGCTCCTTGGCATAGTTGATGAACTCCGGAACCGTGCGCACCGGCAGCGACGGATCGACGATGAACACGAACGGTGATTTCACGTAGTGTGAGATCGGCACGAAATCGGCGAGCGGTTCGAACGGCCGCACCTTGAACAGCGTCGGTCTGATTGCCATCACGGCGCTGGTTGCGACCGCGAGCGTGTAGCCGTCGGGCTTGCCCTTGGCGATGGTCTCGCCGGCGACGACGCCGGCGCCGCCCGGCTTGTTCTCGATCACCACCGGCTGGCCCAGCGCCTGCGACAGCTGCTCGCCGTAGATGCGCACCAGCGTATCCATGCCGGTGCCGGCGGCGAGCGACACGACGATGGTGATGGGGCGGGTCGGATAGTTTTCAGCTCGCGCTGACGGATCGACGTTGCACGCGAACAGCCCCAACGCGAAGACGAACACGCGCGAGCGTGTGAACGGCATGGCGATTCCTCCCGTATTCTCTCCGCCGTGTGGCCGGCGGTCTTTTTTCAACGCGCGTGGACGGCGACGGCTGGGCGCTCCTGTATCGCGAGTGGGCGAACGTCGCTGCCGGCGAACGCGCTGCCCTCCTGCTGCCAGCTGACCGGGGGAAACGTGCCCCAGCGGCCGACGCTGAGATCGGACGCCTGCCAGCGGATCGGCTCGTCCTCCATGTCGATGGTCTGGTAGTGGTTGGTGAACAGCTCGATGCGGTGGCCGTCGGGATCGCGCAGATAGACGAAGCGCGCGTAGCCCGGACCGAAATGCCGGCCCGGTCCCCATTCGACGCTCGCGCCGAAGCCGTTCCGTCCCAGAAGATCGCAGATGTACATGAGATGGTAGACTTCCGGGATCGTGAACGCGGCATGGTGCAGGCGCGGTCCGGCATTGTTGACGAAGACGATGTCGTGCGGATTGCCCTTGCGCTGCAGGAAGACCGCGCGCAAGTCGTCGGTGCCGTCGTTGACGATGTATTCCGACAGGCGGAAGCCCATCTGCATGTAGAATTCCAACGCCGGTCGCACCTCGTTGGTAAGCACCTGGAAATGGTCGATGCGCTGCGGGCAGGCGCCGTGGAACAATTCGAAGTCCATGATCCGTCGCGGCTTGGTCGTCATGGTCGCGCAGATTTCGAGCGGCGTGCCCGCAACATCGACGGTGTGCAGGCTGCGGCCCTGGAACGGCACGTCGACGAAGCGCGTCGGCAACCCGCGCGACTTGAAGTGCGCCTGCGCGAGATCGAGGTCGTCCTCGGTGAGCACGCGCATCCCGACACGCTCGCAGGTGGGCGCGCCGCCGGACTTCAATACCAGGCTATGGTGGCAGCCTTCCTCCAGGCCGCGCAGATAGAGCGTGGATTTGTCCTCGTCGCTCACCACGAAGCCGAGCGTCTCGACATAGAAGGCACGGCTCTTCGCCAAGTCGGTCACAGCGAATACCACGTGGCTCGCGCGTGTGACGGCGAAGGCGGGTCGGAAGACCGTTTTCGGTAAGGTCATGGTGGTCCCGATCGGACAGGAGATTGAAACCACCAAGCTTCACATGATCGACGATGGGCCGCAACAAGGAGCCTATTTGTTGTGCGCCCTGCCCGACGGACGGGCAGGCCGCCAATAGGCTTGCGGAAATGCAAGGTCTTTTCCGCTGGCATAGCGATTGCTTCGACGGACAATAGAGTTGGTGGCTAGGGTTCCGGCTTCGCGTCGTCACGTGGAGCGACTGGTCCGAGAGCTGCCGCCCGCGCGGGAGACATCCGCGGGGGTGCACGGCGGGACAAAAGCCCGGGAGACCTCGGTGGCCAGGATTGGCGTCACTCGGGTCTTGCCAATCCTCGGTCTGATTCAACGAACGACGAGGGTTGCACCATGAAACGCGTCATATCGCTCCTCACCGCTCTGATGATTGCCGCCGGCCTCGGCTCACAAGCCTGGGCCGCTCCGAAGAAGGAATTCAATATCGCTTGGACGATCTATGTCGGCTGGATGCCATGGCCCTATGCCGCCGACGCCGGCATCGTCAAGAAGTGGCGGACAAATACGGCATCACGATCAACGTCACGCAGATCAACGACTATGTCGAATCCGTCAACCAGTACACCGCGGGCAAGTTCGACGGCGTGACGGTGACCAACATGGACGCGTTGACCATTCCGGCCGCCGGCGGCGTGGACACCACCGCACTCATCATCGGCGATTTCTCCAACGGCAACGACGGCATCGTGCTCAAGAAGGGCAAGACCGTGGCCGACATCAAGGGACGCAAGATCAACATGGTCGAGCTCTCGGTGTCGCACTACCTGCTGGCGCGCGCCCTGAACAGCGTCAAGCTGAAGGAAAAGGACATCAAGGTCGTCAACACGTCGGACTCCGACATCGTCGGCGCCTTCAAGTCGAAGGACTCGACCGCGGTGATCACCTGGAATCCGCAGCTGATGGAGGTGCGGGCGGAGCCCGACAGCACGCTCGTCTACGACTCCAGCAAGATCCCCGGCGAGATCATCGACACGCTGGCGGTGAAGACCGAGACGCTGAAGGACAATCCCGATTTCGGCAAGGCGCTGGTCGGCATCTGGTTCGAGACGCTGGCCTTGATGTCCGACGCCGGCGACAAGGGTAAAACCGCGCGCGAGGCGATGGCGAAGCTGTCCGGCACCGACCTTGCCGGCTTCGATACCCAGCTCAAGACCACGAAGATGTTCTATACGCCAAAAGAAGCCGTCGCGTTCGCGAAGGGCGGCGAGCTGGTCAAAACCATGGAGCTCGTGCGCACGTTCTGCTTCGAGCACAACCTGCTCGGTGAAGGCGTCAAGAGCAAGGACGCGATCGGCATCGCATTTCCCTCCGGCGAGACGATGGGGCGTAAAGCCAATCTGAAGCTGCGCTTCGACGCCTCGTTCATGCAGATGGCGGCCGACGGCAAGCTCTGACCGGCCTGTCACGAAAGGGGAGCGCTGCGCCATCCGCAGGGTCATGAACATCGCGCCGAGCCGCATCGGCCGGTTGATGCTGGCGCTCCTGCCGTTCGTTCTGATTGCGACTATCTACGTGGTCGCGTCGGCGGAGCGGCGCGCCGTCAATCCCGACGACAAGCTGTTGCCGCCGGTCAGCGAGATGGCGGACGCGGTGCGGCGCGTCGCCTTCGAACCGGACCGGCGTTCGGGCGAGATCGTACTATGGACCGATACCGCGGCGAGCCTGCAACGGCTGGCACTGGGACTGGGAATTGCGACGCTCATCGGCTTGGTCTTCGGGCTCGCGATCGGGGTCCTGCCGATGGTCAGCGCCACGCTCGCGCCCCTTGTCGCGGTGCTCTCGATGATCCCGCCGATGGCGATCCTGCCGGTGCTGTTCATCGTCTTCGGCCTGGGCGAGCTGTCGAAAGTCGTGCTCATCGTGATCGGCGTCGGCCCGTTCCTGATCCGCGATCTGTCGCTTGCGGTCGCAGCGCTTCCGGCCGAGCAGATCGTCAAGGCCCAGTCGCTCGGCGCGTCGACCTGGCAGGTGGCGATCCGGGTGGTGCTGCCGCAGATCATGCCGCGCCTGATCGACGCGGTGCGGCTGTCGCTCGGGCCGGCATTTCTGTTTCTCATCTCGGCCGAAGCGATCGCCGCCGAAAGCGGGCTCGGCTACCGCATCTTCCTGGTGCGCCGCTTTTTGGCGATGGACGTGATCCTTCCCTACGTCGCTTGGATCACCTTGCTGGCCTATCTCATGGACTACGCGCTCGCCCGGTTGTCGCGCGCGACGTTTCCCTGGGCCTACAAGTAGCGGGGGCGCCGATGAGTGCGATCACGGTGCGGGACGTGTGGGTCGAGTATGGCGACCAGATCGTATTGGAGCGGATCAATCTCCAGATCGCGTCGGGCGCCTTCGTCTCGATTGTCGGCCCCTCGGGCTGCGGGAAGACCACCTTCCTGCGCATGGTGCTCGGGCAGGAGCGGCCGACGCGCGGGACGCTGCTGCTCGACGGCGCGCCGATGCCGGACGAGCCGGGGCCCGACCGGGGCGTCGTGTTCCAGCGCTATTCGGTGTTCCCGCATCTGACCGTGCTCGGCAACGTACTCGTCGCCTTCGAGTTTGCCGGCAGCCGTTATCTGTCGCGGCTGACCGGCGCGGCGCGCCGCGCCGCGATCGAGCAGAGCGAAAGCCTGATCGAGGAGGTCGGGCTGGCGGCGCACCGCGACAAATATCCGAGTGCGCTGTCCGGCGGCATGCAGCAGCGTCTCGCGATCGCGCAGGCGATCGCGCGCCGCCCGCGGGTTCTGCTGCTCGACGAGCCGTTCGGCGCGCTCGATCCCGGCACGCGGGCACAGATGCATGCGCTGATCAAGCCGCTCTGGCGCGACTGCGGCATGACCGTGATCATGGTCACCCACGACCTCAAGGAAGCCTTCGCGCTCGGCACCCGCCTGATCGCTTTCGACCGGCCGCGCATCGACCCGCAGGCGCCCGGGAGGTTCGGCGCCGTCGTCACCTATGATCTCGACCTCACGCGCGACAGCGCCGTTCCCGTGCTCGGCTTCTCGAAGCCGCTCGATGCCCGCACCAGCGCGGGCCGCCTTCCCCAGACGCAAGAAGCACAACCGGCCCAAGGAGCCTCCATATGATGTTCGGTCAGCCCACGCGCCGCTCGCGCAAGGCCGGCTCTGTCGAGCCGCCGCTGCGCGCGCATCGTCATCACCCCGATTTCGACCGGATATCCACGCAGGGATGGAAGGCGCTCGAAGCCGAGGGACAGCTGTCCCGGCAGGGCTGGCGCAAGGAGCAGCAATGGGCGCTCGACATGGGGCTGCCCGGGGCGGAGTGCCTCACCGACCGGACCATCCCGACCTTCGCGCGCGGCGAGCTGCCGCATTTCGCCGGCATCAACACGTTTCTCAAGGCGCCCTATGTCGAGAATGTGCGCGACGTCGGCAAGTACGACGCGGCCGTGATCGGCATCCCGTTCGATTCCGGCACCACCTATCGCCCCGGCACGCGCTTCGGCCCGCAGGGTATCCGGCGCATCTCGGCCCTCTACAACCCCTACAATTACGAGCTCGGCGTGGATCTGCGCGAGCAGATGACGCTGTGCGACGCCGGCGACGTGTTCACGATTCCCGCCAATCTTGAAAAGAGCTTCGACCAGATTACGCGCGGCGTCGCACACGTGTTCTCCTCGGGCGCGCTGCCGCTGATGCTGGGCGGCGACCATTCGATCGGCTTTCCCTGCGTGCGCGGCATCGCGCAGTGCACCTCGAAACGGATCGGCATCGTTCATTTCGATCGCCACATCGACATCCAGGAAAAAGACCTCGACGAACGCATGCACACCACGCCCTGGTACTGGGCGACGAATCTGCCCAACGTGCCGGCGTCTAATCTGGTCCAACTCGGCATCGGCGGCTGGCAGGTGCCGCGCGAGGGCGTACAGGAGGCGCGCAAGCGCGGCACCAACGTGCTGACCATCGCCGACATCGAGAAGATCGGACTGGAGAAGACCGCCGAGATCGCGCTCGAGCTCGCCTGGAAGGATGCCGACGCGGTCTACATCTCGTTCGACGTCGATTCGATCGATTGCGGTTTCGTGCCCGGCACCGGCTGGCCCGAGCCCGGCGGTTTCTTGCCGCGCGAGGCGCTCAAGCTGCTCGGTCTCGTGGCCGCCGAAGGTATCTGCGGCCTCGAGGTGGTCGAGGTCTCGCCGCCCTACGATACGTCCGACATCACCGCCTTGATCGGGGTGCGGGTCGTGGTCGAAGCGCTGGGATCGCTGGTCGCACACGGCAAGCTCGGCGCCCACAAGACCCTGATCGACAAGCCCGTCACCTATTGAGGCCGGCCATGCATCGCGGACACGACCACGATCACCATCACCATCACCATCA
>Ga0126382_10000414_pt1 | contig 16557 bp, 16 predicted proteins | sample PanSoiMetPlot_30_FD_92548 | JGI IMG/M metagenome (GOLD analysis project Ga0126382, IMG submission 92548) | Tropical forest soil microbial communities from Panama - MetaG Plot_30 | ecosystem: Environmental > Terrestrial > Soil > Tropical forest > Bulk soil | place: Panama | collected 2016-02-17
GTACGGGTTTACAGTCCGGAGTATGAGAGCGGGAGAGGTGGCAATGCGCGCGGGCGTCAGCGTCGAGACGCTGCGGTACTACGAGCGCCGCCGGCTGCTGCCCGAGCCGCAACGGTCGGCGGGCGGGCACCGCCGTTATGACGAAGATGCGGTGCGCTTTCTGCGGGCGATCAAGGACGCGCAAGCGATCGGCTTCACGCTGGCGGAGATCGAGGAATACCTCCACGCCGTCCAGCGCGGACGCGTGCCCGCTCCGGAAGCCATGCGGGTGCGGATGGCCGCGAAGATCGACGCGATCGACGCGCGCATCGCGGGGCTGAGGCGGATGCGCGACGAGCTCGCCCGGATCGTCGGGTGCGCGTGCGAGTCGCTCGACCACTGCACCTGCGGCGCCGCCTACCTCGCCCGGCGGGGGCGCGAGGCATCGGCGCATCCTTCGCCGCTGCACGTGACCAACGGCGAGAGCGCCGGCAACACGCTGCGGCAGACCTCCCTCGGCGGCGCGGTCCTGCCGTGGCAGGACGTCTTGCACGAAGGACCTGTGCCAGGAGGACCGCGGCGGGAACTGCTGCGTGCCCGGGCCGCGTTCCTGTCCGGCTGCGGGTGGGGCAGCAAGCCGGCGATCTTGTCCTCGCTGCAGCGGCGCGACAGGCAGCTCGTGCGGGCGCTGCAGGGGCGGCAGCAGGTAATCCTGTGGTTCGAGCACGACCTCTACGACCAGCTCCAGCTCCTGGATGTGCTCGCGCTGGCGGGCACCACGACGGGTGCGCCCGAACTGATCGTCGTCGGCGCGTTCCCCGGAAAGCCGTCGTTTCGCGGGCTCGGTGAACTGACCGCGCAGCAGCTTGAGACGCTGTGGCCCGCACGCGTCCCTGCGACACCCGACACCCTCGCCGCGGCCACCTCGGCCTGGGACGCGCTGCGCCGCCCTGAACCATCCGCGCTCGTGGCGCACGCAACGGAAGGCGCACCGCAGCTCCCCTTCCTGGGCCCGGCACTGCGGCGGCTCCTCGAGGAACTCCCGGCACCCCAGGATGGCCTGTCGGGGACCGAACGACGGGCGCTGCGGGCCGTCGCGGCGGGCGCGACGAGCCCGCTGGCGGTGTTTCTCGCCACACAGGACCTTGAGGCCGCGCCGTTCCTCGGCGACGCCTGGCTGTACCGCACCCTCGCGGCCCTCGGCGAGGGCGAAGCGCGCCTGGTCGAGACGCAGGCCGGTGAGCCGATCCCGCCCGCCCCGCCGCTGGGCGACGCTCACGCGTTCGCGGCGCTTTCACTCAGGCTGACGCGCACGGGCGAGCAGGTGCTCAAGCTGAAGGCGGACCGCGTGAAGCTGCTGAACGTCGACCGCTGGGTCGGCGGAACGCACATCACCGCGGGCACGGCGTGGCGATGGGACCCGGCGGCACACAAGCTCATCGAGCCCCAATGAGCGAACGCTGGCGCTCAGCGGGCCGCATTGGCCGCGCTGGCAGCGCTGGCCGCGCCGCGGTGCGATAGGACTATGGCATGGAGACGTGGGATGCCATCCAGGCGCGCCGAAACGTGCGCCAGTACACCGACCAGCCGATAGCCCGGGCAGACCTCGAGCGCATCTGTGAGGCCGGCCGGCGGGCACCGTCGGCGGGAAACTGGCAGCCGTGGAACTTCGTGGTGGTCACCGGCCGCGGCCAGCTGACCGAGCTGGCGAAGGCCTGGGAGCGCGGCGGCCGGCACATCGCCGGGTCGGCGGCGACGATCGCGCTGGTGGCCGGGGAGCCAGAAGACGAGCGGCGCCGCAACCTCCTGATGTACGACCTGGGCCAGGCGACCGCGATCATGATGGTGGCCGCGGCCGACCTGGGCATAGGCTCTGGCCACTCGTCAGTGGGCGACCAGGAGCAGGCGCGGCGGGTGCTGGGATTCCCGGACGACTATCGCGCCTTCTACCTGATCGGCCTGGGTTACCCGGCCGACCGGCCGCTGCGGCCGCTCGCCAGGCCCAACCGCCGGCCCTTCGACGAGGTCGTGCACTGGAACCGCTGGTAGCCCGCTACAGCCAGGCGCCATGCGGCCGGTCGTCGGCAGCCCCGGCGCGCTAAACGAGGTCCGCGTGCAGGGCCAGCCGGTGATCGGGGTGGGACGCGCGTAAGGGGTGGTGCCAGCACTCCGCCGTCTGCCAGCTACCACCCTGGAGGGTTCTGGGCCCGGCGCCTACTCTCGGCTTAAGTTCGAGTGTGCGGGCAGGTGCCCGCCGGGGGGTTGACCGAATGCGGGCGGTTCTGCGCCTGGCTGCGCACGGGCTCCGGGCCCGGTGGCGGAGCTGGGCGGTGCTGGTGCTGCTGGTGGCCGTCGCCGGTGGTGCTGTCCTGGCGGCCGTCGCGGGGGCGCGGCGGACCGACAGCGCGTATCCGCGATTTCTTCGGGCCTCGAACGCGTCCGACGTGATGCTCTCGCCCGATGGCACTGGACGTGACGGCTACTACCGGGCGCTTGCCCGGCTGCCTCACGTGGCTACGGTCGCGCCGTACGTTGGCCTGCAGACGGGGGCGGGAGGCCAGGTCGTGGCGCCGGTCGATAACCGGTTCGGGCACGTGGTCGACGTGCCCAAAGTGCTCGACGGCCGGCTCCCGCTGCCGGATCGCGCCGATGAGATCGCCATCGACCAGCGCGGAGCAGCCCTCTTGCATCTGCGGGTCGGCAGCACGCTGGCGATGGACGCCATGCGGAGCGACGTAGGGGCCGGCATCGCTGCCGGGGATCCCGCCGGTGTCCGCAAGCTGCGGGAACGGGTGGTCGGCATCATCGTCACGCGCTCGTCGGTGAAGCCGGTGGCTGAACTCGACAAGATTCCGGCGATCGTGGCCAGCACCGCCCTCATGCGAAAGCTCGGTCCCCACTACGCAAGCTGGGACGCAGTAGAGGTGAAGCTGGAGCCGGGCGCAGACATGGACAGTTTCCGCCGCCGCGCGGCCGCACTTGCCAGCCCTCTTCCCGGCCCCCACGGGCAAGGCCAGCTGCTGGTGGCAGATCGGAACGCCCAGGCGGCGACCGTCCAGCGCGCCATCCGGCCAGAGGCGGTGGCGCTCGCCTTGTTCGCGCTGGCGCTTGCGCTTACCTCGTTTCTGATCGTCGGCCAGGTAACCACGCGCATACTGGCCGCGGGTTCAGCCGATAACCCGGCACTGGCGGCCCTGGGCATGACGCGCCGCCAGATCGCCTGGGGCGCGCTGGCCGAAGTAGGGGTGGCCGCTGCCGCGGGGGCGGTGGCAGCGGGCGGGGTGGCGGTCGCCGCGTCGCCGCTGATGCCGATCGGGCCGGCGCGCCTGGCCGAGCCGGCCCCGGGCGTCAGCGCCGACATGACGGTCCTGGCCGTCGGCGCGGTCGCGATTCTCGGGCTTCTGGTCGCGCGGGCAGCGTGGCCGGCCTGGCGCCTCGCGTCGGCGCGGGGCGCGCACCCGCGCGGTGCGATGGCCGCGCCGCGCAGCGCCCGGCCCGCGCGGCGGCTGACGGGCGCGCCGGTGGCCGTGGCGGCCGGAGCGCGTCTTGCCCTGGAACCCGGCCCGGGCCGCACCGCCGTGCCGGTACGCAGCGCGCTGGCCGGCACGACGCTGTCGGTGCTCGCGGTCGCCGCCGCGTTCACGTTCGGCGCGAACCTGCTGCGCCTGGTGAATACCCCGCGTCACTACGGCCAGACCTGGGACGCGGCGATCGACTTGCAGTTCGGTGCCATCACGCCTCAGCAGGCCCAGCACCTGCTGGGCAGGAGCCCGGGCATCTCCGGGTGGACGTTCGGGAACCACACGATCGTCGGCATCGGCGAGCTCGTCGTCCCGGCGATCGGGCTGACCGCGGGCAAAGGCCCGCTGTTGTCACCAACCCTGCTCGAAGGCCACCCGCCCCGCAGCGGCCACGAGATCGTGCTCGGCACGTCCACGCTCCGCCAGGTCGGGCGGCACGTCGGCCAGACGGTCGCCGTGACGATCGACGGCCACCCGGTGCGCAAGCAGATCGTGGGCCGCGCGGTCTTCCCGGATTTCGGGCAGGGCGGCTTCACCCCGACCGATCTCGGCCGGGGCGCGCAGATGAGCATCCCGCCGCCGGCAGGCTCCGTCAAGCCGGGGCAAGGTTTCGGTTTCGTGCTGGTGGGCTTCATGCCCGGCCATCCACGGGCCGCGGCGATGGCCAGCTTCAAGCGGTCCGTCGCCGGGTTCTGCCAGAGAATCGCGGGGCCATGCGTGGTGGGCGACGCGCGGCCCAGCGGGATTACCGGTTACACCCGCATTGACCGCACCCCCACGGTGCTCGCCGGATTGCTGGCCATCATCGGAACGGCGGTCCTCGCCCAGTTCGCCGTCCTGTCCGGGCAACTCCGCCGCCGCGAGTTCGCCATCCTCAAGGCCCTTGGGCTGCGCCCTCGGCAGGTCAGCTCGATCGCCGCCTGGCAGGTCAGCATCCTCGCCGGGCTCGCTCTGCTGGTGGGCCTGCCACTGGGGATCGCGATCGGCCGCTGGGCCTGGGTCTTGTTCGCCCACGAGCTGGGGATCCCGGCCACGGCCACCACGCCGCTCCCGCTCGTCCTGCTCATAACCCCCGCCGTGCTCCTCATCGCGAACGCGGTGGCGTTCTGGCCCGGCCGGACCGCGGCCAGGCTCAAGCCCGCCGAAATCCTGCGGGCGGAATAAGCCCGTCATGACCCGCACGGGTAGGTGCGGCGGCTGCGCAGCGCTAACGGCGGCGGGGGCGCCTGGCCAGCAGCGACACAACGAGGACGACGACGACCGCGATCACCCCAACGATGAGAAACGTCTTGAGCATCGCGAGGATCCAGCCAATGGCCATGAAGGCAAGCCAGAGGGCAAGGACCACGCCGAGGATTGTCCATATTGTCCGGCCCATGTCCCCAGTATGCGCCCCGCGCCGGTGAACGGCCGCGCCTGCGGAGCCGAGAGCCGGCTGGCGCGCGCGATGGCGTGTCCGGTCAGCCGATCCGCCGGATGGCGTCGAGCATCAGGTCCCAGAAGCCGTCGAAGTCGAGCCTTGTCGCCACGAGCGCGTTGGGCTCGCGGCCGAACCGGTTCTCGAAGTCGACGGAGGTCATGCCGCTTGTTGCTGCCCCGTGTGTCTCGACGGTGACGTGGGTAGCGACGCACTCGACCAGTGCGGGGTTGATGATGCGGGCGACGGCGCACGGGTCGTGGACGGGCGGGGAGTCGAAGCCCGACATCGCCTTGTAGGTGCTCGTGAAGAAGTGCATGAGCTCGACGGTGACGGCGGCGAGCGGCGTCCCAAGCGCGCCGATCCGCTCGATGACCTCCGGCGTGGCCAGCGCCTGGTGGGTCAGGTCGAGACCGATCATCGTGATCGGCCAGCCCGCGCCGAAAACGATCGCCGCCGCTTCGGGGTCGACGAAGATGTTGAACTCGGCGGCGGGCGTGGCGTTGCCTCGCGTGTGCGCGCCGCCCATGAGCACGACCTCACGGGCGGCCGTGGCGAGCCGCGGCTGCTTGCGCAGGGCGATCGCGATGTTCGTCAGCGGGCCGATGGGCACGAGCGTGATCTCGCCCGGTGACCCCATCACGAGATCGATGATCAGGTCGACCGCGTGGGCGTCGGCGAGCGGCGTCGTCGGGTCCGCGAAGCGCGGGCCGTCGAGCCCTGACTCGCCGTGGGTCTCGGGCGCGGTGACCAGCGGCCGCAGCAGCGGACGGTCGCAGCCGGCCGCCACGGGCACACCGGTGATGTTGGCGACGCTGCACACGCGGCGGGCGTTCAGTGTCGTCTTCTCGAGCGTCTGGTTTCCCGCGACGGTCGTGATCGCGCAGAGCTCGATTTCGGGGTTCCCGTGAGCCAGCAGGATCGCCATCGCGTCGTCGTGACCGGGGTCGCAGTCAAGGATGATCTTGCGTGGCATCTGCGGCTCCTCGCTGCGTCGAGTGCACGGCCGAACGGGTCGCGTCTCGGCGCTACTGGCCGAGGCGCCCGTCGATGCGCTCGCGGAGCAGGTCGGCGTGCCCGTTGTGGCGGGCGTACTCCTCGATCATGTGCACGAGCAGCTCGCGCAGCGAGATCGGCTCACCCTCGGAGTCGTGGCCGACGAAGCCGAGGTCGTGGTCCCGGGTGAACTCCTCGGCGAAGGCGATCTCCTCTCGCCAGGCCGCCCACGCCTCCCCGACCACGGCCGGGCCGGCGACCGCCCCGTTGAAGTCGGCATCGGGATCGGCCTCGGTCTGGTAACGCTTCGGTACGTCAAGCCCGGCGAACCTGCGGCGGAACCAGGTGCGTTCCACCTCGGCCATGTGCCTGACCAGGCCGAGCAGGGACATCGTGGACGGTTCCACGGCCCGGCGGGCCAGTTGCTCTGCGTCGAGCCCGTCGCACTTGAGCTGGAGCGTCAGCCGCTGGCCGCGCAGGAACTCGTTAAGCGTCGTCCGCTCGTCCCCGAGCCGCGGGCCGCCTTCGCGCGGGTCGGAGCGGGGATCGAGGAACAAGTCAGCCCGGTGTTGTGGGGTAGTCACGCCGACCGAGACTACTCCTGGAGAGCACGCCCGCCCTCGGAGGGCTTGTCGCACGGCGAGGGTAGCGTGAGCGGAAGACCGGGTGACTTCGCCGACGGCTGTGGAGGAGCTGACGCGCCGCGGCGACCAGCTCGCGGCCGAGCGGCGCGCGCTGCCGTGGGTGCCGATTGAGAAGGAATACAGCTTCGGCACCGACGAGGGACCGCGGACGCTGCGGGAGCTTTTCGGCGGGCACTCACAACTGCTCGTCTACCACTTCATGTTCGGCCCGTCGTTCGCGGCAGGCTGCCCGGTCTGCTCGTCGGCGGCGGACACCTTCAACGGCGCCGTCCCCCACCTGAACGCGCGCGACGTGACGTTCGCCTGCATCTCCCGGGCGCCGCTGGACAAGCTCCAGGGCTACAAGCGGCGGATGGGCTGGAGCTTCCCGTGGGCCTCCTCCTACGGCAGCGACTACAACTTCGACCTTGGGATCTCGCACCCGGAGGATACGACGCGCGAGTTGCTCGCGGGCGGCGTGCCTCCGATAGCCGTCGAACTCGCGCAGGAGTGCAGGACCGAGCCCGCCGCATACCTTTCCGAGTCGCCGGTGATGAGCGCCTACGCGCTCGAGGACGGGACCGTCTACCTGACCTACTCGACGACGGCCCGCGGCCTGGAGTTCATGATGGGCTACTACGGTTTCCTCGACCGCGCCCCGCTCGGCCGCAACGAGGGGGATCAGCCGCAGATGTGGATCCGCCGCGGCGACGAGTACCACGACGCGAACGAGGCGAGTCACTAGCCGAGCCGCCAGTGACCAGCCCGCGGCGGGCGGCTTAGGTCGCCGCCCGGTTGGCCTGGCGGAGCAGATGCTCGTGGATCTGCGGGATGGCGACCGACCCCTCACCGACGGCGGAGGCGACCCGCTTGACCGAGCCGGCGCGCACGTCGCCGACGGCGAAGACCCCCGGCAGGCTGGTTTCCAGCGCGAGCGGCGCCTGCCGGTCCGGCCCGGCCCGATCCTGGCCGGCCAGGTCGCGGCCGGTCAGGATGAACCCGTGCCGGTCGCGCCTGACTTCGTCCGGAAGCCAGCCGGTGTGCGGGATCGCGCCGATCATGACGAACAGCGCCGCTGCTGGCACCGTCTCGTCGTGGCCCGTGCGGCGGTCGCGCAGGACCAGCTCGGTGAGCCTGCGCACGCCGTGGGCGGCGGCCACCTCGGTCTGCAGCCGCACCCGCACCCGCGGGGTGGCGCCGATCTCCCTCACGAGGTAGTCGGACATGCTCTTGGCGAGGTTGTCCGCTCGTACCAGCAAGGTGACGCTGCGCGCCGACCGGGCGAGGTAGACGGCGGCCTGCCCGGCGGAGTTCCCGGCACCGACGATGAACGCGTCCTGGTCCTTGACGGCTGAGGCCTCCGACAGCGCCGAACCGTAGAACACCCCGCTGCCGATGAGGTCGGCGATGCCCGGCGCATCCAGCTGCCGGTAGGTGACGCCGGTGGCCAGCACGACCGCCCGGGCGCTGACCTGGCCGTCATCAGCCAGCGCGACCACCAGCCGATCCCCGCGGGCAGCGAGCCCGGTGGCGCCGTTGATGAAGACGAACTCCGCGCCGAACATCCAGGCTTGCTCGAACGCCCGCTGGGCCAGCTCGCCGCCGCTGATGCCGGAGGGAAAGCCAAGGAAGTTGCGGATCCGGGAGCTGGTGCCGGCCTGACCGCCCATCGCCAGGTTCTCCAGCACCACGGTGGAGAGCCCTTCGGACGCTCCGTACACCGCGGCGCTCAGCCCCGCCGGTCCCGCGCCGACCACGACCAGGTCATAGGAATCGAGCTTCGGCCGTACGTGCGCGCCGGCGGCCTCGGCGATGTCGGCGTCGGTGTAGGTGGTCAGCACCCGCCCGTCAGCCAGGAAGACGACCGGTCTGCCGGGCACCTCGTCCAGCTGGGCGAGCAGGTCGGAGCCCTCGGGAGAGGCGCCGTCATAGAAGCCATACGGGACGTTGTTGCGCTCCAGCGCGTCGCGCAGCCGGTACGAGAGCGGATCCCAGCGATCGCCGACGATCCGGACCAGCTCAAACCCCGGCCAGTTGGCCCGCGTCCACGCGGCCAGCGTCGCATCGACCACCGGGTAGAGCAGGTGCTGGCGGGGGCGCCACGGCTTGGTCAGGTAGTGCTCAACATGGCCAAGTGCCATACCGCTCGCGATGACCTCCAGCTTGCGCCGGTCGCTGTAGTCGATCAGCAGGATCCGCTTGGCCTGCGGGTGGGTGGCACGGCTGCGCGCCAGCAGCTCCGAGCCCGGCATCGCCCGCATCGACTCATAGCAGATGATCAGCGCGACCTGGTCGCCCGCTTCGTGCAGCGCAGCCAGCCGCTCCAGCGCCGCCGCCGCCGAGGTCTCGCCCATCACCCGGTAGTCGGCGTGAAACCGGCGATCCAGGTCGCCGACCAGCATCTCCACGGCAGAGGGATCCTCATCGACGACCAGGAAGATGGGCTGAGAGTTCGGCTCGGTCATCGCAGGACCTCCGGATCGGCGTACGGAACAGAACCGGCGCCCGCCGGTCTAGTTGGCGATGTCGACCTTGGCGACGATCCGCGCCGGCGTAACCCGCACGACGAGCTCGGGCGGCACCCCGTTGCGCCGGCCGTACTCCTCCGCGCGGTCGGCGCCCATGTACCGTCCCCCGATGCGGGTCGCCCACCGGACCAGTTCACCGGCGTCAGCGGACGTCGCGGCGACCCCCGCGATGGTCACGAAGCTGAACGGCGGTCGCTCGTCATCCCAGCACAGCGACACTCTCGGATCGCGCAAAATGGCCTTGCCCTTGATGGTGTCCGCCGATGTCATGAAGACGACCTGGTCGCCGTCGAGATCAGCCCACACCGGAGCCACATGGGGTGAGCCGTCCGCGCGCACCACCGCCAGCATGGCCGTACGGGCCGGTGACGCCAGGATGAATTCTCGCCACCACCCGGGCGGCGCTTCGGTGTAGCCCACGAGCACATCAGCGTACAGAGTCCTGGCGGGCCCGGCGGCTTGAGACCGTCGCCACCGAAACCGGGACTATGCCGCCCAAGGCGGATTATTCTGACAGCCACGCCGACCTGGCGCTGGGGCCGCGAGCGGGGCCGGGCCGGCTGAGATAGGGGGAGCATGGGCTTTGCAACGGTTATCACGTGGTTCGCCACCGTCCTCATGGGGCTCTTCATGCTGGCGGTGTGGCTGATCGAGAACGACGTCACCAGCCGGGGTGTCGCGCCGAGCAGGCTGCCGGTGCCGGTCATCTTCACCCATCTGGGCCTGGCGGCGACCGGGCTGTCTGTGTGGGTGGCCTTCCTGATCCTCAACCGCAGAACGCTCGCCTGGACGGCGGTCGGCATACTGGTGGCCATCGCGCTGCTCGGCGCCACGATGTTCCTGCGGTGGATTCCCGTGTACCGGGGCTCTGCCCAGTCGGCGGGCGTGCCGCAGCCCTCCGGCAGTACGTTCGTCGCCGTCCCCGCGGAGGGCAACTTCCCGGTCGCGGTCGTCACCGCCCACGGGCTGCTCGCCGTCACGACTCTGGTCCTGGCCCTGCTCACCGCCCTCCATACGGGCGGACCCTGACCAAGGGGCGCGCTATGCGACGGCCGTATCTGGCGCGGTTCGCGCGGCGCCGCGTCTCCTCCTCGTAGGCCAGCTCGTCCTCGTCGGTCTCCAGGAATATCTTCACGAACATCGGGTGCATGGTCTCCTCCTCGAGCCGGCCGGATCGGACGGTCCTGTAATTCGGAGTTCGCCACGGCCGCTGAAATACACGCTCAAGGCTGAGACCGTGGGCCGGCCCGGTATTCATCGGACATGGCCGCGAGGAGACCGTTAAGTGGGCCAACCGCCGTGCCAGCGCCGCATGTGTTCGGCGTGCGTGCGCAGGTACGCGCCCGGCTTGAAGAACCGGTCGTAGAAGTCGGGGTCCAGGTGATGGGCTGGGGAGGAGATGCTTTGAGCAGTCCACGGCCGGCCGGGAAGGAGCAGCATGGAGACCGTACGCCTCACCGTTGGCCAGGCTCTGGTCCGGTTCCTCGCCAGCCAGTGGACCGAGCGCGATGGCGTGGAGCGGCGGCTCATCAACGGCTGCTTCGGCATCTTCGGGCACGGCAACGTGGCCGGTGTCGGCCAGGCGCTGCTTGAGGCGCACGCGACGGGCTCGGCGGACCTGCGGTACTACATGGCACGCAACGAGCAGGCGATGGTTCACGCGTCGGTCGGCTTCGCCCGGATGAGGAACCGGCTGCAGACCTTCGCCTGCACCGCCTCCATCGGCCCGGGCTCGACCAACATGGTGACCGGCGCCGCGCTCGCGACGATCAACCGCATCCCCGTCCTGCTGCTGCCCAGTGACTTCTTCGCCACCCGGGCGGCCAGCCCGCTGCTCCAGGAGCTCGAGGATCCCCGTTCGTACGACGTGTCGGTCAACGACGCGTTCAAGCCGGTTTCGAGGTTCTGGGACCGGGTCAACCGCCCGGAGCAGCTGCCGTCGGCGCTGCTCGCCGCGATGCGCGTGCTCACCGACCAGGCCGAAACCGGCGCGGTGACGATCGCGTTGCCGCAGGACGTGCAGGCGGAGGCGCATGACTGGCCGGAGGGCCTGTTCCGGGCGCGGGTCTGGCACGTGCCGCGCCCGGTCCCCGAGCCTGCCGCACTGGCCCGCGCCACCGAAGTGCTGCGCTCGGCGCGCAGGCCGCTGATCGTGGCCGGCGGCGGCGTCATCTACTCCGAGGCCAGCGCGGCGCTGCGGCGCTTCGCGGAGGCGACGGGCATCCCGGTGTCGGACACCCAGGCGGGCAAGGGCTCGCTGGCGTGGGATCACCCGTGCGCCGTCGGCGGCGTCGGGGCCACCGGCTCACCCGTGGCGAACGCGCTGGCCCGCGAGGCCGACGTCGTCCTCGGCATCGGCACCCGCTACAGCGACTTCACCACCGCCTCGCGCACCGCCTTCGGCAACCCCGGCGCCCGGTTCGTCAACCTCAACGTCGCGGCGTTCGACGCCGGGAAGCACGCGGGCGTCCCGCTGGTCGCAGACGCGCGGGCCGGGCTGGAGACACTGGCCGAGCGCATGCACGGCTACCGCGTCGACGGCGCCTACACCGCCCGCGCACGGGAGCTGGGCACCGACTGGCGGCGGGTGGTGGACCGCGCCTACCACCTCGGCCACGGGCCGCCGCCCGCGCAGACGGAGATCCTCGGCGCGCTTAACGAGTTCATGCAGGACCGGGACGTCGTCGTCCAGGCCGCCGGCAGCATGCCGGGAGACCTGCAGCGGCTGTGGCGCGCCCGCGATCCGAAGCAGTACCACGTCGAGTACGGCTACTCGTGCATGGGATACGAGATCGCCGGCGGCCTCGGCGCCAAGCTGGCCGACCCGGAGCGCGAGGTGTTCGTGCTCGTCGGCGACGGGTCCTACCTGATGATGGCGCAGGAGATCGTCACCGCGGTCGCCGAGCGGATCAAGCTGATCATCGTCCTCGTCGACAACCACGGCTTCGCCTCCATCGGCTCGCTCTCCGAGTCGCTGGGCTCGCAGCGGTTCGGCACCAGCTACCGCTACCGCGACCCGCAATCCGGTCTGCTCGACGGCGGCATCCTCCCGGTCGACCTCGCGGCGAACGCGGCCAGCCTCGGTGCCGACGTGCTGCGGGCCCGCACCGTCGCGGAGTTCCGGAACTGCCTCGAGCGGGCCAGGACAGCAGAGGCGATCACCGTTGTGCATGTCGGAACAGATCCGCTGGCGCCCGCCCCGTCGTCCGAGGACTGGTGGGACGTTCCGGTGTCCGAGGTGTCCGCACTCGAGAGCACCCGGAAAGCACGCGCCGCGTACGAGGCGGCAAAGCGCGGCCAGCGACCTTATCTGTGAAGGACCAGGAGTCAGGCAGTCACACGCAGAGGAGGCACATGATGGCGCGGCTCCGCCTTGGCACCTGCCCCGACTCCTGGGGCGTGTGGTTCGCCGACGACCCGCTCCAGACACCGTGGGAGCGGTTTCTCGACGAGGTCGCCGACGTGGGCTACGAGTGGCTGGAGCTCGGGCCGTACGGCTACCTGCCCACCGACCCGGCGCGGCTGACCGACGAGGTGAGCCGGCGCGGGCTCAAGGTGGCCGCCGGCACCGTGCACGGGCACAGCGGCCTGCACCGGGCCGGCGATTGGCCGGGCATCGTCGGCGCCACGCGCAAGGTGGCCGAGCTGACTGCCGCCGTCGGCGCGCAGCACGTGGTCTTCGTCCCGGTGCCCGGCTACCGCGATGACAAGACCGGTGCCTTTCTCGAACCCGCGGAACTCGACGGTGACGCGTGGCGGACCCTCATCCGGGCGGCGAACGAGCTCGGAAAGGTTGTGTCGCAGGAGTACGGCGTGCGCCTCCAGTTCCACCCGCACGCTGACAGCCACGTGGAAACGCAGCAGCAGACGGAGCGGTTCCTGGACGAGACGGATCCCCGCTACGTTTCGCTCTGCCTGGACACCGGGCATCTGGCGTACCGCCACGCGGACAGCGTGGCCATCATCCGCGGCCACCCCGAGCGCATCGGGTACGTCCACATCAAGCAGATGGACCCGGCCATCGTCAAGATCGCCGACCGGGACGGCCTCGCGTTCGGCCAGGCCGTCGGCATGGGGGCCAGCTGCGAGCCGCCCAGGGGCGAACCGGACATCGAATCGGTCGCCGGGGCCCTTCGTGAGCTCGGCACGGACCTCTTCGTCGTCGTCGAGCAGGACATGTACCCGGTCGACTTCGATCTGCCCAAGCCGATCGCGCAGCGCACGCACGGGTACCTGCGCGGTGTGGGCATCGGCCAGCCGGACACAGCAGCGGGTGAGCGGTGATGACGGTCCGGGTTGGCGTCATCGGGGTCGGCATGATCGGTCAGGACCACATCCGGAGGATCACCCACGTCCTCTCCGGCGGGGCGGTCGTCGCGGTGACCGACCTCGACAGCGGCCGCGCCGAGCAGGTGGCCGCTGGCCTGCCGGGCGCGACGGTGCATCCGAGCGGCCAGGACCTGATCGGGGACGGCCGCGTCGACGCGGTTCTCGTCGCGTCCTGGGGGCCGACGCATGAGGAGCACGTCCTCGCGGCGATCGAGGCGGGCAAGCCGGTGTTCTGCGAGAAGCCGCTCGCGACGACCGGGGAGGCGTGCCTGCGGATCGTCGATGCCGAGGTGGCGTGCGGCCGGCGGCTGGTCCAGGTCGGCTTCATGCGCCGGTATGACGCCGCCTACAACGCGCTGAAGGCGGCGCTGGACGACGGCGGGATCGGCGCCCCGCTGATGATGCACTGCGCGCACCGCAACCCATCGGCACCGCCGTACGGGTTCACCACGGAGATGCTGGTCAGCGACTCGGCGGTGCACGAGATCGACCTCGCGCGGTGGCTCTTCGGCGAAGAGGTCGCGGCCACCAACATCCTGACGCCGCGCCGCAGCAGCAAGGGCGGTGCCGACCTGCAGGATCCGCTGATCGTGCTGCTCGAGATGGCCAGCGGGGTTCTCGTCGATGTCGAGGTGTTCGTCAACGCGACCTACGGCTACGACATCCGCGGCGAGGTCGTCTGCGAGAACGGGACCGTGGCCCTCCCCGAAGCCGACGGCGCGACGGTGAAGCGGGACGGCCGCCGCAGCGGCCACGTTCCTGCTGACTGGCGGGAGCGGTTCGGCCGCACCTTCGACGCGGAGTTCCAGGACTGGCTGAAGGCGGTGGCGGCGGGGACGTCGACCGGCCCCGGCTCCTGGGACGGCTACGCGGCCACCGTCGTCGCCGAGAGCTGCCTCGAGTCGCTGCGAACCGGCAACCGGACCCCGGTTTCCCTGCGCGAACGTCCCGACTTTTACGCCAAGGCGCAATGAGGCCGCCGTCATGACGCGCAGGGTCAGGATCGGGCTCGCGGGCCTGGGCCGGGTGGGCCGCATCCATGCCGCCAACCTGTCCGGCCGGTGCCCCTCGGCCGAGCTTGCCTGCGTCTTCGACGCGGATCGCGGCGCCGCGCGCCGGGTGAGCGAGCACCTCGGGGTGCCGTGGGTGGCGTCGTACGAGGACATCCTCGCCGACCACGCGGTCGATGCGGTGGCGATCGCCACCCCGACCCAGGCGCACGCCGAGCTCAGCGCGCTCGCCGCCTGGGCCGGCAAACACGTCTTCTGCGAGAAGCCGATCTCGCTCGACCGGCGGGCGACCGTCGAGACGATCGAGACGGTGCGGGCCGCGGGCGTCGCGTTCCAGCCGGGCTTCCACCGGAGGTTCGATCCGGACTGGGCCGCGGCGGTGGAGCGGATGCGGGCCGGCGAGCTGGGCGAGGTGTATCTCTTCCGCACGTCGCTGCGGGACATGGTCCCGCCGAAGCCCGAGTTCCTGGCCCGGTCCGGAGGATTCTTCGTGGACGTGACGATCCACGACCTGGACACCGCGCGCTGGATGGTCGGCGAGATCGTCGAGGTGAACGCGTACGGCACCGCGGTCTCCGCCCCCGAGTTCGCGGAGATCGGCGACATCGACACCGCCGTCGTCGTGCTCCGGTTCGCCAGCGGCGCGCTCGGCGTCATCGACAACAGCCGCGCCGCGGGTTACGGCTATGAGTGCTCGACCGAGGTGATGGGCAGGAAGGCAACGGTCCGGATCGACCATCCGCAGTACCGGCACTACGAGTGGCGGACGCCGGGGTGGGCGGCGCACGGGCTCGCCCGCGACTTCGAGCAGCGCTATCCGGACGCCTACGCCGAAGAACTCGAATCCTTCGCCCGGTGCGTCCGCGACGGCCAGCCGCCCAAGGTCACCGCGTACGACGCTCTGGCGGCGTTCGACCTGGCCCTGGCCGCCGACCGGTCCTGGCGCCGCGGCCGGGCCGTCACGGTCGAGCCTCAGCGTATCGGCGCCGACGTGATCTACCAGGTGGAACCGGAGAGCCGCTGAGCTCGGCCCACGCCGCCCACGACGGCGTGGCGCACCCGCCTGATCATTCGGTCGCGTGCGTGAACGAGTGGTGCTCATGGGTGACCGTCCACCGGCCGCCGGCCCCGCGCAGGCCGATGGTGAGCCGCAGCCGCTGCCCCGGCTTGCGCTCGAACTCCTCGGGGGTGCCGCACCGCAGCAGCGCGAACGCGAACGCGACGTCCGTGCCCGCCGTGATGTCCAGCGACTCGATCTCGAACACCGCGCCGGACGCCTGCCATTCGAAGAAGCCCGGCCAGGTCTCCCGGTAGGCGTCGATGCCGCGGACGCCCTGCTCGGGCGGCGGGACGTCGAACATGACGATGTCGGGGGCGTGGTCGGCGAGCACGGTGGGCAGGTCTCCGTCGTGGACGGCCGCGGCCCAGCGCTCGATCAGGTCGCGGATCTGCTGTTCGCCTGTCATGCCGGTTTCCTCCTCGCGGATCGGGTTCTCACTGCTGGAACCCGGGCCGGCGCGTGAACTCATCGCGACCCTGCAAGATGGGACGCATGACCGCGCCCGCCGGGCTGCTCGACGCCGCCCGTTCCGGCGACGCCAGCGCCTTCGAGCAGCTGGTGGCGCCGTACCGCGCCGAGCTGCGGGCGTACTGCTACCGGATGCTCGGCTCGCTGCACGATGCCGAGGACGCGGTGCAGGAGTCGCTCGTGCGGGCGTGGCGCAGCGTCGGCGGCCTCGACGAGCGCGGTTTCGTCCGCGCGTGGCTCTACAAGATCGCGACCAACCGGTGCCTCACCGCGATCGACCAGCGCGCCCGGCGTGAACTGCCCGTCGACGTCACGCCCGGCTCCCCCACGACCGAGACCAGCTGGCTCGAGCCCTACCCCGACGCCTCTCCCGAGGAGCAGTACCTCGCGCGTGAGAGCGTCGAGCTCGCGTTCGTCGCGGCGCTGCAGCACCTGTCCGCGATGCAGCGCGCGGCGCTGATCCTGCGCGAGGTGCTCGGCTTCTCGGCGGCCGAGGTGGCCGAGCAGCTCGGCACGTCCACCGCCGCGGTCAACAGCGCGCTGCAAAGGGCGCGCAAGGCGATCGGCTCGGCCGCGCCGACCCAGCAGGCGGTGCTGCGCGACCTCGGTGACGCGGCCGTCGCTGA
>Ga0126382_10000418_pt1 | contig 16507 bp, 18 predicted proteins | sample PanSoiMetPlot_30_FD_92548 | JGI IMG/M metagenome (GOLD analysis project Ga0126382, IMG submission 92548) | Tropical forest soil microbial communities from Panama - MetaG Plot_30 | ecosystem: Environmental > Terrestrial > Soil > Tropical forest > Bulk soil | place: Panama | collected 2016-02-17
CTTGTTCGGGAGCCGCTGGCGCGCCTGCACGACGAGCACGCCATCGGGGCGCGGGCGTTCGCCGTAGCGCGCCTTGAGGATGATCTCGCGCGCCTCGCCCGTGACGATGCGGAGGCCGATGCGGTCGGGCAGCGTGTCCACCTTGAAGCCCGCGTGGCGCTCCACGGAGGCGGGCTCGGCCGGCGCATCCAGCTCGAGGACGAAGGCCTGTTCCTCGTCGATCGCGCCCGAGCCCTCGTGAGGCTGCGAGGCACGGATGGCCGGGCCACCCGTCGAGAACGTGAACACGCGCGGGCCGCCCACCGGACGGCCGTCGAGACTCTGGAGGCCCGCGCGCAGGGTGAACGTGCAGCGGAGGCCAGCATGCAGATCACGCGTGAAGTCGAAGACCCAGATCGCGGTGTCGACCCAGCGTCCAGTGCCGCTCTCCGCGCAGGCGACGTCGAACGGGTCGGTCAGCCTCGGATCGCCGAGGGGCACCATGGGCGACGAGAACTGCGCGCGCACCTGGCGCACCTGCTTCACCACGCCCTGAGGCGAGAAGCCGCTCACTTGGGGGCCGGACGACTGCGCGAGGGCCGAGGGGACGACGCCGAGCAGGACGGCAACGAGCAGTAGGCTCACGCGACCGCGCATGCGGACCTCCGGCCGGCCACGCGGCCAATCCGATCGAACGAAATCGAGGAGCTGGGCAGACGAGCGACAGGGGATGTTAGCATCAGCTCCATGCTACCGACGGTCGGCCCCAACCCGTATCTCGAATCGACGGCATGGCAGATGCTGGAAGACGTAGCGGCGCGCTTTCCACAGCGCGAGGCCATCGTGGCGGCCGACCGGCGCATCACCTACGAGGCGTTCGTGAGCGAAAGCCGGCGTATGGCGCGGGCGCTGCTCGCCTGCGGGGTCGGCCGCGATGACAAGGTCGCGGTGTGGCTGCCCAACCGGCCCGCGTGGCTCTTCGTCCAGCAGGCGTGCGCCATGATCGGCGCCGTCCTCGTCGCGCTCAACACCCGCTACAAGGCGCACGAGCTGTCCTACATCCTGGGCCAGTCCGACTCGACCACGCTGATCCTCACCGACCACCTCGGTCCCATCGACTTCCTGGAGATCCTCGCCGAGGTGCTGCCTGGACTGCGGGACGGCGAGCCCGGCCAGCTCTCCCTCGCGGGGTTCCCGAAGCTCACGCGCGTCATCGTGGACGCGGAGGATCCCTATCCCGGCAGCATCCGTCTTTCCGACGTCCTGGAGGCAGGCGGCGAGCCGGAATGGGAGCGCGCCCTCCAAGCCGCGCGGGCCGCGACCGGGCCGGATGACGCGTGGACCATCCTCTACACATCGGGCACCACGTCCTTTCCAAAGGGCGCCGTGATCAGCCATCGCAATTCCGTCCCGCATGGCTGGTACTCGGGCAAGGTGCTCCAGGTGACGGAGGCCGACCGCGTGCTGCATGCCCTGCCCGTGACCGGGACCTGGGGCGGGCTCTCCGTTCCCCTCTCGACGTTCGCCCACGGCGCCTGCCTCATCCTGATGGAGACCTTCGAGCCGGCGGTGGCCCTCCATCTCATCGAGCGCGAGGGTGTGACCATATGGAATGCTGTCGACGCCATGGTTATCGGCGTCCTCGACCATCCCGACCTCGCCCGCCGCAAGCGGGACACCCTGCGCACGGGCGGCTTCGGGTTCACGGCCGGCGGGCGCGACGGTCTCTTCGAGGACATCCTGCACACGCTGGGCGTCCCTCAGGCTTATCAGCCCTACGGCATGACGGAGCTCAACGCCCTCTCGCTGCTCCACGCCCTCGACGAGACTGACGAGTCACGCGCGCAGTCGGGGGCCTGGGCTCCCGAGGGGCTCGAGGTGCGCGTGGTCGACGCCGAGACGGGGCGAGACATGCCCGTGGGCCGCGAGGGCGAGCTCTGGTTCCGCGGCCCCCTCGTCACGCGCGGCTACTACAACAAGGCCGAGGAGACAGCCAAGGCCTTCGCGGCCGACGGCTGGTTCAAGACGGGCGACCTGGGCGTGCGCGACACCGAAGGACGCACGTTCTTCAAGGGGCGGCTGCGCGAGGTGCTGCGCATCAGCCACTTCATGGTGGCGCCCGCGGAGATCGAGGCGTACATCATGACGTACCCGAAGGTGTCCCAGGCCTTCGTGATCGGCGTGCCGGATCCGAAGATGAACGAGGCGGCGGTGGCGTACGTCATTCCCAAGCAAGGCCAGCACATCACGGAGGCGGAGATCGTTGCCCACTGCAAGGGCAAGATCGCCTCCTACAAGGTGCCTCGCCACGTGCGTGTGGTGGACGACGTGCCGCGCAGCCACGGCCCTCACGGCGACAAGGTACAGAAGGACAAGCTGCGGGAGTTGTTCCTCGCCGAGGGCAGGTCCTAGACGCTCGGGCCGGAGACGGCCGGGCGTGCCGCCTCTTCCCACTGCGACAGCTCCACCGTGATGCCTTCCGGCCCTTTGACGAAGATCAGCTTGCGCGAGTGGAAGTCCATCAGCTCGTTGCGCATGGCGATGCCGTGCGCGCGGAGCCGGGCGACCTCGGCCTCGAGGTCGTCCACGGCGAAGCACACGTGGTTGAAGCCCACCTTCTCGAGGCGCTCGATGTTCGGATCGGCCAGCGGCTCCGGGTGCCGATAGCGGAGGAGCTGCACCTCGAGCCGCGGCGCGACACCGCGCAGGACGAGCGTCACGTGATCCGCCTCGATGCCCGGCACGCCCATGTAGGCGTCCATCACCGGCCCCTTGATCACCACCGCCTTGTCCTCCACGAAGCCGAGGAGGCCGAAGAACGTTCTCGCCCGCTCCAGGTCGCGGATGACGACGGTGACGTGGTCGAAGCGCTTGATCATGGTCGCTCTCCTTCGCGCGGAGGCGGAGGCCCCCACCGAGCGCAGCATAGCACCCTGGTGCGTGAGATGATCCCGCCCACATGAGCGCGTCGCCAGTCCGGCTTCCTCTCGCCTCCGTCTTCATCGGCAACATCGGCAACGTGCTCGAGTGGTACGACTTCGTCGTCTTCGCCTTCCTCGCTCCGGTGATCGGGGCTCGCTTCTTTCCCGCCGAGGATCCGCTCTCCGCGCTGATCCATGCCTTCGCTGTCTTCGCCGTCGGCTACCTCATGCGACCGATCGGCGGCGTCCTCTTTGGACACCTGGGCGATCGTCTCGGACGGAAGCGCGCGCTCCAGCTCTCCATGGTCGTGATGGCCGTCCCCACCGCCCTCATGGCGGTCCTACCCACTCACGCCGAGGCGGGCGCCCTCGCGCCCGTGCTCCTCGTGCTGCTGCGTCTCTGCCAGGGACTCTCCGTGGGCGGCGAAGTCGCCGGCTCCATCTGCTATCTCGTGGAGGCCGCGCCGCCCCATCGCCGCGCCTTCGTCGGCAGTCTCACCATCCTCGGCATCGCCGCGGGCGTGCTCCTCGCCTCGGCCGTGGTCGGGCTCCTCTCGCTCGCGCTCGCGCCGGCAGAGATCCACGCCTGGGGATGGCGGCTGCCCTTCCTCGGCGGCCTGGTCATCGGCACCGTGGGGTGGTGGGTGCGTCGCGGCCTCGAGGAGACGGCGGCCTTCCGGCAGCTCGCAGAAGCGGGGCGTCTCGCGCGCGTGCCGGTGATCGCCGTCGTTCGCGACTACTGGCCGCGGCTCCTCCAAGTCTTCGGCGCGAATATCCTCGTGGCGGTCGGCTTCTACACGCTCTTCACCTGGATGCCGACCTATCTCGCTCACATCGTCCAGCCCCCCGTGGCGCGGGCGGACCTCATCAACACCGCCGCTACGTTTCTGATCGGCCTCGTCATTCCCCTCGCGGGCTGGACCGCCGATCGTGTCGGCTACCGCCGCGTCCTCCTCGGCGCCGACCTGCTCTACGCCGCGCTGGTCGTTCCCGCGTTCCAGGCGATCGATCGGGGGGTGGCGGGATCGGCGGCAGCGGCCATCCTCTCACTGAGCGTCGTGCACGCCTTCAGCAACGGGCCCATCCCAGCCCTCCTGACCGATCTCCTTCCCACGCATCTCCGCTACACGGGCATCGCCCTCGGCTACAACCTCGCCTTCGCTCTCTTCGGCGGCACCGCACCGCTCGTCGCCACCTGGCTCGTCAAGACGACCCACGATCTCACCGCTCCCGCCTGGTACATCGTGGCCGCCGCGCTCGTCTCGTTCCTCGTCACCTTCTCGGCGACCCAGCCCGCCGCCCGCGCCCCCTCGGCCGAGCGCGTCCGCTCGTAAGCGGCGAGCTGCTCAAGCGAAGGCGACACGCTTCACACGCATGAGAAAGTCTTCATCTACCTCTCACGCGTCTCTCACCATCGACGCGTAACGTCCTCGGAGGCGAGAGTCGAGACGCGGTCTCGAGTTCCTCTCGCGAGTTCCCACACCATCTCTTCAAGGAGGACGCTGTGATGAAGACGTTTGCGTATCTGCTGGTTGCCGCGGTGGCCGTGCCCGCCATCGCCGGTCCGGGCTTCGCCCAGACCACCAAGCCGGCCACCACGCCGGCCGCGCCCGCTGCCGCCCCGGCCACCACGCCGGATGCGGCCAAGGCGACCGCCAAGAACCTCGCCGGCGAGCTCGTGTCGGTGGATCAGGCGGCCAAGACCGTGACCCTCAAGCACATGGTGGACAGCAAGCCCATGCAGCTGACGATGGCCGTCGAGGACGGCGCCATGGCCAGCCTCGCCCAGCTGAAGCCGGGCGACCAGGTCAAGGTGAGCTACGTCGAGATGGGCGAGAAGAAAGTCGTCAAGAGCATCGTCAAGGGCTAGTTCCTTCCACGTTCCGCAGCATGCTGCATCCCCGGGTGAGGATCCGAAGCGCAGCCGGATTCTCGCCCGGGGTCTTTCCCTCGAAGGCATTCGCCTCCGCCCCGGTTGAAGCCGTTCTGGCCGTCGAGTATGCTGCGGGAGCGCCGCTCATCCGACGCCGCGCCCAGGAGGCTCATCGTGAAGCTCGACATCGGCATGCTCACTCATGACCTCAAGACGCTCCCGGACTATGCGCGCAAGGTCGAGGCCATGGGCTACGACACCCTCTGGTCGGCGGAGACGCAGCACGATCCCTTCCTCCCCCTGGCCGTGGCTTCCACGGTGACCTCGCGCATCAAGCTCGGCACCAACATCGCCACCGTCTTCTCGCGGAGCCCCATGATCACGGCCATGATCGCGTGGGATCTCCAGAAAGCCTCGGGGGGCCGCTTCATCCTGGGGCTCGGCAGCCAGGTCAAGGCGCACAACGAGCGTCGCTTCTCCGTGAAGTTCGAGTCGCCGGGGCCCAAGATGGCGGAAGCGGTGCGGGCCATGCGGGCCATCTGGGACTGCTGGCAGAACGGCACCAAGCTGAACTTCAAGGGGCAGTTCTACACCTTCGACATCATGACGCCGTTCTTCAACCCGGGACCCATCGAGCATCCGAAGATCCCCATCATGATCGCCGCGGTCAATCCCTACATGTGCGGCGTCGCGGGCGAGTTCTGCGACGGCATGCACGTGCATCCGTTCAATAGCCCCAAGTATCTCCGCGAGGTCGTCCATCCCACGGTGGAGGTGGGGCTCAAGAAGTCCGGCCGGGCCCGCAAGGACTTCACCTACGCCACCGCCAGCTTCGTCATCGTGGGCGACACGGAGAAGGAGCGGAGCGCGCAGGCGCAGATGGTGAAGCAGCAGATCTCCTTCTACGCCTCCACCCGCACGTATCAGCCCGTGCTCGACGTGCACGGCTGGGGCGGCCTCACCGGAGAGCTCCACCGGAAAAGCGTGGAGGGCGACTGGAAGGCCATGGCCGATCTCATCACCGACGAGATGCTCGACACCTATGCGGTCACCGCGACCTACGACAAGCTCCACGACAAGATGATGGAGCGCTACGCGGGCCTGCTCGACTGCATCTCGCTCTATCAGCCCTATCAGCCCAGCGTGGGCGACCCTCGCCTGCCGGCGCTGGTGAAGGCCTTCAACGGGTAGTGTGCGGGAGCGCCCCTCACCCTGCCCTCTCCCCTGAGGGGAGAGGGATCGCGGAAATCCTCGCCCCCGGAGGGGGAGAGGGTCGCCGTTCGAGCTGAGGCGCTCGCCTCGAGCGCGGAGGCGAGGGCTGAGATGGTGAGGGGGAGCAGAGACCCAGGAGATAAAGCATGACGAGCAAGGTGCTGGTCGAGATCAAGGCGCCCGTCGCCACCATCACGCTCAACAAACCCGAGCGGCTCAACGCGGTGGACGTCGAGGTGTGGGAAGGCATCCGCGACGCCGCCGTCGCGGTGGACGAGGCGCCTGGCGTGCGAGTGGCGATCCTTCAGGGCGCCGGCGGCGCCTTCTGCGCGGGCCTCGACGTGAAAGCAGGGTCGACGCTGCGCGAACTCAAGGCCGGGTCACCCGGCTCTGCCATGGTCAGGATCCGCGAGCATCTCGCCCATCTCCAGCAATGCTTCACGCGGCTCGAGCGGACCCGCGTGCCGGTGATCGCGGCCATCGAGCGCGTGTGCATCGGGGCGGGCATGGAGCTGGCGCTCTGCTGCGACATCCGCATCGCCGCCGAGGGGACGATCTTCTCCATCCCCGAAGTCCAGCTCGGCATCGTCCCGGACATGGGCGGCACCCAGCGGCTGCCGCGCACCATCGGCGTCGGGATGGCCAAGGAGCTGATCTACACCGCCCGCCGCTTCGACGCGGCGGAGGCGCTCCGGATCAGCTTCGTCAATCACGTCTACCCCGCGGGCGAGCTCGGCGCGCGGGCAGCCGAGCTGGCCGCCGAGATCGCCGCCAACGGCCCCCTCGCCGTCCAGGCGGCGAAGCAGTCCATCGACGGTACCTACTGGCGCGAGCTCCCGCACTGGCTCAATTGGGAGGCGAACCAGGCTGTCGGCCCGCTCCTCTCGGAAGACCGCAAGCTCGGCATGAAGGCCGCCGCCGAGCGCAAGCGCGCCGAGTTCCAGGGCCATTAGGCCACACCACATCGGAGGCACTATGGCAGATCTCTACGATCTCGGAGACAAGCCGCCGCTGGGAGAAGTCCCCGCGCGGATGCACGGCTACCTCGTCCGCCAAAACCGCTTCGGCCAGCCGCGTGAGGCCTGGAAGCGCGAGGTCATCCCCACGCCCACCATCGGCTCGGACGAGGTGCTCGTCTACGTGATGGCCTCGGGGATCAACTACAACAATGTCTGGGCGGCCCTCGGCCAGCCCCTGGACGTCATTGCGGAGCGGCAGAAGCTGGGCGAGCCTGAGGACTTCCACGCGGGCGGCAGCGACTGCTCGGGCATCGTATGGGCCACGGGCAAGGACGTCACGAACGTGAAGGTGGGCGACGAGGTCATCGTCCACAGCGGCTGGTGGCGGCCCGATGATCCGTGGGTGCTCTCGGGCAAGGATCCCATGCTGGCGGAGAGCACACGCATCTGGGGCTATCAGACCAACTACGGCAGCTATTGTCAGTTCGCCCGGGCCCAGGGGCATCAGTGCATCCCTAAGCCGAGACGGCTCACGTGGGAAGCCGCGGGCTGCTTCCTCCTCTGCGCCTCCACCGCGTACAGGATGCTGATGGGCTGGTCGCCCCACACCGTGGAGCGCGGCGACGTGGTGCTGGTATGGGGCGCCACGGGTGGCCTCGGCAGCATGGCGCTCGAGATCACGCGCGCCGAGGGCGGCCGCGCCGTAGCCGTGGTCTCCGACGAGGCGAAGCGGAAGTTCTGCACGGAGCACGGCGCGGTGGGCGTGATCAACCGGAGCCAGTTCGACCACTGGGGGCCCATGCCCGATACGAAGGATGCCAAGGCCTACGGCAACTGGGCCAAGGGCGCGCGCGCCTTCGGCAAGGCCATCTGGGACGCGCTTGGCGAGAAGACGAGCCCGAAGATCGTCTTCGAGCACCCGGGCGAGGCGACGCTTCCCACCTCGGAGTTCGTGTGCGCCACGGGAGGCATGATCGTCATCTGCGCGGGCACCACCGGCTACAACGTCACGCTCGACCTCCGCTATCACTGGATGCGCCAGAAGCGCTTCCAGGGCAGCCACCTATCCAACGACGTGCAGGCGGCAGCGGTGACGAAGCTCGTGGCCGAGGGCAAGGTCGACCCTTGCCTCTCGCAGACCTACGGCTTCGACGACATCCCCGAGTGCCACCAGCTCATGCTGGAGAACAAGCACCCCTACGGCAACATGGGCGTGCTCGTCAACGCGTCCAAGGCGGGGCTCGGCGCCGCGTCATAAAAAGCCATGGGTGCGCCGCCCGCGTTCATGCCCATGGCGCGGCTCGTGGACGAGATCGTCCGGTTGACCGCGGCTGGCCTCGATCCGGGCCGCATGCAGGAGCTGCTCGCCTCGACGCTCGTCGAGCCGGCCTCGCTCGACGCCTACGTGCGGTTCGAGCCTGGCCGCTACACTCGTCACCTCGTTCACAAGAGCGCGGAGGTGGAGATCTTGGTCCTCTGCTGGGCCGAGGGCTCGGGTTCGCCCATTCATGGCCACGAGGGCGAGCTCTGCTGGGCGCGCGTCGAGCGCGGCACCCTCTCCTTCACCGACTACCGGGAGATCTCGCGCCGGCCCCTGCATGTAACGCCCGTGGGGCCGCCCTTCGTGGGCGGCCGCGGGCACGTCGATGGGCCCGCGGACTTGCACGCCGTGGAGAATCCCCCGGCCCTCGGCGGGCCAGCGGTCAGTCTCCACGTGTACGCCAGACCCTACGACGAGTGCGACATCTACGATCTGGAGGAAGGCACGGTGAGGCGGGTCCGCCTGCGCTACGACTCGGTGCCCGCGGCGCTTCAGATGCCGATCACGCCTCCGCCAGGCGAGGCAGGATCGCGCTGATCGAGCCGCGGAGGACGGCGTCGGCGAGGTCGTCCATGGCCGTCGGCTCCGCATTCAGGATGACTACACGCGCCCCCGCTTCCTTGGCTACCGGCACCACGCCGGCGATGGGAAAGACCGAGAGCGTCGAGCCCACGGCCAGCATCAGGTCACAGCGGCTCGCCGCCGTGTGGGCGCGCGAAAGATCATCCGCCACCAGGCCCTGACCGAACGAGATGGTGGCAGCCTTGAGCACGCCGCCGCAGCTCCGGCAGGACGGATCGTCCTCGCCGGCACGCACACGGGCAAGGGCGCGCTCCATGGACGCCCGCTCGCCGCAGTCCATGCACACCACCTCGCGCGTGTGGCCGTGGATCTCGACCACGCGCGCCGGCGAGGTGCCTGCCTCGATGTGCAGCCCGTCGACGTTCTGGGTGATGAGCGTGTCGAGCTTCCCGCGGCGCTCGAGCGCGACGAGGGCGAGATGGCCGAGATTGGGGCGAGGGGCGAGCGAGGCCGATTCGAGACGGCGCCGCCACGCGCTCTTGCGGATCTCTGGATCCGCCAGGTAGTTCTGCAAGGTCGCCGCCTTCTCGGCGGCGGGGTTCTTGGTCCACACGCCCTGCGGGCCGCGGAAGTCGGGAATGCCGGAGTCGGTGGAGATGCCGGCCCCCGTCAGCGCCACGACGGACCGCGCGCCGGAGATCCAGGCTCGGACGCTGTCGATGAGTGCGTCGATGGACTCGGGCTCACGAGACATGGGCCGATTCTGCCACATGTGGAGAGCCTCACTGGTAGCATGCTCTCGCGTCACGCGGTGCCCCGTCCATCGCCGGAGAGTCGCCGGAACCCCTGGGAGGGAGGCTCATGAAGGCGCTCGCGTTCCACGAGCACGGTGGGCTCGACAAGCTCGGCTATCAAGACGTTCCGGATCCCGCCATCGGCCCCGGGGACGTTCTCGTCCGCGTGCGCGCCTGCGCGCTCAACCATCTCGACCTCTTCGTGCGCGAGGGCCTGCCCGGGTTCAAGCTTCCCCTCCCCTTCTGGACGGGCTGTGACATCGCCGGCGAGATCGCCCAGGCCGGGGCGGCCGCGAGCGGCGTGGCGGTGGGCGATCGCGTGGCGGTGAATCCCAATCTTCATTGCGGCCGCTGTGAATACTGCACGAAGGGCGAGCAGAGCCTCTGCGTCAGCTACGGCATCCTGGGCGAGCACGTGCAGGGCGGCCTCGCCGAGTACGTCCGTGTGGCGGCCGACAAGGTGCTGGCGCTGCCCACCCACGTGAGCTACGAGGACGCCGCCGCCTTCATCCTCGTGAACATGACGGCCTGGCGGATGCTGGTGACGCAGGCGCGGCTCCGCGCCGGTGAGGATCTCCTCATCCTGGGCGTGGGCGGCGGCGTCTCTTCCACCGCCGTCCAGATCGGCAAGCTCTGCGGCGCGCGCGTCTGGGTCACCTCCTCGAGCGATGACAAGCTGGCTCGCGCCAAGGCCCTCGGCGCCGACGAGTGTATCAACCACGCGCAAGAGGATTGGGCGCGGGTGGTCTGGGAGAAGACGGGCAAGCGCGGCGTCGACGTGGTGCTGGAGAACGTAGGTGCCGCCACGTGGAAGAGCTCGCTCCGCGCCCTCGCCAAAGGCGGTCGCCTCGTCACCTGCGGCGCCACGTCAGGCCCCATCGGCGAGACGGACATCCGCGTGGTGTTCTGGAAGCAGATCTCCATCATCGGCTCGACCATGTCGAGCAACGCGGAGTTCGACGCGGTGATGCGCGAGCTCTTTCGCGGCCGGCTCCGCGCCATCATCGACACCGTCATGCCGCTCGCGGAAGGCGTGGAAGCACAGCGCCGCCTCGCCGAAGGCAAGCAGTTCGGCAAGATCGTCCTCAATCCGTGAAGGGGGACCGTATGCCTACGAACGTGCAGACGTCAGCCTTCAACAACGTCGCCCGCTACGAGGCCTTCCTGGACGTAGCCCGGACACGCATGACGAACCGCGCCTTCGCGCCGTGGGACATCCCCCACGAGCACTTCGAGATGATCCTGGAAGCGGCCCGCCACGCGCCCTCGGGCGCCAACGCCCAGCCCTGGCACTACATCGTGGTCACGGATCCCGAGGTCAAGCAGACCATCGGTCAGTGCTTCGTGGACGAGCAGCAGCACCGCGCGAAGCTTCGCATGGGCTTCCCCACCCCGAACTACAACGGCGTCAAGACCGCGCCCGGCCTGATCGTCGTGGTGGCGGACTTCCGGTTCATCAGGGCGTTTCCGGTGCTCAACGACGGCTCCGAGCTCGACCGTCTCTACACGCAGAATGCCGAGCGCATCCTCCTCCAGTCCGTGGCCGCCTCGACCATGTCGGCCCACCTCGCGGCCGCGGCTCTCGGCTACGCCGTGTGGTGGATCACCGCCATCGGGCAGGAGGACATCCAGCGGCGGATCAAGCCCCTGCTCGGCGTGCCCGACGAGCTGGCTGTCATCGACGTGATGTGCGTCGGGCCGCCGCTCAAGCCGTCCTACAAACGGTGGAAGAAGCGGCTCGACCAGATCGTGAGCTGGGAGCGCTTCGAGCCCGCCAACTTCATGACCGAGGCGGAGATCGAGGAGTGGGTCAAGACCACCCGGCACAAGGCCATGTACCGAGACGAGTCGAAGATCGACTGAAGGGCGGCGTTACCGTGCCCGCACGAAGATCACGTCGAAGCTTTGCCCCTGCACCGCCTGGAAGTAGATGCCATACAGCTCGTCGCGCTTGGGATCGTAGGTCAGCGTATAGGTGCTGCCCGGATAGTTCGGCGCGCGGAGCTCCACGAAGACCCTGAGCGTGCTCTTGTCCCGCGTCGCCTTGGCTCGGCTGACGTTGATGGGCCGTGGATTGAGGTACGCCGCGTCCATGGTGCCGTCGGTGGCGATCGTACGGATCTCCAGCACGTAGCCGCCGTCGGGGCGGACCCAGCGGCCCTTGAGCGTCTGGAAGTCGGGATCGGCGGCATGTGCGGGAATGGCCAGCATCCACGCGATGACGAGGAGCAGGCCGGCCCTTCGCAGAATGGACCGCGCCACGCTCCTCATCGAGGCGTCATGCTCGCGGCCTGCCGTCAGCCAAGGCTCAGTACCAGCGCGGATCACCGGGGAGCACGGGCACGGGCTTGCCGTCGACCTGGAGGACGCGCGGACGGATCGTCGACACCTCGCGCTTCCCCAGCGACTCGATGACCCGGGCGGCGGGCGCGCCAGCCGCGACGACCAGTTCCAGGTTCTTGATCGTGGGCGTGCGCAGGCCGATCTCCTTCCGCTTGGCAGCCGCGATGGCGGCGGCGGGGGTAAGCCACTTGAGATCCACGATCTCGTGGCCATCCACCACCGGCTCCTGCTCGGGCGGCATGAGCCCGACGAAGAAGCGCGTGTCGAAGCGGATGGGCTGCTCCTCGGGTGTGATCCAGTGGGCGAAATAGGCCACGAGGTCGGTGGCCAGGGTGAGGCCCTCGGCCCGCAGCATGTCGAAGAACGCTGGATTGGCCTTCTGGCAGGCCGCGCGATAGGCCTCGTAGCGCTCGCGCGAGCCGGGCGTGATGTGGAGGAGCTGTCCATCGCTCTCGTAGGCGAGGAGGACACCCACCTCTTCGAAGGCCTCGCGGATCGCCCCGACCCAGTACGCGAGCGCCTCGCGGGGAGCGAGCCCACCCCCCAGCCGCGCACTCGCCTGCTCGGGAGTGAGGCCCCGGCAGAAGCGCTCGCCGTCGGGCGGCATGTCGTCTGCCTCGATCTTGCCTCCCGCGAACACGTAGTCGCCCGCCGCGAACTTGCTCTTGGCGTGGCGCTGGAGGAGCAGCGTCTCCACGGAGGACGGCGTGTGGTCGCGGAGGAGCACGAGAGAGGCGGCGGGCGAGGGCGTCACGGGCGTGGCCATGCCGATGATTGTCACACAGGAGACTCTCCAAGCGCGTGCTACTCTCGTGGTGCCCCATGACGCGATCGCTGGGACTTCTCGCTCTCCTCATCCTCTGTCTCGCGCTGAGCGCGTGCGCCTCGACCGACCCGCAGCCTGCGCGCGCGGATTCTCGAGGGCGCACGCGCTGCCTCAACGACCGCAATGAAACCGGAAACTCGCGACCGTTGTTCTTTGTCTTTTGCGCGGAGTCGCCCTGAGCCACGCTGCTCGACGGACGTCCCTTGTCGGAGCGGGAAGGCAATGAGAGAATCCCGCGATCTCACCCGTACCTCCGCAGTCAGCGAGGAGTAGCCATGAGCGCTGAAGGCCGCATCAAGGAGCTCGGCCTCACCCTCCCCGATCCCCCCAAGCCCGGCGGCAACTACGTGCCGGCCGTGCGCGTGGGCAACCTGCTCTTCCTCTCCGGGCACGGCCCTAGCCGCGTGGAGGGCAAGCCGTCCGCGCGCGGCAAGGTCGGGCGCGACCTCTCCACGGAGGATGGCTACAAGGTTGCGCGCGAGGTGGGCGTCAACCTCCTCGGTACGGCGCGCGCCATGCTGGGCAGCCTCGACAAGGTCAAGCGCATCGTCAAGGTGCTAGGCATGGTCAACTCCGCCGAGGGCTTCGGCGAGCAGCCCAAGGTCATCAATGGCTTTTCCGATCTCATGGTCGAGGTCTTCGGCGAGCAGGGTCGCCACGCGCGCTCTGCGGTGGGGATGGCCGAGCTGCCCAGCGGCATTCCCGTCGAGATCGAGATGATCCTCGAGGTGGAGTAGCGCCGAGCGGTCCACCTGGCGCGGGAGCGGCATGTCGGAATCCTACCGCTCACCCAAGACTGCGATCCGGCGAAGCCCTATCCACGGGCGCGGCCTCTTCGCCATCCGTCGCATCGCGAAGGGCGAGATCGTGGCTATCAAGGGCGGCCATGTCATGAGCCGCGCGACCCTCCGCCGCGCCCGCCTGCGCATCGCCGACTCGTACCTCCAGGTGGAGGACGACTTCTACGTGGGCGCCCGTCGCGCGTCCGAGATCCCCCGCAACAAGCTCTTCATCAACCATTCCTGCGAGCCCAACCTCGGCATCCGGGGACAGCTCACCTTCGTGGCCCGGCGGCCCATCAAGGTCGGCGAGGAGCTGACCTACGACTGGGCGATGGAGGAGAATTCGCCCGCGGCCACTCGCTGCGCATGCGGGGCGCGGCGCTGCCGTCGACAGCTCACGGGGCGTGACTGGACCATCCCCGCCCTCCAGCGCCGCTATCGCGGTTCGTTCGCCGCGTACCTCCAGGAGAAGATCGCGGCGCGGAAGCGCCGGCGAAGCTAGACGCCGGCGAGGAAACGCGGCAGCTCCCGCAAGGCGTCAGCGATGCGAGGGCCATACCAGGTGGCGAGCTTGCCGTCCACGAGATGGATGCGCCCGTCGCGTCGCGCGGGCAGATCGGGACAGGCATCGAAGTCGGCCAGGTGCGCCTGCCGGAAGCGATACGGCTCGTCGGGCAGGAGGACGACCTCGGGCGCCGCCTGCTCCACCTGGGCGAGCGTCACCTCCGGATAGCGCGCGGTCGCCTCCGCGAAGACGTTGATGCCGCCGCACACCGTGAGCATGTCGTGGGCGTAGGTGTCGCGGCCGATGGTCATCCAGGGGTTGCGCCAGATCGGATAGAAGACGCGCGAGGCGGAGCGGCCGCCGAAGCGCCGGCGCGCATCGTGGAGCGCGTCGAGGAGGTTCACCTCCATCCGGAGCCCATCGGCGACGTGCCCGACGACCGCGCCCAGATCGCGGACGAGCCGGATTCCCTCCGCGACGGTGTGCGGATAGATGACGTAGACGGGAATGCTCCAGCCGCGGAGCGTCACGACGTGCTCGCGCAGGTTCTCCTCCACGTTGGCGATGACGAGGTCGGCCCCGAGCTCGCGGATCATCTCGAGCTTGGGGTTCTTCTCGCCGCCCACCCGCGGGATGGCCGCCACGCGCTCGGCGGGCTCTCGACAGTAGATGGTGCAGCCGGCCACCGCGTCGCCGGCTCCGAGCGCGAAGAGCAGCTCGGTCACGCTCGGCACGAGGGAGACGATGCGCGAGGGCGGAGCGGCGAGGATGAGGGACTCGCCGGTGGCGTCGAGGAAGGGACCCAGCGTCATGGCTGGAACGACTCGGCTCAGCGTCGGCGGCGCGAACGGCGAAGCGGCGCGACGACCTCGTGGAACTCCATCGCGGGCTAGGATACCATGAGCCTCGACTCATGCTCCGCGTGGCCGAGCTTCTCTACCGCCTGCTCTACGGCGGCGTCCTCTCGCGGCTGCCCGAATCCATCGCCGTCCCGCTCGGCCAGTGGGGACTGCGCCACCTTCCCCTCGACCGGCTCTCGATCTTCCGCCATGACGATCCGCGCCTCGCCATCACCCTGGGCGGCGTGCGGCTGCCCAATCCGCTCATTCTCTCGTCGATGTACTACGACACCGCCATCCTGCGCCGGGCCATGGGGCTGGGCTTCGGCGCCGTCACCGCCAAGAGCATCACGCCGCAGCCGCGCCCCGGCCATCCCGCGCCCAGTCTCGTGCGCATCCAGACGCCGGAAGGCCCGGGGCTCGTCAACTGCAACGGCTTCCACAACCCCGGCCTCGCCGCCTACCGTTTCGACATCGCGCGCGTGCCCCATCGCGTCCCCCTCATCGTGGCCGCCGCCGGCGAGTCGGCGGAGGACTACGTGGCGGTGGTGGAGGGGCTCGCCCCCTTCGGCGACCTCGTGGAGATCAACATCTCCTCGCCGAACACCAAGCTCGTGTACGGCTGGTCGGAGCGGCCCGCCGAGCTCGCCGCGATGTTCCGCGCGGTGCGCAAGGCCACCGACAAGCCCATCATCGTGAAGGTATCGCCGGACTTCCGGCGGGTGAACGAGGAGGCGACCATTCCCGCCGCGCTCGACGCGGGCATCACCATCGTCAACAGCGGCAACACGCGTCGCATCGACGAGCCGCGCCTCTCGCAGAAGACGGGCGGTCTCTCCGGCCCCGCCCTCTTCACGGAGACGCTCACCAACGTGCGGCGCCTCCGTCAGCGCTTTGGGGACAGCGTGCAGATCGTGGCCACGGGCGGCATCGACGCTCCCGACAAGGCGCAGCAGGCGCTGGAGGCGGGCGCCACCGCCTGCGCGTACTTCACGGGATTCATCACACGCGGTCCGCTGCTGGCCCGGCGCATTCTCGACGCGCTTGTCAAGGCCAAAAAGTAACCCACAGCTTATCCACTTATCCACAGACATCCACATCACGAAAAAAAGCACGCTCTGACGCGGTTCCACGAGGACGTATCGAAAATATGACGCTCTGGCCGTCCACCGCTCCGACGGCAATGCACCGAGTCAGGATTAATGCATGTCCGACGACGCGGGCACGTGAAAAGCCGCATTTCACGCGGCGAAAAAAAGCTTTGACATGTTCTCGGCCGATACCTAAGGTGGACGCCTGCGCGAAACTCTCGACGCGGAAAAACGGAGTCGAACAGGCTGCTGAGGGGATGAAGCGTATGGAGGCGAGTCGGAAGCCGCTCGCGAAAGTGGAAGGCCGGAAGCGCATGAGGCTCAGCGGACTCACGGTGGTGTGGCGAGGAACGCCGAGCCTCGATGACTGGGTCGCCTACATCGCGAATGGCACGAAGTCGAAGAAGCTGATCCTCGCCGACCACGCCTCGGAACGGAAGGTGAAGGGCCTCCTCACGCGGATCCAGGGATTGTCGAAGAAAGAAGTCGAAAAGCTGGCCAAGGGATAGAGACACGTCCATGTCCTGGCTCCGGCATCTC
>Ga0126382_10000419_pt1 | contig 16480 bp, 14 predicted proteins | sample PanSoiMetPlot_30_FD_92548 | JGI IMG/M metagenome (GOLD analysis project Ga0126382, IMG submission 92548) | Tropical forest soil microbial communities from Panama - MetaG Plot_30 | ecosystem: Environmental > Terrestrial > Soil > Tropical forest > Bulk soil | place: Panama | collected 2016-02-17
AATGCTGGCGCGGGTCAGTGATGTTGGCCGCGATGACGTACCGCTGGTTTGCCGCTGCGTGGCTGATCAGATGGCTGCGCCACACCCCGGCTGGAATGTCTTGGTTGGCGGCGTGGGTGAGGTAGATGAACACCTGGGCTCCGGCGCCGGCGAGCTGCTGCCACTGCTCGGGAAACAAACCTCACGGCACAGCTGCACTCCCACGGCCAGGGGCCCGCCGTCCCAGTGGAGCTGGAGGATCGGCAGTTCGTCCCCGGCTGCCAGGCGGCCCCGCTCGTGGGTGGCCAGGTTGATCTTCCGGTAGGTCCACCGCGTGCCGTCCGGCGACAGGTACAGGGCAGTGTTCCACCAGGCGTGGTGCTCGAAGATCAGTGAGCCGCAGAACAGGTGAATGCGTTTGCGCCGGGCCAGCTCGGCGAGGCTGTCAAGAGCGCTGGCGAGAGTGCCCGGGTCCAGGTGATCCAAGCCCGAGAGGTTGTCGTCGTAGCCGGATACGCAGGCCTCGGGGAACACCACGACCTCGCCGGTCTGAGCGTCGGCAAGGCTCGCGGTCATGGCTGCCAGGTTCCGCCGTGTATCCCAGGTGGTGGGCACTTGCACGATCGCTACCGGAACCTCCAACGGGCTCCTCCTCCTGCTCGTGACAGTGGGGCATGGAGTCCTAGTCTGGTCCGTCTTCCGTGCAGGCGCCCACCCCCTTGCGAGCGGGTGCTGTCTGGGTTCGGCGGAGCCGATCGCGTGCGACGCGACCGCAGGGAGCGACCTAGACACGGCGGCCGGGAGCTGGACAATTGGGCGGAGAGGAAGACGGCATCGGCAGCACCGGGCTTGCGTGCCGGGCGAGCCAGGCTGATCAGCGGCGGTCTGAAGCGTGAGGCCCAGCGTGCGCCCGGGCGGGCCTCCTTCGGGTCGTGACAGCGACGATCCATCAGATGCGCGATGCTGCAGAGGTCGGCGACGACGAGACTGGCTGCGACGGGCGGTGGGGCCAAACTCGCTGAAAAAGTGCCAACTACCGTGAAAAGTCACAAATACATGAAGATCACCTTGGAGGTCGGCGACATCACCGCGCAGCGCGCGGATGCCGTCGTCAACGCGGCGAACTCGTCCCTGCTCGGCGGCGGCGGAGTGGACGGGGCCATCCACCGTCGCGGCGGCCCGGAGATCCTCGCGGCGTGCCGCGAGGTGCGGGCGTCGCGCTACCCGGACGGACTGCCCGCCGGCCAGGCGGTGGCGACCACGGCCGGCGAGCTCCCGGCGCGCTGGGTGATCCACACCGTGGGCCCGGTCTACTCCTCCTCCGAGGACCGCTCGGCGGTGCTGGCGTCCTGCTACGCCGAGTCGCTGCGGGTCGCGGACGAGCTCGGGGCCAAGACCGTGGCCTTCCCCGCGGTCTCGGCCGGCATCTACGGATGGCCGCACGAGGACGCCGCACGGATCGCGCTGACCACGGTGAGCGCGGCGCCGTGCCGGGTCGAGGAGGCCCGGTTTGTCCTGTTCACTCCCGACATGCACGCGATCTTCGGCCGCGCGCTCGCGTCCCTGGGACCGGGCTAGCTCGGGCTAGCTCGCCGCGGGCGGGCGGATCCGCCCGGAACGCCCGGACCTGCCTGATGGCAGACTGGAGCGAGCAGATGAGGGCAGCTCTCGTGGGTCCATGCCCGTGCCTGGGAGGACAGGTGACCACACCATCGCCACGCTTCCGCAGCGTCCTGGATCAGTTCGCCCCGTACCGGCCGGGCCAAGCGGTCGCGGGGCCCGACGGCCGCTCCTTCAAGCTGTCGTCCAACGAGTCCCCGTTCGGCCCCCTGCCTTCGGTGATGCGGGTGATCGCGGAGGAGTTCGCCGGCGTCAACCGTTACCCGGACAACGAGGCGGTCGCGCTGACGGAGGCGATCGCCCGGCGCCACGGCGTCCCGACGGGTCACATCGCGGTGGGCTGCGGCTCGGTGGGTGTCACCCAGCAGCTGCTCGAGGCGGCCGCCGAGCCGGGCGGCGAGGTGCTGTACGCGTGGCGTTCGTTCGAGGCGTACCCGCGCCTGGTCGAGCTTTCCGGCGCGGGTGAGGTGCGGGTGCCCCTCCAGGGCGAGACGCACGACCTGGCCGCGATGGCGGCGGCGATCACCCCCCGGACCAGGGTGATCTTCGTTTGCAACCCGAACAACCCGACGGGGACCGTGGTGCACCGGGCCGGGCTCGAGGACTTCCTCGACCGTGTGCCACCAGACTGCCTGGTGGTGCTCGATGAGGCCTACGCCGAGTATGTGCGCGACCCGGACATGCCAAACGGCCTGGAGCTCTACCGCGACCGCCCGAACACGGCCGTCCTGCGCACCTTCTCCAAGGCCTACGGGCTGGCCGGGCTGCGGGTCGGCTTCCTCGTCGGCCATGAGCCGGTCGCCGAGGCCGCCCGCAAGACGCTGCTGCCGTTCTCGGTGAACCGCGTCGCCCAGGCGGCGGCGATCGCTTCGCTGGCCGCCGAGCCCGAGTTGCTCGCGCGGGTCGAGCAGGTCGTGAAGCAGCGGACCCGGGTCCGCGACGAGCTGCTGGCCCAGGGCTGGTCGGTGCCACCGACCGAGGCCAACTTCGTCTGGCTGCGGCTGAACGAGGACACCGCGGACTTCGCGGCTGCCTGTGCCCGCCAGGGGGTCAGCATCCGGCCGTTCGCCGGCGAGGGCGCCCGGATCTCGGTCGGCGACGAGGAGGACAACGACGCGTTCCTGGCCGTCGCCCGCGCCTACCCCCGGCGCCATTAGCGCCGGGTATCAGCTCTTCAGGCGCTCTCCTCCGCGGAGATGCCGGCACCGAGGGTGGCGAGCCGGCTGGCGATGGCCGCGTGCCCGCGGTCGATCAGGTAGCCGGGCGCGACCACCGTCTCGCCCTCCGCGCAAAGCCCGGCCAGGATGAGCGCCATGCCGGTGCGCAGGTCGTGCGCGATCACCTTGGTCCCCCTGAGCTGGGACGGGCCGCGCACGATGGCCACATTGCCGTCCACCTCGGCCTCGGCACCCATCTTGGCGAGCTCGCCCACCAGGGTGAACCGGCCATCGTAGATGTTCTCGCGGATGTAGCTGGTGCCGTCCGCGAGACAGCTGAGCGCCATGATCGGGGACTGCAGGTCGGTCGCGAACCCGGGGTAGGGACTGGTGATCACGTTGATCGGCCGCAGCGGGCGCTCGCGGCGCACCTGGAGGACCGCGCCGTTGGAGGCGAACTCCACGCCCATCTGCTCCAGCTTCCAGCGCGCCACGCCGAAGTGCTCCAGGTTGGCCCCCACCAGGCTCAGCTCGCCGCCGGTGATCGCCGCGGCCATGGCGAACACGCCGGCGTCGATCCGGTCGGCCATCACCGTGTGCTCGGTGGCGGCGAGCGCGCTCACCCCCCGCACCGTGATGAAACCGGTGCCCCCGCCGCTGATCTGCGCACCCATCTTGGTCAGGAACGAGATCATGTCGAGCACCTCGGGCTCGGATGCGGTGTTGTCGATCACCGTGGTGCCCGGGGCGAGAGATGCAGCCATGATCAGGTTCTCGGTGCCCATGTGCGAGGGGGTGTCCAGGTACAGGTGGGCGCCGCGAAGCTTCCCGGCCTTGATGTAGATCTTGTCCCCTACCTCGTCCACCGTGGCACCCAGCCGCGCGAACCCCCGGTAGTGGAAGTCGAGGTTGCGGCTGCCCAGGTTGCAGCCGCCGATGCCCTCGATGACCGCCTCGCCCAGCCGGTGCAGCAGGGCGGGCACGAAGACGACCGAGCCCCGGAACCGGCGGGCGATCTCCGCCGGGAGCACCGGGCTGGTCAGGGTGGACGCATCCACCACCAGGGTGCGCTCCGCCTCATGGAACTTCACCACCGCGCCGACCGCCTGCGCCAGCTCCACCGCCCTGCGCACGTCCTCGATGGGGGGGACGTTCCGCAGTACCGTCCGGCCCTTGGACGCCAGGAGCGAAGCGGCGATCATCTTGAGCGCGGCATTCTTGGCGCCCTGCACGAAAACGGTGCCCTGCAGCGGTACGCCGCCTTGCACGCGGTAACAGGTCTCGGGGCCAACGGTCATGGGCGCGCTGCTCCTGTTCCTTGGGTGCCGGCCAGGCGAGCCTGCGGCCGGACAACGCGACGGGCCGGCCTGGGACGAACTGCCCGCCGGCTGGGTCGTGAGCGGGAAGGGTGGTGTACGCGCGCTCTAGTATTCCACCGGGTTTCCCCTCCACATGTCATTGAGGGCATCTCGGGGGCGGCACACGCCAGGCCCGTCGCGGCCGCTTCGCCCGGTTCGGTCACGGTGCGTCCTTCCCACCTTCCAAGGTCCACGGCGCCAGCTTTCCCAGGCCGGAGCGGGTTCTGCGGGCCGCTCCCGGCCGGTCCCGCCGGCCGGCCCGCAACAGCCGCCACCGTCCGGCCCACCCACTAAGAACACGATGGAAATCTGCTGCGCGTTTCACGCGGCAGGAGCGCCGGGCGGATTCTAGGCCCACCGCTCGCCCGTTATGCGCTCATATGCCGCGATATAGAGGGCCCTGGTGCGTTCCACGACCCAGCCGGGCAACTCGGGGGGCGGCGCGCCGTCCCGGCGGCGGTCCCAGCCCGCCTCCGGCGAGTCCAGCCAGTCACGCACGAACTGCTTGTCGAACGACGGCTGGGGCCGGCCCGGCCGCCACTCGCCGGCGGGCCAGAACCGCGACGAATCGGGCGTGAGCACCTCGTCGGCGAGCAGCAGCCGCCCCTGTGCGTCGCGGCCGAGCTCGATCTTGGTGTCCGCGACGACGATGCCGCCGCTGGCCGCGATCGCCGCGCCGCGCCGGTACACCTCCAGCGTGATGCGCTGCAGCTCGGCCGCGGTATCCGCGCCCACCAGGCCGGCCACCGCCGCCGCCGGGATGTTCTCGTCGTGCTCGCCGCGCGGCGCCTTGGTCGCCGGCGTGAAGATGGGCTCCGGCAGCCGTGCGCCCTCGGCGAGGCCCGGCGGCAGCGCCACCCCGCACACCGCCCCGGTCCGCCGGTAGTCGTGCCAGCCCGACCCGGCCAGGTAGCCGCGGGCGACGCATTCCACGCCGATCATCGACAGCCGCTGGCAGACCATGGCCCGGCCCGCGAACTCGGCCGGGACCGGGGCGTCGACCAGGTGGTTGGGCACCAGGTCGGCGAGGCGGCGGAACCACCACAGCGAGAGCTGGGTCAAGATCTTGCCCTTGTCCGGGATGGGCGTGGGCAGCACGTGGTCGTAGGCCGAGATGCGGTCGGTGGCGACCAGCAGCAGCAGCCCGCCGGGCATCTGGTAGACCTCGCGCACCTTCCCCGAGTACAGGTGCTGCAGCGCGCCGCCGGCCGGGCCGTCAGGCGGCGGCGTCACCGCAGCGCCTGCAGGCGGTCAAAGACGGGACCGAGGCGCTTAACGTAACGCTCGGGGCTGGTCACCTCGTCCAGCGCGGCCTCGTCCAGGGTCAGGCCCTGGCCGGCGGCCCGCTTGCGGAGCGCCTCGCGGAAGTTGGTTCCGGTCTCCCACGTCTCCGTCGCGGCGGCCTGGACCAGCGCGTAGGCGTCCTCGCGGGACATCCCGGCCGTCACCAGGGCGAGCAGCACGCCGGAGGTGTAGATCAGCCCCCCGGTCAGCTCCAGGTTGGCGCGCATCCGGGCGGCGTCCACGACCAGCCCGCCGACCAGCCCGGTGGTCAGGTGCAGCAGGTAGTCGGTGGCGATGGCGGCGTCCGGCAGCGCCACCCGCTCCACGCTGGAGTGGGAGATGTCCCGCTCGTGCCAGAGCGCCATCCCCTCCGTCACCGGCGTGACATGGGCCCGGACCACCCGCGCCAGGCCGCAGATCCGTTCGGACCGGATCGGGTTCCTCTTGTGCGGCATCGCCGACGAGCCCTTCTGGCCGGCCGAGAACGGCTCGGAGAGCTCGCGCACCTCCGTCCGCTGGCAGTGCCGGATCTCCAGCGCGACGGCCTCGCAGGCGGTCGCGAGCAGCGCCAGCACGCTCACCCACTCGGCGATGCCGTCGCGGAACACGACCTGCGTGGCGACGTCGGGCGGCCGCAGGCCAAGCCCGGCGAGCACCGTGGCCTCGATGGCCGGGTCGATGTTGGAATAGGTGCCGACCGGCCCCGACAGCTTGCCGACCGCGACCGCGTCCCGCGCGCGCCGCAGCCGGTCCCGGCAGCGGGCGACGGCGAACGCGAAGTCGGCCACCCGGTGCCCCCAGACGTCGGGCTCGGCGTGGATGCCGTGCGTCCGCCCCACCCGCAGCGTGCCGGCGTGGGCGAGCCCATGTTCCCGCAGCACCGAGACCAGGCCGTCGGCCCGTGCGATCAGCAGGTCGCTCGCCTCCGTGAGCTGGAGCGCCAGGGCGGTGTCAAGCAGGTCGGAGGAGGTCATCCCGAAGTGCACGTACGCCGCCGCCTCGCGGGGCGAGGTGTTGTCCGCCCACGCGCTGAGGAAGGCGATCACGTCGTGGTCGGTCACCGCCTCGTAGGCCGCCACCGCCTCCGGGGTCGGCGGCGGGGCGGCCCGAACCGGCGCCACCGCGTCCGCCGGGACCGTCCCGGCCCGGGCCTGCGCCTCCAGAACGAGCGTCTCCACCTGGCACCACAACTCGTACTTGTGGGCCTCGCTCCAGACGCGCCCCATTTCCGGCAGGGTGTACCGCCCGATCACGTGTTCCATCCTCCCGCACGCCGTCCCCGGAGCCGGGAGCGGCCCAGCCTGCCCAGCCCGCCCCGGGCGGCCGCGTACCGCTCCGCGGCGAGCATCGTCACCAGGGCGCCGAGCAGCACCGCCAGCTGAGCCTCGACGGCGACGCTCACCCCGAGCGCGGTGGCCGCCAGCGCGAACACGGCGGTCGCCAGCCGGGGCCAGGGGCTCCCGATCCGCAGCGCGGCCCGGAACCAGGCGTCACCGGCCAGAAACAGCGCGACGCCGCCGGACAGCGCGATGGCCTGCCCGACCGGGTACGGCTGGGCCGCGTGCCCGATCGTCAGCAGCAGCCCCGCCGCCGTCGCCACCACGCCGAGCAGCATCGGTATGTGCGCGTAAAAGTAGGCCGACAGGGCCAGCCCCGGCCGCTGCGCGGGGGCCGCGGCGGTGAAGGCGCCTTCGGCGCGGTCGTCGTCGCCGGTGCCGAAGTACGCCCACCACAGGCAGGCGGTCAGGGCCAGGCCGAGGACCGAGGCGACGACCAGTGAGCCTGTTACGCCCTGGCGGGAGGCGCTGATGCCGATCGCGGCCACGGATTCACCGAGCGCGACGATGATGAGCGCCCCGTGGCGCTCCACGAAGTGCGCCGGCTGGATCTCGAACCGGCCGCCAGGATGGGCGATCAGCGGTGAGAGAACCTGGATGGCCAGCGCCGCCGCCCACAGGGCGTAGACGGCGGGGCCATCCACCACTCCGGCCAGGATCACCAGCAGTGCCGAGGTGACGTTGAAGGGCGCGATCCGCATGATGTTCCGGTTCAGCCGGTAGTACAGCGCCGCGTGCACCAGCACCACGATGAGGTAGCCGAGCCCGAGCACGGCCCCGCTCTCGGTCGCGCCTTCCGGGCTGAACCCGTGCGGGATCGCGAGCCCGACCACGAGGAACCCGGCCATGCCGGCCAGCAGCAGCACCCGCTCCGGTGCCCGGTCGGGGGTACGGGTATTGGTCAGCCAGGCGTACCCCCCGTACATCCACCACAGCACCCCGAAGATCAGCAGCACCTGCGCCACCCCGGTCAGCGACAGACGGTGCGCCAGCAGCTCGGTGAGCTGGGTGAGGGTGAAGGCGAAGACAAGGTCGAAGAACAGTTCCAGCGTGCTCACCCGCAGCGGGACACGGTAGGGCTGGCGCCCGCCGGGCGGAGTGCCGGGCGTTGTCGGCACGGTGCCGCTGGTCACGGGCCGGGAGGTGAGGTGGGCGCCTGGGCCCGCGCGGCCGGGGACAGCCGGCCATGCGCGGCCGCTTCGGCGATGTCGTGGCGGTACCAGCCGCCCCGCATCTGGATCGCGCCGGCGGCCTGGTACGCGACGCCGCGCGCGGTGGCCAGGTCGGGGCCGGTGCCCACCACGCTGAGTACCCGGCCGCCCGCCGAGACCAGCCGCCCGGCCCCGTCGATGGCCGTCCCGGCGTGCAGGACATGCGCCCCGGGGATGCGTTCCGCATGGTCTACGCCGTGGATGGGATCGCCCTTTGCCGGTGCCGCCGGGTAGCCCTCGGCGGCGATCACCACCGTCACCGCCGCGCCCGGCGCCCACCGCACGGGACCGGCGCCGTCCAGTGAACCCGAAGCGGCCCCGGCGAGCAGCCCGGCCAGCGGGCTGGCCAGCCGGTCGAGCACGACCTGGGTCTCCGGGTCCCCGAACCGCGCGTTGAACTCGATCACCCGCATCCCGGCCGCGGTCAGGCTGAGGCCCGCGTAGAGCAGGCCCCGGTACGGGCTGCCGCGCCGCCGCATCTCGTCGATGGCGGGCTGGATGACGCTGGCAAGCACCTCCGCGGCCAGCCCGGGCGGCGCCCACCCGAGCGGCGCGTAGGCGCCCATGCCGCCGGTGTTCGGTCCGGTGTCGCCGTCCCCGGCCCGCTTGAAGTCCTGCGCAGGCAGCAGGGGCACCGCGGTGATGCCGTCGGTGACGGCGAACAGCGACACCTCCGGGCCCTCGAGGAACTCCTCGATGACCACGGTGCCCGCCGCGCGGGCGTGCGCCAGCGCGGCCGCCCGGTCGTCGGTGACCACGACGCCCTTGCCCGCGGCGAGCCCGTCCGCCTTGACCACGAACGGCGGCCCGAACTCGGCGAGCGCCGAGGCCGCCTCGCCCTCGTTGGTGCAGGTGCGCGCCCGCGCGGTCGGGATGCCGGCCGCCAGCATGACCTGCTTGGCGAATGACTTCGACCCTTCCAGCATGGCCGCCCGGCGGCCGGGCCCGAAGCAGGCGATGCCCGCCGCCTGCAGCGCGTCCGCGAGCCCGGCCACCAGCGGCGCCTCCGGGCCGACCACGACCAGGCCGGGAGCGGTCGAGCGGGCCAGCGCGGTCACCGCCGCGATGTCGGCCAGGTCCACGGGATGCGTGGTGGCGATCCGCGCGATGCCGGGGTTGCCCGGCGCCGCGTGCAGATCGGTGACGTCGGCGTCGGCGGCGAGCGCCCGGGCCAGCGCGTGCTCACGGCCGCCGGTCCCCAGGAGAAGAACTCGCACGGCGCGAGCCTACCTGGGGAGAGCCCGGATGAGCGGGCTGCCAGGCCCGGTCGGCGAGCCGGGTGACAGCCTCAGATGAGCGGGCGCAACCGCAGGGTCTGGTCGCGGCGCGGGCCGGTGCCGACAGCGGCCACCGGCGCGCCGATGATCTCCTCGACCGCGCGCACGTAGGCCTGGGCGTTCCGCGGCAGCCCGGCGAACTCCGCCACCCCGGACAGGTCCTCCCACCAGCCGTCCAGGTACTCGTAGACCGGAGTCGCGTGGTGGAACTCGGTCTGGGTCATCGGGATCTCGTCGTGCCTGGTCCCCGCCACGTCGTACGCCACGCAGACCGGCACCTTCTCCAGGCCGGACAGCACGTCGAGCTTGGTCATGAAGTAGTCGGTGATGCCGTTGACCCGGGTCGCGTAGCGGGCGACGACCGCGTCGAACCACCCGGTGCGGCGCGGCCGCCCGGTGGTCACCCCGTACTCGCCGCCGGCCTTCCGCAGCCACTCGCCCTGCTCGTCGAGTAGCTCGGTGGGGAACGGCCCGGCTCCCACCCGGGTCGTGTAGGCCTTGAGGATCCCGATCACCTTCGTGATCCGGGTTGGCCCGATGCCCGAGCCGGCGCACGCGCCGCCCGCGGTGGGGGAGGACGAGGTCACGAACGGGTAGGTGCCGTGGTCCACGTCGAGCAGGGTCGCCTGGGCGCCTTCGAGCAGCACGGTCCGGCCGCCGTCAAGGGCCCGGTTGAGGGCGAGGGCGGTGTCGGCGACGTAGGGCCGCATCCGCTCGCCGTAGCCGAGGTATTCGGCCGCCACGGCGGCGGCGTCGATGCCACGCCGGTTGTAGACCTTGGTCAGCACCTGGTTCTTCTCCCGGAGCACCAGGTCCAGCTTCTGCCGCAGGATCCCGGGGTCGAACAGGTCCTGGACCCGGATGCCGGTCCGCGCCACCTTGTCGCCGTAGGTCGGCCCGATGCCCCGGCCGGTGGTCCCGATGCGGGCGCTGCCGAGGTAGCGTTCGGTCACCTTGTCGAGTGCCCGGTGGTGCGGCATGATCAGGTGCGCGTTGGCGGAGATGAGCAGCCGGTCGCAGGACACGCCGCGATGCGTGAGGCCGTCGATCTCGGTCAGCAGAACCTCGGGGTCGATCACCACGCCGTTGCCGATGACCGGCGTGACGTCGGGGGAGAGCACCCCGGAAGGCAGCAGGTGCAGCGCGTAGCTCTCGTCGCCGATGACCACCGTGTGGCCGGCGTTGTTGCCGCCCTGGTACCTGACCACGTAGTCGACGCGGTCGCCGAGCAGGTCGGTCGCCTTACCCTTGCCCTCGTCACCCCACTGCGCGCCCACCAGCACTATGGCCGGCATCTGACCAGCCCCTTCCCGGCTCCCGCCTCGCGCGTCCCGAGGCTACTTCACGATCTCCCGCCGTGGGCTCGCCGCCGCCCTCATCCGCGCGGTCAGGAGCCCTCGAGCTCGGCCGCCGCGGTGGCGCTTGAGTCGCGCAGGAAGGCCCGGCAGCGCTCCGCCTCGTCCTCCTCGCCGAGCGCGGCGGCCGCCCGGCCCAGCGCGTACAGCGACCGCAGGAACCCCCTGTTCGGCTCGTGCTCCCACGGCACCGGTCCGTGACCATGCCAGCCGGCGCGCCGCAGCTGGTCGAGCCCTCGGTGGTAGCCGGTCCGCGCGTAAGCATAGGAGGCGACGGCCTCGCCCCGGGCCATCGCGAGATCGGCGATGGACGCCCAGGCCGCCAGGCAGGCCGGGTGGGCCGCCGCCACGGCCGCCGGGTCGGCGCCGGCCGCGAGATCCTCCACGGCCGGATCATCAGGCAGGTAGGTGGCGGGCGGCCCGCCGAGCAGGTTCCGGTGCTCCATGAGACCCATCCTGCCGTGCCCGGCCCGCGCACGTGCCGGTCCCCGCCGGGTGGTGGCGCCGCCGGGGCGGTTCCTCCCGTGGTGCGGTGGTCCCGGCGTGGTCTGCTCAGGTGAGGCGCTTGCCCGCCGACATCAGGTCCTCGCACGCCTGGACGACCCGGGCGGCCATGGACGCCTCGCCAGCCCTGCCGTAGGAGCGCGGGTCGTAGTCCTTCTTGTTGCCCACGTCCCCGTCGACCTTGAGCACGCCGTCGTAGTGCGTGAATATGTACCCCGCGACCGGCCGGGTGAAGGCGTACTGGGTGTCGGTGTCGACGTTCATCTTGACCACGCCGCAGGAGATCGCCTCGCGGATCTCCGACAGCGCGGAGCCCGAGCCGCCGTGGAAGACGAGGTCGAAGGGCCTTTCCCTGCCGTACTTTGCGCCGACCGCCTCCTGGATGTCATCGAGCACGGACGGGCGCAGCGTCACGTGGCCCGGCATGTAGACGCCGTGCACGTTGCCGAAGGTGGCGGCGAGGATGTAGCGGCCGCGCTCGCCGAGCCCGAGCGCCTCGGCGGTGGCGAGCGCGTCGTCGGTGGTGCTGTACAGCTTCTCGTTCATCTCGCCGACGATGCCGTCCTCCTCGCCGCCGACCACGCCGATCTCCATCTCCATCACCGTGCGTGCCCGTGTGCACTCGTCAAGGAGCTCGGACGCGATGCTCAGGTTCTCGGCCAGCGGCACGGCGGACCCGTCCCACATGTGCGACTGGAACAGCGGTTCCTCTCCCCGGGTCACCCGTTCGGTGGACAGGGCGACCAGCGGGCGCATGAAGCCGTCCAGCTTGGTCTTGGGGCAGTGATCGGTGTGCAGGGCGATGTTCATCGGGTACTTCACGGCCACACTGCGGGCGAAGTGCGCCAGCGCGATCGACCCGGTGACCATGTCCTTGAGGGCCGAGCCCGACAGGTATTCCGCGCCGCCCGTGGAGACCTGGATGATCCTGTCGCTCTCCGCGTCCGCGAACCCGCGCAGCGCGGCGTTGAGCGTCTGGCTCGATGTCACGTTGATCGACGGGTAGGCGAAGCCGTCCTTCTTGGCCCGGTCCAGCATCTGCGCGTAGACCTCAGGCGTCGCAATAGGCATGACGGTTGGCTCCCCTTGTCTCGCGCACGCACTCAGTATCGGTGACGGCGCCCGCCTGCGACCTGCCAGGGCCGGGAAGCGGGGAGAGAGTGGCGGCTGGGCGCGCCCGCGCGCCGGGACTGGACGGCGGGGCGCCGCGCTGCGAGCCGGAACGATGGTAAAGGTGCGCCTAAGCTCGGCGGCAGAGGCCGCTGCACCCGATCGGATGCTGTACAACAGTGACCTATGGAGAGTTTTCTCATCCACTGGGGCTACGCCGCGGTGTTCCTGTTCGGCTTCCTCGAGGCAGCCTGCATCCCGATTCCGTCCGAGATCACGTTCGGGTTCGCTGGGGTGCTCGCCAGCGAGGGCCATCTCAGCATCGTCGGCGTGATCGTGGTGGGAACGATCGCCGAGCTCATCGGCTCGTTCGTCTCCTACGCCGTGGGCCGGGCGGGCGGCCGGCCGCTCGTGCACAGGTTCGGCCGTTATCTGCTGATCACCCAGGCGGACATCGACCGGGCGGAGCGTTTCGTCGCCGGACGGGGCATCTGGGCCATCCCGCTCGGCCGGGCGCTGCCGGTTGTCCGCACGTTCGTGTCCCTCGTGGCGGGCTTCATCGAGGTGCCCCCGATGCTGTTCGGGGTCCTCAGCCTGATCGGCACGGCGGTCTGGGTGACGGTGATCTCGCTGATCGGGTACGGCGTCGGCAGCGCTTGGCAGAGCGTCGCGCACGGGCTCGCCGTCGCCGGGTACGTGATCGTCGTGCTGGCGGTCATCGCCGTCGCCGCGTTCATCGCCTACCGGGTGCGTGAGCTCCGGCACGAGGCGGCGCGCGGGCGCGTCCCCGCCGGCCGGCACGAGGCTCAGCCCAGCCCCCGGCCGCCCGGCGACCAGCAGGGTGCGCCCGGTGCGCCCGGTGCCGAGTCGCCCGGCGACCGGCCCAGGGCTCAGCCCAGCCCCAGGTCACCCACGTCGTAGGCGGCGCGGAAGGGCAGGCCGCGCTGGCCCACCAGGTCCCGGGCGCCCCGCTCCACCAGGACGGCCACGCCGACCACGTCCGCGCCCTCGTCCCGCAGCGCGTCCACCGCGGTGAGCACCGAGGCGCCGGTGGTTGAGGTGTCCTCCACCGCCAGCACCCGGCGCCCGGCGACGTCGGGCCCCTCGATCCGGCGCTGGAGCCCGTGCGCCTTCTCGGCCTTGCGGACGACAAAGGCGTCCAGGATCCGGCCCTGCCCGGCTGCGGCGTGCAGCATCGCGGCGGCCACCGGGTCGGCCCCGAGCGTGAGCCCGCCGACGGCGTCATAGCTGAGATCGGCGGTAGCCGCCAGCATGACCCTGCCCGCCAGCGGCGCGGCCTCGCCGCTGAGCAGCACCCGCCGCAGATCGATGTACCAGGTCGCGCGCTGCCCGGACGAGAGCACGAAGTCACCGTGCACCACGGCCTTGTCCTTGATCACGCGCAGGAGATCGTCGCGGTCGCTCACGGTTGGCGAGCCTACCCATCGCCAGGAGGTCACCGGGGGTGCCCGGCGGTCACACCGCGGCCAGGATCTCCTGCTCGCGGCCGGGGTCAAGGCCGATCCCCGGCATCCGGGCGAATGCCGAGACCGGCCGGCCCAGGCTCGCCGCCTCCTGCGTCAGCCAGCGCCAGGTGTCGCCGACCGTGTCCAGGAGCGGCCGGTAACGGATTCCGGTCCGCAGCGCCCGGTCCCCGGAGACCTTCCAGATGCCCGCGAACTCGGGGGTGTCCGGCGCCCACATCGGCAGCTCCATCCAGGGCTCCACCCCCGCCTCAAGCAGGACCGGGTCGGCCACCGGCCGCAATTCCAGGCCGTCGCCGCGCTGCGGCGCGGTGACCTGGGCACATGCGGCGAGCAGATCGCCGAACGTCGTGCCCTCCGGGCCCGGCACGTTCATCACGCCCGGGATGCGCCGCCGGGTGTTGTCGGTCAGCCAGGCCGCGAGGTCGCGTGCGTCGGTCATCCGCAGCGTGCTGCCCGTGGCCGGGGCAAGCACCGGGCCGCCCCGCGCGACTCTCGTCAGCCACCAGGGGAGCCGGCCCACGTTCTCGTGCGGCCCAATGATCAGGCCCGGCCGGGCGATCAGGTTCCGGCCCGGCATCGCCTCCTGAACCGCCCGCTCGCAGCCCGCCTTGAGCTCCCCGTAGCCGAGTGTCTCGATCGTGCCCGCCGCGTCCGCGGGGCAGTCGAGCATGGCCGAATCCTCGGTGACGGGCTCGTGCGGCTGATCACGGTAGACGGATTCGGTCGAGACGTAGGTGTAGTGGCCCACGTGGCCGGTGAGCAGTTGCGCGGAGGCCGACACATGCACGGGAGCGATCGTGGAGGTGTCGATGACCGCGTCCCATTCCCGCTTGGACAGCTGAAGCAGATCCTCGGAGCTGGTGCGGTCACCGTGCAGGACCTCGGCACCTGGCCGGGGGTGGCCGCTCAGCCCCCGCGAGAACGTCGTGACGTCGTAGCCACGGCTGATCGCATCGTCCACGATGGCACGGCCGAGGAAACGGGTGCCCCCGAGAACAAGAAGTCGCATGTCTGGGTATCCTGCCGGGCGGTAAGCCCTGGTGACGATACCTTCCGCCAACGGCTGACTTCCACCCGGCCTACTGGCCTGCGATCTGTGCGCAGTCCATCACGGAGCCGGCTGAGCGCTGGTAACGTCTCGCGTCGACGGGAAGGACGGTGTCGCGTGGATCGGTGCGCGCTGTTCGTGGACGCAGGCTACGTACTGGCTGATGGTGCCATGGCCGTCCACGGAACACGTCACCGCGAGTCGGTTTCCTGGAACTACGCGGGCCTGCTCCAGTTCCTGGAGAGCGTGGCCCGCGACAGGACCGGGCTGCCGCTGCTCCGCTGCTACTGGTACGAGGCGACGCTCGAGGGCCGCCGGTCAGCCGAGCACGACGCGCTCGCCGACCTTCCGGGGGTGAAGCTGCGGCTGGGGCGGATGAGGCCGGGCCGGCGCGAGGGGGTCGAGAGCGAGATCCACCGCGACCTGATCACCCTGGCGCGTAACGGCGCCCTGCAGGAAGCGCTCCTGGTCAGTGCGGAAGAGGATCTGGAGCAGGTCATCGCCGACGTTCAGGATCTCGGCGTCCGCGTCACCCTCGTGCACATCACGGTGGGCGGCAACTGGACCATTTCCCGATCCCTGCGGCAGGAATGCGACGACGTCGTCGAGGTCAACGAGGCGCACCTGCGTCCCTACGTGCAGCTCGTGGTGGGTGCGGAACCGCTCCGAGAGGACGAGCGGGACGCCGTCGGCGCCCATTCGGGCCGGGTTCTGACCAACGGCCACGGGTCTGTCGGCCCCCTCGGACAGCAGCAGGCACTGCCCGCCGGCTCGCATCCCGCGCCCGAGATCTACACCGGGCCCGTCATCGCCGAGTACCAGCGGGCGGCGCAGCCGACCATGAACGGCCAGCCCGGCTCCCCGCAACACGCCGGTCCTTCCGGCCCGGCCGCCATGTCCCCATCCGGCCCTCAGGCACCGCAGCCCGGGCAGCCGCAGGTGGCCCAGTCTGGGCAGCCACAGGTATCCGGGCCCGGGCAGCCGCAGGTATCCGGGCCGGGGCAGCCGCGGGCACCGCAGCGTGAGGAGCCACCGATGCCGCGGCGCCGGCAGCCCCGGACGGCGGTACCGGCTCCAGCCGGGAGTACCCAGCACGAGACGGCGGTCATGGAGCCGTCCCCGGGCATCGCCACGCAGCCGGCGATGCCCCCTGCCCAGCAGCCCGTGCCCGCCGGCCAGCAGCCCCTACCCGGAGGCCAGCAGCCCCTACCCGGAGGCCAGCAGCCCCTACCCGGAGGCCAGCAGCCCCTACCCGGAGGCCAGCAGGGGTCGTCGGCACCCACGGCCCAGCCAGCGGTGCCCACCATTCAGCCCGCGGCACAGGGCCAGGAGACCCGGGCCTCCAGGGCCATGCCGCAGCAGAGTGCACGGCAGCAGGACGTATCCCAGCAGGGCGTGCCGCATCAGGGTGTGCCGCAGCAGAGTGTGCCGCAGCATGGTGTGCCCCAACACGGCATGCCGCAGCCTGCCGCCGCAGCCGCCGTGACGGCCCAGCCGGGGCCAGCGCCACCTGCGCCGCCCGCGCCGCTGCCGCAGCGGACGCCCGCGCCGCCCGCCCGGCCGAGCGCCCAGCACCCCGGTGCCGAGCCGGCCCCTGGCGGCGCGCCGTCCGCACCCCAGCCCGGCCCACCGGGCCCACCGGTCCCACCCGGCCCGCCAGGATCGACGGGCCAGCACCCGGTACCCAGCCAGCCTGGGATGCGGCCGTCCCCGGCCCAGCAGGGCCATCCGGGGATGGCGCCGCCCCCCGCGC
>Ga0126382_10000423_pt1 | contig 16423 bp, 15 predicted proteins | sample PanSoiMetPlot_30_FD_92548 | JGI IMG/M metagenome (GOLD analysis project Ga0126382, IMG submission 92548) | Tropical forest soil microbial communities from Panama - MetaG Plot_30 | ecosystem: Environmental > Terrestrial > Soil > Tropical forest > Bulk soil | place: Panama | collected 2016-02-17
AAAGTTTGTGCGTTGAACCAGGCTCACTGCAATTCCCGGCAGGCCGTAAATTGAGGCTTCGAGCGCGCCAGCGACTGTTCCTGAGTAGCTCACGTCTTCCCCGAGATTGCCGCCCTTGTTTATGCCCGATACCACTAATGACGGAGGGTCATCTTTCAGCAGGTGATTCATTGCTATCGTGACGCAATCGGTGGGCGTACCATCCACGGCGAAATGTTGATCGTCGATTCGTTCGATTCGAAGGGGCCGGGTTAACGTGAGCGAATGTGAGGCTGCGCTCATCTCGTGAGCGGGCGCAACCACAAATACTTGACCTAATGACTCGAGCGCTCGGGCGAGCGCTATGATTCCCGCCGAATGGATTCCGTCATCATTGGTGACAAGTATCTTGAGCATCGGATTGAGTCACAGATTAAACAGAGAAGGCACACGGCGAAGTTCTTGAGACTGGACCTCTATATCGGCGCCGCATTTGGCGGGATTGTTACTTCGGAGGGTCTCGGTCTAGGATTCGCCCTGGGCCTGGATTCTAATCGGGACGACTGGATTTGAACCAGCGACCTCTTCCACCCCAAGGAAGCGCGCTACCAGGCTGCGCCACGTCCCGTCCAACTAGAGGCTCACGTCTCTTGGCGTTCAACGTTCGATGCTAGCATCCGAGTTTAGACGTGTCAATAAATCCTCAAGATCCCTCTTTAGCTTGTGCACAACGCGTTGAACTTGAGTTGAGTTTGACGGAGCTGCTGATGCATTTTGCGCAGACGGAGGTTCGGGCTCCGCCTCCTCTTTTTCGATTTCTGCAGAGTCTTTAGGCTGTCTCGTCCGTCCGGACCCGCCTCTGATTTCGTCCAATAGCCTCTTTTTGGCGCCCGCGATGGTGAACTTTTCTTCGTAAAGCAGGTCGCGAATCCGGAAAACCATCTCAACATCCTTTCTACGATAGACACGTTGTCCGGCCCGATTTTTTTGCGGCGCGAGCATAGGAAACTCGGTCTCCCAATACCTGAGGACGTGCGGCTGTACCTTAATCAGGTCGCAAACCTCACCGATCCTGAAGAAGAGTTTTTCCGGGATTCTAGATTCGGATTCCATGGGCTTGGTTGCTGGGGTCGCTGTTGACACCCCAAACCGAGCGCATTCTAAGAGAACATGGCCGCTGTGTCAATGATTTGCCGCGTGTAAAACACATAGTTCTCACAGCGGTTTAGATGAGGATAGTGAAAGGATTGCTCAAAGGTTGAGTCTTAGTGCTACTTGGACATTCGCACGTACGGAGGCGTCTGGTTTAGTTAACGTGAAGAAAAACTTTAGGTCTTCGTTACACAGCTGCCGCTTCGGTCTGAGCGGGAGCGGCGGACGTTCGTTCGAATTCAATCGCAACTTTGAACAGGTCTTCAAACCACGTCGCTTTACGCTCCGCAGACCAAATCTCCAGCTCGCATTCGCCCAGGCTGGTCGCAATGAAAGTTACGACACCATCCGAGAGCACGCACTGGACGTCAGTTATCAACTGTTGATGCGACCGGTCGAGCCCATCCGCGATCTGTAGTATCGACGCCAGCCGCAGCATTTTCGTCCGCTGTCCGCGTTCCAACGCGTAGTAATCCTCATGTTCGCGGCGCGAGCGGGCGTCCGAAGTTTTTTTAGGCAGCGAGCCTCGGTGATATCGCACCATCGTGGCCATCAGTGCGATTTCCTCTCCCGTGAATCCCGGCATCTCAGAGTTCTTTATGAGATACAGACTGTGACGATGATGATTGTTATGTGCGATGTGATACCCGATATCGTGGAGGATCGCCGCATATTGCAGCAGCTTTCGATCTTGCCCGCCTAGCTGGTGCAGCTCTTTGGTGTCATCAAAAATCCGCATTGCCAGCTTTGCAACATGATGCGAGTGGTCGATGTCGTAATCATATCGTCTTGCGACGGACAGCACCGAGCGAGAGCGAACATCAAGCGTAGAGTCATCAGTCACCGGGCGAGACAAGGTATCTTGCTCACTGGCAACTACAAGACCGGGCATACGCATAATCTGCGGCGCTTCATGTTTTTCGAGCCGACGTCGCAAATAATTGAGAATCACGCCCTCCCGAAGCGACCAATCACAGCTGGTAATTTCAGTAGCGCCCAAGTCCGACAAGAACTGCTCCAACAATAGCCCGCCCGCAACAATGATATCGGCTCGCCCTTTCTCTATTCCCGGAATTCGACGCCGATCACGCAGTGGCATTCGCCCAAGTTTGCGATTAAGCCACTCGATCTGATTGAGCGACACTGTTTGGCTGAACGGCTCGTAGTCCAGTACATCATCGCTCCCGTAAGGCTCATTAGCCCGAACCACCGCATTCACCATATTCAACACGGTTCCGGATGACCCTATAACAAACTCGAAACCGATGGTCTTTATCTCTGTAGCAGCTCGCGTAAAGTCGGACCGAATGTTCGCTACAAGTCTGCTCCGCTGTTCGTCGGAAATGGGATCGGTGTTAACAAATTTTTCGGTGAGTCTCACTGCACCAAGCCTCAAAGAGAGCATCAAATCCGGTTCCCCGCCACTGGTGATGATAAATTCGGTTGAGCCACCTCCTATATCAATAATCAGTGCTCGCCGGCCGTTGAACTCCGTGACTTCTGAAACAGCCAAAGCGATCAGCCGTGCTTCTTCGACTCCTGGTAAGACTTGGACTTCTAGTCCCACCTCATCGCGTACTCTTTCGATGAATGCATCAGAATTGCGCGACTCTCGAACCGCGGAGGTTGCGGTGGTGATTATCGGGTTCGCACCGTTGTGTTCCGCCATTTTCTTGAAACGACGAAGCGTAACCAGGGCGCGTTCAATGGTTCTTTTCGACAGACGATGTTGGCGCAGTGTTCCCGCACCTAGCCGTACCATCTCCTTCTCGCGGTCAATTATCTCCGGTCGCTGACCTTCGACTGCACGTACGATAACCAGATGGATCGAATTCGATCCAATGTCGATAGCTGCGAGTTTCATGCGATAAGTGCCTTTAGCTTAGTATTTAACGTTAACAACCTGTAGTCTTACTTGCTTCCAAGTCTTGCCGTTGCTTGTCTGATACTGAAATCCAACCAACCGCGCTCATTGGTATTCTTACAGCGGCCGCGAAGTATCTCAAGCGCCTTCAACCGCGCCTGCAGCGCCTTTTTATTGTTCGGATCAGAAGCCAGGGCAATATCTGTGAGATGAAGAGCACCAACGACATCATCGGAATCTATGTGACCGGAGGCCAGTGTTGCTATCGCGTCAGGGCCACCGGCAAGCTTTACAACGTCAGGGTACACGGAGGAAACCGGCTTCTCATACATTGTGACCGGATTCAGGTCGAACCAACCGACATAACCTTCGTAAATTCCACGAATCGACCAGGTTAACTTGCCATAGCTTTCACCGACATCCAACGACGCCGGCAGTTTGATCTCTCGCATCAGCGTGTGGACATCCTTGCCCGCATTCATCCCTTTAACAACTTCGTCGTGAACGTACTGTATCGCGTCTCGATATCGGGTAACCCGCCGAACGATTTCATCGTTCCCTTTGATCGGCAAACCGTGACTGGGCAACACAACCTCCGGCTTCAATGCAAGAATAGCATTCAGCGAGTTGATGTAGTCGAGCGCCCATCGAGGCTCCGTTCCTCGGAGCGTATAAATGTTTGGAAAAGATTCGTAATAAACATCCCCGGTAAAAACCGCTTTATACTGTGGAACCCACACGAATAGGTGATCATACGTTTCACTTGGCGCTCGATAAATCTCGAACTTGACCCCGCCGAGTGTAAACTCATATTTCTCATCGAACAAAATTGTGGGCTCGAGCTTTGCCGCATAGTTCCCTGGCCAGGACTGATTGGTTCGGGCGCCCAAATTGCCTCCAAACTGAGCAGCATTTCGCGTCGCGTAGAACGCGCCCAGGCGCGTTTGATAGTGCATAAATTCCACGTGGTTTTTCTGCGCGATGATTTCTGTTCCTGACTCCTTCCACAAAGGCACGCCGCCCGTATGATCTCCATGTCCGTGCGTCAGGATAATGTATTTGATCGGGCCGCTCGTTGTCCCTGACAGGAGCTGTTTGTGCTTCTGAGCATGTGCGGGGATAGACGTATCGACGATCACATTGCCTTCGGAAGTTTTTACAAGGAATGTGTTGCCAAATCCCTGGACCATGCTTATAGCATCGTTGACGTTAATTACTTTGTCGCCAACCCTGGTCAGATCTGCGGGATTCTGAGCCATCCCCTGTTGAGCGTGCGTTGAACCCGTGGTCACAAAGAGAATAGGGAACACAACGGACAGACACCGAAGTATTAGTCTCATAACAACTCCGAAAGACCTGGTTCTAGCTTGGGGCGAGGTGACTCTTTATCGCACGATAATGGTTATGTCAATGAGTGGGACTCCAAATCAGAAAATTGATGAGACTGACTTTGAATCTCACTGTACTAAAGTCTGGCCGAGAAGGTCGGTTGGATGTATAACGGGCTATGCAGGAAGCAAACGCTGACAGCGTTTTGGAATGCCATTCAAATTGGAGTATGCGATGGCTGAGATAAAGGGGATTCTCCTCAATGCGTGGTCGAAATTCCTTAAGGACAAGTATGGCGAGGAAGCAGTCGCCAAGGCCGCTGCATGTCTGAGCCCGGAAGAGCGGAGATTGGTCCCGGCGATGTTTCTGGACGCCAGCTGGTACCCATTTGATTCCCTTCATGCGTTGAGAAAACTCACTAAGCCGCTGGTTACCCGCACAGACGGAGACATCACTGTCGAAATCGGACGGTCTATGGCTCAACACGCCTTTACAGGGCCATACAAAGCTTTGCTGGCGCACGATCCCATTAAGCAGATCCAAAAGTTCACATCGATTGGGGAATTCTTCTTTCGTGAAGCGCGGAGGCTCGAAACAGAGATCACAGGACCTGCGTCATGTCTGGTGCGTTATCGATATCAGGCGGGAGCCAAGCCTACGAAAGCAATATGCATAAGCATGGGTGGTTTTTGGAGCCGTTCAATTGAACTTTCGGGAGCCTCCAGGGTGAAAACCGCCCATCCTAGGTGTTTTGCGGCAGGCGCCGATTGCTGTGAGTTCGTCTTTGAGTGGAGTCCCTCATCTCAATGAGTTATGCGATGGTCGCCAGGCGCACCAACGATCATTCTGTGCATGACTCAGTCGGCCTGGATCTCATCAAGGTGAAACAGATCGTGCACCACTCTTACTGCCAGCTCTGAGTCTTTCTCGCTCACAACACAGCTTATTCGGATATCCGAGGTCGATATCATCTTGATGTTGATACTTGCCCTGCCTAGCGCTGAGAACATTTGAGCGGCCACATCCGGCTGATCCATCAGCCCCGCACCAACAACACTCACTTTTGCAACGTCTTGATCCGTAAGAACGCCTTCTGCTCCTGTTTGCTTCGCCGCCTGCTCCAATGCGAGTTGAGCAACGGCCAGGTCGCTTCGCTTTACCGTAAATGTGATGTCATTGACCGAGCGGTCTTCGTGAAAGGCCTGAATAATCATGTCCGCGTTCACTCGATGCTCGGCGAGCGCCGCGAATATTTCGCCAGCGATGCCCGGGCGGTCGGGCACTTTTAGAATCGCCAGCCTTGCCTGATCTCGATCGATCGTCACGCCGCTTACCGGGCGGTAAATCTCCATCTCGTCTACTCCTCTTAAAACGGTGCCATTGTGTTGCGGGTCGAATGTGTTTCTAACTCGTAACGTGATTCTGTGTTTGCGCGCGAGCTCTACAGCACGAGGGTGTAGGACCTGCGCGCCGACGCGTGCCATCTCCAGCATTTCTTCGTATGAAATTTGTTCAAGCAGCCTGGCAGTGGGAACGATGTTCGGGTCTGCTGTGTAAACTCCGTTCACGTCCGTAAAAATGTCACATGTTGATGCGTTGAGAGCTGCTGCGAGCGCAACCGCCGTTGTGTCCGATCCTCCACGACCGAGGGTCGTCGTGTCGCCCTCCGCGGTGGTGCCCTGGAAACCGGCGGCCACGACGACGAAACCATCTTTGAGATGCCGCCGAATTCGGTCGGTGTTGATGTCTACTATTCTTGCGGCAGTGTGAACGCTTTCGGTCGTGATTCCGAGCTGCGCTCCGGTGAGCGACACAGCCCGAATTTTCAATTCGTTCAGGGCAATTGATACAAGTGCCGCCGAAATTTGTTCGCCGGTGGCGAGGAGTGCGTCGAGTTCGCGGCGTTCAGGCGCAGCACTCGCTTGATGGGCAAGCTTCACCAGATAGTCGGTCGTGTCGCCCATGGCAGAGATAACCGCGACAACCGGCTCCTGCTGAGCCGCCCGAGCGATTATGCTTGCGACATTTTGAATACGCGCGAGCGACTTAACGGATGTTCCACCGAATTTTTGAACGAACATAAAAGAACGTGAAACGTTCAGCGTTTAGAGTTCAACGTTCAGCGTTAAGGTTCAGCTTTTAGCTTTATCTTCTGCGTAATCTCCGACATCTGCGGATGAGGAAGGCCCTGTCATGTTTTAGGTTCGTCGTAAGCTGGCTTATCGCAGATTACACAAGTACTCAAAAGTAAAGTCATATTTCAACACCGAGCGTTGAACATTGAAGTCTGAACGCTATTTACCAAACACCCTCAAAGCAATCCCAATCTGTTTAGTCGATGGTTGCGCTTCTATCTCTCTTAATGCACGAGCTACGTTTCTCTCGTTGGCTCGATGTGTAAGCAAGATGATCGTTGCCGGAGCCGCCTGCGGGACTCCGCGCTGCAAAAGGCTGTGCAGGCTAACCTGGTTTCCGCCGAGTGCGTGCCCAATGTTTCCGATCACGCCTGGAGTATCTTCCGTCTCCAGCCGAATGTAGAAAGCGCTTTCATTATCTTCAATAGGACAAAGCGGAACAGCCTCCGAATCGATAGTGGGCTGAAAGTATGGCGCGAAATCAGGTAACCTTAACGCACTTGCGAGATTGATCAGGTCGCCGACAACCGCGCTGGCCGTAGGCATCTGCCCCGCGCCGGGACCTAGTAACATAACTTCTCCAACCGCGCTACCGCTTATGAAGATGGCGTTGCTTGCTCCTTCGACCGACGCAAGCGGGTGATGAATCGGAATCAGCATCGGGTGGGCCCGAACATCAAGGCACCGTTCGCCTCGGCGGGCGAGCCCGATCATTTTGATTCGATAACCAAACTCCTTCGCCATTGAGATGTCGATATCCGAGATTCGCGAGATCCCCTGCCGGTAAACGACGTTCGCGTCGACGAATCGTCCGAACGCAAGCGAGGCTAAGATGGTGATCTTGTAAGCTACATCGAATCCTTCAACATCGTTCGTAGGATCGGCTTCAGCGAAACCGAGTTCCTGGGCGGCCTTCAACGCGTCATTGAATGGCTGTCCCTGCTGCTCCATCGAAGTCAAAATATAGTTGGTAGTGCCGTTCAGAATTCCGGCGACGCCGGAAATCTCGTTGGCCTGGAGCCCTCGCTGGATGGTCGAGATCAGTGGGATACCGCCGCCTACCGCTGCCTCGAACAACACCGTCACATTCCTGCGATGAGCGAGTTGAAAGATCTCCGATCCATGTCTGGCGATCATTTCTTTGTTGGCGGTGACTATGTGCTTGCCGTTGGTGATCGCGCGGGTAATTGATTCGTAGATGTGTTCGAGGCCTCCTGCTACCTCAACCACGATCTCTACTTCCGGGTCGTTGACCGGGTCATTCGGGTCATCGGTTACGCGAATGCCAGAGAGGTCGACCGAGCGAGGCTTGAATTTGTCTCGAACTGCAACCCACTTAACCCTAAATCTGGGGTCATTTGATAAAAGCCTCACTACTCCGGTTCCGACTGTGCCTAGCCCTAGTATTCCAACTGTTATCCGTGCCATATCTAGTGCTCCGTAAAGTAAGCGAGAGTATCCGACATAAGCCGCATGTTCGCAACTTTGACTTAGCTGAGGGTGCACGCCTAGAATGGGTTCGCACTTATCCAGATATGCGAATAAACAGGGTCTACACGAGAACGGGTGACAACGGCCAAACTTCGCTTGTAGGCGGCGCTCGAGTCAGCAAATCCAGCCTGCGCGTTGATGCTTATGGAGAAGTGGACGAATTGAATAGCGTCATCGGCGTTGCGCGAGCACGATCGCAAGATCCTCAAATCGACGAGGTGCTCAGTCTGATCCAAAACGACTTGTTTACTCTTGGTGCTGACCTCGCGAGTACTTCAGACATCGCCGTACCGCGTATCGAGGAATCGTTTGTTACCAGGCTGGAGCAATTCTCCGATCAGTTTCTATCTGAACTTGAACCGCTGAAGGAATTTATTTTACCTGGTGGAACTGACGCAGGGGCGGTTCTCCATCTTGCGCGGACAGTGGCAAGACGCGCTGAGAGACGAGCGGTTGCATTGTCCGAAGCTGAGGAACTTAACCCGGAGTCTATTGTCTACCTGAATCGCTTGTCAGATCTCCTGTTTATCCTCGCGCGAACGATAAACCATCGAAGCGGCATCCGGGAAAAAATGACCGATTTCAGCAAACGCGGGAAGTGATCTTGAGCTGACTCTAGTTAAGAGCTCAGAGACGAGATCTACAATGGCAAGGAAATACTAGTGAGTTGGTTCAAGAAGAAAGATCGGCCGCGACGGCCCGACGATAGCGAAGAGCGCACTGTGCGCACGGAAGGCCTGTTCGTAAAGTGCCAGGGTTGTGAGGAGATGCTGCTCAAGCGGGAGATTGAGGAGAACCTCAACGTTTGCCCGAAGTGTAGTCATCATCACCGGATCGGCGCATTAGAGCGACTGGAAATGACGCTGGATGACGGCTACTGGGTCGAAATGGATTCCGGACTAACTTCCAGCGATCCGCTGAATTTTGTCGATACGAAAAGCTACCGAATCCGGCTTCGCCAGATGCAGGAAGGTACAAAGCTCCTCGATGCGCTAATCACAGCACAAGGAAAACTGGGCGGACATCCGGTAGTTGTGTGCGCGATGGAACTGGCGTTTATTGGCGGGTCGATGGGAACGGTCGTAGGAGAAAAGATAACACGCGCGATCGAGCTGGCCATCAAATCCGGGGCTGCGCTGGTGATATTTTCCGCCTCCGGCGGAGCCAGAATGCAGGAGGGCGCAATTTCACTGATGCAAATGGCGAAGATCTCGTCTGCTCTCGCGCGGCTCGACGAAGCAGGCTTGCCCTTCATTTCGGTTCTAACTGACCCGACGACTGGCGGAGTGACCGCAAGTTTCGCGATGCTTGGGGATCTGAACATCGCCGAGCCCGGGGCACAGATAGGCTTTGCCGGCCCGAGAGTGATCGAACAAACAATCAGACAAAAGCTTCCTGAGGGATTCCAGCGCGCTGAATTCCTGCTCGAACACGGAATGTTGGATGCCGTCGTGGAAAGGAAGGACCTCAAAGAGTTCATTGTTCAGTCAATCGACTTTATGAGTCAAAATGGAAAACCGCAGTAGAAATCTGATCGCGCCTGGATGCTCATAGTGATAGGGACGGCCACGAAACATTCCTGTGCCGCAAGCAAGTTGAGCCGAACTAAGCTATTCCCCGTATAATTCAGCTGAGAATCGTATCCTTTTGCTGGCGTCTTCATGCGAGGCTTTAGGGACATCGAATGGATTTTGCGACATCACTAAAGTATTTGTACTCGTTGGGGCACGAAGTACTTGCGGCCAAGTTTGGCTTGGAAAATATTAACGTGCTGCTGGAAATGCTTGGGCATCCCCAACTCGCATTCAAATCGATTCTTGTTGCTGGAACTAACGGCAAAGGTTCTGTAGCGGCAATGATCGATTCAATCGCTCGGACCGCCGGATACAAATCCGCGTTGTTCACATCACCTCACCTTCTGCGAATACAGGAGCGCATTAAAGTTTCGGGACGGGAGATATCTGAAGAAGCTTTTGCCAAATGGGCTTCTACCGTGCGCGAGGCGGTCGAATCGCTGGTTTCTACCGGGCGTCTTGCAGCGCCTCCAACTTTTTTCGAGCAGGTAGCAGCAATTGCGCTCTGCTATTTTCGCAGCTGCGAGCCGGAGCTTGCGGTGCTTGAGGTTGGCCTGGGCGGGCGCCTGGATGCCACGAATGCAGTGGACAGGATTATCTCGGTTGTTACTTCAATAGAGCTCGATCATCAGAACATTTTGGGCAACACCATCGAAGAAATTGCCGCCGAGAAGGCCGCAATAATCGTAAAAGATGCGAGAGCCGTGATAGGGCGTCAGAATCATCGGGCAGCCACTGAAGTGTTGATGAATCGATGCCTTGAAACGGGCGTGCTTCCGGTGTTTACGAATGAGCCGACAGCCATTGAAGCAACAGGTCTTGGTTCGGTGATGTTTAACTATGAGTCTGCTCACACGAACTATGTTCGCATCGCTCCCGGGCTTCGCGGGCGACATCAGGCAGATAATGCTGCGGCTGCGATCGAGGCTGCAGAGTTGCTGAACGAGTCGGGCTTCTCAATTCCGCGCGAGTCGATCATCAAAGGACTCCGAAGCGTAAGCTGGCTCGGTCGGCTGGAGTTAATAAACGATCGTCCCGCTATTTTGCTCGATGGAGCGCATAATCCGGCGGGCGCAAGAGCGTTGAGGAAGTTTTTGGATGAATTCTGCAGTGGCCCGATAACCCTGATCTTTGCTGCTATGAGCGACAAAGACATCGAGCGAATGGCAGTTGAGCTGTTCGATGTTGCTCGTACAATAGTTTTGACGAGAGTTCGGGATGCCAGAGCAGCTGACAGCGCACGACTTGGCGGGGCCGCCCTTCGTTCGTCCCGCAACGTGATATTCGCTGAGACTGTTCGACAAGCGTTATCCTGGGCTCGCAGTGTGACACCACCGGAAGGGTTGGTCTGCGTGGCCGGCTCGCTCTACCTTGTTGGAGAAGTTAAAAGGTTAATTGAAGAAGCGGATTCACAGACCGCCGTTTTGTAAAACTATGTCGCATGAATTGATAAATCGTGAATATGTCTACAGGGGCAAGATCCTCGATCTGTCTAAGAGTCGTTTCATGTCCGAAGGCAAAGGCGAGGTCGAGATCGAGATCGTGCATCATAACGGTGGTGCCGGTATCCTGCCGCTTTTCGACAATGGTATGACGGCGTTAGTACGGCAATGGCGGTATCCAGCCGGACGCTGTTCATTGGAGATCGCGGCGGGCCGAATCGAACGCGGTCACACGCCGGAAGAGACCGCCGCCCGGGAACTGGAAGAGGAGCTGGGATATCGCGCAAGCAAGCTCACCTGGCTTGGGGAGTTCTTTGTTGCTCCGGGCTATTGTGAAGAGCGGATATTTCTCTATGTAGCGACCGGACTCGAAGAATCTCAGCAGAACCTTGACGATGATGAAGAGATTGACGTCGTGCAAATGCCGTTCGATGAGGCCCTGGCACGAGTCAAATCCGGCGAAATCGACGATGCTAAATCGATAATCGCTTTGTTTCTCGCTGCACCTCTTGTGCGGCAAGCAGAGGAAATACGCTAGTCAGAACTTGGCCAAACTTAAGACCATTCTTGTTTATCTTTGGGCGCCCTTCGCCAATTTGTTGTGGTACACGCATACAGTGGTGATGGCTACGATCTCGCTGTTGCTGTCGCCTTTTGATCGAACGGGCGAGATGCAGCATTGGTGCGCACGCTGGTGGTGCCGGCTCGTAGCGTGGAGCATTTTCGCCCGGATCCGTGTTTACGGTACTGAAAACGTGAAAGCTGATCAGACCTACATTTACATGGCGAACCATTCAAGCTTGATCGACACTCCAGCTTTGTTTGCCTATCTGCCGTATCAATTTCGGATCATGGCAAAAAAGGAATTGTTTTATATCCCGTTTATGGGATGGCATTTGTGGAGTGCGGGTAACTTTCCGATCGATCGCAGCGATCCACGCAAGACGGCCAATAGCCTCAGGAGGGTTATCGAAGGAGTTCGCGGCGGAAAGTCATTGGCTGTCTTTCCTGAAGGTACGCGTACTCCGGATGGCCGGCTACAGGAGTTCAAGCATGGCGCATTCAAAGTTGCTGTGCGGGCGGGTGTTCCAATAGTTCCTGTCTCGATCCGCGGAACGTTTAAGCTTCTGCCGAAGACCACGCTTGCACCTCGCCCCGGCAGGGTGGAGGTGATCATCGGAACCCCGATTGACACTCGCGTCTACTCGGAAAAGAATCTTGGCGATTTGATCGCTCGAACTCGTGATGCGATTCAAGCGAACCTCACAAGTACGGAGACCACCACGAGAAATCACGCCGAAGTAACGGTTTAAATCAGAATACGATTTGCCTACGATAGAGAAAGAATGGTACTTCTATTTTCAAGATGGTTGATCAGCTCGCTCCTGTAGATACCTGTCGAGGCTGTGGTGTCGCCCTTAATTCAGGTCAACCTCACGTAGATGGCCTTTGCGCTGAGTGCGCAGCGGCACGACCTCCTGCGTTCGAGACAGCCGGAGCATATCCCGAGTCGGATAACACGTTTGGAGTTCCTTCGTCTGGAGTTCCGGCATCGCTCTCGCCGGATGCTCCGATTGACCCTGATAACCCCTCGTGGGGACCGGTTGGCGGGGTAATGGTGTGGATATTGAGCGTAGGAGCGATCATTGTAATCCCGGTCATTGCGGTCATCGTGTGGTACTTCGTCGAGTCAGCTAGAGGTTCGCATCTTCCGAACCTGGTCAATCGCGATGAGATGTTAGAGTGGTTGAAATCTCCCAATCTGCTTTTGGTTCAGGTTCTATCGACAATTGTTGCGCACGCGCTAACTATTGCTTTTTGTTGGGCAGTCGTGACAAGAGCCGGGAAGCGCCCATTTTGGGAGAGCCTTGGATGGAGCTGGGCAGGGCATTCAGTCTGGTACTGGCTTTTGTTCTCAGCGGCAATAATTGTTGGTTTGGTTATGGCTACGCAGGTTCTATCGCGATTCTTACCTCAGTCCGAGGAGAATTCATTTACCGACCTGCTAAAGTCATCAATGCGAGTGCGCGTTGCGATCGCGGTGCTGGCTACGTTCACCGCTCCCCTGGTTGAGGAGACAGTCTATCGTGGCGTTTTGTTCTCTTCGCTTCGAAGGAGCTTGGGGTTAGTCGGTACCGTGGTGCTGGTGACGCTAATGTTTGCGGGGGTGCACGTTCTTCAGTATTTGGGAGCCTGGGTTACTATAGCCGGGTTGACTTTGCTTAGCCTCGCGCTGACGCTGATTAGAGCGAGGACGAAATCGATTCTGCCTTGCGTGCTGATTCACACCGTTAACAACGCCTTCTTTGCAGTGCTGATACTATTCAACAAGGTGTCGTAAAGTATCAGACCTATACAGTCCACACACCTTCGATTTTCCTTAGCAATCTTTGGGTTCTTGGGGTCTTTGCGCAAAGCCCATATTACGAATCTTCATTACACAGGTTTTGCGCAAAGCCGCCAGAACTGCAAGACGCAAACGATCAAAAAAACTCCTTTATTTTCGCTAAAGCGACTATGGAAGCCATTGCGCTCGATTCGAAAAATAATCCGGCGAACGGTCAGGATGCATTTCATGAAATTTGAGATAGCGTCGTCGCACCTTATCAAATCGATCGTCAGATGAGTGAATCACTCGATGGGGAATCTCTTGCAGATGTCGTTCAACTTTAAATACGTTACGCACTGAGAATCTCCAGTCATAATTCCCGAGGTCATACAAGCTTGTCACTCCGTAGCCTGTAATGCGCGCGGTTGTGTCGATGTAAGGCTCGAAATAACTCATTACCAGATCCCGAACACTTCGAAAGACCGGCTTGCGTCCGTGCAATCCGATGTCACGCGAGCGAGCCACAGAGCCAAAAAGCCCGCCTCGCTTGAACAAAAATAAAACATGATCGAGCTTATCCTGGGATTCGATGCTTACGACAACCGGCGGGTATCCGTGCTGTTCGAGGATTACTGCCGCCACCAGCGCGCCTTCGAGGCAATGAGCGCGGTTCTCACGCAACACACGACGAAACGAATAGCAGGTGGCGCCGGAGGTCTCGCGGTTATAACGAATGCTTCTTAGGAAGGTTTGGACACTCTCCGGAGTCTTGTGCTTTTGTATTATCTCCCACTCTCGGCGAGTGAAGTCCGATTTTTTGGGTGCAAACCTGGTTCGAAAAGTCCACAGCGTGTTCGATCCCATTAATTCGGCCTTATTTTCGTTCGTGTCGAAACACGACGGCTTCAGCATCCGGAAGCGGGATCGGATAGCTTGCGTCACGTATAAATCTGTCTGGATTGTCGCGAATGAGCTTCTCTACATCTCTTTCGACTCTTGCCACCCACTCAGCTTTGTCCAATCCGGTGCGAACAAGAATGTAATCGCATTCATCGATCCGATTGATCAATGATGGTTCGACGACCCAACGAACATCGATCAGAGGCGAGCCGGCTCGCTGAGGGTTTAGCAGTCGTGAGTACAGCGCTATACTCGAGGGGTTCAGGTAAGGCAAATTAACCACAACTCCAAAGACTGGCGTGGGCGCTTTGCCGGAGAGACTTTGCACTATTTCAGGAACGGCCCAATCCTCGGGAAGCGGACGATGGTCAAACCCATAGTAATTTCGCGCAAACACCATCCATCGGTATCGGGGGGTATCAATCGCAGTGCCAAACCCGGATCGCGGCCACTGTGCGTTAAAAAAGCTCACAAAGCACCAGGCGCTGATTGCGATCACTACAACCAACTTCCAGGCGCTGGTGAACCCGTGCCTGGACTCGGATCGCGTTCCGAAGCTGCCTATCCAACACGTTGAAATTAGGGCCGCGGCCGGCAGCACGGGGGCGGTATATCGAACGTCCTTGTTTGCGACCAGAGCAAAGCACGCAATACCACTGATGATCCAAAGATAAAGAACCAGACTTTCTTTAGGATACTTAACTAGTGAGTAAAGCAAGCCAAAAACAAACACAATGGCAAATGGAACCTGCATTTGCATGCTCAGAAAGGCGTGAACATAAAAAAAGTTCGAATCGAATGTGAACAATGGAGCTTCGTTTTCACTTATTGCCGCCTGCTGGTTCTCTCGATATATCGCAACAACATCCGGCCAATGGGGCGCGTACCAAATTGAAGCAATTAGGATCAGAACAACCGATGCCAACGCAAGATTTCCGATCGCTCTGCGATCACGAGTCCAAAGCACGCGACCAACTACGTATAGCGCCGGCAAAACAAAGAAGAACGCGAAGGTCTGCTTTACCAGCATCCCTAGTCCGGCTGAAACTCCGAAGGCCACCGCGTAGCGTCTGACTCTAAAATCTTCCGCCCGAATTAGAAAAGCAAAGCTAACGGCCGCCGCTGCAATCAGTGGGAAGTCGAGGAATGCATCGTGTACCAGCCACGCGCTGAAATGATAACTCGATGAGAGTAACGCAGGGAGCGCACTCAAGAACATCACTGCCCAACCCGGGGACGCGCTTTGCTCCGACTCAACAGATTCCTTCGCATACAGGCGGCGTGATATCCAGGCTACCGACCAAAGCAACGCCGCAAGCGAAAGCAGGTTTACTCCTATGCCCGTCAACTTTGAAGCCCCAAGTATCAGAAAGACCGCGGCGGCGATCAGATGGACCAAAGGAGCGTAATAGTGGCGGGTGCTAAAGAACTCTCGAGCGAACCCGGAAAAATCTGCGTGCGCCAGCAGTCGATAGTAATCGTAAGCGTAGCGCAAATGGTCCGAGGGATCCCAGGGGGGAGGCGTTCGGTCGCGCAAGGTCCACACTACCGTTGAGAGTGCGAACACCAGAAAAATCAAGAGCAGCAGTTTGTTCTGGGGAGCTCTCAGCGTTGGGATTTTCACTCAACCGATGATTATCGTAAAAGACGTTGAAGGGTCAAGCACGACCATCGGTTTTCAATCGGTGCCTTGAATTGCGTCCTGCAATGTTGCGGCGGTTATCTGATTGTGCGAGGCATTCCAGAGTTCGCGACCATTGCGGACCAGGATCGCCTGAGGGGACTCGTGCTCAATCTTCAGTCTGGCAGCGGTTTCATCTGAGACCGCCCGAGCTGTCTGAACCGTGATCAACCTGTAACTGATTCGCGGGTCCGGGTTCCTAAGATGAGACTTGAATTCGGATAGAGCCCTGTCGCTGATCGAGCAGGTCAAGCTATGTTTGAACAACAACACCGGACGCTCGTGTGACTGATTTAATGCTTCTTCCAGATCTTGAAGTGTTCTTAATTCTTTCAATGTTTCCAACCAAGGTCCTCCACCAACGACTGATTTTCCTTTGTCGTCTTCTGTAAGTTACTTTTGCGTCAACTTGCATCGACCTGCTGCCTGTCGCATTCTGCCTACTGCCTCTTGCCCACTGCATTCTGCCTACTGCATTCTGCCTCCTGCATGCTGCCCCTCGAGTTTTGCTTCCTCGTCCTCAACCCAATAACGAGCGGGAAGTGAC
>Ga0126382_10000424_pt1 | contig 16414 bp, 17 predicted proteins | sample PanSoiMetPlot_30_FD_92548 | JGI IMG/M metagenome (GOLD analysis project Ga0126382, IMG submission 92548) | Tropical forest soil microbial communities from Panama - MetaG Plot_30 | ecosystem: Environmental > Terrestrial > Soil > Tropical forest > Bulk soil | place: Panama | collected 2016-02-17
GGGGCGCGGCCGGCGCACGGAGGAGCAGGCAGGACGCGACCGCCGGGAGGCCGAGGCGGCCGAGCGGGAGCGGCGGCAGGCGGAGGCGGCCGAGCGGGAGCGGCTCAGGGCCGAGGCTGCCGAACGTGACCTGCGGGAGGCCGACGAGGACGCCCGCGACGCACAGGACGTGCTGGACGCGGCAGAGCGGGAGGTCACCGGCGCACGCGATCAGCACCAGGACGTCGTGCGGCGGACCGAGGACCTGGAACGGCAGCTGAACCAGCTCCAGGAGGAATCGGCTCAGATCCTGCGGATCCTTCGGCAGGCCCAGCGGCGCCGGGACATCGCGGCCCGATCGCTGGACGGCGCGCTTCGCCGCCTGGCCCGGGCGCAGGCGAAGGCCGAGGCTACCGGGGGCGACGCTCCCTCGGGGCGATGAGCAGCGACTGGGCGCCGACACCGACCTGTCCGCGGGCGTCGGACAGGACTGACGTGGCCAGGCCCGCCCCGCCGGTGGAGATGACGGTCCGGGCGTCGAGGCAGATCCACTCGCCGACGGCCTCGCGGTGCAGGTGGACGGTGAGTTCGGGGTTGATGAAGGCCCACTGCCGCAGGTCGAGCTCGCTGGACACGCCGTTCCCGCTGTCGGCGACGGCGAGTACCCGCTCCAGTGAGCCGGTCTCCTCGTCGGGCACGAGCGGGTAGCGCATCCGGGCCCAGACCGTCGCGGGGCCCGGCTCGGTGAAGCGTCCGCGCACCGGCCGCCATTCGATGGCCGACAGGTATCCGTCAACCCAGCCACTGGCCACCGCCGGTGGCAGGGCCTCGTCGGGCAGCGCGGGCGGGGCGGACGAGGGCGCCGCCGGCGGGCTGTCGGTGCGCAGCACGCGCCAGGCGGTGGCGCGTGCCACGTCGCGGCCGTCCGCGCTGGCCACCGCCTCCACCAGTTCCACGCTGCGGCCCGGGCGGGCCATCCGGGCGCGCAGGCGGATCTCCCCAACCGGGATGGCACCCAGGATCTCGCAGGTGAAACGCGCGATGATCATGTCGGCGCGGGGCTCGCACCGCTGGATCGCCCGGCCAAGGAGCGCGCTCGGCGGGCCACCGTGCTGGGCCCGCACATCCCACGGCCCCGTCGTGTGCGATGTGGCCAGCCACAGGTCCTGGCCGGCGGGGACATAGAAGCTGTCAGCCACTCGAATGCTCCACTAGCCAGGCCAGTTAACCCATGTCACAGCGTCAAGGCTCGGCGACGAAGCTCCCCACCGTGGCCGCGTCACCCGATCAGCCCCTCATCCCTCAAGAGCCTCAGTTCCTCATGGACCGTGGCAGCCGACAGCCCGTGATCGCTCGCCAGCAGGTTAATCGATGGCAGCCGATCCCCGGGCTTCAGCCGGCAGGCCTGTCGCCCCACCAGCCGACGGCCGAAGCGATCACGGCCCGCGCATCGTCGCCCGTCACCGCTTCGGCCGATAGGGCATCGGCGAGTCGCCTGTACGTCTCTGCCTCGTTGCTGCCGATAGTGACCTCGGATCCATGAGTTTCGGCTACGACCTGGTCGTCCAGGATCATGAATGGATTTTGTGGCATGGCCGGGAGCGTCACGCCTAGCGGAATGATACCGAGGGTAATGTTAGGTAGCTGGGAGAGGACGTTGAGACGGTCAAGCTGGCCTATCATGCCCTCGCGTGGGCAGGCGCCGATCCTGAGCGCGGCTTCGGTGGTCACAAATTCAAACTTGCGGCCAGGTTCGTACAGAACCTCTTGCCGGCGCATCCGGGTTGTCACCGCCTCGTCTATGCCGTGTTCGGCAGCTCCGTAGTTGCGGACGGCTTCCAGCATCCTGTAGCGGACATATTCGGGGGTCTGTAGCAAGCCGGGTATTATGACTATCTCAAAATTGCGTATCATACGGGCCTGATGTACCAGGCGATCCCAAGCGGTTTGTATTGTGGCGTGCCCCTGGCGCAGCTGGTGCTTCCACTGGCGGTGCATCGTCTGCCCTTGAGTGAGCAGTTCCAGCAATTTGTCAGCTGTCTCCGGAGGCTGGCCGCATGCCTCTACCCATCTAATGATGTCCGTCTCGCTGGGCATCTGATGGCCGTTTTCGATTTTGGGTACCTTGGTCCGCGCCCAGCCCAGGCGGCTAGCAAGCTGATCACCCGTCAGCCCGGCAGACCTGCGCAAACGGCGTAGCCGATCGGCAAGCCCGCCGGGCTGGGTGAGCCACTCTCCGGTGGGGCGCAAGGGTTGCCTTCTGGTCAGACAGCGGCGGTGTCTTCCGCTGAGGTTGCGTTGCGGACCGCCACGTCCCGCCATGCGCAATGCCGAGCGATGACATCCGGATCGGTGACCAGCGTCTTGCCGTCGATGCGCCCGGAGTCATCGAACCGCATCATTAGCAGCCGCTCATCATCGAATAGCCACCAGTCATCGTCCAGCGGCAGCCCCAGGCTAAGGGCACGGCTACGGGCCATGTAGGCGATGATTTCTCCAGCCGCCGCGTGCCACGGCGTAGCCCACATTTCCCATCTTTGATAGTCGGTCGGTGGCTCCGCAAGGACTCTTACCCGGCCGATCCGCTTGCCTCGCCGCGTAAGAGATTGCATGTCGTCCAGCCACGGACGCCACCAGGGGACCTCCGGCGGGGCGGCAGGAGTTCCAGCGAGGAAGAGCCGGAAGTCTTCCTCTTCGTAGTCGAGAGCGTAATGTGCGCGGGCCTCCCACCTCCACGCGGAACGCTCGAAACCGTGGAATAGCTCCGCGAACGCGTCCTCGGTGATCGGTGTCCCCATGGATCACTCAGCCTTCCCGGAACGCTCAATGACGTCAGCAGGCACCCAGACGGCCGTCTCCGCGCGCCCTAGGTCGCGGAGCTTCTTGCGGTCCCGCCAGCCTAGACGCTTGCCCTGCACAACGTAGCCCCCTTCGGCACTGGTGACCTCGTACATGGCCGGGCAGTTGCCGATGTTTGAGTCCTTGGTCTTGTGCATGAACCGAAGTTCCATCGTGGGCGATCCTTCCGGTTGCGAGGCGGACGTTCCGTCTCCGTTCGCGATTGTCCCCTTGCCCACCTGGGCTGTCTAGGGTCATCGGACACTGTCCTGAAGGACTCTTCTCAGGTATTAGAACATCGCAGAACGTTCTTGACAAGACCCTCTGCTCAAGCTCAGTCTGAGGAACCAGACGGGACGAAGGAGAACAGCCAGGCCCGTCTACCTCTCCGGCGTCGGCAGACAGCCGGACGACACCCATCTCGAAGGAGATCTCTAGATGGCAAGCGAGACAGCCCAACACGAGGCGGCCCCGGACGGCTGGCCAAAAGCATGGCGGCCGCTGCCGATGGTTGCGCCGGAGCTCCCAGCTGAGCCCGAGGCGGCAATCACGCTTACGTGCCCGTGTCCGCTCCGTGGGCTCCGCTGCGGAGACTGCATGCTGATTGCTTTCGCTCCGCCCCCGTTCAAGGCAACCCCTCTCGGCTGGGCTCTCGCCACGGCCCGCCGGCTCGGCTGGCGCGTCCGCAGCCTATTCGGAGAGCCAGCCTAGTTCACGCGATGGCCCGGATGTTTGGCGCTTGGGGAAGAGTTGCCAGGCACCGGGCCATCAGCGTTTAAACAGAAAAGGAGCTACCATGACAACGGCGCCAGACAAACTCCCGCAAGAAGAGCCGCTATTCCTTATCGGGCCTCCGCCTGCGTCTCCCAAGCCGAAGCAAAAGAAACTCGCCGCGTGGCATTGGGCCGTCTTGATCATAGGCGTGCCCATTATCGCATTCCTCTCGTGTGTGGGTGCCAACACCGTGGCGCATTGGTGGATCGGCAACCCGCCAGCGGTGCGCGCATCGGCGACAGCCGACCACAAGCCGAAGCCCAACAAGAGCAACCCGGTCCCGCCCCGTTACAACCTGCCTGGTTATCAGTCGGCCGTGAGTGGGCCCGTAGAAAAGGCCTTCACGTCTGCGCTCCGGGCTCTCAGAGCCGATATCAAGGCGCCTGACTATTCGGCGGCGTCAACCGACGCTCCCCGGCTCGTGGCTGCCGCTAACTCGTGGCTCTCACTGCTACGGCCGACGAACCCTCCGCCGAGCTACGGGCCTACAAAACTCACCTATATGCAAGCGGCCACCATGGCCCGCAAAGCCGGGCAGACAATCCAGCAAGCGCTAAACGCGGGCAACCTAAGCGAATTGCAACGCGGAGCCGATCAAGCGGCCAGGGCGCGATGGTTGCTCTCACACGCTGCGAAGCAGGGGCCAAGGGGCAGCTAACGGCAACGTGCAGTGAGCGCGAGCTGGCCTTTCTGCGTTTCCACCGGGACGGCGCCTAAGCGGTTCCGCTTTACCCGGTACCGGGCGGCCCGGTGCCGCGCGGGGCCCGCATAATCGGCAACCTGGTCGGGCCGAACCGGGTCAGGCGGCCTTTCTCGGGCGGCCCGCGTCGATCCAGAGCTGGCGGGCCAGCACGGCGGTGTCGGTGTTGTCGGTGAACATGCCGTCTACGCCGAGCTCGAAGAACAGCCGGTACTCGGCGATGGCGTTGCCGTAGTCAGCGGGGTTGGTGCCCCGCTGGAAGTCCGCCGGCAGGAAGTTGTTCTCGTTGCGGAACGTGTAGGGCGTGACGAGCAGTCCGGCGCGGTGCGCGTCGTCCACGAGCGAGGTCGGCACTGTCAGGTGGTTCGATGCATCTCGCGGAACGATCTGGTTCTTGTCCGGACCCAGGTAGGTCGCGTATTGGGCCACCCCGCGCAGCCCGGCGGGCGTCACCAGGTCGGCGTACGTGCGGGGATCCCCGCTCGCCACGAAGTCGGCCGGGGCGCCGCTGGCCGCGGTCAGCTGCATCAGCGGCACCGTTGTGTGCTGGTGCAGCCACTGCAGGTTGCCCACCTCGAACGACTGGATGATCACCCCGGAGCCCTGGTTGTTGAGGCCGTTGCGACGCAGCACATCCAGCAATCGCTGCTCCATGGGCAGGCCGATCGAGCGGAAGTACGTCGAGTGTTTGATCTCCGGCACGAGGTTGACGTGCCGGTGGTATTTCAGCGACAGCTCGCGCGCCTGGTCGATGTCGTCCTGGAGAGTCGGGACCTGCCAGAGCCCGTCGTAGAGCGTGTTGTGCTGGCGAATGCCAGGCAACCTCTCGATCGCGTGCAGTGTTTTGAGCTCGGCGAGCGTGAAGTCGGTGGTGAACCAGCCCGTCATGGTGACGCCGTCGATCACCTTGGTCGTCTTGCGGTTGGCGAATTCCGGATGGCTGGCCACATCGGTGGTCTGGCTGATCTCGGGTTCATGCCGGTCGATGAGCACGCCGTCCTTGGTCGGGACGAGGTCAGGCTCGATGTAGTCGGCGCCCATCGCGACCGCGAGGTCGTAGCCGCCCGCCGTGTGCTCCGGGCGGTATCCGGCGGCGCCCCGGTGTCCGAGCACCAACGGTGTGGACGCACGGCGGTCGCCCGATGACCCGGGCGCGGCGGCTGTCGAGTCAGCGGCGGCGGCCGAGACGGCGGTGGCGGAGAGCGCCGCGACGGCAAGTATCGCGAGCGATCGTGCGCTGGGCCAGTGCGGCATGGACGCTCCTCGGCTGCTCGGCAGATGGGAATGCCCCAATCTCAAGGGCACCGGGTGAACGCCGCGTTGCCGCCGCCGGAAGCCTGGAAGACTACTCGGCGCGCAGTCGCGCGCGGCCGCCTCAGGCGTCAGGCCTCGCCCTCTGGAGGGCAACCCGCTGCCCCGGCCGCGAGCCTGCGAATAACCGGGGAGGCGGCCCGGCGGCTGCTAACTGGCGGCCCGGTTTGACTCACCCGTACCTCGTTGGTACATTACTCAAGTAATGAACCACCTAACCGGGAGGTTCTGGGTGCCGGCGCTGGACGAGGGCACGCCACTGTTCGTGCAGATTGCGGAGCAGCTGGCTGACGACATCGTCGAAGGTGTGCTGGCCGAGGGCGCGCGAGTGCCGTCGACCAACGAGCTGGCGGCTTATTACCGCATCAACCCGGCGACCGCCGCGAAGGGGATCAACTTGCTGGTGGACGAGGCGGTGCTGGAGAAGCGCCGCGGCATCGGGATGTTCGTTGCCTTCGGTGCGCGGGAACAGCTGCGCGCCGACCGCCGCAAGAGGTTCGCCGAGCAGTTCATCGACCCCATGCTGGCCGAGGCCAGGCGGCTGGGCATCGACACCGACACCCTGGTGTCCCTGGTGCGGGGACCCGGCTGGCACAACGGAGGCGACACGCCATGACCCCGACGATCTCCGCGACGGCGCTGGGCCGGCGCTACCGCGATCAGGTCGCGCTCGACAACGTCTCGCTGACGGTCGAGCCGGACTCCATCACCGGGCTGCTGGGCCGCAACGGCGCCGGCAAGACGACCCTGATGCGCATCGTCACCGGGCAGGAGTTCCCCACCGCCGGCGACGTCCGGGTGTTCGGGGAGGTGCCGGCGGAGAACGACGCGGTGCTGCGCCGCATGGTGTTCGTGCGCGAGGAGCAGACCTACCCGGACCTCCGCGTGGGCCACGTCATCCAGGTGGCCTCGTGGTTCTACCCGAACTGGAGCGAGGAGCTGGCCCAGCAACTGCTCGCCGATTTTGAGCTTCCGCTGCGGCGGCGGATCAAGAAGCTGTCGCGCGGGATGCGCTCGGCCGTCGGGATCGTCATCGGGCTGGCAGCCCGCGCCGAACTGACGCTGTTCGACGAGCCCTACGCGGGCCTGGACGCGGTGGCGCGCCAGCAGTTCTACGACCGGCTGCTGGCCGATTTCGCCGAGCATCCGCGCACCGTCGTGCTGTCCACGCACCTGATCGACGAGGCGGCGGACCTGCTGGAGCACGTGGTGATGCTCGACCGTGGGCGGGTGGTGCTTGACGCGGCGGCCGACGACGTACGCGGCACCGCCATGACGGTGAGCGGGCCGGCCGCGGTCGTGGACGAGTTCGTGGAGGGACGCGCGATCTGGCACCGGCAGCGGCTCGGCTCGCGCGCCTCGGTCACGGTCGCCGGCCCGCTCGACGTCGCCGCGCAGGCCCGCGCCCGCACGCTGCGCCTGAGCCTGGAGCCGTTGTCGCTCCAGCAGTTGCTGGTGCACGCCTCCGGCATCTCCGCTGACGAGAAGGTGAGCGCATGAAAACGCTAGTCAACGTCGCCCGCTACCACATGGTGGACCGCGTGACCTACCTGGCGCTGCCATGGGGGATCATGATCTTCAGCTTCCTGGTGAACCTGGCCATCGCAGCGTTGGTGCCTGCCCCGGGCGGCTGGTACACGGCAGGGCTGCTGACGATCTACGTCTTCCTGCTCATCTCCGGCGCGTACACCATGACAAGGTCGCTGCCGTTCGGGCTGATGCTCGGCGTCAGCCGCCGCAGCTACTACCTCGGCACCGCCCTGCTGGTGGCGGCGCTGGGCGTCGTTTACGGCCTCGGGCTGACGGCGCTGCAGGTCGTGGAGCGCGCGACCGGCGGGTGGGGTCTCTCGGTGCACTTCTTCGGGGTTCCGTGGATCATGGACGGCCCGTGGTACCAGACGTGGCTGGCGTCGTTCGTGCTGCTGGCGCTGTTCTTCCTGTACGGCATGTGGTGCGGGCTGGTGTTCCGGCGCTGGGGCACGCCGGGGCTGGTCGCCTTCATCGCCGCCCAGGTGCTGGTGGTGCTCGTTGCCGTCGTCGCGGTGTCGATGACGCACAGCTGGTCCGCCGTGGAGCAGTTCTTCGACGCGTTGACGGCGCTGGCGGTGACCGGTGTGCTGGCCGCGCTCGCCGTCGTGCTGGGGCTGGGCGGGTTCGCCAGCATGCGCCGCGTCACCGTCTGACGGCGGGCACCCGTGCCGGCGGTCAGGCGGCCGGCTCGACGATCACCTTCAGGCCGGTGCGGGCGGCCGCCGTCGCCATCGCCTCCGGCGCCATGGCCAGGCCGAACCGGCTGGTCACGAGGCTGCCGAGTTCCAGCCCGCCACCGGAGGCGAGCCCGATCGCCCGGGGGTAGACATCGTTCATACGGCGGGCCATGGCGATCGTGAGCCCCTTGCGGCGGGCTGCCGACGCCGGGACGGTGATCTGGTCGCTGGCGGGGATGCCGCCCAGGACCACCCGCCCGCCGGGCCGGGTGGCCAGCACCGCCAGCCGCACCGCCTCGTCGGTGCCCGCCATCTCGAAGGCCACGTCGACCCCCTCCCCGGTGACCCGCCTGAGGTCCCGCGGGTCACGCACGCCCGCCGGATCGAGCGCGGCGTCCGCGCCGAGGCGGGCGGCGGCCGCCCGCCGGTGCGGCAGCGGGTCAACCGCGGTGATCCGGCCGGCCCCGGCCGCTCGCAGCACCTGGATCAGCAGGAGCCCGATCGGGCCGCATCCCGCGACCGCGGCGGCGGCGCCGAGCCGGACGTGGCCAAGGTCGAGAGCGTGGATGGCGACACCGAGCGGCTCCAGCACGGCGCCGTCGGCGTTGGTGAGCCCGTCGGGCAGCCGGTGCAGTAGGTGCGAGGGCCAGGCCATGTGCTCGCGCATGGCCCCGTCCTCGCTGCCGTGGCCCGCGAACCGGATGCGCGTGCAGAGGTTGCGGTAACCGGCGCGGCAGGGCCGGCACGTGCCGCACCAGATGGCCGGGTCGATCGCCACCCGCTCGCCGCGGCGGGGACCGTCCTCGATCACGCCGGCGGCTTCGTGGCCCAGCACCAGCGGGCGCGTCAGGGTGCTGTCACCGATCTCCGCCTCGCCCCACCAGTGCAGGTCCGAACCGCAGATGCCTACGGCGGTCACGCGCACCAGGCTCGTTCCCGGCCTGGGTTCCGGTACCGGCTCATCCTCGAGCCGCAAGTCGCCGGCCGCGTGCAGCCGGGCGGCCTTCATACGCTGTCCCCGGCCGGTCCACCGGCGGAGCGGGTCACGTCCACCGGGCCTCCGGTCAGCGGGTTGTCAGTTCCGCGGCGACGAGCTCGGCGATCTGGGCGGTATTGAGCGCGGCGCCCTTGCGGAGGTTGTCACCGCAGACGAACAGTTCGACCGCGTTCGGATCGTCAAGCGACCTGCGCACCCGGCCGACCCACGTCGGGTCCGTGCCCACAACGTCGGCCGGCGTGGGGAACTCGGCCCGCTCCGGGTCATCGTTAAGCACCACGCCGGGTGCGCTGTCGAGCGCCCGCTGGGCGCCTTCCCTGGTGACCTCGCGGTCGAACACCGCGTGCACGGCCACCGCGTGGGTGGTCACGACCGGCACCCGGACGCAGGTCGCGTGGACCTTGAGGTCGGGCAGGCCGAGGATCTTCCGCGACTCGTTGCGGACCTTGAGCTCCTCCGACGACCAGCCGCCGTCCTTGAGCGAGCCGGCAAACGGGACCACGTTCAGCGCCAGCGGCGCCGGGAAGGGGCCGAAGTCGCCGATCGCGGCCCGGAGGTCGCCGGCCCGCTGGCCGAGGGCCCTGGACCCTGCGACTTTGTCGAGCTGCGCGTAGAGGGTGTCGATCCCGGCCTGGCCGGCGCCGGACGCGGCTTGGTAGGACGAGACGACCATCTCCCGCAGCCCGAACGCCCGGTGCAGCGCGCCCATGGCGACGATCAGGGACAGCGTGGTGCAGTTCGGGTTGGCGATGATCCCCCTGGGCCGGTGCGCGACCCGTTTGGGGTTGACCTCGGGGACGACCAGCGGGACGCCGGGGTCCATCCGGAACGCGCCGGAGTTGTCCACCACCACCGCGCCGCGCTCCGCCGCGACCGGTGCCCACCGCGCGGACACCTCGTCCGGCACGTCGAACATGGCGACGTCCACGCCATCGAACGCGTCCGCGGCCAGGGCGAGGACCTCCAGCTCCTCCCCGCGGACCCGCAGGCGCCGGCCCGCCGACCGGGGCGAGGCGATCAGCCGGATCTCCCCCCACACGTCGTCGCGGGTGGACAGCAGGTCGAGCATGACGGTCCCGACCGCTCCGGTTGCGCCGACCACCGCCAGGGCCGGCGGGGCTGGGCGGGCCCGGCGAGCCGGGTGGGCCTGACGAGCCGGGTAGGCCCGGCGAGCCGCGTGGCTCTGATGGGCCGGGCGGGCCGGGTGGCCGGTCACCGGCCGGTCCCGCCGTACACGACGGCCTCCACCTCGCCGGCGTCCAGGTCGAACGCCTTGTGGGCGGAGCTCACCGCCGCGTCCACGTCGTTCTGGTCCACGACGACCGAGATCCTGATCTCCGACGTGGAGATCATCTCGATGTTCACGCCCGCCTCGGCGAGCGCGGTGAAGAAGGTCGCGCTCACGCCCGGGTGAGACCGCATCCCGGCCCCGATGAGCGACACCTTGCCGATCCTGTCGTCATAGAGCAGCGTCTCGAAGCCGATGTCGGCCTGCACCGCGCGGAGCGCGGCCATCGCGACCTCCCCGTCCGCGCGGGGCAGGGTGAACGAGATGTCGGTGAGCCCGGTGGTGGCGGCGGAGATGTTCTGCACGATCATGTCGATGTTGATCTCGGAGTCGGCGATGACGCGGAAGATCTTTGCCGCCTCGCCGACGACGTCCGGCACCCCCGCGACGGTGATCTTGGCCTCACTGCGGTCGTGGGCTACCCCGGAGATGATCGGCTGTTCCATCGCCTCGCCTTCCGCTGCCGACTCTGCGTCTGCGACCCAGGTGCCTTCCCTGCTGCTGAACGAGGAACGAACGTGGATCGGGATCTGATACCGCCGGGCGTATTCCACGCAGCGGAGCATCAGCACCTTCGCCCCGCACGCCGCCATCTCCAGCATCTCCTCGTAGGAGATCGTGGGTATTCGCCGCGCCCCGGGCACGATCCGCGGGTCGGCGGTGAAGACGCCGTCCACATCGGTATAGATCTCGCAGACGTCCGCGCCGAGCGCCGCCGCCAGCGCCACCGCCGTGGTGTCCGAAGCGCCGCGGCCGAGCGTGGTGATGTCCTTCGTGGTCTGGGACACGCCCTGAAACCCGGCCACGATCGGGACGGCACCATCACGAAGCGCCGCCTGGATCCGGCCCGGGGTCACGTCGATGATGCGGGCCTTGCCATGCGCTGAGTCGGTGATGACCCCGGCCTGTGAGCCGGTGAAGGAGCGCCCCTCCAGGCCCAGGTTTGCGATGGCCATGGCGAGCAGCGCCATCGAGATCCGCTCACCCGCGGTCAGCAGCATGTCGAGTTCGCGTCCGGGCGGGGCGGGGGTCACCCGGTTGGCAAGGTCCCTCAGCTCGTCGGTGGTGTCGCCCATCGCGGAGACCACCACGACCACCGAATGGCCTGCCTTCCGGCTGGCGACGATGCGCTGCGCCACCCGCTTGATGCCATCGGCATCGGCCACCGACGACCCACCATACTTTTGCACGACAAGCGCCACAGGCGCGTCGCTCCCTCCCGCTATGGCTGCTGGCGGCTTGAGTGTACCCACCCGGGTGGGGAACGCCGGCGGAATTTCCGGCCGTAGCCGCCAATGACCGCCGGCGTGATCATGACCTGAGTGCCGTCAGGACGACAGTGGTCCCATGATCACGTCGGCGGCCCGCGACGGGGTGGCCAGGAACGGCGGTCAGCCGGGCGTGACCTCCTCGGCCACGTCGAGCAGGGCGTGCGCCACGATGGCGTGCAGCGCCCGCAGCGCCGCCCCCGCATGGGTGCCCCAGTGGTTGACGTAGGAGTACTGCCACCACCAGAGGGCCTCCAGCGACCGCCCCGCCTTGTAGTGCTGGAGCCCATGGATGAGGTCCGCGGCCACCGTCGCGACATCGTCGGAGAGCCGGAAGCGGGTCGGGCGGCTGTCCGCGTAGGGATCGAACAGCTCTCCGTACTCGTCGCAGGCGGCGAGACGCAGCCCCAGCCCGGTGCGCAGCGCATCCAGGTCGGGGTCGGCACCGACGTCGGGCTCCCAGTTGCCGGGCGGGATCACGTCCTTGCTGGCGCCGAGCTGCGCCCCGGCCAGCAGGATCTGCGACACCTCCAGCAGCAGCAGCGGCACCGTCTCGTCGCCGCCTTCGCCGGTGGCGAGCGCGCCGACTCCGTCGACGAAGTCCTGGGCCTGGCTGGCGACCCGTTCAGCGAGCGGCTGCCAGACGTCGGCAGATCCGGCATCCGGCGGCCCGGCGACCGGTGCGCTACACATCAAGCAGCCTCCGTCCTTCGAACGCGCGCCCGAGGGTCACCTCGTCCGCGTACTCCAGGTCCCCTCCGACCGGAAGCCCACTCGCCGGCCTGGTCACCCGCAGCCCCAGCGGCTTGACGAGCCGGGCCAGGTAGGTCGCGGTCGCCTCTCCCTCCAGGTTCGGGTCCGTCGCCAGGATCAGCTCCGTGACGCTGCCGTCGGACAGCCGGGCCATGAGTTCCCTGGTCCGCAAGTCCTCCGGGCCGATCCCGTCAATGGGGCTGATCGCACCACCCAGGACATGGTATCGGCCGCGAAATTCGCGGATCTTCTCGATGGCCGCAACGTCCTTGGGCTCCTCGACGACGCAGATCACCGACGGGTCCCGGCGCGGGTCCTGGCAGATCCGGCACTCCTCTTCCACGGCCACGTTGCCGCACACCCGGCAGAACCGGATCTGCTCGGTGACCTCGACCAGCACCGTGGCGAGCCGGCGCACGTCGGCCGGGTCGGCGCCCAGCAGGTAAAACGCGATGCGCTGGGCGCCCTTGGGCCCGACCCCCGGCAGCCGGCCGAGCTCGTCGATGAGGTTCTGGACCACTCCGTCGTACACGTCAGGCCCTTACGGTCCAGGTCCCGCCGCGCGACGCCAGGTCAATCACGTACCGTCCCATCCGGCTCATCACCGCCGTGGGCTGCGTCGCCACCAGCAATGGCGCCACCGGCAGGAGCGGCACCACCGGCAGGAGCGGCACCACCGGCAGGAGCGGCACCACCGCCGAAGAACTCGGAAAGACCGGGCACTTCGCCGGGCCCGCCGCCGCCGAGCGCTGCGAGCGGTCCCATCTTCTCCTGCTGGAGCTCTCCGGCCGCGCGGTACGCGTCACGGACCGCCGCGAGCACGAGATCGGCGACGGTCTGTGCTGCCTCGGCCGGGTCCGTCACATCAACCGCCGCCGCGCTGATCACCAGGTCCACGAGCTCGCCCTGGCCGTTGACCGTGGCGGTGACGAGACCACCACCGGCGGTTCCTTCCACCTCGGCGTCCGCCAGTTCCTGCTGGGCGCTCATGAGCTGGTGCTGCATCTGCTGCGCGGCGGCGAGCAGCTGCTGCATGTCCATCTGGCCGCTTTGATCCAATGTGGCCCCCACTTGGTTGGGTCAGCCCTAGTCGCGCCGGGCCGCCGGCGCCAGGCACTCAATGGCCCTGCTCGCCCGCGTTCCGGCACGCTCACTTGTCGTTTCGAGCCTACGGCCTCGCCAGCGGGGCAACTACCACCCACGCCCCCGAGCCGCGCCGCAGCTCGCCGGTGCCTGCTGTCACGGCGCGGCTGCCATGGCGGCGCGCAGGAAGCTGGCGGTGAACGGTGCGCTCCGGGACCGTTGAGCGTCCAGTCGAGACCAGCCTGGGCCAGGCCAGGCCATGGCGGCCGGGCCTCTGGCTAGGTGTCCTCGATCTCCTCAATGACTGTGCCACCGAGCTGCTGCTGGATGAGCTCCATGCCGCTCAGGTCGTCCGCAGCTCCCGGCCCGGTGGCGTCGTCCGGCCACTCCTCCTCGGCGAACGCCTCGGCCTGCGATGGCGGCGCGTTACGGGACCGTGCCGGTTGGGCTCGGCCCGCGGCCGGTTGGGCTCGGCCCGCGCCAGGTGAGTCGGCCGGGGGCTCGCCGGGAGCGGTGTCCGGGCGGGCGCGACGGCCGTTGCCTGGCGCCGCCGCCCGCGGCGCGGAGGTTTCTGGCTCCGACGCGCGAGCGCCTCCAGCGGCCCTGCCAGCGGAGGAGCGACTAGTGCCTCGCCGGCCCGAGGCTGGCGGGTCCGTATCGGGGCGCCCGGAAGCGCGGGGCCCGGAGGCGGGCGGGTTCTGAGCACTACGGCGTGAGGCGGGCGGATCGTCGGCGGGGCGTCCGGAGCTGGGCGCGTCTTGAACCTGTGCGCCGGTGACCGGTTGGTCCGCAGCCGCAAGGTCCGTGGCCGCTGAGCCTGACGGGCTGCCGTGACCGGCCGTACGCCCGCCGGCCGTGCCATGCCCGCTGGCTGGGCCCGCGCGGCCCGGGGACACCGGCGGGTCACCGGCCACCGCCCTGACCCGTACGTTCAGCCCCAGCATTGCCGCGAGCGCGTCCGCCAGGACCTGGTCGTACCCGCTGCTGGCGAACCCGCGGGCGTTGCCCCCGCTGGGAAACGCGATCGTCAGCACACCGCTCTCCAGTTCCTGCACGCTCGCGGTGTTCAAGAGCATCCAAGCGACCTTCCGCTTGCTCCGCACCTCGTCCAGGATCTCCGGCCAGCGCTGCCGCAACGTATCCGCGTCCACCGCGTCAGAATCGCCGCCCGCGCGCACGACCGGGCGCGCGGCCGTGCCACCCGGCGTCGCAGCCGCTCCACCCGGCGGCGCAGCCGTGCCACCCGACGCAGCCGTGCCGCCCGGCGGCCCGCCCCGGTCGGTGCCGCCCGCCGTGCTCCGGGGCTCGCGGTCCCCGCCTTCGGTCAGCGGGCCCTCCCCCGCCCGCTCTTCGCGGGCCTGGTCTGTGGGCGCCCGTCCTTGCCGTTCCTCCCCTTCCGGAGGCTGCTCCTGCCGCCCTCGGTCCCCTGGTGCCCGGTGCGCTCGCGACTGGTCTGCTGGTGCACCCTCTGTTGGTGCCCGGCCTCCCCGCTCCTCCCTTTCCCGCGCTCGGCCCGCAACCGACGGCGCATCCGCCTCCGACGCGCCCTCGGCTGACCCCGGCCGACGGGTCCGCCCGTCACGGGGCCGGGCCGTTTCCGCCGACACACCGGCTGACCCGCCGGGCTGGCTGACAGCCTGCTCATCTCGCGGCCGCCGGGACCGGACCGTCTCCCCACGCGGCTCCCCGGGCTTAACCTCTACCCCTGCCAGCTGATGCTCCAGCCGTTCCAGCCGCGCCAGCAGCGCCTTCTCACCTGTGCTGGCGGCGGGCAGGAGGACCTGCGCACACATCAGCTCCAGCAGCAGCCGGGGGGACGTCGCCCCCCGCATCTGGATCAGCCCTTCGCTGATGATCTCCGCCGCGCGGGTCAGCTCGGCCTGGCCGAAACGCCCTGCCTGCTCCGCCATCCGCTCCAGCCGGTCGGCCGGAGCGTCGAGCAAGCCGCTCTGCCCGGCCCCGGGGACGGCCGCGAGGATGATCAGGTCGCGGAACCGGTCGAGCAGATCGGCAGCGAACCGGCGGGGGTCGTGCCCGCCCTCCACCACCCGGTCCACAGTGCCGAACACGGCCGCCCCGTCCCCCGCGGCGAACGCGTTCACGATCTCATCCAGCAGGCTGTCGTCGGTGTATCCGAGCAGGGCCACAGTCCGGTCATAGGTCAGCCCCTCGGGGCCGGACCCGGCGAGCAGCTGGTCGAGGATGGACAGAGAGTCCCGCACCGAGCCCGCGCCGGCCCTGACCACCAGCGGCAGCACTGCGGGCTGGTAGGCGACACCCTCCGTGGCCAGGATCTGCTCCAGCAGCTCCCGCAGCACGGCCGGCGGCACCAGCCGGAACGGGTAATGATGGGTACGCGACCTGATCGTCGCGATGACCTTCTCCGGCTCGGTGGTGGCGAACACGAACTTCAAGTGAGGCGGCGGCTCCTCCACCAGCTTGAGGAGGGCGTTAAACCCCTCCCTGGTAACCATGTGGGCTTCGTCGATGATGTAAATCTTGAACCGGCCGGAGACGGGCGCGTAGAACGCGCGCTCCCGCAGGTCCCTGGCGTCGTCGACCCCGCCATGCGAAGCGGCGTCGATCTCGATCACGTCGATGCTGCCCGGGCCGGCCGGTCCGAGCGCCACGCAGGACGCACACACCCCGCACGGGTCCGGGGTGGGCCCTTGCTCACAGTTGAGCGACCGCGCGAGGATCCGGGCGCTGGAGGTCTTGCCGCATCCCCGGGGGCCGCTGAAGAGGTAGGCATGGTGGACGCGGCCGTTGCGCAGCGCCTGCCGGAGCGGCTCGGTTACGTGTTCCTGGCCTTTGACCTCGGCAAACGTGGCGGGCCGGTATTTGCGGTACAGCGCCAGCGGGGATGAGGGCGCGGGAACGCCGGGCCCGGCCGGGTTCTCGTGCGCGGTGCTGGGCGCGTCGCCTGCCATGGTCTGCATCCTCGACGGGACGGGAAGGGGCCCCCCGCACACCCGACAGAGCCCGCGTACCCTTGCTGCCTTCCGGCCCTGGGGGGGTTGGCGAGATAACGCCGTGCGAGGGGCCAGCCGCCAGTCTAGCCGCGCAGCCAGTGAGCCCGCGCCTGATCCCCGGGCGCGCGGCTGAACGGTAAGCTTTCCGGCGGAGGATTCGCCTAGTGGCCTAGGGCGCACGCTTGGAAAGCGTGTTGGGGGCAACCCCTCAGGAGTTCGAATCTCCTATCCTCCGCCGCGCTGA
>Ga0126382_10000425_pt1 | contig 16388 bp, 13 predicted proteins | sample PanSoiMetPlot_30_FD_92548 | JGI IMG/M metagenome (GOLD analysis project Ga0126382, IMG submission 92548) | Tropical forest soil microbial communities from Panama - MetaG Plot_30 | ecosystem: Environmental > Terrestrial > Soil > Tropical forest > Bulk soil | place: Panama | collected 2016-02-17
GGCCCCGGGCTCGACGCCGCCGACGACTGGATCGCCGGGCATGTCGCGCCGGGCGACATCGTGATCACCGCCGACATCCCGCTGGCGAGCCGCTGCGTCAAGGCGGGCGCCGAGGCCATCGCCCCGAACGGGCGGCCATTCAACGAGCAGTCGATCGGGATGACGCTCGCGCTGCGCAACCTGATGCACGACCTGCGCTCGGCGGGCGAGACCACGCGCGGGCCGCGGCCGTTCGCGCCGCGGGACCGCTCTAATTTTTTGTCCAAGCTCGACGAGACGATCCGGCGGGTGCAACGCGCGCAGTCGCAGGGTTAGCGCAACGTGGCCCCTCCCCTCGTCCAGCTCAAGGACATCGCGCTCACCTTCGGCGGCACGCCGCTGCTCGACGGCGTCGAGCTTTCGGTGTCGGAAAGCGAGCGCGTCTGCCTGGTGGGCCGCAACGGCTCGGGCAAGTCTACCCTGCTCAAGATCGCGGCCGGCCTCGTGGAGCCCGATCGCGGCACGCGCTTCCTGCAGCCGGGCGCCACTGTACGCTACCTGCCGCAGGAGCCGGATTTTGCCGGTGCCGCCACGACGCTCGGCTATGTCGAGGCCGGGCTCGGCCCCGGCGACGACCGCCACCCGGCGCGCTACCTGCTGGAGCAGCTGGGGCTCACCGGCGACGAGGACCCCGCCCGCCTGTCCGGCGGCGAGGCCCGCCGCGCGGCGCTGGCGCGCGTGCTGGCGCCGGCGCCCGACATCCTGCTGCTCGACGAGCCCACAAATCATCTCGATCTCACCACCATCGAATGGCTCGAACGCGAGCTGATGGGCCGGCGCGCCGCGCTGGTCATGATCAGCCACGACCGGCGGTTTCTCGCCAACCTGTCCCGCGCCACGATCTGGCTCGACCGCGGGCAGACCCGCCGCATCGAGCGCGGCTTCTCGGCCTTCGAGGCCTGGCGCGACGAGGTCCTGGCCGAGGAGGAGCGCGAGCAGCACAAGCTCGACCGCAAGATCGTCGCCGAGGAGCATTGGCTGCGCTACGGCGTCACCGCGCGGCGCAAGCGCAATGTGCGACGGCTCGGCGCCCTGCAGGCCCTGCGGCAGGCGCGCCGCGACTTCCGCGCCGCCGCCGGCAAGGCGAGCCTCACCGCGGCGGCGGAGCGCTCCGGCATGCTGGTGATCGAAGCCGACCGCATCGGCAAATCCTACGAGGGCCGGCCCATCGTCACTGATTTCTCCACCCGCATCCAGCGCGGCGACCGCATCGGCATCGTCGGCCCGAACGGCATCGGCAAGACCACGCTGATCAACCTCCTCACCGGCGCGCTCGCGCCCGACGCCGGCAATGTGCGGCTCGGCGCCAACCTCGCCATGGCCACGCTCGACCAGCACCGCGAAAGCCTCGATCCCACCGCGACCGTGGCTGAGGCGTTGACCGGCGGGCGCGGTGATACCGTGATGGTCGGCGGCGAGCGCAAGCACGTGATCGGCTACATGAAGGACTTCCTGTTCGCGCCGGAGCAGGCGCGCACCCCGCTCGGCGTGCTCTCAGGCGGCGAGCGCGGCCGCCTCATGCTGGCGCGCGCGCTGGCGAAGCCCTCGAACGTGCTGGTGCTCGACGAGCCCACCAACGACCTCGATCTGGAAACCCTCGACGTGCTGGAGGAGATGCTCGGCGACTATGCCGGCACGGTCCTGCTCATCAGCCACGACCGCGACTTCCTCGACCGCGTGGTCAACGCCGTGATCGCGCCCGAGGGCCAAGGGCGCTGGGTGGAATATGCCGGCGGCTATTCCGACATGCTGGCGCAGCGTGGCGCCGATCTCACGCGCGAGCCGGTCAAGCCGGCAGCGCCGAAGGAAACGAAGGACGCGAAAGCGGCGCCGAGCGAGCCGAAGCCAGCCAGGCGGCGGCTGAGCTTTCACGAGAAGCACGCGCTCGAGACGCTGCCCGCCACGATCGCGACGCTGCAAGCCGAGATCGGCAGGCTCGACGCCCGCCTCGCCGATCCCGGTCTCTATGCGCGCGACCGCACGTCGTTCGACGTCACCTCGGCCGCGCTCGCCAAGGCGCACGCGGACTTGGCGGCGGCCGAGGAGCGCTGGCTGGAGCTCGAAATGCTGCGGGAAGAGCTCGCGGGCGGGTAGTCGGCCCCGAGAGATCCGTCTTCACCCTGCGGGCTACGACGGGTACCCGCCTCGGTACCAGCGTGCCCGCCGCGGCTTCAGCGAAGGCGGGTATTTACGCTGTTTCCGGAAGGGGAAGCCTCGACGCGGGGAAATTGTTATGATCGGCGCCGAGGCGTCATTCGAATTGTCCGCATAGCGAAGGAGTGCGCATGCAACCGCTCAGCATCGGCGTCACCAAGGCCGGTACCGGCATCGACGGCATCGTCTGGAACATCCTGGGGCAGATCTACGTGCCCAAGCATGTGTGCGACGCCTCGTTCTCCTGGCACGCCACGTTCCCGCCCGGCACCTTCGTGCCGCCGCACATCCATCCGACCCAGGACGAGTTCATCTACATGTTCGAGGGCCGCATGGACGCCCTGCTCGACGGCAAGGAATTCGTCGCCAATGCCGGCGACCTCCTGCGGCTGCCCATGGGCCTCCCGCACGGGCTGTTCAACAAGTCCGACCAGCCGATCAAGTGCCTGTTCTGGGTGACGCCCACGCGCAAGCTCTACGACCTGTTCTGGGCGATCCACAGCATGAAAGAGCAGAAGCCCGACGAGGTCGTGGCGCTCGCCGCCCGGCACGAGGTCTCGTTCCTGCCGCCGCCTCCGGCGTGACGCTCACGCCGCCTTGCCGACGGGGCGGTTGACCTGCTCGCGGGCGTAGCCGGCGGTCGAGGCGTAGCCGCGCACGATCGCCTTGCGCTCCTCGTAGGAGAGCACGTCGTCGATATTCCTGAAGCCGTCCGGCGCCAGCGCCTCGACGGCGTCGATGACCCCCTCCGGCCCGCCCTTGCGGTTCATGCGCACGATCTGCGCCGTGACCGGCAGCCGCTCCTGCTCGTACTGCCAGAGCGCGTGCGAGGCGTGCTCCGCCGCCACCAGCTGGTCGGCGAGGCAGCGCGCGTCCAGGATCGCCTGCGAAGCGCCGTTCGAGCCCACCGGGTACATCGGATGCGCCGCGTCGCCGAGCAGCGTCACGCGCCCATGCGACCAGCGCGGCAACGGATCGCGGTCGCACATTGGATACTCGAAGAATTCCGGCGTCTCCACGATCAGCGCCTGGGCATCGACATGGGGGATCTCGAAGCGCTGCAGGTGCGGCATCAGCTCGTCGAAGCGCCCCGGGCGCGACCAATCCTCCTTGCGCGGCGGCACGCTCGCGTCGGCGCCGATCTTGGCGGCCACCGCCCAGTTGGTCAGGCGGCGGTTCTCGCGCGCGCCCTCGGCGATCGGATAGACCACGAGTTTCGCCGCCAGCCCGCCGGCCACGATCATCGAGCGGCCGTCGAGAAAGGCCGGCCAGTCGAGCGCGCCGCGCCACAGCATGATACCGTTCCAACGCGCCGGACCCTCGTCCGGGAAGAGCGCCTCGCGCACGAACGAGTTGATGCCGTCGGCGCCGACCAGCACGTCGCCACGCGCGGTGTGACGATGCGAGCCGTGGCGGTCGAAGAAATAGGCGATCACGCCGGTCTCGTCCTGGCGGAAGCTGCCCAGGCGATGACCGGTGTGAATGCGGCTTTCGCCGAGCCGCGCCCGCACCGCGTGATAGATCACGCCCTGCAGGCGGCCGCGATGGATGGAGAATTGCGGCACGTCGTAGCCGGCGTCGGTGCCGCGCGGCTCGCGCCAGACCTCCTGGCCGAAGCGGTTGGCATAGATCAGCTCGCGGGTCCGGATCGCGACCGCGTCCAGCCGATCGAGCAGGCCGAGGCCGGCCAGCTCCTTGATCGCGTGCGGCAGCGTGTTGATGCCGACGCCGAGCTCGCGGATGCCGTCAGACTGCTCGTAGACCTCGCAATCGATACCGCGCGCATGCAGCATGAGCGCAGTAGTGAGGCCGCCGATACCGCCGCCGACTATGATGACCTTCATGGCGTAACGCCCTGTTCCATCGAGCTATTATAATGACCGGGAATATGGGCAGCGCAACGGCTTCCACTGGATTTGGTTGACGCCTTCTACGCCCGGCGCGGGTTCAGGGGTGGGTACAGCCGCCGTCCACGGTCAGGGCCTGGCCGGTGACGAAGGCCGACGCCTCCGACGCCAGGAACAGCACGGTGCCGACCAGGTCCTCCGGCACCTCCGGCCGCGGGATGCACTGCTGCGCCACGATGCGCTGCTTCTGCTCCGGCGAGACGGTCTTGCGCTCGATCTCGGTGAAGGTGGCGCCCGGCAGGATCGAGTTGACGGTGATGCCATCGGCGCCGAGCTCGCGCGCCATCGACCGTGTCATGCCGACGAGCGCCGCCTTCGAGGTGATGTAGTGCAGGTAATTCGGCCGGCCCAGCGTCACCGCGCCGGACGCCATGTTGATGATCCGTCCCCACTTGGCGCGGCGCATGGCCGGCAACACCGCGCGCGCACACAGGAACGGCCCGGTTACGTTCACGCGCAGCACCTGCTCCCATTCGTCGAGCGGGATCTGCTCGAACGGCCGCATCTCCAGCGTCGAGAAAATCCCGGCATTGTTGACCAGGATGTCGACCCGCCCGAACCGGCGGTCTACTTCGGCAACCATGCCGTCGATAGAGGCCGGATCGGCCACGTCAGTGTGGATGGCGAACGCCGCGTTGCCGATCTCGGCTGCGACCGCGCGCCCTTTGTCGTGATTGCGTTCCGCGATCACCGCGGTGGCGCCCGCCAGGGCGAACGCCTTGGCGAAGACCCGGCCGAGCCCCTGCCCCGCGCCGGTGACGATCGCCACCAGCCCGCGCAGCGACGGCTCGACCACCGTGCGCAGATCATTCGTTTGCAAGCTGCTCATGTCGGCCTCACGCCGCCTGCGGCAGCGCGGCGAGCGCCGCGCGCGCGTCGGAGGGCTGCCACCAGAGCTTGAGACCGAGATCGTGCGCGATAATGCCTGCGCTGATATAGCCCGGCCCGCCCGAGATCGCGCCGCCGGGATGCGCCGCCGAGCCGGCATAGTAGAGGTTCGGGATCGGCGTGCGGTAGCCGAAGTGGTTGTACATCACCTGCTCGGCGTTGAACGCGCCCATGAAGATGTCACCGTTGCGCATGTTGGGAAACTCCGCCACGTATTCGCGCGCCGTATAGGCGTAGCGGCCGATGACGTTCCGCGACGTCATGTTCGGGCAATAGCGCGCCCATGCCTCCATGATCCGGTCGGAGAATTCGGCCTTGAAGGTCTCGTAGTCCTTGCCGCCGGTGTCGGGATCGAGCGGCATCACGTGCCAGGCATAGGTCGTGTGCTTGCCGGGCGGCGCCTGCGTCGGATCGATCAGGCTCAACGGGCCGGAGCCGAATTGTATGAGCGACGGCACGCGACCCGCCTGCACATCGGCATGCGCCGCTGCGAGGTCCGCCATCGTCTCGGCGCCCATGCTCCATTTCAGCGCGCGGTTGATGTTGGGATCGAACGCTTCGGCGGCAAAGCGCGGGCTCTCGTGCAGCGCCAGATGCAGCCCGAACAGCGTCCAGGCGGTGTACTGGAAGGCGTCGAGCCGCGCGCGCAGGTGCTCCGGCAATTGTGCGCGGCCGATGAGGCTTTCGAAGGTCTGGTGCACGTCGATGGTGCTGGCGACGAACCGGCTTGCCCGAATGGTGCGGCCATCGTCGAGCGCGATGCCGGTGGCGCGGCCGCCTTCGACGACGATGCGGTCGATGCGCGCCTGCGGCAGATAGGTGCCGCCGGCGGAGATGAAGGTCTCCATCAGCCCGCGGGCGAGGTTGAACGAGCCGCCCTGGCAGAGCTGATAGCCGCTCTCGAGGTCGAAGGCGCGGATCACCGACCCCATCGGGCTCGTCTTCGACAAGGTATCGGTGAGCCAGGTGCCGAACAGCGAGACCTTGAACAGGAACAGCAGCTTGACGTGCTCGTTCTCGAACAGCTCGTCGACCACGTCGAGCGGCTGGCGGCGGGTGACGGTGAGGAAGTCGCGGCCGAGCGCGGTCGCCGACAACAGCGCCTCGCGCTCGGCCTGCGGCAGCGGCTCGGCGTAGCGCTCAGGCAGCAGAATCCGGCGCGTAATCTCCTCGGCTTTGCGGTTCCATTCCCGGAAGGTCGCCGCGTCCTTCGGCGAGAAGCGCGCGATGTTGGCGACGGTCTCCTCGAGGTCGCGGCCCAGCACCAGGGCCGTGCCGTCGAGATGCGCCTGGCCGAACTCGTAGCGCGGCGTGATGTAGGTCACGCGCTCCGCCAGGCCGAGGTCCTTGAACCAGGGCGTCTCGGTGATGTGGAAATGGTTGATGGAATGCAGGTTATGGTAAAAGCCCGGCAGCGTGACCTCGCGGGTCGAAAGCCCGCCGCCATAGCCGAGCCGGCGCTCGATCAGCAGCACCCGCAGGCCGGCTTTGGCGAGGTACGAGCCCAGCACCAGGCCGTGCTGGCCGGCGCCGATGATGATGCCGTCATAGGTTTTATCGACCGCTGTCACCCCGCCTCCTCCGATCCCTTGTCGCCGCTCCGCGACCTAAGAGCGCAGCCCGTAGGATGCCCGGCCAGCAGGCTGGCCAAACGCGCTTTTTGATCTTTTTGGCATTGTTCCAACTGTGTATTCTGGTCAAGCCGATATCTGCATGGCAGATATCGTTCCCGCGGGCCGACGGGGGAGGCCGACGCGGGTGGCAGATCTGGAAGCAACTACCGAACAACCAATACGGCATCGGCCGAGAGGAACAGCACATGAAACGACATAACACGCGCAAGGCGATCTTGACGTCGCTCTTGTTTCTGGGAGCGACCGGCTTGGTCCAGGCGCAAGAGGTGAAAGTTGGCATCAACCTGCCATATACCGGCATTGGCGCCGAATTCGCCCAGCAGGTCGACCGCGGCATGGACCTTTATCTCAAGCTCAACCCCGACGCGGTCAAGCCCTACACGCTCAAGCTGATCAAGCGCGACGTCAAGAACCCGGGCGGCGCCGATGCCAAGATCGCGGTGCAGGAGTTGCTCACCCAGGACAAGGTCGATGCGCTCGGCGGCTGGGTCTATTCGCCCAACGCGATCGCCTCGGCGCCGATCGTCGCCGCCGGCAAGAAGCTCGCGGTGATCATGAACGCGGGTACGGCGTTCATCACCAACCTGGCGCCGGAATACGTCCGCACCTCCTTCAGCATGTGGCATGCCGGCTACGCCATGGGCGAGGCCGCGGCCAAGATCATGAAGGTGAAGACCGCGGTGGTCGGCTATTCCGACTTCCCGCCCGGCAAGGACAGCCTGGACGCGTTCAAGCGCGGCTTCGAGGCCAACGGCGGCAAGATTCTCGATGCCATCCCGATGGGCGGCGCCGCCGCAGTGCCTGATTTCACGCCGTTCTTCCAGCGCGCCAAGGACCAGAAGCCCGACGTGCTCTTCGTCTTCGTGCCGGCCGGCGACCACGCCGCCGCCGTCGTAAAGACCTACGGCGCGCTCGGCATGCGCGACGCCGGCATCAAGCTGATCGGCCCGGGCGATATCACCCAGGACACCAAGCTGCAGGCCATGGGTCCGGCCGCGGTCGGCCTCATAACGATGCACCACTACAACGCCGACCTCGACAACCCCGAGAACAAGAAGTTCGTCGCCGCCTGGAAGAAGGACTTCGGCGCCGACTCGACGCCTGACTTTATGGCTGTCGGCGGCTACAACGGCATGGCCGCGATCGTGCACGCGGTGCAGGCGACCAAAGGCAAGATGGGCGGCGAGGAAGCCGTGGCCTCCCTCAAGGGCTGGAAGTTCAACAGCCCGCAAGGTCCGGTCATGATCGATCCGGCGACCCGCGACATCGTCATGAACGAATACCTGGCCGAGGTGGTGATGGGCAGCGACGGCAAGCTGCACCAGAAGGTGATCGGCCAGATCGAGAACGTGAAGGACACGTGCAAGGAGCTCAAGGTCGGCCCCTGCGCGCCGAAAAACTGATCGGCGCACACGTTTGTTCGACGTCATGGCCGGGCTCGTCCCGGCCATTGACGCATCGAGAGGCTACCCGTGATCTTCGGCACTGACGTCGTCAGCATATTATTGGGCGGGCTGTCCGCCGGCATGGTGCTGTTCATCGTGTCGGTTGGGCTGTCCGTCACCATGGGCCTGATGGGCTTCGTCAACCTCGCCCATGGCGCGTTCGCCATGCTCGGCGGCTACGTCATCGTGCTGGCGATGAACCGGCTCAATGTCGGTTTCTTCCTGGCATTGGCGCTTGGCTTCGTCGTCACCGCGGCCGTCAGCGCGGTGCTGGAGCGCCTGTTCTACCGGCGGCTCTACCGCGCTGCCGAGCTCGATCAGGTGCTGTTCACCATCGGGCTGGTGTTCATCTTCATCGCCTCGATCACGCTGATCGTCGGCCCGGAAAATCAGCCGCTCACGCTGCCGCGCGCGTTGCAGGGACAGATCAACCTCGGATTCATTCACTACCGCGCCTACAGCATCTTCCTGGTCGTGGTGGGAGCGCTGATCGCGCTCGGACTCTGGCTCGGCTTCGAGCGCACCCGCATCGGCGCCCAGATCCGCGCCACCGTGGACAACCGTCGCATGGCGGAATCGATCGGCATCAATGTCGACCGGCTGTTCACCCTCACCTTCGCCTTCGGCAGCGGCATGGCCGCGCTCGGCGGCGGCCTCGGCGCCGAGTTCCTCGGGCTCGATCCGCAATACGCGCTCAAATATCTCGTCTATTTCTTGATCGTGGTGGCGGTCGGCGGGCTCGGCCAGGTGACCGGCGTGTTCTTCGCGTCGCTGCTGATCGGCGTGCTCGACTTCGCGCTCAAGCTCTACCTGCCCAAGGGCGGCACGCTGTTCATCTTTGCGCTGACCATCCTGCTGCTGCTGTGGCGGCCGCAGGGCCTGTTCGGAAAGAAGACGACATGACCGCGGTCGCCCCGGCACCGGCCAAGCATCCCGCCGCGCTCGCGCTCGCCGAACGCCACCGGCTGCGGCTGTGGGAGCCGCTGCCCTGGATCCTGGCGATTGCCGCCTACTTCGCCTTTCCGAACTATCTCGGGTTCGGCGCCGAGCTCCTGATCTGGATCCTGTTCGCGCTCTCGCTCGATCTCGTGCTCGGCTACGCCGGCATCGTCACGCTCGGTCACGCCGCCTTTTTCGGCGCCGGCGCCTATACGGTCGGCATGCTGGCCCATCACGGCATCTGGACCGAGCCGATCACGGGGCTGGTGCTGGCGGCGGCGGTGGCGGCGGTCATCGGCCTCCTGTCCGGCCTGGTGCTCTTGCGCACCACCGGCCTCACGCTGCTGATGCTCACGCTCTGCACCATGGCGCTGCTCGAAGAGGCGGCGAACATGGGCCACGATTATACCGGCGGCTTCGACGGCCTCGCGAGCCTGCCGATCTCCCCGGTCTTCGGGAAGTTCGAGTTCAATCCGCTCTATTCGAACACGCAATATCTCTACGTGCTCGCGGTGCTGTTCGTCTGCTTCGTGTTCGTGCGCACGCTGATCTATTCGCCGTTCGGCCAGAGCCTGACCGGCATCCGCGAGAACACGCTGCGCATGCATGCGGTCGGCTCGCCGGTACGGGCGCGGCTGGTCACCTGCTATACCATCTCCGCGGCCATCGCCGGCGTCGCCGGCGCGCTGTGGGCGCAGGCCTCGGCCTACGTCAATCTGAGCGCGCTGGGCCTCGATCGCGCGGCCACCGTGCTCATCATCCTCATCCTCGGCGGCTACGGCCGGCTCTACGGCGCCTTTGTCGGCGCGGTCGTCTATATGTTGCTCTCGCACTTTCTCGCCCGTCTCTATCCGACCGCCTGGCAGCTCGGTCTGGGCTTCATGCTCGTCGTGATCGCGCTGTTCGCCCGCAACGGCATTCTCGGCATCGGCGAGGCGATGCTGCGCCGCCTCGGATGGAAGCGTTCGCCGTCATGACCGCGCTGCTCGAAACCCGCGGCCTGTGCAAGAATTTCGGCGCGCTCGCCGCCACCCGCAACGTCGACTTCAAGCTCGAGCGCGGCGCGCGCCACGCGCTGATCGGCCCCAACGGCGCCGGCAAGACCACGTTCATCAACCTGCTCACCGGCGTGCTGTCGCCGAGCTCGGGCGCCGTGCTGCTCGGCGGCCGCGACATCAGCGCCGTGTCGCAGGCCGGGCGGGTCAAGCTCGGCATCGCCCGCACCTTCCAGATCAACCGGCTGTTCCGCGGGCTTTCCGTGCTGGAGAACGTCTACATCGCCGTCTCGGAGCGGCTCGGCGCCGCCCCCGGCATGATCCAGCCGGCAGGCAAGCGCAAGGACGTGATCGAGGAGGCGATGCAGCTCCTCGAGATGCTCCGGCTGCACGATGACGCGGGCGAGCGCATCTCCGAATTGCCGTACGGCCGCCAGCGCCTGGTCGAGCTGGCGATCGCGCTCGGACTAAAACCCGAGGTGCTGCTGCTCGACGAGCCCGCCGCCGGCGTGCCCAGCACCGAGAGCCACATCATCCTCGACGCCATCGAGACGCTGCCGAAGCACATCGGCGTCCTCATCATCGAGCATGACATGGACGTGGTGTTTCGCTTTGCCCAGCGGATCACCGTGATGGTCGAGGGCGCGCTCCTCACCGAGGGCGCGCCGAAGGACATCGCGGCGGATGAGCGCGTGCGCGCCGTCTATCTCGGCCAGGAATCAAAACACGAATCAAAACACGAAGCAAAGCACGGGGCACACCGGTGAGCGAGGCTTTCGCGCTCGAGCTCGACGAAGTCTCCGCCGGCTACGGCGAAACCGTCGTGCTGGAAAAGGTGAAGCTCGCCCTCAAGGACGGCGAGACGCTCTCGATCATCGGCCGCAACGGCGTCGGCAAGACCACGCTGCTGGCGACCATCATGGGCCACACGACCTTGCACGGCGGACGGCTCAGTCTGCTGGGCAAGGACATCGGATACCTCGCCCCCTTCCGCCGGGCGCTCGCCGGGCTCGGCTATGTGCCGCAGGAACGGGAGATCTTTCCGTCCCTCACCTTGCGCGAAAACCTCGAGGTCGCAGTCCGCCCGGGGCGTTGGACCATCGACGAGGTGTTCGCCTTGTTCCCCAAGCTCGCCACGCGCCAAGCCAACCGCGGCAACCAGCTCTCCGGCGGCGAGCAGCAGATGCTGGCGATCGGTCGCGCGCTGGTGGGCAATCCGTCGGTGCTGCTGATGGACGAGCCGTCGGAGGGGCTCGCGCCGGTCATCGTCGAGGAGCTGATGCGGGCGGTGAAGCAGCTCGCCCAGGCGGATGGGCTCACGCTGCTGGTAGTCGAGCAGAATACCCGGCTGGCACTCGACGTCTCGCCGCGCACGGTCGTGATGAACCGCGGCCGCATCGTCTACGACGGAGCGAGCGACACGCTCAGGCAGGATACGTCGATGCTCGATCGACTGATCGGCCTGGCGAAGACGTGAGCGCCGCTACAAAGGTGTCTGCGGCCAGCGGGTGAGCGCGCTGGCGCCCTCCGCCGTCAGGCCATACACGCCGCGCTCGACGCGGAAGAACCAGCCGTAGACGTTGTGCAGAAGAATCTTCGGCGCATCGGGGATCGCAATTCTGATCTCGGAGGTGCGGCGCGGGCCGCTCACCAGCGACGCCGCGCAGGCGAGCGCCTGCTGGCGGTAGGCGGTCATGATCGGCACCTTGGTCGTGCCGCCCAGCGCCGGATCGCCGATGCGGCGGCGGTGCTCGCTCACGAGACGAGAGCGCCGCTTGGGATCGCGGCGTGGCCGCCAGGGACCCGGCTCGACCAGCACCTCGACCCGGCCGTTAGACAACACCCCGAGCAGCCCGAAGCCCAGCAAGCGGCAGAGCTTGCGCACGCGCGGATCGTTCTCGCGGCCGCCGCGCGCCGCCATGCGCACGGCGAGCCAGACCTCGTCGCAGGCCGCGGTTCGGTTGACGCCCTGCAGGACGAGCTCGAGATTGAAGCCGAGCTTCAATTCGCCGATGACGACCACCGGCGGCTCGTCACCGCCGGCCGCGCTGGCGAGCGAAGCGAGCAGCCAACGCGGCGACTCTTTGGTGCGCGCGCATAGCGCGTCGGAAGACGCGCGTGAACGCGCTGGTGACACTCGCCCTGAGCGGGGCTCGTCGGCGCGCAATGCGACGAGATCGCAGCCGCAGATCTCGCCCTTCACGTCGAAGCCGAGGCTCTCGAGATAGCGCTTCACCGGCGCATACAGCGACGTTTCCCGCGTCGGAGGGCTGCGGCGCCGGCGACGGGGCATCGACCGCTTCACGTCTCAGGATGGTAGCGCGGCCGCCTCGATCCAGCCCACCCGGATGCGGGCCTGCAGGATGATGGCATCGCACTGTTGCCGCGACAGCACCATGTCACCGAGAATGCCGGGATGGGTCGTGGTCTTGTCCCCGGATTTCTCGGTCCAGCCGATGAGATCATCGGTGGCGCAGCCGGCCAGGTCCTCGAGCGTCTTGATGCCGTTGTTACCGAACGCGACCAGCATCGATTCGAGGATGCCCGGAATGTCGCGCAGCGCGGCGTCGACGTCGGGTGCCGCATGGCGCACCTCGGGCGGCGCGCTCCGCGGCTCGGGCGCGGCGGCCGCGGCCTCCGCGTGGTGGGTCAGCTTGTTGCGCAGTCCGCGGAAAAGCGAGAAAGGCGATACGGTTGTCATGGCTGAACCCGGATTGGAATCGGCACCCCGACGGTCGCCTGGATTTGGTAAACGGATCGTTAACAAACGGCCAAATTTGGGCGGATGTGGCGCAAATCACAGCACAAAAAAAACCGCCGGGCATGAGCCGCGGCGGTCGTGTCGCTTGGAGCTGAGCGCTCTTCACTCGACTTTGAGGTTCTCTGCGGATTCTTTCCCGCGGTTGGCCACGACTTCGTATTGGACGACCTGCCCCTCGTTGAGAGTGCTCAGTCCTGCGCGTTCGACCGCCGAAATGTGAACGAACACGTCCTTGCCGCCACCTTGCGGTTGAATAAACCCGTAGCCTTTGGTCGGGTTGAACCACTTCACAGTGCCTTTAGCCATTCTCGCCTCCTGTTGACGCCCCTACCTTACCGTCCCAGCCCGTTGGTGCCAATGCCGGAATCCGTTATGACCCATTAATACGGGCTATTTCGCTGGTCCTGAGCCTCGTCACCAGCACGCGCTCCAGTCTCGGCCGTTCGAGCCGCGCAGTGCGCGGAAACGCCGATTTTCCCGGGCTTTCTTGCGACCTGTTGACAACAGCGGGGAAAAAGCAGGGCTGTTCGCGAGAACAAGAGGGGAATCACGTTCAGATGAAATGCAAGTCGGTGGCCGCGAGCGTGGGCAAGCCTGTGAACGTCGCGAGCGTCACCGCTGCGCCGGCGCCGTTGCCGTCCGCGTCGTACAGCAGCGTGCCCGTTGTCGTGTTGTAGTGGAAACGCTCGGTGCTCGAGGAGAACGTGCTGGTGGTCGAGCTCGCAAATACAGTCGCCGGATCCGTTCCGGTGGTGAGCCCGCCGCCGAACGCCGACACCAGGATGTCGATCGAGTCTTGCGCCGTGGTGAAGTCGGCGATCGTGTCGCCTCCTTCGCTCGTTGCCATGTAGACGAAGTGGTCGGCGCCGCTGCCGCCAGTCAGCGTGTCGGCAGCCGCGCCACCGACCAGCCAGTCGCTACCGGTGCCGCCGGTGATGCCGTCGGTGCCGCCATTGCCGACCAGCAGGTTGGTGCCGTTGCCGCCGTTGATCGTGTCGCCATTGGTGCCGCCGAAGATCAGATCGTTGCCGGTATTTCCGGTCAGCGTCCCGGCGGTGACGGCGTTGGCAAGGATGGTGTTGACGCCAGCCGCAGCGGTACGGGGGCTGCTGTCGTCCGTGCTGATCGTATATGCGCCGGTGCCGAGCGAGAAGCCTGCATAGGTCGCGCCGCCGGAGAACGTCACAGTCTCCACTACGCCGGTGCCGGCGAAGTGGTTGTTAACGGTGATCTGCTGCCCGTTGTAGGCCATTACGAGATTGCCCGCCGTCGCCGCGTTCGACGAATCGCTGAAATTCAGCGTGCTGAGCGCCGCGCCGCCGGCATTGATGACGATGCCATCGGTGCCGGCGCTGTCGGTGATGGTGTCGGTGCCGTCGGTCAGCCCGAAATTGTAGGTGTCGTTGCCGGCGCCGCCCGTCAGCGCGTCGTTGCCGGCGCCGCCGGCGATCGTGTCGTTGCCGGCGCCGCCGGTGATGGTGTCGCCGCCGCCGAGACTGGTACCGATGACGGTGATCCTGTTGCTGCCGGTCAACGCCGACGCGGTAATGGTCACGGCGTTGGTCATCGCCACCGAGGCGCTGATCTGCAGGTCGCCTGCCGTGCCGTCGCCGTTGGCGTCGGCTGTAGACACCTGGCTGTCCACCACCGTCAAGGCGAAGCCCGAAGCGTTCGCGTTGAACGCGATACTGTCGATGTTGGTGATGGTGGTGAAGGTCGAGAGGTTGTAGGTGCCGGCGGCGTTGAGCTGCAGCGTGTCGATCGTGCCGGCCTCAGACGTGCCGTTGATGGTCTCGCCGGCGGCCAGATCCGCGACCGCGCCGATGATGAAGGTGTCGGCGCCGGTGCCGCCGGTCATGTTGTCCACTCCGGCGCCACCGGTGATGGTATCGGCACCCGCGCCGCCCGAGATCGTGTCGGTACCAGCGCCGCCATCGATGGTGTCGGCGCCCGCACCGCCGGTGATGCTGTCGCCGCCGCCGAGATTGGTGCCGACCACGGTGATACGGTTGCTGCCGGTGAGGCCGGCGCCGCTGATCGTCACCGCGTTGGTCAACGCCACCGACGCGCTGATCTGCAGATCGCCCGGCGTGCCGTCGCCGTTGGCATTGGCGGTCGACACCTGGCTGTCCGCCACCGTCAGGTTGAAGCCGGAGGCGTTCACGTTGAACGCGATACTATCGATATTGGTGATGGTGGTGAACGTGGAGAGGTTGTAGGTGCCGGCGGCGTCGAGCCGCAGCGTGTCGATCGTGCCCGCTTCCGAGGTGCCGTTGATGGTCTCGCCGGCGGCGAGATGCGCAACCGTGCCGATCACGAACGTGTCGGCGCCCAGGCCGCCGGTCATGTTGTCCACGCCGGCACCGCCAGTGATGATATCGGCACCCGCACCACCGTCGATGGTGTCGGCGCCGGCGCCGCCGGTGATCGTATCGGCGCCGCCGAGATTGGTGCCGACCACGGTGATTCGGTTGCTGCCGGTCAGGGCGGAGCCGCTGATGGTGACGCCGTTGGTCATCGCCACCGATGCGCTGATCTGTAGGTCGTTCTGGGTGCCGTCGCCGTTGGCGTCGGCGGTCGACACCTGGCTGTCCACCACCGTCAAGGCGAAGCCCGAAGCGTTCACGTTGAACGCAATACTGTCGATATTGGTGATGGTGGTGAAGCTGGAGAGGTTGTAGGTGCCGGCGGCGTCGAGCCGCAGCGTGTCGATCGTGGCCGCTTCCGACGTGCCGTTGATAGTCTCGCCGGCCGCGAGGTGCGCAACAGTGCCGATCACGAAGGTGTCGGCCCCGGTGCCGCCGGTCATATTGTCCACGCCGGCGCCACCGGTAATGGTGTCGTTGCCGGCGCCACCGATGATGGTGTCGGTGCCCGCGCCGCCATCGATGGTGTCCGCACCCGCGCCGCCGGTGATGTTGTCGCCGCCGCCGAGGTTGGTACCGACCACCGCAATACTATTGCTGCCGGTGAGGCCCGCGCCGCTGATCGTCACGGCGTTGGTCATCGCCACCGACGCGGTGATCTGGATGTCGTTCTGGGTGCCGTCGCCATTGGCGTCGGCGGTCGACACCTGGCTGTCCGCCACCGTCAGGTTGAAGCCGGACGCATTCACGTTCAACGCGATACTATCGATATTGGAGATGGTGCTGAACGTGGACAGGTTGTAGGTGCCGGCGGCGTCGAGCCGCAGCGTGTCGATCGTGGCCGCTTCCGACGTGCCGTTGATGGTCTCGCCGGCGGCGAGATGCGCAACAGTACCGATCACGAAGGTGTCGGCGCCAGTGCCGCCGGTCATGGTGTCCACACCGGCGCCGCCGGTGATGATATCGGCACCCGCACCGCCGTCGATGGTGTCGGCGCCCGCACCGCCGGTAATCGTGTCGGCGCCGCCGAGGTTGGTGCCGACCACGCTGATGCGGTTGCTGCCGGTCAGGCCCGATGCATTGATCGTCACGCCGTTGGTCATCGCCAGCGCGGCGGTGATCTGCAGGTCGTTCTGGGTGCCATCGCCGTTGGCGTCGGCGGTCGAGACCTGGCTGTCCGCCACCGTCAGGTTGAAGCTCGCGCCATCGACGTTGAACGCAATACTGTCGATATTGGTGATGGTGGTGAACGTGGACAGA
>Ga0126382_10000428_pt1 | contig 16361 bp, 11 predicted proteins | sample PanSoiMetPlot_30_FD_92548 | JGI IMG/M metagenome (GOLD analysis project Ga0126382, IMG submission 92548) | Tropical forest soil microbial communities from Panama - MetaG Plot_30 | ecosystem: Environmental > Terrestrial > Soil > Tropical forest > Bulk soil | place: Panama | collected 2016-02-17
CCCTTCTCGACCGCTTCTTCGATGGGACCGACCATGTAGAAGGCCGCCTCCGGGAGGTGATCATACTTGCCTTCGCAGAGTCCCTTGAACCCCTTGATGGTGTCCTGCAGATCGACCAGCTTGCCGGGCGAACCGGTGAACACTTCGGCGACGTGGAACGGCTGCGACAGGAATCGCTCGATCTTGCGCGCGCGCGCCACGGTCAGTTTGTCGTCTTCCGACAACTCATCCATGCCGAGAATGGCGATGATGTCCTGCAATGCCTTATAGCGCTGGAGGACCTGCTGTACTTGCCGTGCCACGGCATAGTGTTCCTCGCCGACGATCAACGGCGACAACATGCGCGACGTCGAATCGAGCGGATCCACGGCCGGGTAGATTCCTTTGGCAGCAATATCGCGCGACAGCACGGTCGTCGCATCGAGATGGGCGAACGAAGTTGCTGGTGCCGGGTCGGTGAGGTCGTCAGCTGGCACGTAGATGGCCTGCACAGAGGTGACCGAGCCTTTGGTCGTGGTTGTGATGCGCTCCTGTAGCGCGCCCATATCGGTGGCGAGTGTCGGCTGATAGCCCACCGCTGACGGAATGCGGCCCAGAAGAGCCGACACTTCCGAGCCCGCCTGGGTGAAGCGGAAGATGTTGTCCACGAAGAACAACACATCCTGGCCCTGGTCGCGGAAATATTCGGCAACCGTCAGACCGCTCAAGCCAACCCGGGCGCGCGCTCCCGGTGGTTCATTCATCTGGCCGTAAACAAGAGCGCATTTTGAGCCAGCCACCGAACCCTTCCTGGGATCCTTGTTGACGCCGGACTCGATCATCTCGTGATAGAGGTCATTACCCTCGCGCGTACGCTCGCCGACGCCCGCGAACACCGAATAGCCGCCGTGAGCCTTCGCCACGTTGTTGATCAGTTCCATGATCAACACCGTTTTGCCCACGCCAGCGCCACCGAACAAACCGATCTTGCCGCCCTTGGCGTAAGGGGCGAGGAGATCCACAACCTTGATCCCGGTTACCAGAATCTGCGCTTCAGTCGATTGATCGACATAGCTGGGCGCCGGTTGGTGGATCGCACGCATTTCTTTGGTCTTGACCGGACCAGCTTCATCGACCGGCTCGCCGACCACATTGATGATGCGTCCTAGTGTCTCGTCGCCAACCGGAACGGCAATCGGCTGACCTGTGTCGGTAACGTCCTGCCCGCGCACCAGACCTTCCGAAGAGTCCATCGCAACCGTGCGCACGGTTGATTCACCGAGATGCTGCGCGACCTCCAGCACGAGGCGCTTGCCGCCATTCGTGGTCTCGAGCGCGTTCAGAATCGCAGGCAGGTGATCTTCAAATTGCACGTCAACGACGGCACCTATGACTTGCGTGATTTTTCCGACTGCGTTGGGTGTAGCCATATCGTCCTCGTTACGGAACTAGAGCGCCTCGGCACCGGAAATGATCTCGATCAATTCCTTCGTGATCATCGCCTGGCGCGTGCGGTTGTAAGTAAGTGTCTGTTTACGGATCATCTCGCCGGCATTGCGGGTAGCGTTATCCATTGCACTCATGCGCGCGCCCTGTTCGGACGCCGCGTTTTCCAGGAGCGCGCGAAATATCTGCACCGAGAGATTGCGCGGCAGGAGTTCGGTGAGGATTTCCTCCTCTTCCGGCTCGTATTCATAGGAAGCCGAAGGTCCGGCCTCGCCATTCTCGAAGACCGGCGGAATGATCTGTTGCCCAGTCGGAATTTGCGCAATGACCGACTTGAAGCGCGAGAAAAATAGCGTAGCGACGTCGAACGCCCCCTCATTGAACAGCGCGATAATTTTTCTGGCGATCATATCGGCCTGTTCGAAACCGATCGTGCGGACCCCGCGCAACTCGATGGTCTCGATGATCTGCTTGCTATAGAGCCGACGTAGCTGCTCGTAACCCTTGCGGCCGACACAGAGAATCTTGACGTCCTTGCCGTCGGCAATGAGCGCATTCGCTTTCTCGCGGGCCAGGCGCACAATCGACGAATTGAACGGACCACAGAGCCCCCGCTCCGCGGTGCAAACTACCAGAAGGTGAACCTTGGCGCTGCCGGTGCCGACCAGCAGGCGTGGCGCCGTATCGCTGCCAGCAACCGCTGAAGCGATGGAGCCGAGCACCTTGCCCATTCGCTCCGCGTAAGGGCGCGCAGCTTCGGCCGCCGCCTGCGCGCGACGCAGTTTCGAAGCCGCAACCATCTGCATGGCCTTAGTTATCTTCTGCGTCGCCTTGGTGGCGGCGATGCGAACGCGCATGTCCTTAAGGCTGGCCATGTCGATCTAATCCTGATCCACCCGTCGTCTCGCGAGCCTTAGGCGAAGGTCTTGGCGTAGTCGTTGACAATGGTCTTGAGCTTCTCGGCAACGGCATCCGAAAGATCGCCGCTCTTGCGAATGCTGTCGAGCAGGTCGGCGTGCTTGCTGCGCAATAGCGTCAATAGGCCGCTTTCAAAGGGACGCACGCGATCCACCGACAGTGGGTCAAGATAGCCGTTGACGCCGGCATAGATCACGCACACCTGCTCTTCCATCTTCATCGGCGAAAATTGCGGTTGCTTCAAAAGTTCGGTCAACCGGGCGCCGCGATTGAGCAGGCGCTGGGTGGTGGCGTCGAGGTCGGAGCCGAACTGCGCGAACGCCGCCATTTCGCGATACTGCGCGAGTTCACCCTTGATGCGACCTGCGACTTTTTTCATCGCCTTCGTCTGGGCTGAGGAACCCACGCGCGACACCGAAAGGCCTACGTTCACCGCCGGACGGATGCCTTGATAGAACAGATCGGTCTCGAGAAAGATCTGGCCGTCGGTAATCGAAATCACGTTGGTCGGAATGTAGGCCGAAACGTCATTGGCCTGCGTCTCGATCACCGGGAGCGCGGTGAGCGAACCAGCCTTGTTCTCATCGTTCATCTTGGCCGCACGCTCGAGCAGGCGAGAATGCAGATAAAACACGTCGCCCGGATAAGCCTCGCGGCCCGGCGGGCGGCGCAGCAGAAGCGACATCTGGCGGTACGCAACGGCCTGCTTTGAAAGGTCGTCGTAGATGATGACGGCGTGCATGCCGTTGTCGCGGAAATATTCGCCCATGGTGCAGCCACTGAACGGCGCCAGATACTGCATTGGCGCGGGATCGGACGCGGTTGCGGCAATGACGATGGAATAGTCGAGCGCGCCCTGCTCCTCCAGCACCTTCACGAACTGCGCGACGGTCGATCTTTTCTGTCCGACCGCAACGTAAACGCAATACAGCTTTATCTTTTCGTCGGGCTGCGCGTTGAGCGGCTTTTGGTTGAGAATGGTATCGAGTGCGATCGCGGTCTTACCGGTTTGACGGTCGCCAATGATCAGTTCGCGCTGTCCGCGACCGATTGGAATCAGCGAGTCAATGGCTTTCAGGCCTGTCGCCATCGGTTCATGCACCGACTTGCGCGGAATGATGCCCGGCGCCTTCACGTCAACGCGCGCGCGCTTTTCCGCTTTAATCGGCCCCTTGCCATCGATTGGATTGCCGAGAGCATCGACGACACGGCCGAGCAGTCCCTTGCCGACGGGCACGTCGACGATCGAGCCAGTGCGCTTGACGGTCTGACCTTCCTTGATCTCGCGATCGTTGCCGAAAATGACGATACCGACGTTGTCGATCTCGAGGTTGAGCGCCATCCCGCGCACGCCATTCTCGAACTCCACCAGTTCGCCGGCCTGCACGTTGTCGAGCCCGTAGACGCGCGCAATGCCATCGCCGACGGAAAGCACTTGGCCAACCTCTGAGACTTCGGCCTCCTGACCGAAGCTCTTGATCTGCTCTTTCAGGATGGCGGAAATTTCTGCGGCGCGGATGTCCATCAGCGGGCCTCTTTCATCGCAATTTTGATCGAATTGAGCTTGGTACGGAGTGAACTGTCGACCATGCGGCTTCCAACCTTGACGATCAAACCACCGATGATGGTGGGATCAATCTTGACATCGAGGTCGATGTCCTTGCCGCCGGTCACGGATTTCAGAGCGCTCTTGAGCGCCTCAAGATTGCTGTCGTTCAGCTTTTCCGCGACGGTAACCTGCGCAGTCACTTCGCCCTTGTGCTGCGCAACGAGGGCGCGAAAGGCGCGGATCATGTCGCGGACTGCGAACAGCCGCCGATTGGTTGTAATGACTTTGAGGAAGTTGGCGGCCAATCCCTTGATGTCCGCTTTGGCGAGAACGGCCGACAGGGCCTTGAGCTGCTCATCGGCATCAAATGCCGGACTGCGGACAAGACGATTGAGATCGGCACTCTCCGCTACGAGCGTATCAAACTGATCGAGATCCTTTTTGACGGAATCGACGGCCTTGTTGTCGAGTGCGAGCTCGAAAAGAGCGGTGGCGTAGCGGCCAGCCATTCCAGGGATGATCGGATCTTCGCCTGCCACAGTGACGCTCGTTGCTTACGTTATTCACAGGCCAAACGACGTCGCGGAAGGGCGGCGCAAACCATTGGAATTCAAGAGGGAATTCCGATCTCCAGGGACGTCGCGGGGGATCGCGGGAACCCCCTGAAATCGAGGGGCTAGCTAACACAGCGAGAACGGCGGTGCAACAAGCGGTCCGGCTTGTCGCGGACTGTTTTACCGCCATCGGGGGCGACAATTTGCATCACAGGGTTGCCTCGCCACCCGCACGCTATAGCGTGCACCCGCGCCGCCTGCCTTCGCCGGATTCCCCCTAGCTCATGCCAGCGCGAACGAAAACCGACCCCGCCACGACCGCCAAGCTATTGGTCGTGGTGCTTGCTTTTGCCTGGGGCCTGAATTGGGTCGCAGCAGCGTTCGCATTGCGCGAACTATCGCCCTGGAGCCTGCGTGTAGCCGGGTCCAGCATTGGGGCAGCAACCTTATTCGCCGCGGCTGTGCTCAGCGACCACAATCTTAAGGTGCCTCGTGACGAATATATCCACATCGTGATTGCCGGACTGTTCAATGTCGCCGCCTTTCAAATCCTTTCGAGTTTCGCACAGCTGAGCGGTGCCACCACCCGCGCCATTATCATCACCTATTCGATGCCGATCTGGACGACGATGCTGAGCTGGCTCGTGCTTGGCGAAAAGCTGAATGCAATTCGCTGGTTTGCCTTCGGCTTGTGTGTCGTTGGCATGACAATCCTGTTGTGGCCCCAATTTGCGCACGGATTCCCGCCATTCGTATTTTATTCGCTCGGTTGCGCGCTGAGCTGGACGTTCGCGACTGTCTACGTCAAGTGGGCCAAATTGACGGTCGAACCATTGACGAATGCAGCCTGGCAGTTGCTGTTCGGCCTGGTGTTCATCACTGCCGGCTCGTTCCTGTTCGAAGGTCATCCGCATCTGTGGCCGATGACAAACGAAACGATCCTGGCGGTGCTTTTCGTCGGACTGTTCGGCGTCGGGTTGGCGCACTTCCTGTGGTGGTCAATCGTCGACCGTTTACCTGCCGTGACGGCGTCACTCGGCTCGTTGCTGGTGCCCGTGATTGGAGTCACCTCATCAGCGATAGTCCTCGGCGAACGTCTGACCGTGCCAGATATTGTCGGATTTGCGATGATCTTTGCCGCCGCAGCTTGTGTGCTCCTGCAACCAAACGTGCGTCACGACGAAATGCCGGAGTGACCGCGCCCAAAAAGGAGGCAGAGGCCATGGCGTGGTTCTACCTGTTTCTTGCCGGACTGTTTGAGGTCGTCTGGGCCATCGGATTGAAATACCCGAAGGCTTTTCGGGGACGGGCGTCGTTTTTGCCGCGGCCCTGCCAACCGTCCGCCGGATTCTCAACAGAGCCGGGTTAAAGCCACCGCTCGTGCGATACTCCGCGACCGCGCGTGAGGCGACAACGATGACGCCTCAGTAAAAGCTCTGAGGGTCGACGTCGACTTCCAGTCTGACATTGCCGCGAGGCTTGGGCGCTCCAGCAAGCCACTCTCGCAAATAGGCCGACAGGTCGAAACCGCGTGGTGATTTCGCAAGCAACCGGAACCGGTGACGGCCACGCAGCACGGCGAGCGGAGCCTCGGCCGGGCCGAGCACACGGACATCCCGGTCTTTTGGCGCTGCATGCGCGAGCGTGCGCCCGTAGGTTTCCGCCGTATGCTTGTCATTGGCCGTAACGACGAGGCCGGCCAGTCGCCCGAACGGCGGGTAGCCAGTGCGCTCGCGCTGCTCGATTTCATTTTTGTAGAACGCTTCACGGTCGCCGGAAATGAGGGCCCGCATGACGGGATGTTCGGGCTGGTGGGTCTGCAGATAGCCAAGACCGACGCCCTCTTCGCGCCCCGCGCGGCCGACTACCTGATGCAGCAACTGAAAAGTACGCTCGGCGGCACGTGGGTCGCCGTTGCCCAACCCAAGATCGGCGTCAACGATCCCGACCAAGTTAAGCTTTGGAAAGTGATGACCCTTGGCAACGAGTTGCGTGCCGATGATGAGATCGAAGCGACCTTGCGCCACGTCGTCGAGCTCCTGCCTGAGGCGTTCGACCGATTCCACGAGATCGCTCGACAATACAAGCGTACGGGCCTGAGGAAAAAGCTCATCGGCTTCCTGCTCAAGCCTTTCGACCCCCGGGCCGACGGCGGCGAAACTGTCCGTGGCATGACAGCTTGAGCACTCCGCCGGAGGAGGCATCAAGAACCCGCAGTGATGACAAACCAGACGATGTTTGAAACGGTGGTCGACAAGCCAGGCATCGCAATTCGGACATTGCAGACGGAAACCGCAGGCACGGCACAACGTCAGCGGTGCGTAGCCGCGGCGGTTGAGGAATAACAAGGCCTGATGCCCGCGAGTCAGCGAGACCGCAACGGCCTCGGCAAGCCGCGGTGAAATGAAGCGCCCGCGCGGCGGACCCTCGCGCCGCATATCGATTGCCTCGATCGAAGGCAGATGCGCGCCGCCGAAACGTTCCGGCAACTGGACATGCTGGTACCGACCGCGCCGCGCATTGACCTCGGATTCGACCGAAGGCGTCGCCGAGGCGAGAATCACGGGGAACTTCGCAATCGACCCGCGGACAACTGCCATGTCGCGCGCATGATAGTGTGCGCCATCTTCCTGTTTGTACGCGGGATCGTGCTCTTCATCGACGACGACGAGTCCAAGATCACCATAGGGCAGAAAAAGTGCCGAACGTGCACCGACCACCACCCGCACTTCGTTGGCAGCCACCGCTGCCCAGGTACGCGCGCGCTTGCGCTGCGAAAGTTGAGAATGCCATTCCGCCGGCCGAACACCGAAGCGAGATGAAAATCGATCAAGGAACTGCGCGGTCAACGCGATTTCCGGCATGAGGATAAGAGTCTGCCGGTTGCGGCGGATATTCTCGGCAACACCTTCGAAATAGACTTCGGTCTTGCCTGAACCTGTCACACCGTCAAGCAATGTGACGCTATAGCCGCCTTGCGCAACGGTCGTACGCAGCGCGTCGGCGGCGGCCAGTTGCGCCAATGAAAATTCCGGCTTTCGGAAATCTGGATCCGGCTGTGGCGCCACCGGATCCGGCGGCAGTACCACGGTTTCCAGCGTGCCCGCGTCGATCAACCCATCGATCACGCCAATGCTGACTCCGGCCTCGTGCGCAGCCTCGTTTTTCAAAAGGATGAGACCATCCGCCAGAAGATGCAGCACACGTGCGCGCGCTGCTGTCATTCGCTCCGGCCCCGGTCCTGCACGACGCACCCCGACACGCTCGCGTCCGGGTCCGAGGTGTTCCCCCATGCGCAGGGCCATGCGCAGCACCATCCCGCGAGAGGCCAGCGTATAGTTTGAAACCCAGTCGACGAACTGCCGGAGTTCAGGCTTCAGCGGCGGTACGTCCAGCTTTTCATCGACATCCTTTAGACGGTTGTGCAGCCGAGGATTCGGGTCGGGATTGTCCGCCCAGACCACACCCATACTTTCGCGTGCCCCAAGCGGCACGGCCACCACATCACCCGGCACGAGCTCAAGACCCGCAGGTACGCGGTAAGAATAAGTCTGGTCGAGCGCGACCGGCACCAGAATGTCGACAATTCTGCTCATAGCGTGCCCGCCTGTCTGACCGATTCCGGGCGCTTAAGGAAGAGTGAACGAAGCAGTGCCAAGCTTCAAAGCATGAGCGAATTTGCGGCCAGTTCCGACGTTTCGGCTGAGATTGCCCGCTGGGTGGGCTATCTCGCCGCCGAACGGCGTATGTCACAGAAAACGGTGGAGTGCTATCGGCGGGACGTTGCACAGTTCCTTGATTTTCTGACCGAGCACCTGGGCGGAGCTCCGACCCTCAAGCAAATTGCCAAACTCACGCCGGCCGACATTCGCGCTTTCATGGCATTCAGGCGCAGCCAGGGGACAGGCAATCGTTCGCTCATGCGCACGCTTGCAGGTATCCGGTCATTTGCGCGTTTTCTCGAGCGCAAGGGCAAAGGGAAAGTCGCCGCACTCAGCGCCGTGCGTACGCCCAAGCTTCCAAGGAGTTTGCCGAAGCCACTCTCGATGTCAGCCGCCATCCAGATTACCGACGTCGACGTCCGCGAAGGCGAGGAGCGCGCCCCATGGATTCTCACACGCGACGCGGCGGTGCTCGCTTTGCTTTATGGCTCAGGTTTGCGCTTATCTGAGGCGCTCAGTCTTAAGCGCCGTGACATCCGTTCCGGTGCCGACGCCATCGTTGTTCTGGGCAAAGGAAATAAGACTCGAATGGTGCCGGTACTACCTCAAGTCACAAAAGCGATCACAGACTACGTCGCGATCTGCCCGTACAAGTCTTCACCGGATGCGCCATTGTTCGTTGGAGAACGCGGCGGACCCCTTTCACCCCGCATCGTGCAACTGGCAATGGCCCGATTGCGAGGGGCGCTCGGACTGCCGGAGACTGCGACACCACACGCCCTGCGTCATTCCTTCGCAACACACCTGCTGGCGCGTGGCGGCGACCTCCGTGCCATCCAGGAGCTGCTTGGTCACGCTTCGCTTTCAACAACGCAGATCTATACGGCCGTCGACACCGAACATTTGCTTGAGGTGTACGCGAGCGCGCATCCTCGCGCTCGATAACGACCGCGCGGCTTATTGCAGCCTCTTGCGCCGAACCCAGCTCTGCTATCATCGTAAGGACGGGTCGGCCGAAAGCCGGAGGGGCCAATGAGCGCACATGAAAATCTTGAACATGCCGAGCATGCTGAGCACGCATCGCATTCCAACAAGAAAATCGCACTGCTGATTGCAGTGCTGGCACTCTTCCTCGCGTTCTCCGAAACGCTGGGCAAGAGCTCGCAGACAGCGGCTATCGCCGACAACATCAAGGCTTCCGATACCTGGAACTTCTTTCAGGCAAAGACTATCCGGCAGACATCATTGCGCATTGCTGCCGAGGGATTGGCCGCACAGCTGCCTTCGATAACCAATGACGAAGCAAAGGCGACGATTTCAAAGCAGATCGAAGCATGGCGCAACACCGTCGCCCGCTATGAGTCGGATCCGAAGGAGCAAGACGGTCGTAAGGAATTGCGCGCCCAGGCGGAAAAGCTTGAACACGACCGAGATACCTGGCTGGCTCGCTATCACCAATACGAGTTCGCGTCGGCTGCATTCCAGATCGGCATCGTGCTGGCCTCCGCACAGGTCATCACCGGAATTGCAGCGATGGGTTGGTTGTCCGGTCTGTTGGGCGTGTTTGGCCTCGGCTTCATGGCGCTCGGCCTAGGGGCGCCGCACGCCCTGCATTTGGCCGGACATTGAGATCACATTACGCGGGACGATTGTAGGACCGGCGCAGCCGTATAAGCCGTCGGAATGTGCGCCGCGCGCGTTCCGGCTTGAACATCCAGGCGATCTTCCGAATACGGGCGCGGATGGGCTCGGTCTGCGCGTAGGCCCAGTCGCGCGCCCAGATGACCCAGTCATACAGCCGCAGGAACCACGGGATCTGCAATAGTTTGTCGCGCGTTGCATCAAACGCAAAGGCCGTCACGCCAAGACCAAGGAGCTTTGCAAGCACAAGCGTTACAACGGCACCGAACCAGTTTCCCGTAGCGATACAATAGACCTCCAGAAATTTCACTGGCAGCACGACAAGCAGCGGGACAATAAAAACAACTAGGGCGGCGTAAGGGGGCAGATCTTCAATCCATCGCGCAACCGCGATTTTGACCTTGCCCCAGGGAAAAAGGTTGACGATGCGCGCGACGATGGGCTCGAGGTGGTCCCACAGCCAGGCCTCCAGGAGCAGCAGCAGGGCGAGGATGACCCAAAGCGGGCGAAACGCATTGCGGCGCATGAATCAAACTATAGGCCGACCGACCGTTTTAAGTAAGGCAGACGCCGGTATAGTCCTTCTCCCGCAACTGCGAAATGAAAACACGGCTCGGCCGCCAACGCATTGAAAACCTGCGGCTTTGTCGAACGGTCACTATGACCGCACTCGTCCGCCATCCACATTGAGGGTCTGCCCAGTCATGAATGCGGCGTCGTCACTTGTGAGGAAGGAGACCGCACCGACCAGATCGTCCGGCATTTCCACTCGCTTGATTGCCTGCATCTGAGCAACCGCATTGAACTCATCGTCCATGGTTTTGAAGCCGGGACGCGGCTCTCGCACCAGCGTGCCCGGTGAGCGCGTCAGTCCCGGCGCGATGGCGTTCACGGTTATGCTGTCGGGCGCAAGATCGGTCGCAAGTGCACGTGTGAACCCGACAATGCCACCCTTGCTGGCCACATAGTGAGCGAAGCCGGTAACCACCGAGCCAAGCGTGCTCGATGCCATGTTCACCACCCGACCCCATTTGCGCGCGCGCATTCCCGGCACAAATGCGGCTGTGACCAGGAATGTGCCGTCGAGATTGATCGACAGAACTTTGCGCCAGTCGGCAAAAGTCATTTCGGGAAAATTCTTCTGCGGAAAAACACCTGCACAATTGATCACAATATCGACGTGACCGAATTTACTCTGCACCTCTTTGGCCATGGCAGCGACTGAAGTTTCGGAAGACACGTCGCACTTAACAACGAGCGCTTGTCGTCCTGCGGCTTCGACCAATTTCACCGTGTCCTTGCCGTCGACAAGGTCGACGATCGCTATGTGCACGCCGTCTTCCGCCAACCGCTTGGCAAATGCCTGCCCGATGCCGTTCGCCGCGCCTGTGATGATCGCAACTTTGTCCTTGTGGCCTTTGGCCATAAAGCTTCCCCCGATTTTCAAACCGCGCGATGCGCAGTGCTGCAGGCTCTCAAGCAAATGGCCGGGGCAAGCCCCCCGGCCATTTCAAGGCTACATGTGTATCGCGCGTTTCGCTACCGCCATGGCTGCTTCCTTTACCGCCTCGGGCAGCGTCGGGTGCGCGTGGCATGTGCGTGCAATATCTTCGGCTGAGGCGCCGAACTCCATCGCAATCGTGGCTTCTGCAATCATGTTCCCCGCATCCGCGCAGATAAGATGCACACCGAGCGCGCGATCGGTTTTTGCATCAGCAAGAATTTTGACAAAACCCTCGGTTGTCAGATTGACTTTTGCGCGACCGTTCGCGGTGAAGGGAAACTTGCCAACATTGTAGGCAATGCCCGCGGCTTTCAGCTCTTCCTCGGTTTTCCCGACGACGGCGATTTCGGGATACGTGTACACCACGTTTGGAATCGCATCGTAGTTCACGTGGCCCGCCTGCCCGACAAGAATTTCGGCAAGCGCCACGCCCTCGTCTTCGGCCTTGTGCGCCAGCATCGGACCGGCGATCGCATCGCCGATGGCCCAGACGCCGGGAATATTCGTCGCGTAGCGGAGGTCAACAACGACCCGTCCGCGTTCGTCCAACTTGACACCCAGTTCCTTGAGCCCCAGCCCTTCGGTGTACGGCACCCGGCCTATCGCAACCAAAACGACATCGGCCTCAACCAATTCAGCTGTGCCGCCCTTCGCCGGCTCTACCGTAACCTTGGGCCTTTTTCCCGAGACATCGACTGCGGTTACCTTCGAAGACAATTTGAACGTCATGCCCTGCTTCTCGAACAAGCGCTGAGCCTGACGCCGTACCTCCCCGTCCATTCCTGGCAACACACCGTCGAGGAATTCCACCACCATCACCTGGGCGCCGAGGCGCCGCCACACTGATCCAAGCTCGAGCCCGATGACGCCGGCGCCAATAACAAGTAGATGACGGGGCACCTCCGGCAGCGACAAAGCTCCGGTGGATGAGACAATGCGTTTCTCGTCGATATCAATGCCCTTCAAGCGCACGATGTCAGAGCCGGTGGCTATGACGATCGATTTCGCTTCAAGGGTCTGCACTTTACCGCCTTCGTCCTTCACCTCGACCTTGCCCGGGGCAACAATTCGTCCGCTGCCGAAAAATGCGTCGATCTTGTTTTTCTTGAACAGGAAATCGACACCCCTGACGTTGCCTTCAACGCCCTGATCCTTGAACGCCATCATGGCCTTGAGGTCGAGCCGTGGTTCGGAGATGCCAATACCCATCTTGCCAAACGTGTGGCCCGCCTCCTCGAACAGCCCCGAGGCGTGCAGCAATGCCTTCGACGGAATGCATCCGATATTGAGACAAGTGCCGCCGAATGTGGCCCGCTTCTCCACCACTGCGGTTTTCAGACCGAGCTGTGCCGCGCGGATAGCGCAAACATAGCCGCCAGGTCCGGTGCCGATGACGATGAGATCGTAGGCCATGCGCTTACAAGTCCAGCACGACCCGGGCTGGGTCCTCCAGGCTTTCCTTCACGCGCACGAGGAACGTGACAGCCTCGCGACCATCGACGATACGATGATCGTAAGACAACGCGAGATACATCATTGGCCGAGCCTCGATCTTGCCGCCTATGACAACCGGGCGTTCTTGAATCTTGTGCATGCCCAGAATACCAGACTGTGGTGCGTTCAGAATCGGGGTCGACATCAGGGATCCATAGACGCCGCCGTTGCTGATGGTGAAAGTGCCGCCCTGCATTTCATCGATCTTCAAAGCGCCATCGCGCGCCCGCCGACCAAAATCGGCGATTGTCTTTTCGATCTGTGCAAACGACATGTGATCGGCATCGCGAACAACCGGCACGACCAAACCCTTCTCGGTGCCGACCGCTACACCGATATGATAATAATTCTTGTAGACGATGTCGGTGCCGTCGATCTCGGCGTTCACGGCCGGGATCTCCTTCAATGCCTGAATGCAGGCGCGGACAAAGAAGCCCATGAACCCGAGCTTCACACCGTGCTTTTTTTCAAACAGATCCCTGTACTGTGTGCGCAGCGCCATGACAGCACTCATATCGACCTCGTTGAAGGTCGTGAGCATGGCGGCGGTGTTCTGTGCATCCTTCAGGCGGCGCGCAATGGTTTGACGCAGTCGCGTCATGTGTACGCGCTCTTCGCGGGCAGCATCATCGGCGGGCGATGGTGCGCGCATCTGCACCGGCGCTGACACCGGAGTTGGGGTCGCCGCCGCACGCTCTATCGCGTTGAGCATGTCGCCCTTGGTGACTTGGCCGTGCAAACCGCTGCCGGAAATTTTTGACGGATCGATGCCGCTTTCCGCAGCCATCTTGCGGACAGAGGGCGGCATTGGCATTTCGCGCGGCCGCGGTTGCTCTGGGCCCGCGCCGATCGGCTTGGTCGTTGTCGTCCTTTTATCCGGCGTGCCCGTGGGACTCGCCGCAGGCTTGGTGGCTGTTGCCGAGGGGGCCTTGGGGGCAGCCCCGGCGTCCTCCTTGATCTGACCGAGCAACGCGCCAACCGCGACGGTGGCGCCATCCTTCACGGCGATATCGGCGAGGACGCCCGCAGCCGGCGCCGGCACCTCCAGAGTCACCTTGTCGGTTTCAAGTTCGACCAGCGGCTCGTCTACCGCCACCGAGTCGCCTGGTTGTTTGAACCATTTGCCGACCGTCGCTTCGGTTACGGATTCACCGAGCGTGGGTACGCGAATATCAACCATGACTTTGTCTTACCTCTTGTCCGCCACACCCGGCCCGCGCCGGATACCCTCACAGGTGAGCGCGCAGAAAAATGTTATCCCAAAGCCTCGTCGAGGAATTGCTTGAGTTGCGCGAGATGCTTCGACATCTGTCCGACAGCCGTTGAAGCCGAAGCCGGACGCCCCGCATAGCGCACTGTTCGATTCTTGGCGGAGATCTGATTGAGGATCCATTGCAGGAAGGTATCAACGAAGAACCAGGCACCCATATTGCGCGGCTCCTCCTGACACCACACCATTTCCGCCTGTTTGAAACGCGACAGTTCGGAGATCAGTGCTTTGGTCGGGAACGGATAAAGTTGCTCGATCCTCAGAATGTAGATGTCGTCGATGCTGCGTTTCTCGCGCTCATCGTAGAGATCGTAGTAGATCTTGCCCGAACACATGATCACGCGCCGAATCCTTTCGTCGGCGACAAGTTTGATCTTCTCGTTCGGCAGCAATTGTGCGTCGTCCCACAACACGCGATGGAACGAGGTCCCGTTTGTGAGCTCGTCGAGCCTAGACACCGCGCGCTTGTGACGTAACAACGATTTCGGCGTCATCAGAATTAGCGGCTTGCGAATCTCGCGCTTCAACTGACGGCGCAGGATGTGGAAATAGTTCGCAGGCGTGGTGCAATTCGCAACCTGCATGTTGTCTTCCGCGCACATCTGCAGATAGCGCTCGAGCCGCGCCGAAGAATGCTCAGGTCCCTGTCCCTCATATCCATGCGGCAACAGGCAGACGAGACCAGACATGCGCAACCATTTGCGTTCGCCCGACGAGATGAACTGGTCGAACACCACCTGCGCACCATTGGCAAAATCGCCGAATTGAGCTTCCCACAGTGTGAGGGCGCTAGGCTCGGCGGTGGAATAGCCGTACTCGAAACCCAGGACGGCCTCCTCGGAGAGCATCGAATTGAGCACTTCGTAGCGCCCCTGCGGACCACCGAGATGATTGAACGGGGTGTAACGCTCTTCGGTATTCTGATCGAACAGGACCGAGTGACGCTGTGAAAACGTTCCCCGCTCACTGTCCTGACCCGACAGGCGCACGCGGTGACCATCCTTCAACAGCGAGCAGAAGGCGAGCGCCTCGCTCGTTGCCCAATCGATCCCTTGGCCGGTCTCGATCGCCTTGGCGCGCTGTTCGAGGAACCGCTGGATCGTCCTGTGAACGGCGAATCCCTGTGGAACAGCAGTAATCCTCTTGCCGATGTCACGCAGAATGGCGACGTCAACACCGGTATTCCCGCGGCGCGGATCGTCCGCATCGCGCGCAGCCTTCAGACCTGACCAGCGACCATCCAGCCAGTCGGCCTTGTTCGGTTTGTAGCCCTGGACGGCTTCGAATTCGGCATCAAGGCGTGCGCGCCAGTCGGCCTTCATCTTGTCGACTTCACCTTCGGTGACGACCCCCTCGCCGATCAGCTTCCTGGCATAGATCTCGAGCGTCGACGGATGCGCGCGGATCTTCTTGTACATGAGCGGCTGAGTGAACGATGGCTCATCGCCTTCGTTGTGGCCAAAGCGCCGGTAACAGAACATGTCGATGACCACCGGCCGCTGGAATTGCTGCCGGTACTCTGTCGCAACTTTTGCTGCAAACACGACGGCTTCCGGATCGTCGCCGTTTACGTGCAGAATCAATGCCTCGATCATCTTGGCGACATCGGACGGATAAGGCGACGAGCGCGAGTAGCGCGGATAGGTCGTAAACCCGATCTGGTTATTGACGATGAAATGCAGTGAGCCGCCGGTGCGGTAGCCTTTCAGGTCGGACAGGCCGAAACATTCCGCCACCACACCTTGGCCGGCAAACGCCGCGTCACCATGGATCAGCAATGGCATAACCATCGTGCGCTCGTCGGGTTTCGCATGATGCTGATCCTGCTTGGCGCGCACTTTGCCGAGCGTGACCGGGTCGACGATTTCGAGATGCGATGGATTTGCCGTCAGTGACAGATGAACCTTGTTGTTGTCGAACTCTCGATCGGATGAGGCACCGAGGTGATATTTGACATCGCCGGAACCTTCGATCTCGTCCGGTGTCGCTGAACCGCCTTTGAATTCGTGGAACAGCGCGCGATGCGGTTTGCCCATCACCTGGGTCAGAACATTGAGACGACCACGATGCGGCATTCCGAGACAGATTTCCTGCACCCCGAGATTGCCGCCGCGCTTGATGATCTGCTCGAGAGCCGGAATCAGAGATTCGGCGCCATCAAGACCAAAGCGCTTGGTGCCGGTGTATTTGACGTCGAGGAATTTCTCGAAGCCTTCGGCTTCCACAAGTTTATTGAGGATCGCGCGCTTGCCTTCGCGCGTGAAGGTGATCTCCTTGTCGCGGCCTTCGATGCGCTCCTGAATCCAACTTTTCTGCGCGGCGTTTGAAATGTGCATGAACTCGA
>Ga0126382_10000429_pt1 | contig 16340 bp, 13 predicted proteins | sample PanSoiMetPlot_30_FD_92548 | JGI IMG/M metagenome (GOLD analysis project Ga0126382, IMG submission 92548) | Tropical forest soil microbial communities from Panama - MetaG Plot_30 | ecosystem: Environmental > Terrestrial > Soil > Tropical forest > Bulk soil | place: Panama | collected 2016-02-17
AATCTCGATGCCTTTCAGGCGAGCTACGTCCGAGCCAGTCGCAATGACGATTGATTTGGCCTCGAGGGTCTGGTGCCTGCCACTTTCGGCCTTAACCTCCACCTTGCCGGGTGCTGTGATGCATCCACTGCCATGGTAGGCGTCGATCTTGTTCTTCCTGAACAGAAAATCGACGCCTTTGACGTTGCCTTCGACGCCCTGGTCCTTGAAGGCCATCATCGCCTTGAGGTCGAGCTTGGGAGTGGAAACACCTATACCCATTTTGGCAAACGTATGGCCCGCCTCCTCAAACAGTTCAGAGGCGTGCAAGAGTGCCTTCGACGGAATGCAACCGATGTTGAGGCAAGTGCCGCCGTAGGTAGCGCGTTTCTCGACCACCGCAGTCTTCAGGCCGAGCTGGGCTGCACGGATGGCGCAGACATAGCCGCCTGGGCCGGTCCCAATGACGATGAGATCGTAGACCATCAATCTACTCCGCACTCTCAATGGGCATAGCCGGGCTCGTCCCGGCCATCCACGTCTTAGGAACAAGGCGTGGATGCCCGGCACAAGGCCGGGCATACCGAAGAAGTTATAGATCCAGCACGAACCGCGCCGGATCCTCCAGACCTTCTTTCACGCGCACAAGGAAAGTGACCGCCTCGCGGCCATCGACAATGCGGTGATCGTAGGTCAGCGCGAGATACATCATCGGCCGGGGCTCGACCTTGCCGCCGATGACCACTGGCCTCTGCTGGATTTTGTGCATGCCGAGGATGCCGGACTGCGGCGCGTTCAGTATCGGGGTCGACATCAGTGAGCCATAAACGCCGCCGTTACTGATAGTAAAGGTTCCACCCTGCATCTCTTCGATCTTAAGCGCACCATCACGCGCGCGGCGGCCGAAATCGCCGATTGTCGTTTCGATTTGCGCGAGCGACATTTGGTCGGCATCACGCACCACCGGCACCACTAGGCCCCTCTCTGTGCTGACCGCAACACCGATGTTATAGTAATTTTTGTAGACGATGTCCGTGCCATCGATTTCGGCGTTTACCGCAGGAATTTCTTTCAACGCCTGGATGCAGGCGCGCACGAAGAAGCCCATGAAGCCGAGCTTCACCCCATGCTTCTTCTCGAAAAGATCCTTGTACTGATTGCGCAAGCCCATCACCGCGCTCATATCGACCTCGTTAAAGGTCGTGAGCATGGCGGCGGTGTTCTGCGCGTCCTTCAGCCGCCGAGCGATGGTTTGGCGCAGCCGCGTCATATGTACGCGCTCTTCGCGCGCAGCATCGTCAGCGGGTGATGGTGCGCGCATCTGTACCGGCCAACTCACCGGAGTTGGCGCCGCCGCGGCGCGCTCGATCGCGTTCAGCATGTCGCCCTTGGTGACCTGCCCATGCAGGCCGCTACCGGTGATCTTTGACGGGTCAACGCCGCTTTCCGCCGCCATCTTCCGCACCGATGGAGGCATAGGCATTTCACGCGGTTGCGGCTGCTCGGGACCAGCGCCGATTGGCCTCGTTCTCGCGGTTTTCTGGTCGGGCGCGCCTGTCGGGCTGATCGCCGGCTTAGTCGACCCAGCACCAGCACCTTCCTTGATCTGACCGAGCAAAGCACCGACGGCAACCGTTTCACCGTTTTTCACCGCGATGTTGGAGAGTACGCCATTGGCCGGCGCCGGCACTTCCAGCGTTACTTTGTCGGTTTCGAGCTCGACCAGTGGCTCGTCCACCATCACCGCATCCCCTTGCTGCTTGAACCATTTGCCAACCGTCGCTTCGGTCACCGATTCGCCCAAGGTGGGTACGCGGATGTCAGCCATGGTCTTTTGCCCCAATTCTGCACCGTCATCCTGAGGGCGAGCGAACCGAGCCTCGAAGGATTGCGATTCTTATGTTCGTCATCCTGAAGTGGCGATCGGCGATTGCCCTCGAAGGATGACGGATTTAGTCATCCCAGCGCCTCGTCTAGAAACTGCTTGAGCTGCGCCAGATGTTTCGACATTTGCCCGACGGCGGTCGAAGCCGAAGCCGGACGCCCGGCATAGCGCATGGTGCGGTGCTTGGCGCCGATATGGTTGAGCACCCACTGCAGAAAGGTGTCGACGAAGAACCAGGCACCCATATTGCGTGGCTCTTCCTGACACCACACCATCTCTGCTTGCTTAAAACGAGAAAGTTCGGCAATCAGCGCTTTTGTCGGGAATGGGTAAAGTTGCTCGAGACGCAAAATATAGATGTCATCGATACCGCGCTTCTCGCGCTCATCATAGAGATCGTAATAGACCTTGCCCGAGCAGATCACGACGCGGCGGATCTTGTCGTCGGGGACAAGCTTGATCTTCTCATTCGGCAATAATTGCGCGTCATCCCAAAGCAATCGATGAAACGAAGTGTGGTTCGTTAATTCGTCGAGACGAGAAACCGTGCGCTTGTGACGAAGCAACGATTTCGGCGTCATCAGGATCAACGGCTTCCGGATCTCGCGTTTCAACTGCCGGCGGAGGATATGGAAGTAGTTCGCGGGCGTTGTGCAGTTGGCGACTTGCATGTTGTCTTCCGCGCACATTTGTAGATAGCGCTCGAGCCGTGCCGAGGAATGCTCCGGTCCCTGTCCCTCGTAGCCGTGCGGTAACAGACAGACGAGACCGGACATACGCAGCCATTTGCGCTCACCCGAAGAGACGAACTGGTCGAACACGACCTGCGCGCCATTGGCAAAGTCGCCGAACTGTGCCTCCCAGAGCGTCAAAGCATTCGGCTCGGCGGTGGAATAGCCATATTCGAAGCCGAGCACGGCTTCTTCCGAGAGCATCGAATTGAGTACCTCGAAGCGAGCTTGAGGATTGCCAATATGATTGAATGGGGTGTAGCGCTCCTCCGTGTTCTGATCGAATAACACTGAGTGACGCTGCGAAAACGTGCCGCGCTCGCTGTCCTGACCTGAAAGACGAACGCGATGCCCCTCCTTCAATAGCGAGCAGAAAGCGAGTGCTTCGCTTGTGGCCCAATCGATGCCTTCGCCGGTCTCGATCGTCTTGGCGCGCTGATCGAGGAACCGCTGGATCGTTTTGTGGACGGCAAACCCTCGAGGGACGACCGTGATTTTCTTGCCAATCTCACGCAGTACGGTTGCGTCGACACCGGTGTTGCCCCGGCGCGGATCGTCGGCATCGCGCGCCGCTTTCAGGCCTGACCAGCGACCGTCAAGCCAATCAGCCTTGTTCGGCTTGTAGCCATGGCCCGCTTCGAATTCGGCGTCGAGGCGCGTGCGCCAGTCCGCCTTCATCTTCTGGATTTCGGCTTCGGTCACGACGCCTTCGCCAACGAGTCTCTTGCCGTAGATTTCAAGCGTGGTTGGGTGCGCGCGGATCTTCTTGTACATCAGCGGCTGGGTAAACGAAGGTTCGTCGCCCTCGTTGTGGCCGAATCGCCGATAGCAGAACATGTCGATGACCACCGGCCGCTGGAATTGCTGCCGGTACTCGGTCGCTACTTTAGCAGCAAACACGACCGCTTCCGGATCGTCGCCGTTCACGTGCAGGATCAAAGCCTCGATCATCTTGGCAACGTCGGACGGATAAGGCGACGAACGCGAATAGCGCGGGTAGGTCGTGAACCCTATCTGGTTGTTGACGATGAAATGCAGCGACCCACCGGTGCGGTAACCTTTCAGATCGGACAGTCCGAAGCATTCCGCGACAACGCCCTGGCCCGCAAACGCTGCATCGCCGTGGATCAACAACGGCATAACCATGGTACGCTCGTCGGGTTTCGCATGGTGCTGGTCCTGCTTGGCGCGCACCTTGCCAAGGGTGACCGGATCGACGATTTCAAGATGCGAGGGATTCGCCGTCAGTGATAAATGCACTCTGTTATTGTCGAACTCGCGATCGGATGACGCACCGAGGTGATATTTTACATCGCCCGACCCCTCTATCTCGTCCGGCGTCGCCGAGCCGCCCTTGAATTCGTTAAATAGCGCGCGGTGCGGCTTACCCATCACTTGAGTCAGTACATTAAGGCGGCCGCGGTGTGGCATTCCGATACAGATTTCCTTCACGCCGAGATTGCCGCCGCGCTTGATGATCTGCTCGAGCGCGGGGATCAGCGCTTCGGCGCCATCTAGGCCAAATCGTTTGGTGCCCGTGTATTTGACGTCGAGGAATTTCTCAAAGCCTTCTGCTTCCACCAGCTTGTTTAGAATCGCACGCTTTCCTTCGCGCGTGAAGGTAATCTCTTTATCGTGGCCCTCAATGCGCTCCTGGATCCAGCTTTTCTGTGCGGCGTTCGAGATATGCATGAATTCGACGCCAAGCGTTTGACAGTAGGTGCGGCGCAGAATGGTGACGATCTTGCGCATAGATGCGAAATCGAGACCCAGCACCTTGTCGAGGAAAATCTTTCGGTCGAGATCGGCGTCCGTGAATCCGTAGGAGCGCGGATCGAGCTCCTCCTCGTTTTTCTCTGGCTCGAGCTCGAGTGGATCGAGCTTTGCGTGGAGGTGGCCGCGAATGCGATAGGCACGGATCAGCATCAACGCGTGGAGGGAATCGCGCGTCGCCTGCATCACCTCGGCGGAGGCAAGCTCGACGCCTAAAGCCTGCGCGGTGACGGAGATTTTTTCGCCGAGCTTCCTTTCGGTTTCGGCCCATTGGCTATCCAGTGCCGCCACCAGGTCGCCATCGGGGCGCAGCGGCCAGTTCGGTTTCCTCCAGGAGGCGCCGCGCGCACTCTTGACGACGTCCGATTTTTCGTCCTTCAGGCTCTGGAAAAAGGCGCGCCACTCGGCATCGACCGCAGCAGGATCGGTCTGGTATTTGGTGTAAAGGTCTTCAATATAGGCTGCGTTTCCGCTGTAGAGAAATGACGTGTGGGCGAAGATGGCGTTGGCGTCCTGGCGGGACATGACGACTTTCGAATCCTTGTGTTTGGAACGTGCTGCACCCACCCCCAATGCGCTCAGCGAGGACGGCGGCGCAGTAACTTCTTTTATCTTTATTTATGACGCGTGTAAGTCGACAAAAGGGGTAAATCTGAACCGGGATTCGACCTTTCCGGATTCGCATGGCAATTGCGCCTCTTTTCGCTGTCGTGCCGTAGAAAAGAGAGGGCCTCGATAGCACCTAGTCCATGTCGTAACTGGGATAGGAGCAGGAGTAACGGGCTGGGGTCTTTCTCGGCAGATCGGCGGCGATAACTCGAACCGACGTCCCAGCTGTTGCCAATCTGGCACACGTAATTGCATCAGGCCCTAGAGTTAACAAACGCCTAACGTTTGATAAATCAATAACTGTCAAATACTTAGGAGATCGCGCAATGTCCTGCCAATCCGCGCTGGCGATGGCGACACCTTGATGCCTGCGGACTCCATGGCTGCAATCTTGGATTCGGCGTCGCCCTTGCCACCTGAGATGATCGCACCAGCGTGACCCATGCGACGGCCGGGTGGCGCGGTGCGACCGGCGATGAAACCGACCGTGGGCTTCTTGCGCCCGCACCTAGCCTCGTCCTTGAGGAATTGCGCGGCGTCCTCTTCAGCCGCGCCGCCGATCTCGCCGATCATCACGATCGACTCGGTTTTCCAGTCGGCAAGAAACATCTCTAGAACCGCGATGAATTCAGTGCCCTTAACGGGATCGCCGCCGATGCCGACCGCGGTCGTCTGGCCGAGATTCTCGCGACTCGTCTGGAATACCGCTTCATAGGTAAGAGTGCCGGAGCGCGACACAATTCCAACTTTGCCGGGCTTGAAAATGTTGCCCGGCATGATGCCAATCTTGCATTCGCCCGCGGTCATCACGCCCGGACAGTTGGGCCCAATCAGTCGCGACTTCGAGCCAGTAAGCGAGCGCTTGACCTTGACCATGTCCAGTACGGGAATGCCTTCAGTAATGCAGACGATCAGCGGGATCTCCGCCTGGATCGCCTCGCAAATGGCATCGCCAGCGCCAGCCGGCGGCACATAGATCACGCTTGCATCACAACCAGTTTTCTCCTTGGCCTCGGCAACTGTGTCGAACACAGGCAGGTCGAGATGTGTCGAGCCGCCTTTACCGGGTGACGTCCCGCCGACCATCTTGGTGCCATAGGTGATTGCCGCCTGCGAATGGAACGTGCCGTTTTTGCCGGTGAAGCCCTGGCATACAACTTTGGTGTTTTTGTCGATCAGAATTGCCATCGCCTGCTACCGTTTGACTCGATCCATGACATGACATGAATGCATTCATCAATTGCCCTGCACCGCCTTCACGATCTTCTGCGCGGCATCGTCAAGATCATCACCCGACGTCACATTCAGCTTGGACTCAGCGATGATCTTCTTGCCGAGGTCGACATTGGTACCCTCCAGACGCACGACCAGCGGAACCTTTAATCCAGCTTCCTTAACCGCAGCGACCACGCCTTCGGCGATTACGTCGCATTTCATGATACCGCCGAAAATATTGACAAGAATCCCCTTCACGTTCGGGTCGGACGTGATGATCTTGAATGCTGCGGTGACTTTTTCTTTCGTCGCGCTGCCGCCGACATCAAGGAAGTTTGCCGGCGCCATCCCGTAGAGTTTGATGATGTCCATCGTCGCCATAGCAAGACCGGCGCCGTTGACCATGCAGCCGATTGACCCGTCAAGAGCGATGTAATTCAGATCGTATTTCGAAGCCTCGGTTTCCTTCTCATCTTCCTCGGTCAGGTCGCGCATAGCGACAACGTCGGGATGACGGTAAAGCGCGTTGCCATCAAAACCGACCTTCGCGTCAAGGCAAATGATCTTATTGTCTTTGGTCACCACCAGCGGGTTGATCTCGAGCAGGCTCATGTCCTTCGTCGTGAAGGCGGAATAAAGCTTTGGCAGAACTGTTTCGATCTGCTTCGCGAGATCGCCCGTCAGCTTGAGCGCCTGCGCAACGCGCCGGCCATGATGCGGCATGATACCGGTTGCCGGGTCGACCGAGAAGGTGAGAATTTTTTCGGGCGTCTTGTGGGCGACCTCCTCGATGTCCATACCGCCTTCCGTGGATACAGCAAAGGCGATACGCGAAGTCTCGCGATCAATCAGCGCCGACAGATAAAATTCGCGATCAATGGCCGACCCCTCCTCAATATAAAGTCGGTTGACCTTCTTACCTTGCGGACCGGTTTGGTGCGTGACGAGGGTCGAGCTGAGGATACGTGCGGATTCCTTTTTTACGTCACCGATGGACTTGACGACTTTGACGCCGCCGGCCTTGCCGCGACCGCCGGCATGGATCTGCGCCTTCACCACCCAAACAGGGCCACCCAGTTGCTCAGCGCCCTTGATCGCCTCGTCGACACTGAATGCGGGAACGCCATTGGGCACCGGAACGCCGAATTCGCGTAATACCGCCTTAGCCTGATACTCGTGAATATTCATGCCATGCTCCCGGCCAAAAGCCGGCGTGATCTTAGTTGTCGAGATTGGGCGCGATCTTCTTGCAGGCGTCGATCAAGCCCTGCACCGCGGCAGCTGATTTTTCAAACATCGACCGTTCACTGCTGTTGAGCTCGATCTCAACGACGCGCTCGACACCTTTGGCGCCTATCACCACTGGCACACCGACATAAAGGCCCCTGATGCCATACTCGCCGTTGAGCCAGGCGGCGCAGGGCAGCACCCGCTTCTTGTCGAGCAGGTAGCTTTCCACCATCGCAATTGCCGAAGCCGCTGGTGCGTAAAAGGCCGAACCTGTCTTGAGCAGATTCACAATTTCCGCACCGCCGTTCGCAGTGCGCTTCACGATTTCATCGATGCGGGCCTGCGTCGTCCAGCCCATTTTGACGAGATCGGGCACAGGAATTCCTGCCACTGCCGAATAACGGGTGAGCGGCACCATGGTATCGCCATGGCCCCCGAGGACGAAAGCCGTGACGTCTTCCACTGACACCTGGAATTCGTCGGCGAGGAAATAACGGAAACGCGCCGAGTCGAGCACACCCGCCATACCGACAACTTTGTGTTGTGGCAGGCTACAACTTTTCTGCAGCGCCCAGACCATGGCGTCGAGAGGATTGGTGATGCAGATCACGAAGGCATCGGGCGCGTATTTTTTTATTCCGGAACCCACCTGACCCATGACCTTGAGATTGATGTCGAGTAAATCGTCGCGGCTCATGCCGGGCTTGCGCGGCACGCCAGCGGTAACGATGCACACGTCCGCACCCTCGATGGCATCGTAGCTATTGGTGCCGGTGAACCTCGCGTCGAAATCATTGATGGGTGAAGATTCAGCGATGTCGAGGGCCTTGCCTTGGGGGATGCCCTCCATGACATCGAACATTACGGCGTCGCCGAGCTCTTTCAATCCGATGAGGTGGGCCAGCGTGCCGCCGATCTGGCCCGCGCCGATCAACGCAATCTTGTTACGCGCCATGGTGGAAAAACTCTCGACTTTGTGTGGCCGCGGAGCGCGGCCTTGTTGTGGTTAACCGGTTAGGTCTGGCGCGACAAGAAGCCGGACCACGAGAAACTTGTATACATTATACCAAGATTAAGAGCACGCTCAGGTTTCGACGATCCTCGCGATCTCAATGTAGGGACCTTGTCGCGCACCATGCGGAAGGCCGAGATAAGATTGCGATCGCATCTCGATTAGGCGCGAGGCGGTGCGCTTGAATTCACTGGCTTCATAGCCCTCGGTAGCGAGATAAAGCTTGTCCGGCTGTGCCTGCGCCGACGCCAGCAATTTCACGGCATGATCGTAAAGCGTGTCAATCAGGATAATGAAGCGCTTGGCTTCATTACGCTGGCCATGATCCATCACCGGAATGTGGTCCACGATGATGGTGTGAAACTCGCGTGCGATCCTGAGATAGTCAGCGGCCGCCAGCGGCTGCGCGCAGAGATCGTCGAACGAAAATCGTGCCACTCCCATCGCGGTCTTCGGCACTCGCACGGCATGACCCTTCACCACGAGGTCGTGCGCCGCGCCGGCAACGCCTGCGAGCCGCTGCCACGCGTCATCGAGAGCTGTCTTAGCCTTTGCGTCATCCGGCACGTACCAGGTCGGCACCCCCGGTAAGCTTCTCCAGCCTGAAATCAATGCGCGCTTCAAGCCGTACGACTTCACAATGACGTTCAAGCAAATTGATGAAAGGCAGGAACAGAGCGCGGTTTAGCCCGTCCTTATAAAGATCGCTCGGCGCGAGATTGGACGTCGCGATCATGATGATACCTAGCTCGAACAGCCGGGTGAATAGGCGACCAAGTATCATAGCATCGGTGCTGTCAGTGACATGGAATTCATCGAAGCACAGCAGCCAGCTTACTTCCGCTATCGCGGCCGCGGCGCGTTGAATTGGATCGTGCTCATTGCCCTCACCGTTCTTGATTTCTTGCCGGTAAACATGAACGCGCTCATGAATATCGGACATGAATTCGTGGAAGTGAACGCGTCGTTTGCGGATGACTGCGCTGGTCTCGAAGAAGAGGTCCATCAGCATGGTCTTGCCACGACCGACGTCGCCGTAGACGTAAAGGCCCCTGAGCGGCAACCCGGCTTGCTCGCGCTTGCCGAATAGCCAACCAAGTGGTGACGATTTGCGCGCTAGCCGGTGCTGATCGAGCCGCCGTTCGAGTGTAGCTAGGTGTTTAGCCAATGTAGCCTGACCCGGATCGGCCTCGATCTTTCCCGCGGCGACCAACGCCGCATAGCGGGCGCTAAAGGTTTCGGACATCGGCGGCTAGGACGAACGGACGGAAGACCAAGGCCTCATTGCGACACCTAGGGGGTACGGCTTCTTATGTAAATCAGCCGTTCAAGAGTGCCCAATTTTTGCGCACAAAAGGTGCAATAAGGCTTTGGGAAGGCATGCATTTCTTGCGGATGAGGGTTCCCGGAAATCCTGTGTGTCGAACTTTTGCTGCAATGCACCATATATGGGGTAGTACACGGTTTGGTGCGAGCTTTCCCTGCGACGCGGTCAAGAATGCCTTGCGGAGAACAGACATGGATGAGCCTTTGCCAGACGGCGGCATGATCCGCAAATTGTGGATCGGCGAAATAGACGCCTATCGAGATCACTTGCTTCGTCTCGATCGCGAAAGCCGGAGCCGGCGCTTTTCGGGTGCAGTATCGGATGAATTCGTCACCCATCACGCAACATCCGCCGGGAAGCTGGGCATAGTGCTCCACGGCTTCTTCGTCGACGGCATCTTGCGCGGCGCTGCTGAGCTGCGGTCCTTCGGATCGGTTTTCGCACGGGCGGGGGAAGCCGCCTTCAGCATCGAACAGCCTTGGCAAAGTCATGGTGTAGGTACGATACTCCTCGAACGAACGCTCTTGAGCGCGCGCAATCGCGGGATCAAGTCACTGCAGATGCACTGCCTCGCTGACAACAGCCGCATGCAGCAGCTTGCACGCAAGTTCGACGCTGATCTCAAATTCGACTTCGGGAGCGTGGTCGGCGAAGTTGATCCGCCACGCTATACGCCGCTGTCTCTGATGCGTGAAGCGGTTGCCGACGCGCATGGTGTGACGAGTGCCTGGCTCGAAGCGCAATCGCGCCTGCTAGGTACCTGATTTTTCCGCTCGCGAGAATGAACGGACCGAGCTCACGCGCTGAAGGGATAACTCGCCTCGACCACGTACGGGCCACCACCGATTGAGGCGCGCGAGGAAAAGAGCACGAAACGCGACACACGGAATGGTGAAGTCCGGAAGTAACCGCGCGCTGAAAGATACTCGGCGACCTGTTGGCTGGATGATTCTCGCAGACGCGCCAACGTAACATGGGGAGTAAATTTTCGTCCCTCTGGTTCGAGCCCGATGCGTTGCATCAGCCTTTCGTGCTCGGCTTGCACATCTATAAGGGCTTGTGCCGGTGCTACGCTCGCGACCACAGCGCGTGGCTTGCGCCCACCAAACGACGCCAGACCCTCCATATGAAGCTCAAAAGGTCCACGCTTGACGCGCCCAAGCATGGAGGCGACTTCGTGGGCGACATCGTCGGCAACGTCGCCAATGAAACGCAATGTCAGGTGATAGTTTTCCGGATCGATCCAGCGCGCACCCGGCAATCCGCCACGCAATGTGGCCAGCGCCTGGCCAACGTCGGACGGAATTTCAACTCCGGTGAAAAGACGCGGCATTGCGAGACTCTCAAATTACGATGAGCGCTGGGCACGCGCTCTGATAACCAACTCTTCGACCAGTGGCAGGATGCGCGCAACGATCGCGTCGATACCCGCAGCATTTGGATGGATGCCGTCGCCCTGGTTTAATTTGGGATCGGCGGCAACGCCGTCGAGGAAAAAAGGATAAAAGATGACTGGATGAGTCGAGGCAAGCGCCGGATAAATGGCATCGAAATCTTGCGCATATTCGGGACCCATGTTGGGTGGGGCCCGCATACCGGCGAGCAAGACAGCAATGCGCCGGGCCGCAAGCTTGCGCAGGATGGCGTCGAGCGCTGTCTTGGTGAGGCTGGGATCGAGTCCTCGCAATGCATCGTTCGCGCCGAGCTCGACAATGACCGCCTCGGTGCCAACCGGAACCGACCAATCGAGCCGGCCGAGCCCCCCGGATGCCGTATCACCCGATACTCCCGCGTTGGCGATTGTGGCAGCAACGCCCTTGCTTTTAAGGGCCTTCGTTAGCTTGGCTGGAAAAGCGTCTTCCACTTGCAAACCTAGGCCGGCGGTGAGTGAATCGCCAAGCACCACAATATTGACGGACTGCTCGGCTGCTTTCACGACGTCAGTTGGCACAGCCACGCAAGACAGTAGAAGCAGTGCCCAGACCGCAAGACGCTGGACCCCGACAAGGTTCGTCCCATATGAGCGGGGTTGTGAAAATTGAGGTCCCATGACGAATAACTCCCAGGCGGGGCCGGCCATTGCACTTGCCGGTGTAAATCTCTCGCTCGGGCACGGTGCGGCCCGTGTTCATATCCTCAAAGATATTGCCCTACATATAGGCAGAGGCGAGGCAATTGGCCTGGTGGGGCCATCTGGATCCGGAAAATCAACGTTGCTCATGGTGATGGCGGGACTCGAGCGCGCCGATACCGGCACGGTGGCAGTCGCGGGCGAGAACCTAAGCAATCTCGATGAAGACTCGCTGGCGCGTTTTCGTGGCCGTCATATCGGAATTGTTTTTCAGTCCTTCCACCTGATTCCGACCATGACCGCGCTCGAGAATGTCGCGGTGCCCCTCGAACTCGCTGGATTTGTTGATCCGTACGAGCGCGCGCGCGATGAGCTTGCCGCTGTAGGTTTGAACGAACGGCTCGACCACTATCCGGTTGAATTGTCGGGCGGCGAGCAGCAGCGCGTCGCCATCGCACGGGCACTCGCACCAGATCCTGCGATTGTTGTAGCTGACGAACCGACCGGTAATCTCGACGAAGACACCGGAAAGCAGATCATAGATCTGCTTTTTGCGGGCCACATCAGGCGCAATACTACGCTGGTGCTTGTCACCCACGACCCTGCCCTGGCAGCGCGGTGTGCGCGCGTTGTGCGACTGCGCTCGGGTCGTGTCGATGGTGTGAGCGTGCCATGAGCACACGTAAAGTCGCCACGCCACCAAGCCATTGGCTCCCCTTGCGCTTCGCCTTACGCGAGTTGCGCGGCGGCTTGCGCGGATTTTACGTTTTTATCGTTTGCATCGCATTAGGTAGCATGACGATCGCCGGCGTCGGTTCGCTGGCGGCCAGCCTTACCGACGGCCTTGCGCGCGAGGGACGGGTCATTCTCGGCGGCGATCTTGCGTTCACTTTGATCCAGCGAGAGGCCGCGCCGAATGAGCGTGCTTTCCTCGAAAAGCATGGACAGGTCTCAATTGCAGCGACCATGCGCGCTATGGCGCGCGCGACGCACGGCCAGGCAACGCTCGTTGAAATCAAAGCCGTCGATACGGTCTATCCGCTGTTCGGACAAGCGAAGCTTGATCCGCCCGGCGCGCTTGCCGATGCGCTGGCGCAACGCAACGATATTTTTGGCGCAGTCGCCGATCCGACCCTAATGGCGCGGCTTGAGATCTCGACAGGCGCGCATCTAACCATCGGCAACGCGACTTTCGAGGTTCGCGCGGCGCTGATCCGCGAGCCCGACAAGCTCGCCGGCGGCATCGGCTTCGGACCCCGCCTGCTAGTGAGCCAAGATGCATTGCGCGCCACAGGTTTGCTGCAGCCGGGCAGCCTGGTGCGCTGGCACTATCGCTTGCGCTTGCCAGCAAATGATGCTTCCGATGCCGCCGCGAAAGCACTCACGGCGCAGGCTCGCGCGCAGCTGCCGGAAGCGGGGTGGGATATCCGCGGCCGCAATAATGCCTCGCCGCAACTCGAGCGCAATGTTGAGCGCTTTACACAATTCCTTACGATCGTTGGACTGACCGCGCTCCTGGTCGGCGGCGTCGGTGTCGGCAACGCGGTCAAAAGCCACCTCGACCGACGCCGCGAGACAATCGCCACCATGAAGGCGCTTGGTGCCAGGGGCCGCCACGTTTTTGCGATCTATCTGACGCAAGTCCTGCTAATGGCTATCGTCGGTGGGATTCTTGGTGTAGCGTTCGGCGCTCTCCTACCATTTGCGATTTCCTGGGTGTTCGGCGCCATCATTCCACTGCCCTTGGTGCCTGCATTGCATCCCGGTGAACTGCTGCTGGCGCTATTGTATGGACTGATGACGGCGTTGGTTTTCGCGCTGTGGCCACTCGGTCGCACACATGACGTACCGGTCGCGCAGCTGTTCCGCGACATGGTGGCGCCCCAGCCGTCTCGGCCGCGCAAGCGCTATATCGCATTCACCTCCATCGCCGTGCTCGTTTTGGCGGCTTTTGCCATACTGCTCGCATATGACCGGCGCGTCGCGCTAATCTATGTAGCCACGGCCGCGGGCGTGTTTGTATTGTTGCACATGGTCGCTGCATTGATGATGGTTTTGGCGCGCCGCGCACCCCGCGCGCGCGCAACCGGCCTGCGCATGGCCATTGCCAATATCCATCGGCCGAGCGCGCTGACGCCGACGATCGTGCTTTCGCTTGGCCTGGGCATCACTCTGTTAGTTACTGTCATCGAGATCGACGGCAATCTGAGTCGGCAGTTCTCAAACGAGCTACCGGCAAAAGCGCCATCCTTCTACTTCCTCGATATTCCGGCCGATCAATCCGCTCATTTCGAAAACTTCGTTCGCACGCAGGTCCCATCCGCAAGGTTGGAGGAAGTACCGATGTTACGTGGCAGGATCATTTCCGCCGGCGGCACGCCAGCCGAGAACCTCAAGCCAAAAGAGGAGGCAGCATGGGTGCTTCAAAGCGACCGCGGACTCACTTATTCGAACGAGATTCCCACCGGCTCAAGGTTGGTTGAGGGAAAGTGGTGGGGGGCGGACTATGATGGACCACCGCTGGTTTCGTTCGAGAAGCGTATCGCCGACGGCTTGGGTCTCAAACTTGGCGATTCCATTGTTGTCAACGTGCTGGGCCGCAACATCACAGCGACAATCGCCAACATGCGTATAGTCGATTGGGAAAGCCTCGGCATCAATTTTGTCATGGTATTTTCTTCGAATTCGTTTCGCGGCGCGCCACACACCCATCTTGCCACCCTCGCCTATCCCGGCGGCGGCACGCTAGCCGAGGAGACAACGGTTATCCGATCGGTCGCTGCGAGCTTTCCGATGATCACAACAGTGCGTGTAAAGGATGCTCTGGAAGCGGTCGGCGGCATCGTCGCCAATCTGGTGCTTGCGATCCGCGGCGCCAGTGCTATCACTTTGATTGCGGCGGCTTTGGTGCTCGGCGGCGCACTTGCGGCAGGGCACCGCTCTCGGGTCTATGACGCGGTAATTTTAAAGACACTCGGGGCCACTCGACTTCGTCTGCTCACCGCTTATAGCATCGAGTATTTGTTGATCGGCTTGGCCACCGCTTTATTCGGGATGATCGGCGGTTCGCTCACGGCGTGGCTTATTGTCGCCCAGCTCATGCACCTGACATTTGCGTGGCTGCCCTGGCCGGCCTTCGCAGCTGCACTGGCGGCGGTGGTAGTTACCGTAACGCTGGGGCTCGTCGGGACCTATATCGCGCTTGGCCAGAAACCCGCGCCTATATTAAGAAATCTATAGTTTTTGCGACATTCCGCCACGGACTGCGCCTGCCAGTCCTGCCGCCTCCATTTTGGGTATAATAATAGCCCTACCGGACGTTAACGATTCGCAATAGCACGAGGTTATTGTGAAGACGTATCTAGCGCCGAGGCTAGCCAACCATTACATTTGCCACAGAAGCGCGACGGCACTGTGCCGGCGCGCCTGACCTGCCCGGCGTAAAGCCGGGACATGAGAGAGGAAACTTCGATGTCGGATTACGACCGTAACGTAGCTGCCCGCGGATTAGGCGCCGCGCCTGCTATCGCGATCGATGCGGGCCTGCGCGCCTACATGATTCGCGTCTACAATTACATGGCCGCCGGCGTCGCTCTGACCGGCGTCGTCGCCTGGCTTACCTTTAACGCCGCGGTGGTCACCGATGCGGCTGGACGCATCACCTCGTTGACGCCGTTCGGTCAAGCCATCTTCAGTGGACCACTGGCGATCGTGCTGTTTTTGGGCACACTCGGCCTGGTATTCTTCATGAGCTTCCGCATCAACAGCCTACAGCCAAGCACGGCGCTAGTACTGTTCTTGACCTATGCCGGATTACTGGGGCTCATGCTGTCGTCGGTATTCCTGGCCTACACAGGCGCCTCTATCACCCGCACCTTCTTCATCTCGGCGGCTTCGTTTGGCGCATTGAGCCTGTACGGCTACACAACGCAGCGCGATCTCTCGCCGGTCGGGTCATTCCTGACAATGGGACTGTTCGGCCTGATCCTGGCGATGATCGTCAACATGTTTCTCAAGAGCAGCGGGCTCGACTTTGCGATCTCGGTGATCGGCGTGTTGATCTTCGCGGGCCTGACCGCTTGGGATACCCAGCGGATCAAGGAGATGTACAGCGTCAACGACGACGGTACTGTCGCAAGCCGCAAAGCAATAATGGGCGCGCTGGCGCTCTATCTCGACTTCATCAACCTGTTCCTCTTCCTGCTGCGATTCCTTGGCGATCGCCGCTAAGCAGCACAAAACGGACTTACTGGCGCCTCGGCCTCGTGCCGGGGCGTTTTATTACGGTCATTGCCGGGGCCTGATACGGCAATCCATGATGAAGCTGCGCTCGGCAATTCATTATGAAGGCGCGGGGCCAGCCTGCGCATAACGGGCTGTCGAATGATCGGGCCAAAAATCCGTCCAGTCAAACTCACGGATATTCCGGCGATTACACGCATCTACGCGCATGCGGTCGAGCACGGCACTGCCACATTTGAGCTCGAACCGCCGGATGAGACTGAGAT
>Ga0126382_10000432_pt1 | contig 16286 bp, 18 predicted proteins | sample PanSoiMetPlot_30_FD_92548 | JGI IMG/M metagenome (GOLD analysis project Ga0126382, IMG submission 92548) | Tropical forest soil microbial communities from Panama - MetaG Plot_30 | ecosystem: Environmental > Terrestrial > Soil > Tropical forest > Bulk soil | place: Panama | collected 2016-02-17
GCAGCGCCCTCGTAGCTGTCGAAACCTGCTGCTCGAAGCAGCTCGAGCCACTCCCGCTGCGTCTTCAGCAGGGCGTCCTTCCAGGCTTTGATCCGCGGGAGGTCCGCTCGGGCCGGACCGACCTCGATGCCCCTGTCGTTCGCGAGCAGGTTGACGTCGTGGGCGAGGCCCGCCGCGACGAGGTAGGCCTTCGTCGGGGTACAGGCGACGTTCGGGCAGCTGCCTCCCCAGCGCTCGCGCTCGATCAGTGCGACCTTCGCACCGTGCTCCTTGGCGGCCATGTTGGCGGCGTCCCGCGCTGCGGAGCCGGCGCCGATCACGATCAGGTCGTAGCGGTCCGTGGTCATGAATCCTCCTCGGTTCCTCGGGGCACAGTCGCTGGGGGGCCTGCGCTGTTACAAGCTCTCTCGGTCACGAGCCCAAGCATGCACCGGCGCTAGAGTCGCCGGGTGGACGACGCCGCCGTGATCGCCGCCCTGCGGGCGCGTGACGAGAAGGTCTTTGCGGAGCTGATGAGGATGTACAACGCATCACTCCTTCGGGTCGCGCTGATCTACGTCGCGACCCGGGCGGTCGCCGAGGACGTCGTCCAGGAGACCTGGATCGGCGTGCTGAACGGGATCGACCGCTTCGAGGGGCGCTCCTCGCTCAAGACCTGGATCTTCCGGATCCTGACCAACATCGCCAAGACCCGCGGGCAGCGCGAAGGGCGAACGGTTCCGTTCTCTGCGCTCGAGCGGCCGGAGGCGGTACCCGAGGCCGCGGTCGACGCCGACAGGTTTCTGCCTCCGGATCATCCGCGCTGGCCCGGCCACTGGGCGTCCAAGCCGGAGCCCTGGCCCGAGGAGCGCTTGCTCGCCGGAGAGACGCGGGCGGTCGTCGAGCACGCGATCGAGGATTTGCCGCCCCCCCAGCGGGCGGTGATCAGCTTGCGCGACATCGAGGGGTGGAGCTCCGAGGAGACGCGTAACGCTCTGGGAGTCAGCGAGACAAATCAACGAGTGCTTCTCCACCGCGCGCGCTCGAAGGTGCGGCAGGCGCTCGAGGACTACTTCGCGGAGGCAGGGTGAGCGTAAGCATCGAACAGCTGAGTTGCCAGGAACTCGTCGAGCTGGTGACGGACTATCTCGAGGGGGTGCTGCCGGCAGGTGAGCGCGCGAGCTTCGAGCATCACATCGAAGGCGAACGATGCAAGGGCTGCCACGAGTATGTTCACCAGATGCGTCAGACAATCCAGCTCACCGGCTCTCTGACGCCGGCTGACGTCAGTCCCGAGGCGAAGGCGGCCTTGCTCGGAGCCTTCCGGGACTGGCGAGCCGGCTGACCTCTGGAGAAGCGGTCGCGCTACGATGCCGCGGCCGTGTGGCTCTACTTCATTCCGCTCTACATCCTCGGCGCGCTTGTCTTCATGCTCGCCTTCTTCACCCTGCTGGGCCGGTTCAAGGGTGGTAGGTACGCGCGGCCGTTCATGCAGGCGATCGCGAGGATTCCCGGCGTCCGCGGCCTGATGATGAAGGCGTCGCGAGCGGCGCTGGCCAAGCAGAACCCCGAAGCCGCGAGCGCGCTCGAGAAGCTCGAGCGGGCCGGGGTCACCAAGGATCCTCAGCGGGCGCAGGCCGCGCTTTCGCGGCTCAGCGCCTCAGAGCGACGCGCGTACCTCGAGGCTGCCGGGCAGGAGGGCACGCTGCCCGAGCCACAGAACCGCCAGCAGCGGCGGGCGATGGAGAAGCTCCAGCGGCAGCAGCGCCGAGGGCGCTAGCAGGGGCTGTTCCCGAACGGGGACTGTCCCCCTAACCGTTACGTACCTCGTCATTGGGACCGTCCCTTGCCAGGGACAGTCCGTGGTTACGCGTACGGCCTAACCGCGCCAACGAACCGACGCGCGTACTCGTTGAGGCTTGAGATCTTCACCACGTCGCCGGTGTGCGGCGCCTGGATGAAGAGGCCGCCGCCGATGTACATGCCTTCGTGACCCGGCACGCCGAATGCGCCTGCGTCGAAGAAAAGAAGGTCGCCGGGTTGGAGCGCCTCAGGCGGCACCGGTGTCCCCTCTTCGAACTGAGCACCGGTGAAGTGGGTGAGCGGCACACCGAGCTGCTGGTAGACGAACATGGTCAGTCCGGAGCAGTCGAAGCCGGTCAGCGGGCTCGCGCCGCCCCAACGGTAGGGAACGCCGAGGTACTGCGCGGCAATCGCGACGGCGCGTCCACCGATCCCGTTTGCGGCCGGTAGCGCGCCGGCAAGCAGAGGTTCCGTGATCACCGGCAGGCCTGCGATCGAGGGCGCCGCCCCGAAGCCGAGAGAGGCCCACGGCCCCGCCGCGGTGACGACCGTGCTTGCGAGCTGGCTACTGCTGACGTTGCCGCGCTCCCTGAGACCGACGAGGATCTGCGCGCCGCTCGGGACACCGGGATAGTCCGTCGCCACGCTGAGCCGGAGGCCGACGTAGCCGTTCTTCTTCCCGATCACGGCCTTCTGGCTGACGACCAGGTAGCTGCCGGTGTCGAGCTGGTAGAGCTCGTTTGCGCCCGCATCTCGGAGGAGGCCCTGGACGACGAGCCCCGCGATCGCGGCGCGGCGTCCGTGCCGGATCGTGACGCGGTCGGCGTGGACGCGCCCGCCCAGCAGCGAGACGTCGTCGAGCTCGACCCGCGTCTCTGTCGCGACGACCCTGCCGATCGAAAGCACCGAGCCGTCACTCGGGTAAGTGAAGGAGCCGTTTCCCGCTGCCGCAAGCAGCTTGCCGTCCGCCGTCCGTACCTGTGCAGTGCCGAGAATGTCTGCCGCCGCCGTAGGTGCCCCGACGAGCGCGATCGCGACCATGGCAGCGAGGACGCGCATCCACCGGCACGATAGAGACATGCGTGCAATGGTGCTAGACCGGCCGCGCGCCCCACTAACGCCTGTGGAGTTGCCCGAACCGGCTGCCGGGCCCGGGGAGCTGCTCGTCCGGGTGCATGCCTGCGGCGTCTGCCGGACCGACCTGCACGTGTTCGACGGCGAGTTGCCGAACCCGAAGTTGCCGCTCGTGCTTGGCCACCAGATCGTCGGAACAGTCGTCGGGGAGAGCAGGCGCATCGGGATTCCCTGGCTCGGATGGACGGACAGAGAGTGCCGGTACTGCCGCTCCGGGCGCGAGAACCTCTGTGACCACGCACGCTTCACCGGCTACGACGTGGACGGCGGGTACGCGGAGTACACCGTGGTCGATGAGCGCTACTCCTTGACACTCCCGGAGGGCTATTCCGCCCTCGAGGCGGCTCCCCTTCTCTGTGCCGGCCTGATCGGCTACCGGTCGCTTCGGCTGACCGGCGACGCCGAGCGCTTGGGCCTTTACGGCTTCGGCGCCTCGGCGCACATCGTCGCCCAGGTGGCCCGGCACGAGGGCCGCCGTGTCTTCGCCTTCACGCGGCCGGATGACGAGGAAGGACAGGCCTTCGCCCGCCAGCTCGGCGCCGTCTGGGCAAGCGGCTCAGACGAGCTCCCGCCGGAAGAGCTCGACGCGGCGATCATCTTCGCACCGGTCGGCGAGCTCGTTCCCCTAGCGCTGCGAGCGCTTGCAAAGGGCGGCAGCGTCGTCTGCGCGGGCATTCACATGACCGACATCCCGACGTTCCCGTACGAGCTGCTCTGGGAGGAGCGCGTGCTCCGTTCGGTCGCGAACCTGACCCGTCGGGACGGTGAGGAGTTCCTGGCGCTCGCGCCGCAGGTACCCCTGCGAGCCGTCGTGGAAGCGTTCCCGCTCGAGGGTGCGAACGAGGCGCTCGAGAGCATGCGGAGCGGTCGGATTCATGGCTCCGCGGTGCTCGAGGTGGCGCCGGATGAGCCTACGAGCTGACCGGCGAGGACCAGTCGACCGCCTCGCGCAGCGAGCTCACGTAGTCGTGGAGTGCGGGAGGCCCGCCGGCTGCGACCTCGACGGCTCGTGATCCGACGACGACGCCGTCGGCAAGCTCTGCCGCCGCGGCCGCGTGCCCGGGCGTGGAGATGCCGAAGCCGGCGTAGAGGGGGAGGTCGGTGATCGCGCGGGCTCGTTCGACGAGCGCCGCCAGCGCGGGGGAGAGGCCTTCCCGCCGACCGGTCGTGCCGGCGACGGTGACGAGGTAGACCCAGCCGTCGGTTCGCCCGGCGGCGAGCGCGATCCGCTCGTCCGTCGATGTGGGCGCGACGAGCTGGACGCGGCGAAGCCCGGGCTCGGCGTCGACCGGGAGGTCAGCGACGATCAGGCTGGTCGCCCCCGCGGCCCGCGCGGCGGTGTCGAAGCGTTCGTAGCCGTAGGCCTCGAGCAGCGCCGCGTACGTCATCGGGATCAGCGGAACATCGACGCGCTCGCGGGTCGCGGCCAGACATTCGAGACAGGCTTCAGTTCGCATCCCTTCGGCAAGGGCCCGCTCGGCGGCCCGCCTGATCACCGGCCCGTCGGCGAGCGGGTCCGAGAACGGGAAACCGAGCTCGACGATGTCCGCGCCACCCTCAACGGCGGCATCGGCGAGCTCGGGAGTCTTCGGGCCGCACATCAGGTAGATGACGAGCGTCTTCACGGCTGCGGAGGAACCGGCGCACAATCGTCGCGCCTGCGCGCCAGACAGGGCACGGTGTGTTCGGTAGCGTCACCCGCCGAGGGCGGCGGGATGCACCCCCACCCAAGGGTGGGGGTCCGGGCTGGTGGGCGCGGTCGGCTCACGGTGCTGCCCGGCTCACCTAGCCAGCGCCTCGGCCAGGTCTTTGTCGCCCCGTCCGGAGAGGCAGACCAGGATCAGCTCCTCTTCCAGCTCGAGGGTCTTCGCCAGCGCGTGCGCGGGCTCGAGTGCGGGGATGATCCCCTCGGTTTCCGCGAGGCGCCGGAAGGCGGCCAGCGCTTCGTCGTCGCTCGCGCTGAGGTACTGGGCGCGGCCCGTGTCGCGAAGGAACGCGTGCTCGGGTCCGACGCCCGGATAGTCCAGGCCGGCGGAGATCGAGTCGGCGTCGAGGACCTGGCCATCCTCGTCTGCGAGCAATGACGACCGCGAGCCGTGGAGCACACCGGTGCGGCCACTACCCAGGCTGGCCGCGCCCGCTGCCTCGACCCCGACGAGCCGGACGCCGCCGTCGTCGACGAACCCGCTGAAGAGGCCGATCGCATTCGAACCGCCGCCGACGCAGGCGATCGCGACCTCCGGCAGGCGGCCTTCCGCCGCGAAGATCTGCTCTCGCGCCTCGCGGCCGATCACGGCCTGGAGGCCGGCGACGATCTTTGGGTACGGGGCCGGCCCGACGCAGGAACCGATCAAGTAGTGCGTCGTCTCGACGTTCGTGATCCAATCGCGGATTGCCTCGCTTGTCGCTTCCTTGAGCGTCTTCGCGCCGAATTCGACCGGCCGCACCTCGGCGCCGAGCAAGCCCATCCGTTCGACGTTTGGTGCCTGTCGCCGCATGTCCTCGACTCCCATGTAGACCACACAGTCGAAGCCGAACCGCGCGCACACCGTTGCGGTCGCGACGCCGTGCTGGCCCGCGCCCGTCTCCGCGACGATCCGCTCCTTGCCCAGCCGCTGTGCGAGCACCGCCTGGCCCAGAGCGTTGTTGAGCTTGTGCGCGCCGGTATGGAGCAGATCCTCGCGCTTCAGGTAGAGCCGCTTGCCCGGGGCGAACCGCTCGACGAGCGTCAGCGGGGTCGGGCGGCCGCCGTAATCCCGGCCGAGCTGTTCCAGCTCGGCGTGGAACTCAGGATCTCGGGCGGCCTCCGACCAGCCGCGCTGAAGTTCTTCGAGTGCTGGGATCAGCGTTTCGGGCACGTAGCGTCCGCCGTAGGGGCCGTAAAAGCCTTCCCGCGAAGATTGCGCAGCATCTTTCGCGGCTCTCATCGGGCTGCCTCGACGAAGGCGCGGACTCGGTCGTGATCCTTGATTCCCGGTTCGGTCTCCAGGCTCGAGCTTGCGTCGACCGCCCACGGCTGCACGGCCTCGATTGCCTCTGCGACGTTCTCGGGGGTGAGCCCGCCGGCGAGGACGATGCGGCCTTCGGCGGCGCGGGCACGATCGAAGTGCCCGGGATCTTCCTGCTGCCAGGCGCGGTCGACTACCTGCGCGACCTGCTCGTCGCCGCGGAGCAGGACACCGTCGCGGCCGCGGTGCCCGTCATCCCTCGCGTAGACCTGGGCGAGGTCGCTGTCGGCGTTGCCGCGCTCGCCGACGTACACGGCGACCGAGAGCATCGTGTCAGGGACCGTGAGGACCCCGGGCGCGCGACGCGGTGTTTCGCGGGCGAGGATAAAGCCCGCCAGGTCGGCGCCGGCCTCGGCCGCGGCGGCGACGTCTTCCTCGCGGGTCAGCCCGCAGACCTTGACGACCGGGCGCCCCATCAGCTCGCCAAGCTTCTTCGAGGGGTCAGGCGCGCGCATCAGCGCGGAGCCGACGAGGATCGCGTCGGCTCCCGCGAGCTCCGCAGCCGCTCCGTGGGCACGCGCGGTGACTCCGCTCTCGGCGACGACGACACGATCTTTCGGAACCGAGGCGACGAGCTCAAGCGCGGCGTGGCGGTCGATCGTGAACGTGTCGAGGTCGCGGGCGTTGACGCCGATCACGTCGGCGTCGAGCGCCGCTGCACGCGCAAGCTCGTCCGCGTCGTGCGCCTCGACCAGCGCGTCCAGCCCGAGCTCGGTCGAACGGGAAAGCAGCGCCGCGGCCCGCCGGTCGTCGAGATCGCGCAGGAGTAGCAGCACCCCGTCGGCCCCAGCCCGCTTGAGCTCCTCCAGCTCCGCCCCCTCGCAAAAGAACCCTTTGGCCAGCAGCGGAACCGAGGCCGAGGAGCGCGCGGCTCGGAGATCGTCGACGGAGCCGCCGAAGCGGCTGTCGACGAGGATCGACACTACGGCCGCGCCGGCGGCCGCGAACCCGGCGGCGAGCTCCGCCGGGTCGGCATCCGGTCGCAGGTCCCCGGCCGACGGCGACCGTCGCTTCACCTCGGCGATCGCGGCGAGACCGGGCCCGGCGAGAGCGTTTCGGAACCGCCCCACCTAGGCCGGCCCTTCCTCGCCTCGGGTGAAGGCGATCAATGCGTCGAGGCGAGCGGCCGCGGCGCCCGAATCGACGGCCTCGCCTGCAAGCTCGAGCCCTTCGCGCAGGTCATCAGCGTGTCCCCCCGCCGCGATCGCGCCGGCGGCGTTGAGCAAGATCGCGCTGCGGCGTCCGCCTTCCTCGCCGGCCAACACGGCGCGGATCGCGGCCGCGTTCTCCTCCGGCGCGCCTCCGCGCAGCTCGGCCGGGTCGCAGCGCGGCAGCCCGAACTCGAGCGGGTCGATGTTGCGGGCGTGAATGTCGCCGTTCACGACCTCGCAGACGAAGTTGGGGCCGGCCGGAGAGAGCTCATCGATCCCGCCGGCTCCGTGGACGACGAAGGCGCGGGTCGCCCCGAGCTGTGCGAGGACATCCGCGATCGTGCGCACGAGCTCCGGCGCATAAACGCCTACGACCTGGGCGCGTGCGCCGGCCGGGTTCGTCAGCGGGCCGAGCACGTTGAAGACGGTACGCGCCGCAAGCTCGCTTCGCACCGGAGCTGCGTGCCGCATCGCCGGGTGGTGGGTGGGAGCGAAGAGAAAGCCGAAACCGAGCTCGTCGATCGAGCGGGCGACCCTCTCGGGTGGCAGGTCGAGGGCGAAGCCGAGTGCCTCGAGCACGTCGGCCGAGCCGCAGGCCGACGATACTGCGCGGTTGCCGTGCTTCGCCACGCCCGCGCCGGCCGCGGCCGCGACAAGCGCCGCCGCCGTCGAGATGTTGATCGTGCGGGCTCCGTCGCCACCCGTGCCCGCGGTGTCGACAAGGTCGTCGCGCAGCGGCCGAACCGGCAGCGCGTGCTCGCGCATCGCCTCTGCGCAGCCTGCGATCTCGTCCGCCGTCTCGCCCTTCGCGCGCAGCGCGATCAGGAAGCCCGCGATCTGGGCGGGCGTTGCCTCGCCGCTCATGATCGAGGTCATCACTTCGCGGGCCTCTTCCCGCGAGAGATCGTCGCCGTCGAGCAGCCGCGCGAGCGCCCGCTGGATCATCGGCCCGCCGCCAGGAAGTTGCGCGCGAGCGCCGGGCCGACCGGCGTCAGCACCGATTCAGGATGAAACTGAACGCCGTCGACGGGCAGTGTGCGATGCCGGACGGCCATGACCTCGTCCTCCGTACAGGTCGCCGAGATCTCGAGCTCGTCCGGGACCGAGATGGCCGCAAGCGAGTGGTAGCGGCCGGCCTCGAATTCCTCCGGCAGGCCGGCGAAGATGCCCCGGCCGTCGTGACGGACGGCGCTTGCCTTGCCGTGGACGAGGCGCTTTGCCGGACCGACCTCGCCGCCGAAGGCCTCGACGATTGCCTGGTGCCCGAGGCAGACGCCGAGCGTCGGCACCGTCGGGGCCAACCGCTTGACGATCTCGACCGTCGAGCCTGCGTCGTCGGGTCGTCCAGGTCCGGGCGAGATGACGAGCCGGCTCGGAGCGAGTCGCGCGGCTTCGTCCGCATCGATCGCGTCGTTCCTGATCACGTTCACCTCGCAGCCAAGGGCGCCAAACAGATGGGCCAGGTTGTACGTGAACGAGTCGTAGTTGTCGATGAGAAGAATCATCGCCGAGCCTCCGCGAGCTCGATCGCAAGCTCCAGCGCGGCCAGCTTGCGCAGGCACTCGTCGTGCTCGGCCGACGGATCGGAGTCGGCGACAATCCCGGCTCCTGCCTGCAGCAGCGCGACGCCGTCGTGGAGCACGATCGTGCGGATGGCGATGCAGGTGTCGAGCGCGCCGTCCGGGAGCGCGTAGCCGACGGCGCCCGCATAGAGGCCGCGGCGATGCCCCTCGAGCTCCGAGATGAGCTGCATCGCACGCACCTTCGGCGCGCCCGAGACGGTTCCGGCGGGGAAGCAGGCGCGTAGCAGGTCGAAGGACGAGACGCCGTCGCGTACCTCTCCCGCCACCTCGGAGACGAGGTGCGTGACATGGGAGAACCGCTCCGGCTCGAGGAAGCGCTCGACGTGGACCGTCCCCGGCACGCAGACGCGCGAGAGGTCGTTCCTCCCGAGGTCGACGAGCATCACGTGCTCGGCGCGGTCCTTCTCGGACGCGAGCAGGCGCTCGGCGTCGTCGGAACCGGCGGCGGTCGTGCCGGCGATCGGATTCAGGCTCGCGCGCCGGCCTTCGAGCTTGACGAGCGTCTCCGGCGAAGAGCCGACCAGCGCCAGGCCGTCGAGCTCGAGCAAGAAGAGGTACGGAGAGGGATTGACCCGTCGCAGCGAGCGATAGAGCTCGAGCGCCGTCGCCGAAGTCGGCCGCTCCGCCCGCTGCGAGACGACGATCTGAAAGGCGTCGCCTGCGCGGATGTGCTCTTTCGCCTTGACGACGCTGCGCTCGTAGTCGTGGCGCGAGGGCAGGCGCCGTGTGGCACCCGCCTGGCCCCGCGGGCCGGCCGAGGCGTCTGGCTGGGGGCCGTTCAGCAGTTCGGTGACCGCGACCGGGTCGCCGCAGAGCACCTCCGCCATCCCGAGGCCGTGGTCGAAGCGGACGAGTGTGTCGGCGACGACGAATTGGCTCTCCGGCAGGTCGCGCCCTGCTTCCGGGAGCCCTACGGTCGGCTCGAGCGTAGCCGCGTGGTCATAGCCGAGGTAGCCGACGACGGGGGCGTCGAGGGTCTCTGCATCGGCCACGCTCACCATCCGCGAGCCGGCGCCTAGGAAGGAATGCCGGCCGAGCCGGCCCTGCTCGACCGACTCGAGGAGGAACGAGGCGACCCCGGACTCGCGCAGCCTCAGGTACGCCCCGAGCGGGGTCAGGAGGTCGGTTGAGACAACGGTGGTCGCGTTCATCTTTGGCCAAACAAAAAGACCCTCCGGCCGGAAGGTCCTGCGAGCGAAACGGATGTGTGCCTACGTCAGGTCAGGCGACGCTCCCGCCACGCTCGCTGCGCCAGGTCCAGGCCCAGATCCGCGTGGCAGAAGTCATCTTCATGAGGGTACGCGGCGCGTGCCGTTCCCGTCAACCTCACGACGGCTAGCCTTTCGCCGATGGCACGGTCCGTGATCGTTTCCGCTTTGCGAACCCCCTTCGGCAGGCTCGGGGGCGGGCTCTCGGGCTATGAGGCAACGGCGCTCGGCGCGCACGCGATCAAGGCGGCGCTGGAACGAGTCGGGCTCGAGCCCCAGGAGATCGAGTACGCGATCATGGGGCAGGTCTTGCAGGGCGGGGCCGGCCAGGCGCCTGCTCGTCAGGCCGCGGTCGGGGCCGGGCTGCCGATCGAGGTGCCCGCCGACACGATCAACAAAGCCTGCGCCTCGTCGATTCGCGCGATCGAGATCGCCGATTCGATGATCCGCGCGGGCGACGTCGAGGTCGTCGTCACAGGCGGCATGGAGTCGATGTCGAATGCCCCCTACGCGCTGAAGAAGGCGCGGTTCGGCTACAGGCTCGGCGATGGAACGTTGATCGACCTGATGACCCACGACGGGCTGACGTCGAGCTTCGACGGCCGCCACATGGTCGAGCAGGCCTCGTTCGTCTCCCGCGAGCTGGGCATCTCACGCGAGGAGCAGGACGAGTGGGCGCTTCAGTCGCACCGGCGGGCGGTGAAGGCCCAGGACGAAGGCTTCTTCGAGGCCGAGATCGTCCCGATTGGTGAGCTCGATCACGACGAGGGCCCGCGACGGGACACCTCGCTCGAGGCTCTGGCGAAGTTGAAGCCGGTCTTCGACCCCGAGGGCACGACGACCGCCGGCAACGCGCCCGGCGTCAACGACGGCGCGAGCTGCGTGGTCGTGTGCTCGGAGGAGTTCGCGAAGCGTCGCGGCCTCGAGCCACTGGCGACGATTCTCTCGCAGGGGTACGTGGCCGACGAGTTCGCGTACCTGGCGCGCACCCCGGCCAAGGCAGGCGAGCAGGCGCTGGCAAAGGCTGGGAAGTCGATCGACGACGTCGAGCGCCTCGAGGTCAACGAAGCATTCTCGTCTGTCGCGCTCAACTCCGTGAAGCTGCTCGGCGCCGATCCCGAGCGGGCGAACGTGAACGGCGGCGCCGTCGCGCTCGGTCATCCGATCGGTGCTTCCGGCGGCCGGATCGTGACCACGATGATCAACGAGCTCGGACGGAACGGCGGCGGTCTTGGCCTCGCGGCGATCTGCTCCGGCGGCGGGCAGGGCGACGCGCTGTTGCTCGAGGTGGAGAAGAGCTAACCAGGAGGACGGGACTGTCCCGCAGGGACTGTCCCAACAACCGTGAATGGGACAGTCCCCGTTCAGGGACAGTCCCTCTACGTGCTGCGGGCCTCGAGCACGCGCTTCAACGTTTCGAAGTCCCGACGGATCTCGTGCGACGCCGCATGCTCGACGAGCGGCCGCATCAGCCGGCCGATGCCGCTCGGATCAGCCTCCGCATCGACCTCGAGGTGGGTGTAGCCGTCGCGCTCCTCGAGCCGATGGCGAATCGTAAAGCGGACGGGGCCCGAGATCCCATGCAGGGTGAACAGTCGCTCAGGCTCGAACTCCGTCACCTCGACCTCGGATCGCGCGCGCCTGCCGAGGAACCGGCGCTCGTCCTGCAGGTGCGTGCCGACGGACATCTCCCCGTCAGAAATCTGATGCGAGGAGAGCGCGCTCGTCTGCCACTCCGGGACGTTGTCCGGGTCGATCAGGTACTCCCAGACCTCGTGTACCGGCTTCGCGATCTCGACCGAGAGCTCGAAACGGACCACGGCGTCGTTGGACGTTAGCCTCTCCGCCGTGCGCTTTCAGCGTGTTCTCGTGGTCGGCGCGGGCCAGATGGGAGGCGGGATCGCGCAGGTCGTCGCTTCGTCGGGCAGAACGGTCTTGCTCTACGACGAGGCCTCCGGCGCGGTCGAGCGCGGGCTGGAGACGATGGGCAAGAGCCTGACCCGGCTGGCCGAGAAGGGAGGGCCGCCGCCCGACGAGGTGCTTGCTCGTATCGAGCCCGTCGACGACCTCGTGCCCGCCGACCTGATGATCGAGGCTGTCATCGAGGACGCCGACGTAAAGGAAAGCGTCTTTCGCCGAGCCGACCGTACTCTGCCGGCCGAGGCCATTCTTGCCTCCAACACGTCCTCGATCCCGATCACGTCCCTCGCTGGAGTGACGCAGCGCCCCGATCGAGTGATTGGCATGCACTTCTTCAACCCCGTGCCCGTGCTCGAGCTCGTCGAGGTCGTTCGGGGACGCGAGACCTCGGACGAGACGGCGGAAGCGATCATCGAGTTGGCGCGCGACCTCGGCAAGACACCCGCTGTCGCAAACGACTTCCCGGGCTTCGTCTCAAATCGGATCCTGATGCCTTACATCAACGAAGCGGTCTACGCCCTCCAGGACGGGGTCGCCGACGTCGAGGCAATCGACACGATCGCGAAGCTCGGCTTCGCCCATCCGCTGGGGCCGCTCGCACTCGCGGATCTGATCGGGCTCGATACCTGTGTTGCAATCATGAAAGTCCTGCAAAACGGCCTCAATGACGACAAGTATGCGCCGGCGCCGCTGCTCCTGAGCTACGTCGCGCAGGGGAAACTCGGACGCAAGTCCAAAGAGGGGTTCTACATCTACTAGCTAAAGGCAACTGCCTTCGCGGCCGAAAGAAGGTTTGCCGTAGGACACGAGGTTGGAGGTGACCTTGCGTCTTTTGCTTGTCGATGACGATCCCGGACTGAGAGCCTTGCTTCGAGCGACGCTCGACGCCGTTGACGTCGAGGTCGAGGAGGCCCACGACGCTGCTGCCGCGCTCGTCGCCGTACGCAACCGGCCGCCGGACGCGATCGTGCTCGACGTCAATCTCCCCGGGATGAGCGGCCTCGAGTTCGCGAGGCATGTGAGGCGCGACCCCGCGACGAGGGACATCCCGATCGTCGTCCTGAGCGGCTCCGACGGCGGCACCTCCGAAACGGCGCTCGAGGCCGGCGCCGATGCGTTCCTGCGCAAGCCGTTCAGCCCTCTCGAGCTGTTGGCGATCGTGGAACGGCTCGCGGGCGGCCTGCACGGGGTTCCGTTCCGAGCGACGAAGAAGCGCGAGCCGGAGGAGCAGCTCCTGCTGTACGCGCGCGACCTCAGGCATCTGCTCGAGATCGAGCGCGGCCAGCGTCACCTGGTCGAGAGTGCCTATCACGAGACCATCGCCGCGCTTGCCACCGCGCTCGAGACGAAGGACACGGGGACGAGGGCGCACTCCCAGCGGGTGCAGCGCTATGCGATCGAGCTGACGAAGGCGATCGACCCGAAGCTAATCGACGACCCGAGCACCGAGTACGGATTCTTGCTCCACGACGTCGGCAAGATCGGAATCCCGGACGGGATCCTGCTCAAGCCGGGCCCGCTGACCCTGGCCGAGCGCCGCAGGATGGAGACGCACACTGTGCTGGGCGAGCAGATGCTCGGCGGCGTCGCCTTCTTCAAGGGAGAAGGGCTCCGCATAGTCCGCTCGCACCACGAGCGCTGGGATGGCAACGGCTATCCGGACGGGATCGGGCGCGGGCAGATCCCGCTCGGGGCGCGCATCTTCGCCGTCGCCGACGCGCTCGACGCGATCACGAGCGACCGCCCCTACCGCAAGGCGCTGAGCTGGAGCGCCGCGCGGCGCGAGATCCTGGCCCAATCGAAGCGCCAGTTCGACCCTGAGGTCGTCGACTCGTTCGTCGAGTGCGAGGGCTCGCTCCGGTCGATCCGCCGGGAGTTCGCACTCGCCGCTTAAGCCCTAGACAGCCGGGCCGACCGGAGCCGGCGAAGTGCTCGTCTGGTGCCAGAGGACAATCTTGCCCTTGCGGACTCGGAAGATCGCCGTCGCCTTCTGACCGGGGCCGTCGCACTTGTGCTCGGGCCGGTCGCCCAGGATGAAGGTCGCGCGCGTGGTGTCGCCGCTCGTCGTGATCGACACGATCCGGCCTGAGCAGGGGAGAGCGGAATTCCAGGCGACCGCTTCGGCCTGGGTGTCCAGGCGCAGCGTCGTTCCGGCCTGGACGACCTCTGCGCCGCGCGCGAAGAGCTTGGCCGCGTCGTTGTTGTCGCCGGTGTTGAGCTCCTGGCTCCAGGCCCGGACGACGCTCTCGGGCGACGGCGGCGTCGAGCCGCACCCCGCGAGGACGGCGGCAGAAAGGAGGGCAAGCGCGAGCGGGGGCCGCATGGGAGGCCCGACTAATATCACGCTCGTGACGCATTGCCGCCTCGCTCGATCGCAGGAGCCGTAGCCTGGACTTCGAGCTCAACCCGGAGCAGCGCGAGATCCAGGCGCTGGCGCGTGATTTCGGGGCCGAGAAGATCGAGCCGAACGCCGGCCAGTGGGATCGCGACCACCGATTCCCGCGCGAGCTCTTCGGCGAGCTGGCCGAGCTCGGCTTGATGGGAGTCTGCGTACCGGAGGAGTACGGCGGCGCAGGCGCCGACTTCCTCTCCTACATCCTCGTGCTCGAGGAACTCTCGCGCGCTGACGCAGGCGTCGGCGTCACGGTCGCCGTCCACACGAGCGCGGTGACCCTGCCGATTCTCACGTTCGGCAGCGACGAGCAGCGTTCACGGTTCGTCCCGCCGCTTGCGCGTGGAGAGCACCTCGGGTCGTTCGCCCTCACGGAAGCCGAGGCGGGCTCCGACGCCGGATCGCTTCGCACACGCGCGGAGCCTGACGGCGACGGCTGGCGAATCACCGGCGCCAAGCAGTGGATCACGAACGCGCGCTACGCCGGCACCGTTCTGCTCTTCGCGCGCACCGATCCCGAGATTGTCGGTGCCGCCGGGGTCAGCGCCTTCATCCTCGACGGCGATCACGTCCGGGTGACGCGGGACGAGGAGAAGCTCGGACTCAACTCCTCGATCACGAACGACATTGTCGTCGAGGGTGCGACAGTCGGACGAGACCGGCTTCTGCACGAGGAGGGCAAGGGCTTCAGGGTCGCGATGACGACCCTCGACGGCGGTCGGATCGGGATCGCGGCGCAGGCTCTCGGCATCGCTCAAGCCGCCTACGACGCGGCCCGGGTCTACGCGCTCGAGCGGCGGCAGTTCGGTAAGCAAATCGCCGACTTCCAGGCGATTCAGTGGAAGCTCGCCGACATGGCGACCGAGATCGATGCGGCGCGTCTGCTCGTCTATCGGGCCGCCGAGCTCAAGCAGCGCGGAGAGCCCCACACTGAAGCGGGCGCGAAAGCGAAGCTCTTCGCTTCGGAGATGGCGAGGCGCCAGACGGCCGAGGCGATTCAGATCTTCGGGGGCTACGGCTACACCAAGGAGTTCCCCGTCGAGCGCTACTACCGCGACGCCAAGATCACCGAGATCTACGAGGGGACGAGCGAGATCCAACGCCTGGTGATCGCCCGCTCCATTCTGGGCTTGACGGAGCGGGCGCTGGCACAGGGGTAGGGATGTACACGCGTCACTCCGGGTCCCACCGCGCCCTCCCAACAGCAGCCTATTGCCGAAATCCGCGCGTGTCCGTGACCGATGGGTCACGAGGCGGCGACTTTCGAAGAGCCGGAGATTCCGGGTGAGCCGCAAGCGCCACGAGCCCGTTCGCCTGACCCGGATCTACACCGGCGGCGGCGATCGTGGCGAGACGAGCCTCGGGGACGGGACGCGGGTGAAGAAGACGGATCTGCGCGTCGAGGCGATCGGGGACGTCGACGAGCTCAACTCGCTCATCGGCTGGGTCGCGGCGCTCGAGGGTTCGCCGGAGCAGCTCCCGCGGATCCAGAACGAGCTGTTCGACCTCGGCGCCGATCTAGCGACTCCTGAGCGCGAGGAGCGAGGGGAGCGTCTGCGCGTGACCCAGGCGCAAGTCGAACGGCTCGAGCGGGACTGCGACGCGGCGAACGCCGGGCTCGAACCGCTCAAGTCCTTCGTGTTGCCGGGGGGAACTGAGCTTGCGAGCAGGCTGTACCTCGCGCGGGCCGTCTGTCGCCGTACCGAGCGCAGCGTGCTCCGCCTCGAGGAAGTGAGCCCCCTCGTTGCGGTCTACCTCAACCGGCTCTCGGACCTCCTCTTCATCCTCGCGCGCGCCGCGAACCGTAGTCATGAGCCGCTCTGGAAGCCCGGCGCGTCGGTGGAGTGATCCAGGTAGGCGCTTCGTCCTAGAAAACCACGCCGCCGCGCTCGAGACCGAGGTCCGGTGACCGTAGCCCTAAGATGAGCGCCGTGGCGACGACCGGCGACAAACCAGGCACCGAGACCGCAACAGACGAGTGGCGACGCGAGCTCTACGAGGCGGCGCCCGAGCGCCGGGACGAGCTCTTCTCGACCATCTCCGGCCTCGAGAACGAGCCGCTCTACACGCCTGACAACGTCGAGATCGACTACGAGCCCGACCTCGGC